>JAABUZ0100000188.1_pt1 | contig 164474 bp, 136 predicted proteins | sample 5562091 | NCBI WGS metagenome assembly JAABUZ01 (sample SAMN12813069, study PRJNA571459) | rock metagenome | isolation source: Antarctica rocks | place: Antarctica: Victoria Land, Linnaeus Terrace sud | collected 2015-12-21 | reverse complement strand
GATGGCTGGGGATACTGATTTCTGGAGGTTGAGTTTTTATTCTAACCCTAAGATATTATACCCTAAGATCCCCCTGCTAGCGCATGCATTGATAGGTCGAATGCATTGAGGGGTCAAAACGAGTAGCCTTGCTGCGGCCGCTGGGTCGCGTTTCGTGCATAGAACTTCTGTGGGATTGGACGTAGCTGGGTCATAAGTACCCGAGCAAGCCTTTGGCTCCAAGGCCCGGATCAGATGAGGTCATCAAGCAGCCTATTGGATGGACGAAAGTTCCTCAGCGCCATAGGTCACGTGATGGGCGCACCGGATTGCGCTTAGCTTCGGGCATAGCCAATCACCAAAAACTTCAAAAGTTCCTTTCGAAAGAGGACCGTTAACCGCCAACAGGTAAGATGAGGCGAGGATGTCTCACCAGGCTAGCGATGCCACTTCAGCGAACATGTTACTCACCGTACATCAAAGCAGCGCCACCGACCCCCAGCTGCAGTGCTACGCTCGATGCATACCCTGTATGATCCGCATAACACATTGCCTTATGATCCTTCCCTGTGGCTGCGATGGCATTGGACGACGTAAGTGCTATCACCTATGTTGAGGGATATGTGGGAAGACAGAAGAGGGGACCCTGCCGTTCGAGTCCTTTGGCTAGGCATGTACTAGCTTCAAGGAATTGCCTGGTCTGATGGGTATATAAGATACCTGAATTTCCCCTACCACAGCTTCTCCATTAGCATCTTCCCCTTACCATCTTCCCATTGCCATCTTCCCCTTACCATCTTCACAATTGTTCCCTACCACAGCTTTCAGAAGCATTCCCTCTATCATGGCTCCGCCTACAGCAAACACCACGAAAGACCAACACACCAACGCGCCTACCTCAGCAAGCAACCACAACACCAAGCCAGCCGATTCTAAGAAACCGACGAGTCCCATGCTACAACATTGGCTCAACGAAACTCCTCGCGAAGGGCCCTGGAGTGGTGTCGCACGTCTTAGCGCTGCCGCTGATAGCAAGCGTGCTGACCCCAAGGGGAAGATATGGTATGCTGGCGAATTGGTGGTCGAGGTTTGGGGTGGTAACTGACTCTATCCATTCACAGACTTGGCGAATTTGGGGTGGCGTTGGGTCGGCCGACGGATGTGTTGGAGTGATTAACTGTTTGACGAATTTTTTTTCAGATGCTTTGGAGGAGGTGGTGGTGGTGCTCAAGATACATCGCGCCAAGGACACGGGGCTGAGTGTGCTTCTTTTGCTTCAAGTGGATGCGCGGGTTGATGTTCTGGTATTGCGGTCATGAGGATGCGATAAGAAGATCAAATACATGAGGCTACTAGGCGTACACCAGCCGTTCTGTACCCCTGAAATGACAAAAACCAATGAGTACATTAAGAAAGTAGAGCCACAAGGCTACTTCGAGCCCGAAGCAGATAGGAGATAATGTAAAACTTGACATGTATTCCAGACAACTTATCCGTCAAGCTCATCAAAGCCAGTTCTAAAACAGAGAAAGTCCCTTACAAATCTAATCCCCTAGCAAATAATTTCCACATCATCTTCATCATCCCACACTTCCCCTGGCCCAAGTACTTGCTCCACGGCTATGATCGGCAGTCGATACAAAGCCAGTCGCCGATCGTTGCTCGTATCCAGATTGCCTGCATCAATAGGACCGTCACTGCCCAAGTAGACCTGTTCCAGCTCTTCATTCAACTGCCCATCAAGACCTTCCGAGGATTGACCACTAACAAAAGCGCTAGGATCTTCGGCGCTAGGATCTTCGGCACAAGCATCTTCGGCGCTAGCATCCGCCGCTGCGACCACTGGTTCCAGCTGCGGAGTGTGTGACGCATTCTGATACTTGGCAAACCAAGCATGGATGTCAGCTTCAGGATCTTCTGGCTGGTCGTCACCCCCCAAATTCGAAGCATCATCAGGTGTCGTGTCGTTTGTGAGACCAGCAGCTTGCACGTCAGGATCTGAGTCCGTGTACATGAGACTCGGATCCAGAGGTGGCGAGTTTCTGTCCTTCTTGATCTGGGCTTGGGTTCTCGCGTGCCAAGCATCGACATCATAGTCAGGTGAATCCCACAGGACATCAGCGCTGATAGGGGAGATATTGCCTGCTGGTGATGAAGGGCGCGAGTCACCATTCTGAGAATTGCTGTTCTTGTCGGTTACGGTCCGTTTCACAGTCTTGTAGGCACGATTAGCTACTAGTTTCTCCAGGTTCGACTGCAACATAGCTTCGATGCCATCAGGTCCAGGCGAGTACTGGGGGAAATTATGCATCTGGAGGCGCTCGGTACTGGGAGCAGACTTTAACCGGTGAAGCCGCTCTAGATTCCGCGTCATCATATCTTGGGTGCTGACGAGCCCTGGCGGAGCACGAGGGGCAATTTCAATATTGCTGGCTGCATTGCCTTGGGTAAGTAATGCGTGGGCAAGCTGTTCCGAATTTCGCATCACCTTGTCCTTGGCATCAGCAGCGCTAAGCGGTAGCAGAGGCGTGACTTTGGCATCAACAGCTCCATCTCGAAGGACAGGAACTGCCAGTCGTTCGCAGTCCGACCGTGGCTTGGCTGTGCCGGCATCAACATCCTTGCCATGCGCATCGGCTTCGATGGAATTTCTTGGGCTCGACAGTATACCAAGAGCGCGGCGGAGGCGATCCTGCTTATCCTTTCGCAGAGCAACTACGCTTTTCTGTAGTTCCTGGTCGATGATCTCTTTGGCTGAGCCTCCAGACGCCAAATGCGCCAAATGCTGGGCCTCCAATGGCGGGAACTCAAGCTTGACATCCCACGTCCCATCCTCCCACTGGAAAATGCCAAGCTCCTTTTCTTTCTCAGCAATGACGCGCTTGGAACGAGCAACTGGTGATTCGTCTGCCAGCTGAGCTTTGTTAGTAAATTGCGGAGTCGGACTACCTGGTGGCGTTGTGGAACGTTTCTTATCAGAAAGCTGAGGGCTGTCTATCGATTTCGATGACTCATCGATATCGCCAATGGGCTTTGGATAGACTGCCACTGGGCACTGGTCGTCTGCGTCGCTCAGCTGCAAAATATTCGTAGCGCGGCGGAATAGCCGTTCGTGGTGATCATGCAATTCGCCGCCAGGGACCAACTCCAGGTCGAATGTCGCACTGAGCATGTCAAAGTAAGCGCAGAAATCCATTCCGAGAGCTTTGCATTCCTCTAGACGACCGGTGGTTTCCTCGAATCCCTGTCGAATCTCAATGCGCGCGGCGTCGCACTGCCTCCATTGTGCCCACAAGCTTTCATTGTTAGGATGTTCGCCGTTCGACAGCTGCTGGATAAGCTGGGCAACTTGCTCCTCTGCTGCTACCATTCTCGATGTATTTGCTTCATGCGCCTCATTAGCGACTTGCGCCACGTTGGTATCCCAGAAATGAGTCTCTTGAAAAACGCTAATCTGTTGTTCAAGCTCGAGTATCGTGTGGGAGTTCTGAGACAACACGTTATGGAGTTGGTCCAAGTCCTGCTCCTTCTCGCGCAACAGCACCAATGCTCCCTTGTCGATCACTGCCATAAGAGTAGCGGACATCTTGTCAACCTCGTCACGGGCATTTTCGTTTGTAAATTGGATCTCAGCGTCCTCGGATGCGATGAGATGGCCATGCCCCTGAGCCTGAAATTCGAGTCTCTCGAGGTCCCGATCCTTTTGGCGACCTTCGTATTCGAGCTCACTAATTCTATCGACCTTCTCGCGCGTTGCTTGTTGAGCTGACTCGACTTTTGATTTCTCGAGAAGTACCTCTTTGGTCAGCTGGGTCTCGCATTCTTTTGAAGTCTTGAGGTGGAGTTTCAGGACGCGGATCTCCTCAGATGCAATCTTCATCTGCCCGTCCGCTTCAGCCACCCATTCCTGGTTGGTGATCTTGCCTTTACACAATCTCAAAACGTTGTCGTGCGACTTGATATATGCGTCGCGGCTCCTCGCGATGTCTAGCATCATCTCGTGTTCTCTGTCAAGCTTCTTCTCGAGCGACGTAACCTTCCAGTCAGCAGTTTCCTGAAGGTGGCTCGTTCTGCTCTGAAGCTCGGCGTTCTCCGCAAGAGTGTCTCCATACTTCTTCTCTAGCGCTTTGCAAGCTTCGTCTTTGAGCCCTAGCTGATTATCCAGGGTCTCCGTCTTGGCTGGATCGTCCTGCAGGTGATACCGAAGAGAGCCGACTTTTGCGTGCTCCTCCTCCCATCTAAGCGTGAGCGCAGATATCTCTTCGCACAAAGAGTTCTGTTTCGAGCGGGCTTCATCACGCTCTTTCAGTAGGCCATCGCCTCTCGCTTTTGCTCGCTTGGTTTCCGCAATTTGATCTTCTAATTGAGAATTGAGCTCGGCAACCGTCTCCAGTTGTTCAGCCTTCGCAGTGTCTTTCATGCGGGCATTGTAGGCGGGCGAAGCTGATTTCATACCAAAGCCTCTTATTTGTGATTGCACCTCCTTGACTTGAGGCGCGGCCTGCACATGCTGATGACTTGTCGTACGGTCGCCCTTTGTCCGCTTGAGCTCTTTAACTTTGACCTCCAATTCGCCTTGGGCTATAGAGAGTTGCTCTTCCAGTCGGTCTATGGACTTGAATGCATCATCTCTAGTCGCTATCACAATCTGCAGCTGCTTATTGACCTTAGAGACCTCATGTCTGGACGCGTCACGGCCTTTTCCCAGCTCACGAGCATGGTCATTTTGCACACAGTCCAGCTCCACATCACGTGACTCGATCGCAGAGTCCATGAGCCGCTGTTGGTTTTGAAGCTGCCTCTTCATCATGGTGCTTTCATAACGAGTGGCAGCGAGGCTTTGGTGCATCTTGATTGGAGATTGCAAATCTACTCTCGAGTCATCGGCCCAACCGCCCACAACGGCGTGGTGCCTTGGAGATGTAAGGTCTTCTCTAAGCTGAGCAACCAGCGTAGGAGTCAGTGGACGGATCTTCGACAGCCTCGTCTTTGATTGAGGCATTTGAAGGTCGCACGTGATAGGCACCACCTGTGAACAGGAGTAGCGGCGAGCCAGGCGTGGCGATATGTTGTAATTGAGGGCGCTCATCTCAGTACGTGACGTGTCATTGGAGCGGCCATCGCTTTGGCTAATAACGCTACTTTGCCTCTTTTGTGCACGCTGGGACGTTGACGGCGAGGAAGATGAGTTTGTTTTCAGATCAGATGTCACCACCCCATTTGCGTCGAACGATTCCTCTACCGTATCTGTATCGTTCGAGGGTTCGCCATTATTGTCCGCCGCTGTAAATGTTTTGCCTCGTACAGGTTGAACCGACTCCTCGACCAATGCTGGGTCCAGCAAGGACTGCGTCGCATTGTCCGGGCGTTCTTGGATGACTCGTGGGCCTTCGATGTAATCCTTAGCAATGGAATCTTTCACTGTGGGCTCTGGTGATTCTGTCTTTGGTAGTATTAGTTCATGTGTTGCAGATCTGATGTCCTAGGGGCTGCTTACATCTTGGTTTTTCGTGACAGGACTGTCACCATTCCCTTTTCGAGGAACGAGCTTCGACCAGATTGACTTGATGGTCTTCTTTATCCCCTTTCGGTGGGGTGGCTACACGATTAGTTGGAGAGGCTTTGAACCGAGGAAAACAGACTCACCACATGTGGAGATAATATCTGTGCGTTATCAAGTTGGCTTCGGGGCTTGGGGCCCACCTTTTGTAAACGTCGAGGCATGAAAGGCTTTATCGATGCATACGTGAAGCGTGACTCGTAAAGATGCAGGTAACGGTTATCAGATGATGATGGAAACAAGAGGCTGTTTTTCCTTGAAAGATCGTTGAGGAGATCTTATGTGCAGGTGGCGTGGGTCTTATATAGTATAGAGTAGTCTGTGATGTAGGCCAAAAATTGTACAACACGTGTTGCTCCGGGTGGTGTCGAAAGCTTCTTTACTGCTTGGAACACAGGCCAGATGTTTTGACATGAATTCTGGCGAGGTATTACCTTTCTCACATCACGATCGTTTATGTCCTTATCCGCGTCGCTGCCCCGAACCATTTCTTCGTGGCTGGGGGGCACAATATGGTGCCGCTGGCGTTGGTACGAGAAGCGTTGTCGGGATGTCGAAGTCTATTCGGTCGGGCCTTGGGGCACCAAGAAACGGAAAACGATATATAATGGCCTGGCGGGCTCTCGCGTCGTGCGCCATATACAGCCCAAAGCCAGATACACGGCTTGAGGCTTTGTTATCCTACATAACCAGCCACGCTTTTGAGTACGGCACTGAAGTTCATCCTCGGGCTATCGCTAACATGTCTGTGACTCTCCTATGGCGATAATTCATAACCTACACCGAACTGTCATGCAGCTTCGAGGTGATAGGTCACTCCGAGACATATAATAGCCGTTCAACAGACTTCGGGATTGGCTCGTCCTCCAACCATAGGACATGGCTGAGACTGAATGAAGGAACGTGACCTCCCAAAAGCCCAGTAGTTTTATGGAAATGCTTGAAGGAAGAGGTGTGGCTTGGTAGATGCTGAACTCACCTGTGGTTATTCTTGACTCTTGAACATAACCTAGTATATCCCGAAATTGTGGCGAGAAGGACTCAAGATCCGGGAGCATTTATAGCATAGTCCCACTACAATTGCTCGGCTGAGCTTTCTGGGCAAGATTCATGCTAGCTGTTCTCCCACTTCCCGCAATTTCTCGATTAGTCGGAGCAGACTTGAAGGTAGCGAAGGGGAAGGGGAGACCCGTACGTGATCCTCTTTGATCTCCTACACACGAGCTTAGTATGAGCACGATGCCTTCTCCCCTGCTCCTTCCGCTGGATCCAGTCATGTTGTGTGCAAGGCTCTCAACCCTACGCACACCGTACGCGTACTATTAGTGCGCTATCCGTACGCACTACTTAGTGCAGTTTAGTATAAGGCATTTGGCAAACTGTACGATTTAGTTTAAGGTGCTTGTAAACCGTTTGCACTAATAGTACGATAATTTATTCTCGATGTTGATATTAATCCTAAATACAACCCTATAATAATTTACAAAACATCGATGAGATGTCTGTTTTTTTCTTAGCGTCGTTTGAAGAAGAATTTTGGTAAGAAGTTGAGGTAAAATACGCATAACCTTACTATTGACGAGTAAAAATTACTATTGATAATATCATTACCAAGTCAATCGATAGGCGACTTGATGACCCAGGAGGTCCAATGGCCGATCCAGAGTCATGGCGACGACAATGAAGATGAATAATTACTATAAAGCGGCCATCTATATAGTCTTAAAAGCATCGCACTATTAGTGTACTAACAGTGCAAACAATGCAATTTAGTATTGCCTCAGAAACGCATCGTTTGCGGTTTAATTAGGCCGTACGATTTAGTACGAGGCCCAAACTGCACGGTTTGTACGGTTGAGAGCCTTGGTTGTATGAAGATGTGGTACTGTTCGTAGAAGACTTCTTCTCGCTCTTGGCTTTCTGACACCAACACTGCGGCCGCATTATCACTCTCCCACTTACTAAGCCAGAGCTCGGATCATTTAATGGTTCCGAGTTTGCGGGATCCGAGGACTCTCAGCGTACCTTAAGTTGAAAGTATGCTAGCTCAAGTCACGGTTAAGAGACGCGCCAAGGATTGCCAAGTATATAACTTCTGCGCTAACCGAAAGGGTTCTGGCAGCCTAGCCGAACTCGCTTCCCAAATAATGCGCAAGAACAAGCAATTATAAACTATATTATACGAAACTATCAAAGAGATATAAGTTTAACTCTCAAATACGTAAAGAATTCTATCAATTATGTTCTACAAAAAGAGAGAAGACAAATTACTTGCATAGAAAAGATATAAGTAGACTAATCGCGCTAATCCGGAAATGTCACGTGCAAACGCCAAGACCTAGGTCAAAAAAACTCGAAGAATCGAATCGCTTAAAGTAGTTTAGTCGATTACTATAAGTAGTTTAGCGCGAAGCGCGCTAAACTACTTTGAGCGATTCGATTCCAAAAAATTGTCGCAACCCAATCATGGCGTTAGGTCGAGCCAAAGGGATGATATTATAACTTGGTTCGACGATTAGTCTAGATATAAGCAAAACAATTTTAAAGACGCTATTTAGAGCTTAAACAACAACGACAACGCATACTTGCTTAAAAAAAAACGTCTTTAATATAGAAAAGCTAAAACTATACTTTGCACAACTAAGATATGTTTGCGAAACGTTTTGTTAGAAATTACTAGATTAAATGCATAAGGTAATGAGTAAAGTAATTGTTCATTCGTTCTATCTAAGATGCCTAGGACAAACATATGCGTAGATCGACGTTAGGCGATCATAATGTCGACGCTAAGTTTAATTAAACAAGAGTGTTAGATAGATCTTATGCGAAGTATAAAATTTGTAACACGTTTAATATACAAATTTCTAATTAATAAATATAAATAAGATTGAATTTTGCATCGAATTGTTACAATTCTATCTAGAACTAAATTAATATAAGAAGTTTCTAGAACTTCGTAGTATAAGATATAAGTATATACAAATTTAGCATACTTAGTAATTTTGACAAGTAAACATACTAAGTATTCTAAGCGAATGCTTAAAAAATTTAGTGAGTTTAGATTCTAAACATATTGAGCATTCTAAACGTAGAGAAGATCTCATTAGTATATAGATCTCGAACACGATTTTCTTATGAATCGTATTTAACTTATCTTAAGTCTTTACTTGTTGTTACTCTAATTCATTGAATTACTTGTGAACATTTTTTGAACATAAAGATTGTTTATAGTTGCAACTCTTGTTATTAAGTAATTGCTTACATTGTCTAAAGATGTTTACAAATCTTTTTAATAGCATAACTTTCTCTAATATTTTTTACGAAAATACTAGTGTAACATTTTAAATACTTTAAGAATATCTATATTAGATTAACGCGCTTCTATCTCGAACATTAGCTCAATAACATTACGTCGATTCTTTGTTAATAAAGACGACAAAATAAGAATTAATAAGTCTAACATCTATTATAAAAATTAATCGACTTGAAGAATTAACTTATGCAAATAAATATTTATTTTATTTTTTATTTTGTTCTAGCAAACAAAAAGACGATTTTCGCATTTATATTTTTTAAAGAAAGAGCTTAACATTAACTTAAGTCGAATTTACGCAAATACTTGAAAAATTATGACGAAAATTCTCGTAAAATGTTCACAAACTTCGATAATTTTAAAAGAGAGCTTCGAAAAATCTTCGAAACATTTAACGAGAAACAAATTGCAAAAAGAATGATTTAGCACTTAACTTAATAAATCTTTGCAACGAATTACGTAACAAGATTTCAAAAATATGTTAATTTTATCAAATAAAACGATATTGTATTTATGACAATGTTTCGACAAGATTTTAAAAACAATCTTAAGAACGAAATTATGCGCGATAACAAATTTATTTACGATATATTTAATCTTATCGAAGTAATTATCGATTTCGACGACAGACTATATAAGAAAGTTATAAAAAAACGATACGATCAATTTTATAAAAGAACAAGAATCTTTTTTGAGCTAACGATTAAATATTATTAGAGAGAATCTCGTTCTAATTAGAAGTATAGTAATTTAAACTATCGTAAACTTGCATTTATAAAATTAAATTTTACTTAACGACGCAAAGAAAAGAATTTTAGAAGAAAGCAAAATAGCAAATTTTAAAAAACGTATTATTTATGTGACAAATTAAGTTACTTCGCAAGAGATTATCGATTATAGAACTTAATAAATCGTCGACAAATCAATGTTATATTGAAAGAGATATTTAATAATCAAAACAACATCAAGAAGCAAATTAACATAGAGACAAATATCTTCAAAACTAAATCGAACGACGATTATTATCTAATAAAGAATCTAAATCAATTATAAAACATTCTAGATAAAACATTATTAAACAAGACATTCGCATTTATGTAGAAAGTTAATCAAGCACTTTAAAAAACTATTAAATCTTATAACTTAATTATCGACTTAAACGAAAAATGTAATTAAAAGAACTTTCACAAATGCATAAAAGACATTACGAATTATCTTAAGACTTTAATTAACTTATCGAAGATCGTAAACAAATGCGAGAAAAAGCTAGAAAACAATGTTATTATAGAAAAGAATATACTTGACATTATTATGAAACAATTGAATCTTACAATATACGTAAATCTTAATTGAATAACTTGTTACAACAACTTATGCTAAACTTATCTTAAAAAAAAGAACGAAATTAATTGATTTTCTAAAAAGTTAAAGTTAGCAATTTAGCAACAAAAGAAAACTTAACGCAAATAGACGTTTAAAGCAGAAGTCACAACATAAAAGCAAGAAAAAGTTTAAATTTTTTGGTAAAGAGTATATTAGAGAAATGCAATATGTTAGTTCAATAGCAACAACTAAACTCAATAGCGTACGTACAATATTTTATCACATTAATTAAAATTAATAATCGTTAATGTACAATAATAATTAATTTTGATACAATAAATAATTTTATAGTTAAAGCTCTTGTAAAGAGAGAAGAGTACTTTACTTAAAAAAAGTCTAACGCTTACAATCTAATAATTGTAAATGAAAATTTATTATTCGTAAAAAATAAAAGAGTGAGCAAAGAAACGAAATTACTATCGATAGCTATTTAATAATATTACGAGAAACTAGACTAATCGTTGAACCAAGTTATGATATTATCTCTCTAGCTCGACTTGGCGCCAAGATTGGGTCGCGACGATTTTTTGGAATCGAATCGCTCAAAGTAGTTTAGCGCGCTTCGCGCTAAACTACTTATAGTAATTAAATAAACTACTTTAAGCGATTCGATTCTTCGAATTTTTTTTGACTCGAGTCTTGGCATTTGCACGTGACATTTCCGGGTTAGCGCGACTAGTCTACGAGAAACTAATCTTTGATATAATGAAAATAATTATTTACAATATTATTCTAGAAATGTTTTAATTGAAGCAACACAATCTAAAAGTTAATTAAAATACATAAGTACTTAAATTCGCGCAATGTAATCATGCAATTTACGTTTAATCTACGCATTAATAACGTTCAATAATAGATAAAAGATTAAGTCGAAATTCGATCGCAAATAACGAGCTTGCATTTTCGCAAAAAAACGATTTAATAAAGTTCGATTCAATAAACATTAACAAAGATTAGCTAAATTACAAAGTTAAAGTAAGTAAAAAAAATTGCAAATTTTTTGAGAGTTTTAGACTATTTAATACAACGAGAGAATTGCTAAAGTACGTATTACTAGATTGATCGCTAGGTCGAGTTTTGCTATCAACATTCTAGTTTAATTTAAATACTCGATATCAATTTCTTGACTCGACTTGAAATTGATTTCGAGTTAACGATTTTTTGACTCGACTCGATCGACTCGTTAAACAATCGAAAATAACGTTAAAATGCCAAGATTTTCTATTTTTAAAAAAATTCGCATTATTTGAATTACTAAAAATAGTTTAAAAATAATAACGCACAAATAACGTACAAATGCATTATTTAAATGCATTACTATATAATATTATAAACAAATTAATCAAATTAATCAACTTAATTAAGTTGATTAATGCACTTTTTTAAAAATAATCTAAATTTTTCGAGTCTTGGCGAGTTGAGTCGAGTTATACGCTAAGTACTTTATATCTATTCTTTGATTTAACTCGAATACTTAGATTAAGATTTCTAATCTAAATCGAGTCTTAACGAGTTAGGAATCTAACTCGAACTCGATGACTCAACTCGACGCGACCAGTCTACGTATCACAAATATACAACAATTAAAAGCATTTATTCTAAAAAGAGAAAACGACTAAGATTTTATCTAAACATTAATCGTAAAATTACGAGATTAAATTTAAATTAAATAAGCAATTTACGTTTAAACTTATATATGTTTTATTCAAAAAAAAGCTAGAAACACTTCGCGAATATTTAACAAAAAACGAAAAAAAAGATTTATAAAAAAATTCTAATTATAGACAAAATACTCAATTCTCTTTGTATTTAAAAAGAACAAAATTTTTCATCTATGTGTTAATTATTAAAAGCTATAAAATATTACGATAAAAAATTAATATTTACTATTTAACATTAACGAACTTTAGAATGAATTATTTGAAATAAAGTATTTTATTAAATTAAACTTACAAGAAGCGTATAGCTAAATTAGAATAAAGATAAAGAAAGAATAAAAGACAACTTTTTGCATACGATATAAATTATACAAATATATAATAATGTTATTCGAATTTACGAACGTTTCGACAACGTGTCAAGAAATAATCAATAATGCATTACAACAATATCTAAATCGATTTGTTATAGTATACTTGAATAACATCATAATTTACTTAAAAATCTTAAAAGAACATGTGAATTATATTTTTAAAGTACTAGAATATCTAAATAAAAGAAATCTATATTTTAAATCAAAGAAATGCGAGTTTTATCGAAAAAAAATTAACTTTCTTAAATTTGTTGTTAAACGACATAAAGTATGCATAAATCTTAAAAAGTTACAAACAATTAAAGAATAAAAATCATTTATTAATGTTAAAAAACTTTAATTCTTTTTAGATTTCATAAATTACAACAAATTTTTTTATTAAAAACTACTTCGTTAATGCAATATTATTAACGAATTTTACGAAAAAGAAGACGTCATAAATATAAAAATTAATAAAAGAGAAATTATTTTAGAATCTTAAGTTAAAATGTTTAAAGAAATCAATATTAAAGATGTACAACTTACAATTATTAAACAAGATTAAAATTAACGCATTAGATTTAATTATCGATGTATACTTTAATTAAAAGCATAAAGACATGTAACACTTAATAATATATCTCTTAAGAGAACTTTTATTAATCGAACAAAATTATAACATTTACAACAAGAAGCTACTCGCTATTGTAGTCTTTCTAAAATTATAAAAAGTATATATTGGAAAATCATTAAAACTTACGATTCTTACAAATTAAAAAAATCTTTTGCACTTCACTACTATTAAATAACTTAACAAAAAACAAATGCGATAATTAGAGCGACTTAAATAGTACAAGTTCAAAATACAATATACATTAGATAAGAATAATAATAAAATAGACGCACTTAACAAAAGAAATAATTATATAAAAACGAAGAAATCGTTTAATTATAACATATTTAAGATTAACAAAAACGAATTATTATTAGCAAACAAATACGAGTTGAATGCTATCTTATAAATACTTAAAGACAATAAGAAAGAGTTTTTAATAAAGAAAGAAAAACTTTAGATATTTATTAATAAGATCGACGAATATATAAAGAAACATTATAATAAATTATTGCAAAAGCATTCGAAAGTAATTAAAATTCTTTAGCTTTTACGTTAGCATTGTTAGTTTTCTTAAATAAGACAAATTGTCGAAACATACATTAAGCGATGTTTTAGTTATTAGCAAAACAAATATAATACATATGCAAACTATAACGAAATTCAATATTAGAAACTACTTGAATCGTTATAAAATAAAGTCACGATAAACTTTATTATTAAGTTGCTTAAGTTGATGAACTTAGCAATTAAAGACAAATATAATTTAATATTAATAATAATCGACAAATTTATTAACTATTCACATATTATCGCATGCAAAGAGAAGTTTATAGTAAAACAACTAGAATACATTGTGTTGAATTGACTTATACGATATCACAATATATTTAAGAAATTAACTAGTAACAAAGACAAGCTCTTCACGTCTAACTATTGAAAGACATTTATATTAATGTTAGAAACAAGACTTCGAATGTTTATTGTCTATCACTTAATTATGAATAATTAAATAAAAAAAATAAACTAGAGTCTTGAGCAATATTTGCGACATTATGTCAACAATACTTAAAACAATTGAATATTACTTTTATCTATAACTTAACTAGCACTAAATGCAAAAATTTCGAACATCATTAAGATAACTTTATTCTTCGTCAACTATAACAAAGAACTTAATCTCTTTAAAAAAGAGCAAAAACATCTATTAATCTAATTAGTCATCAAAAGAATAACAACATTAAAAAAGATACATAATAACATCTTAAAAATGTGAAAAAAGTTAATCAAGTATTAAAATAAAAAAATAAAAACGACATCTCAATTAAAAGAGAAAAATAAAATATATCTTTTTACAAAAAATCTTAAGATAAGAAAATTAAGCAAAAAATTAAATTATGTTAAAGTTAAATCGTTTTTCGTTAAGAAGATAGAGAAATTAATTAATTACGAACTCGATCTACTTAAAGACGCTAAAGTATTTTTAACGTTTTATATTTTATTGTTAAAATTAGTCGATCTTAATATATTTATACAAGAAATTTTTTATTACAAAGCTTAAGAAAAAAGTAGATATAAAGTGAAGCAAATCTTAAAGAAGCAAAATTAAAATTATTTTATCAAGTAAAAAGAGTACTTTATCTCAAAGAATACATGAAAATCAAAGAAGAATCTTAACAATTACTATGATTTTATTTAGAAATTCTAGCAAAAACTAGCTTAAAAAAAGTTTTGCAAGAGCTCTTTTATAACTTGAGAAAATATTTCGAACAAAGTAGAATCGAAATTAAAGAACTCGTCGTTAAGAGCAAAAGTAACATACGAATTAATTTGTTCTTTTTGTTCTTCTTGTTCGTTCATCTTCAATTTTAAAATATTTTGCGCTTTTATATTATTTATTGTTTTTAACTTTTGCAATCAATGTTTGCGTTGCTTTTTTAAACGATAAACTTTTATTCAAAATTTAAGAATCTTGTTATTTAGCTTCTTAACAACATTTATCGTCTTATTTATCTCTTTATTTGAAGAGAATAAATTACACTTTTAATTGAAGTGCTCACATTTAATATAGCGAGAGAACTTCTTAATAATTAAGCATTTAATATTTTGATCGAAATAAGAATTGCAAAAGCGCATCTTAATGTAACGATTTATTTGTTCTCTCTTTGCGATAATATTAAGTCGACGAATAAAGCTTGCAAATGTCTTAGATATAATAGAAGAGAAAGTTTGCTTTCGAGACGAAAGCACTTGAGAAAAAGAATAGTGTTACAACTCTATTTAGAACTAGATTAATATAAGAAGTTCTTAAGACTTCATAGTATAAAATATAAGTACGTATAAATTTAGCATGCTTAATAATTTTAACAATTAAATATATTAAGTATCTTAAGCAAATGTTTAAAAGATTCAATAAACTTAGATTCTAAACATATTGAGCATTCTAAACGTAGAGAAAATCTCATTAATATATAGATCTTGAACACAACTTTCTTATAAATTTTGTTCAATTTATCTTAAGTCTTTACTTATTGTTACTATGATTTATTGAATTACTTGTGAAGATTTATTAAATATAAAGACTATTTATAGTTGCAATTCTTGTTATCAAGTAATTGCTTATATTGTTTGAAGACGTTTACAAATCTTTTCAATAACATAACTCTCTCTAATATCTTTTACGAAAGTATTAGCGTAATACGAATGTAATCGCTTATATATTGTTATTATTGTAGAGTCTAATAAAGTATTTAAAAAATTATTAAGAATAGCAAATTTAAACAATTGTGAACATATTATCGACGTAAAATGTGTAAATGCTAAGAGCAAAACTATATAATCGATATTGATTTTTCGGGAAAGCATACTTCTTAATTGTTACTTTGCTAATTTCTTATATTGTAAGATACTACAAGAATATAGCAAATTCGACTATATTAATAACAATCTAACAATAGATTAAATGCTCTATTTTATCAAGAGTATTTAAAAGAAACGCATAGAGAAGTAAACGCTATTATTATTAAATAATTGCATTTTGTACAAGATCTATCTCTTCTAAAAGTCTATTATTAATATTAAGATTATTCTCTTTAAGTTGTTTGCGCACTCTATTTATCTATTGCAATTATTAGATATAGATATCTTTTAAATATTTAAGCAATATTACAAAAACAAGATTCATTGCTCTATTTGTATCGACAATGTTAACTTTAATAAACTAGACCTTCTAGACATATTTCAAGACTTTTATATGTGCGCTTTTATCAAAAGAGTTATTGTATATGTTTAAAAATATATTAGTACTATATTTTATAATTTAAGCGTTGTTTTAAAGTTTATAAAGCAAAAGAATATCAAAGAACTTATTAGAAGATCTTTAATAATTTCTTTTAAACCATCTATAGCATTCAATATTGATAACAATGCTCTAAGATATACGTCTTGCAATTTTGTCTTATATTATAAGTATATTAAAGTTATTTGTAAGAAAATTAGCACTTACAATAAGTTAAAGCAAAGTTATATCTATAGATAGTTGTTTCGATTTCTATAAGAAATAACTACGCAATCAAATACTTTAATTTTATATACTTGTAATCTTAATAAAGTTACAAAAGTCTTTGTTGCAAAAATACAACAAAAGATTTTTTCGCAAACAATAACTTTGTTAAGCAAAGTAATATATATAAGAGAAATAAGAATTAATTATTTCGAACGTCTTAAACTTATTAAACAAAAGACTATTAACAAAACTAATAAGTTTCGTCAAGCTATTAAAGTAATATATAGAGTGCTAGCTATGCAATATAAAAGAGAGATTATCGACAAAAATATATAGACAATCGAAAAAAAGATAGTTTTTGCAAGAACAACAATACAAAAGACGAATAAAAAGATTGTTAAATATATAGAACTAGAGAAGTGTTAGGAATCACTAGATCAAATACATAATGTGGTGGGTAAAATGGTTGTTTTTCTATCTATCTAATTGTCGAAGGCAGATATATGGGCAAACTGGTTAGCACGACGATCCTAATGTCGACGTCAAACCTAGTTAGATAGAAGTGCTAGGCAAATCTTATGCGTCATGGCAATTCGTAACAAGAAGCAAGTTAACGCTTCAATATAACAAGATAAATAACTCGCAAAGAAGAAGAATAGAATCTACAAAGTCTACATTGATCGAAATATAATACAATCTCTCTAAAGTAACAACAACGATTATATTAATCTCTATTATTTAGACAATCTAAACAACTTTGCTTCTTGCTATAGACTTTAAAGATATTACTATACTAAGTTTTGCATAAATTCTTTAATCTTTCTAAATAATTTAAATAATCTAGATTAGATAAAATACTATAGACAAAACAAGAGATTTAAGAAGACTTTGCAAATGCGTGTTTTTTATATCTATTTTGTAAGCAACTTTTCAAGACAATTTATAAATATTTTAATAATTTTATTGATGCTTAAAATTAGTTGTTTAAATGCGCATTTGTTTGTTTGTAATGTTAGCGATCAATAATTTAATAAATACATTAGTGTTAAGCTCTTGTAATAGCGACTTAACGTCGTACAAAGTTTTCTCTCTAAGAATTTTTTTCTAAAATTCTCACGAATTAATGTCTTTTTAAACTATAGTTCTACATGTTATGTAGTCTCGTCTTGTGTGCGTCGATGTAATGACGTCTTGTTACACGTTCGTACACAATTTCACAATATTAATTCGTCTTAATCTATAAGAGCAATCGTTTAACAAAATAATTAATACGACACGCAATACAAGATAAAATTTAAACAACAACAACGATGCTACGACGTTTTAACGATCGAAAAACGAAAGCAATGCGAGAACTTAACTTGCGTCAATTACGAGTTTCGAAATTATATCATAAGAAAAATCTTCGCAAGACAACGACGCTATATTGTCGTTATCGTTCGATAGAAATATTAATTATAAAAAGCTACTTATTAAGAAGCAAACAAAGAGATGTAGACTTCAAATAAAACGAAATTTTTGTATTGCTTAAGCAAAAAATAAACATTTGAAAAAGTTTTTTTATTAAAACGAAGTTAGAACGTCTAATTTGCGTCGCTTTCGCAAAAACAACTTTAACAACAAAAATAACGAATTAACGCTTAAAAAGCAACGCTTTGCACAATTTATAAAATTAATTAATTTAAATTTATATTATAAAAAGAACTTTAAAAAATTAAAAAATTAAACTTGAAATGTTAAAAACTTTTTCGAAATTAATAAAGAGTAATTTTTAGAAAAAATCACAAAAATTCGTTAAATTTAATAATTTCTTCGCGATGCGTTTGCGTTGCGATAAAAAAATTACAAAAACAAAAATAAGAACAAAAATAAAAAATTAAATTAAAAATAATTTACTAAATATTTGATTAATTTTATCGAAAACTTAAAGAATTGTTGTCTTACTTTCTCTTAAAAATATGAAAATGTTAAGCAACAATCGTTGCAAAACGTTAACGACTTCGTAGTATATTTTGAAACGTTCGAAGCGAATTTTGACAAATATATTGAATGTTAATAACGTAATTATTCTTTGCATAAATTAAAAAAAGATCTTCGAAAAAAATTTAATAACGTAATTTAAATTTTTAAGATAAGAAGTATGTTTATTGCGCTAACGCAACGTATAAAAAATATAATATTCTTAACATTCAAAATGTTAAATAAAATCTTTAAGAAAAAATCATTTTTCGAATTTCGCAATTTTAGAGAAAGTTCTTATAATCGAAAACAAAAAAAAATTATATTAATAAATAAAATTTACGACGTTTTTGCGATAACAAATCGTTAAAAAAGTATAAGCAAACTTTCTTTTCGTAATTTAAAAAAAGTTAGCAATATTATGCGAAATAAGCGCATTTGCTATAATTGCGAAAAGAAAAAACACATTGCGAGAAATTGTTTTAAATCTTTTAAAAAAACGCAAATAAATATAATAAAGAACTTCTAATTAAGCTTTACGATAAATGTTTAAAATGCGCTTTTGTTGCAATTTATTATTAAGAAAATCTCTAATAGATTAAGAAATTAAATAAATTCGCAACAATTGTAATTGCGATTGCGAATTAAAAGCATAAAACAAAAATATTCTTCGCAAAGTTGTTAATATTTGTTGACACAAAATAATATAAACGAAGAAATCTTCTTTATAAAGACGTTTACGTTAATTGCATTAACGAACGATTGACAAAGTTATAATATCTGAAAAAATTTAGTATTTTATTATTGAAGCGAAAACATTTACGATTTAGAAAATTCGATTTGCAAAATTTTACATTGCAAAAATTAAAATTCGTAATAATAATAAACGTAAATGTATTTTAAAGCAAATCTTCTACCTCTTTAATAACGTCGCATACAATATTATTATCGATTTTCTTTAAATAATAAAGAAAAATTTATATGTTAATTAATATATGCTAATTTGACACTATCAAGTTATTAAAAAGATAATTGTGCTAAAATTCTTAGATGATTTCTTGAAGTTCAAAGAATCTATTTTTGTGTTTGCTTTTATTTGTTGTAATCTTAATGCAAATAAGAAATTTTAATTGCGCGACATTTTTAAAAAGATGTAAAACATTAAAAACTATAATAATGTTTTTGATTTAAAAAATGCATTTACTCTTCTCGATTATAAGAAAGAAAATCATAATATTAATTTACTATTAAGTAAAAAGCTTCTTTACGAATTATTATACTTTCTTTTCGAGAAAGAATTAAGTATTTTGCAAAAGTATCTTCTAAAAAATCTAACGTTAAATAGAATTTATAAATTGATTAATCTTATTAATGCGTCAATGTTGTTCGTATTAAAAAGCGATAACAACTTAAAATTGTATATTAACTATTATAATCTTAATGTTATAATTATTAAGAACAAATGTTCTTTATCTTTGATTAAAAAGACGCTAAATCGTTTAATAAATGTTGTTTACTTTACAAAGTTAAATCTTAAAAACGCTTATTATTAAACTTATATTCGTTAAGATAAAAAATAAAAAATCGTTTTTTAAATACGTTACGATCATTTTAAATACGCGATAATGTTATTTAAACTAACAAATATATTAATTATTTTTTAATTTTAAATTAATAAAGCATTGCGAGAATTAATTAATTACATCTATGTAATATATTTCGACAATATCTTAATTTACTTAAAGATACGAAACAAATATTAAAATTGCGTTTGTTAAATTTTTAAACGTTTACAATTATATAAGTTTTATATTAAGTTATCGAAATGCTTCTTTATAATAATTTCGATTAAATTCTTAAAATACATTATAAGTAGTTACAATTTATTAATAAACTTGCGTTGTATAAACTTCATTACAATGTAATTTAAGTTAATTATTTTTCGTGAACTTTAAGTGTTTTTAGAATTTGCAAATTTTTATAAACGATTTGTTCAATATTATGCAAAGATTATTCGAACATTAACAAAATTATTAAAAACAATAAGCAAAAGAAACAAAATAAGTCTTTCGTATTTAACAAGAACGTTATAATAGCGTTTAAAAGACTTATTTTCGTCTTTATGCGAACATTTATGTTAATGCATTTTAATCTTAAGAATTACATTTATGTTAAAACAAACATCTTAAAATTTGTTATCGTTATTTTTTTTTTTTAACTAATGTATCTTGTGAGCGAAGTTAAATAGATAACGTAACATTCAATTGCATTTTATTTAAGAGAAATAATTTTCGCAAAAATACAATACGAAACTTATAATTAAGAGTTGCTCGCAATTATTATAAGATTTAAGCAATAAAAATATTATTTTAAAGAAAGTTATTATTTAATTATTGTGCTAACGAATTATAACAATTTGCGTTACTTTATAAAGATAACAACGCTAAATTATTATTAAACGCGATAAATTCTTTTTCTAATGAAATATAATTTCGAAATTAAATATCGCACAAAAAAAATTAATCTCGCAAATAAATCGTCTTAATAATCTAATTATAAGAGAAATGCGAATAATAAGATTTACTTACTTATTCTTTAGAATAAGTTAAAAAACATTACAATCGTAATTATTAAAATAATTTTAATGTTAATTTAAAACATCTTTAAAGCGTAATCTTCGCATTCTTAAAACAAGATTAAGATTTTCGTAATTAAAAAGCTTAATAATAAATTATTTAAAGAACTTTCTTACAATATATTTACAAATAAGAAAATCACAAACACTAAAATAATAAAAAAAGAAATTGTAGAAATTGTTTAAAGCGTTGTGACACAACAATTGCGTTAATGTGACGTTCGCTTAATGTGCGAAGAAAAAAATTACTTAAAAAATTTCTTCTTCTTATTGCTAATTAAGATTAAGAAATTTCAAAATAAGAATTTATTAATTTTTAAGATTAGAAAACAATTAATATTAAACAATACGCGTAATGTTTGCGCCAAATAAAAATAATTAATTTATAAAAAAATGTGTTTTTTTTACACAATTCTTATTTTAAATAAAGCATTTCTTAAAAAGAAGTTTCTTAAATTACATTACAATAACTTGCTAACAAAACATTTCAAAATCAAGAAACAAAAACTCTAATAAGTAGAAAATTTTATTAACTTTAAATAACGTCTAATATTGACGCATACATTAGAAAATGCAATATATATTAGCGTAACAAAACATCGCGTTATTACTTATATAATAAGTTGACGTCGCTATTAGTTTTAATTCAATTTTAAGCAAAAATCTTTATAAACTTTATAATCGAATTACTTGTTAATCGTTGCAACAACGACATTTACGTAGACTAATCGTTGGATCGAGTTTCGATATTAACATTTTAACTCAACTTAAATACTCGATATTAACCTCTTAATCTAGCTCGAAATCGACTTGAGTCAACGATTTCTTGACTCGACTTGATCGACTCGCCAAGCAATCGAAAATGACGTCAAAATGCTAAGATTTTCTATTTTTAAAAAAAATTCGCATTATTTGAATTACTAAAAATAGTTTAAAAATAATAACGCACAAATAACGTACAAATGCATTATCTAAATGCATTACTATATAATATTATAAACAAATTAATTAAATTAATCAATTTAATTAAGTTGATTAATGCACTTTTTTAAAAATAATCTAAATTTTTCGAGTCTTGGCGAGTCGAACCAAGTTATACGCTAAGTACTTCATATCTATTCTTTGATTTAATTCAAATATTCGAGTTAAGATTTCTAACTCGAATCGAGTCTTGACGAGCTAAGAACTTGACTCGAACTCGATAACTTAACTCGACGCGATTAGTCTACATTTACGACGTTATTTTAATAGTTGTTAATTAATATTCAAAGATGTCATTATATATATTCGCAAAGTCTATATAAATTACGAAAAATTTAACAAACACATTATTTAAAAAGATGTTATTCGTATATTTCGAGATTCGAAAGATCGTTTTCGATCAAAAATTGCTCTTTATTAGTAATTATTAATTCGTGATATGTTATCGCATTCGCATTAAACGAAAATTAAATATAACTTTTTATTCTTAAAAATAATAATTAAATTAAGCAATAAAATTAAATATTAAAACACTATTTGCGATGCTATTGCAATTATAAACAAAATAATTAAGACTTTCTTTTAACTTTAACTTAATATACGTACAATAGCGTCTTGTATACGTTTATTAAATTGTTGCTCTTTAAAACGATGTTTAATGTTGTCGCGAATTTCAAATTTAATTAAAATAACAAAAATTGTTTCGACGTTTTAATTGTTCGAAAACGAATTTAATCTTTGTAAAACAAATAAAATTAACTTATAAATTATCTTTAGTTCGCACAACAAATGCAAGTTCGCAACTACAATAAAATAATTATTTTAAGAAAATATTAAATAAGCGATAAAATTATGCTTTTAACAAAAAATCTTTCAAACGTTTATTTAAAAAAAAAATTATTTTACAAATTTACAAAATTGTTTGAAGTTAAAAACATTATTAAAAAGTAAATGTATCGTTTTTGTCTTCTTAAGAAATAACGAATTAATTTCGTCTTTTACGTTTTATTGTTAAAATTGTATTATTGAAATGCGAATACAATCGCATTAAAGAACATAATATTTATTAACAAAAATTAGTAATAAAAGATCGAAAATATTCTTAATAACAAACAAAAATATTATAAATTATAATATTTTGTTCAATAAAAAGAATTTTTATTATGTAAAAACAATTAAATTTCGAAAAATTACTTAACGTATATGTAACGAAAGCTCAAAAAGTACAAGACGAAAAAATCTTTTAATAAGAAAATATTAAAGACGAGAAAATTAAAGCTTCGCATTCGCAAAAAAAATTTCGACATAATAAATAATGTTAGTAAATAGCATAAAATTGCGTAATTAAAGCGAAAGAATAACGCAAATAACGCGTAAATTAAATTGATACTCTCTTAATAAATCTATTGAAGCATTAGAAAGTTATAAGAAAGTTGCATAAAATGCGTTTAAGTTTAACTATTTTTCTTCTCTTTATTTGATTGCTTCTTTTACTTTACTTTATTAGTAAAAATCTTCGTATATATGTTATATAATGCGAATAAACTACGTTGATTAATTGTTTTGTTTTTCTTCGATAATTTATTACTTTTATTTTTATTTTTTATTTGTTATTATCTATAAAAGATGCGAAGATGCAACGTTAACAAAGCGCATAATTAAATTAATGTTCGTTGTTTAAAAAATTTGTTAAATCGACTTAATAAATTAAAGAAGCAACATATCTTAAAGCTCTTAAAATAGTCAAATAATTTAACAAAGATTTAAGCGCTAACGATGCAACAAGAACTTAACATAATAAGACTTGCGATATAATAAATCTATTAAACTCTTTACGAATTAGCAATTGCATTTCTTATTTGAAGAATAATTTATTTCGATTTTTAATTTTATTAATATACAATTTGTATTGCATAGAAGTTCAAATCGTATAAACTATAAAAACAACTTATAATATATAAGAGAAATTTTATCTAAACATTTACGTCGCTCTTCTTTATAAAAGTTCTATTCAAAAATTAGAAACAAAATGAATAATGTTATTCTTAATAAATTCTTCGAATTACGCAAGATTTACGACGTTTTCTTGTCAAAAATAACGTTGTCTTTCGTAACAATTAAATTAGACTTAAATTTTTCGTTCTTATTTAATTTTTTCAAAGAAAGAGCATCGAGTTTAACAAGATAACGTATTATATTTAGCTTTTTTTATTAAACTTCGCAAAGACGTTACAAATTCGCATTAATACGAATTAATAAATTCTCTTAATTTAAATGCGAAATCGAATTGTTTTGTCTAATTTATACGTATATAAATCGTAAATAGCGTCGAACTCGCGAAGCGAATTCGAATTAATCGATTTCGATATTTTTGTTATTGAGAACATATACGCAAAAAATTAACAAAATGTTAATTTGTTTAACGAATCATTAAGAGATTGCAACGCATTAAATCGTAAATTAAATATATAATTAAGAAATAAAACGTATAGTTTTGCGCTTTTTAGCGCAATAATTGCAACGATAATTCTTTGTCTTGCAACACTAAAAGCGTAAGCAATTATAAAAAATTAAAAGCAAATGCTTACGATTAAATTGATCGTCGAACTAGGTTATAATATTACTTCTCTAGCTCGACTTGGCGTCAAGATCGAGTCGCGACGATTTTTTGAAATCGAATCGCTCAAATTAGTTTAGCGCGAAGCGCGCTAAACTACTTATAGTAATCGATTAAACTACTTTGAGCGATTCGATTTCTCGAATCTTTTTTGACCCAAGTCTTGACATTTGCACGTGACATTTCCAGGTTAGCGCGATTAGTCTACTTACGATATAATCGAATTTCTTCTTAAAACAAAAAAAATAATAAAGATAAAAAAGATAAAAAAGCTTGCGAAAAGTAACGAAGACGCGAACGAGAAAATTCGACAAAAACATATTCGTAATAAAATGTTATATCGTTAGTTTTATACGTAGCGAAGTCGAAGCATTCGCATGTAGCAATGTTTACATTAATTAAATCGCAATTTACAAAGCGTTAAAAATAATAATATTATCTTAAATTATCGATAAATACAAAGAAAAATTTAAGAATACTTATTTACATTTGTTTTATTGCGCGCATTATTGTTATTAGTAATACGAGCAATAAAAGAGACGTTTACAATTATTTATCGCTTCGTTATAGAAATTAATATGTGAAAAAAAGAAAAAATCGAAGATTGTGAGTAAATATTATTAGCGCGTTAACAACGCTAATCGAATTAAGTAAAACAAAGAAATTTCGATCAATTTATTAAAATAGTAAACAACATTAAAGAAGAAATTTTTAATATTAATAGCATCGAATATCGTCGCGTTGTCGTAACATTAAAATAGCAATATAGCGATAAAATTAAAATTAAATATTTTTTCTAAAAACTTAATGTTTTTTCGCTTATTAGTATATAATTAATTTACAATAAAACTTTATTAAAAAAGACGAAACATCTTACGATAATATACGAGAGAAATTAAGATCGTTGTTTAATTTCTCTTGCATAAAATGTTAAATAAAGATATAAAAAAAAAGTGCAAGAAGTTTTTTCATAAATACAATTAGATAATTAAGATAAATGCGCAAGTTCAATGCGACAAACAACATTTATTAAAAGAATAAAAAAAATTTATAAAAAGATTTTTTTAACAATTTAAATTCTCTTTTTTTTTTATATAACAATAAATCGAAGCAAATTATTGTTGCCTATTTCGCGAAAATATGCATTTATAAGAAGTAGAAAAGTAAAACATTGTTATTGTAACGTTTAAAGAACTATTAATATCGTAAAAAAAGCGAAGTCGCAACATAATTATAACGCTAAATATACATTTTAAAGATCAAAATTTTAAAGAAAAGAGCAATTGTATTGTTAACGATTAATAATTTAATAAATACGTTAGTGTTAAGCTCTTTTAATAGCAACTTGACGTTGTATAGAGTTTTCTCTCTAAGAACTTTCTTCTAAAATTCTTACGAATTAATGTTTTTTTGAATTATAGTTCTACATATTATGTAGTCTTGTCTTATGTGCGTCAATGTAGCGACGTCTTATTATACGTTCGTACATAGTCTCACATTGTTTTACAAATTCGTAGTAACTTCTTTCTTAAAGAAGTGTTTTTTAATCTAGAAGAGTTGTCTTCTTAAAACTTCATTATTTCTTCTTTAATTAATTAACTTTCTATGCATAATTTATAGAGCATAGTAAAGGCTTTAATTTGACGCGTTATTTATCAAATTTGATTGTAATAGTGTAAAGTTATACTAGATACTAGAAAATTATCGCTTTTTAGATAATTAAGATAATCTAGAAATTGAGATATGGCCCACCTATTGGCGCTCGCGATAGAAGGTGGAGCATTCACTTTTAGATTCGCTTCACTTAAAGAAATCTATTGAAGCATAATTTCTTATGCTATATGTCTTCTATATTGTTATTGTGAACCATCTTATGATTGGTTTATATCTTGTTCGCAACTTATTATCTTAATAGAGTCTTCGAGAGAAGAATTCGCAGAGATAGATTTCACAATCCTTGGTCATCTTCTCCTTCCTTAGTATTAGACTAATCGTTGGGCCAGATTTCGATACTAACATTTTGGCTCGACCTAAATACTCGATATCAATCTCTTGACTCAACTCGAAATTGATTTTGGGTCAACGATTTTTTGACTCGACTTAATCGACTCGCCAAGCAATCGAAAATAACTTCAAAATGTCAAGATTTTTTATTTTTAAAAAAATTCGCATTATTTGAATTACTAAAAATAGTTTAAAAATAATAACGCACAAATAACATACAAATGCATTATTTAAATGCATTACTATATAATATTATAAACAAATTAATCAAATTAATCAACTTGATTAAGTTGATTAATGCACTTTTTTAAAAATAATTTAAATTTTTCGAGTCTTGGCGAGTTGGGTTGAGTTATACGCTAAGTACTTCATATCTACCCTTTGACTTGACCCAAATACTTGGGTCAAGATTTCTGACTCGAATTGGGTCTTGGCGAGCTAGGAACTCGGCTCGAACTCGATGACCCGGCTCGACGCGACCAGTCTACTTAGTATGCCTCTCGATGGTATAAGAGGTATAATTAGTCAGAGTCTCAACCTTTTGAGCGTCAAGTATTTGTCTCTGTACATCTGTAAATTTCGACTCTGCTGGTTCATCGAGATTGAGCGACTGGGTTGGCATCCCGACCTGCCCCTCCAGGCAGGCTAAGGGCAACACTCGGCTATGGAGGTTTCAGGCGACTGCAACGTGAATGCCAATATCTGGCACTCACGACATCAATGTAGAAGATGATTCAGGAGTCCTTCTCTCCCACATGACCTACCAATACTGATCTCGCCTTCGGACCTGCATCTGCGACCCCAACAACTAGATACACGCAATCCCCATCATCAAGACTGACGGTCGTTTGCTGAGCTTCCCTTGGCCGGGCTTGCTTCAGCGATAATTTCTTATATCCACCTGCTGGATGGAGAGCCTGATCAAGTCGCCGGACCGCCAAAGGTACTTGATGCTGAGATGGATCACGTTACTGCTTTCCTTACGGAGTATCCGTCCTAGCAGATGTACTTGAGCTTAGCTTTCGAAACTAGACACTCCGTTGCAAAGCAGTCACTCGACCAGTTCTTCATTTCACCATAAAAGATGCTCCCTTGGTGTGCCAATCCCTCAACTGCCAGACAGCAGACTCTTCATGCACTGATTCAGGTCAACAAACGTAAAAAACACTTCGTATCTAATAATTACTTGTGTCTCTTTTGCAGTACTCTTCTGGATTTACCGTCTCTGTCTGGCTCAACTGAAGAACTTCAATCCCGAGCTCGCTTAGGTTTCCCAGCCTGGCTAAGGTAATTCGGCCAAGCAAGACGTCACGTGTCACACACTCCTCTCTCAGAGCCAGTACAGTACTTTACTTCATGAATGGGACAATCACACACCCTTCCTTCCGGGATTACAGCATGAGCTGGTATATGGCTCTGTCATTGGGCCATCCCTCCACTTATGATTGGTGTTCGGTGAACGAGCAGGTTGACTGCCACGCACCAGCCATTGAAGAATGACACCAGCCTCCCCACCAACCAACCTCCTAGCATCCCGCAACCGTTGAAGAACACCCCCACTGTCCATGCTTGTTAATCCCACTTCTGTCGCATGTACTACAGCCGCTCATCTACAGAATTACTGCTCTGCCAAAATATCTCAAGTTGGTAACCTGTTGTCGCGCAGACTGAAGAGTAAGGCCATCGCTATCGATAAGAGGTCTTGGCAGCCCCCACCGCCCCGCAGCGGCCCCTGAACCGGCCGTTCTTGCAGCTGCATTCCTTCAATTTCTTATTCCGTGTTCGTGTCGCGCCATGCTCGACTTCTTCAAGAGGGCCAACAGGACTCATGCAAGATCCGAGTCAAGCCCGCATTTAAGAGACGCTCTTGCGAACAGCTTCTTCCCTGCCAGCTCAGCTCACCAGCAGTACGATGGCGGTCACTGTCGCAATTCATCCCTAGAGTCGACTCAGGACGCACCACAATCCTTCCATCCTCACATCCTCACTCAACCAACCTTCACACATCGGCCCAACTTTACAGAACCCAGGAAGCCAACCCTGGACTTGCCACCGCTATATACAGGGTCCGACCGCCTCCCAACAGCTGCCAGATCCGATCAACAAACACAGCTGTACGATTTCGCAGTCTCACCCGAGCAACCTCCGCAGCAATTCCCGACCAAGCTCGAGCGAACCTCAGAGCCGGCTCTCACTGGCGACAAGATCGAACGAGTCAAGAAAGATCACCAGAATCGAGTACTATCAGGCTGGTTTAACGGCGAATCGGAGCCCATCAGCATTGGGATCGTACCCTCCCCAACTAAAGAGAAATCCGATCCTCTGGCCGACATGTCTACCAAGCCCACGGAGACCACTCCGAAACCAATCCTATCCACCCGCTTCTCTATCTTTGGCAGCAAGGCTTCCCCCGCCATTGCACCTTCACCATCTGAGCCTACCGACGAGTTCTCGGATCTCGACGTCAATACGGCTTTGTATCCTACTGGTCCCGCAGACACGTTCTCTCCGGCCTCCTTCAAGAATCACATGCAGCACGCAGAAGGCCTGCTCTCGCGTCTACAGGCTGCGTATAAGGAGCGAACCATTGCCCTTCGGGACATGACAGCGGAGAAGGAGACCCAGGCGGAAGAGCTTGAAGGCGCTGAGACACGATCAAAGCATCTAAAGACACAGTTGGACGACATGAACGCAAAGCTTGCCGAGCAAGACAAGGCAATGATGGACCTGGTGGATGATTTGGCCAACGAAAAGCGATTACGGCGAGAAGAGGAGGATGCTCGCAAGAAGAGCTTGAAGCTTGTCAGGCCTTCCGGAATGCGTCCGCTCACGTCTTGCTCGCCAGAAGAAGGTTTTAAGCATCAAAAGCAGAGGGACAGAATGAGTTCTGCTACTGAGACCGATTGTGACTCCGAGGATGAGAGCTGCGGGGATTCCCTCTTCTCGAGAAACCATAGCTCCTCCGCTCGGATGTCGCTGTCTTCCGTTTCGACAAGCAGCTCTCCGGAGACCTCCCAACCACCCGATATCTCCGGTATCGCTACGGCCCAGACCGCGCGTCTTCGGCAAGCCCAGCCCACGCTCGTGAAATGCCAGCGCCAACCCTCGTCGGGGGGAGAATCACTAATATGGAGCTGCGCCAACTGCCACGGGGGCAACTCGTCAGAGGCATGGACGGTGGTCAGCGTACTAAAAATGGAGAATCGGGGCTTGAAGGAGAGAGTGAGCCATGTGGAAGCGGCGCTCGACGGGTGTTTGGACGTCATTGACAGGCTACAGTGACGGAACGGTTTTAGGTGTTCAGGCGCATAAATACCCACTCTGTTTGGCATTTTGCTTGAAGGGACACTGGATCACGCGCAAGACGACTAGGCTATCTGCTGGAAAAGGATGGCTCAAGCATTGTTCTACATCAATAAATGCACTATTATCTAGCATCTCACGATAATCACAATCAGGATTTGTACGGATCATCCATGACTCCGAGCAAACTACAGTAATGTTCAGTGTTTGTTACCCTTGACTTCAATCGAGTGCTCGACAGTCAGAGAACTTGGTACACTTTCTATGGATTGGCCCTCATCTTGACTTTCTTCCTTGACTAGGGGATTTCCAATGGACATTCAATTTTTCGACATTCCACCAACTCGTTCATGTGGCATGGAAGAAACGCACCATTTCTGGTGAGGAATCAGGATACACAACCCTGAATTAGCCCTAATTTTGGCCAAAAGACGAAGTGCTGAATTTAGCCGCCTTCCTCTACCTTACCTATCTTACCGTATGAGTCTTCTACGAAGAATGCCGATGCTAATTAACAAGGCAAACATCCAGTCGGTGACCTTTCACGCCGAATTTGTCTTGATACTCCTCGCGACTGTTGGGTAAGAACGCCGAATCGCTGGATTCAAGTGGCGAGTTACGAACGAAGTTTCCCAGCCACCTCACTCATGCGCGCCTCGTGGTCGCCAGGCATCACTGCGACTTCATCCATGGCGATGAATGGTGCTCTTGTTATCTTCCTGACTCTTCATTACTATGACGAGGACGAAGAATCTCTCTGAACTTCTCTATGTTGCTTCCTAATATTCTCCTACTACATAGAGCAGGCTTCGATTCCGTTCGGATCAAGCTCTTGTACCCCATCTCTTCTCTATTTCTCTGTCTCCATTTTCCAGAAGCTACCAGGTTCTCTACCATACCCTGAATGATATTCAATAATGCCATTCATACCTCACACCCCCGAGTCCCTCCTCTCCCGCTCTGACTCGAAAAACCCCGCCACCACTTGTAAAGGCATTACCTCCAGCGGCCGCCCCTGCCGCCGCGCTCTTGCCACCTCTCCGCGGCGATTTCCTTCTCACAGCACTCGAGATGGTGTCCTAGCCGTCTTGCCTAGCGACGATGACCACGAAGGCGCAGCGGCATTTTTCTGCTTCCAACATAAAGACCAAGCGGTCTCTCTAACAAACGGAGATGGGGGTGGAGGAGGTGGGGTAACGACGTTGCATACATTAAATGAGAGGACGAGTATCGATACGTTGGTTGATCGGCTGGGGTTCGTTGATATACAAGACAACGTAAGCCCAAAGAAAAGGAGGCATGGCGAAAGGAAAACGCGGCAGAATTCGAGGCCATTGAGGAAGGATACGCTTCCGAGGAAATGGCAGGAGGTTCAAGGACCGCTGCTGGCGCTGCCACAAGATGCCGAGAAGCCGTCGAGAACAGATACTCGGAGCAAGAAGAGGAAACCGCCCAGCTTCTTTTCAATGCTCTGCTGCATGAATTCCTCACAACAGGAAGCATATGCGCCACTTGCTCCCAAACCGCGTCCACACACAGAGAAGCCAACCTCCCACTCACCCACCACCGCCAGAATCCCAAGCCACCCTCGCCAGTCCCCATCCCCACCAACCCCCCTCTCGAACAAAGATCCTAACCGCCCTTCCCTACCACGCGATCCACCCTCACAAACGCAAGATCTCCTCTCCCTAATCCCCAAGTCTCTAAACCCACAAACAACATCCGCCCTCCTCTCCGAGCTCGCAAAGCCCTTCTCCGAGCACGACGAGGAGGGGTACATCTACATCTTCTGGCTGACGCCCAACAATACCCCCTCACCAGACACCACAGCGGTATCATCCCTGCTAGCTGATCCCTCAAATCCTGGCCCTAGAGGGAGGAGAGCAACCGATACCCCAGCCTCCGGTAATGGAGGGAAGCCAGAAGAAAAGAAGATCCTCCTTAAAATCGGCCGCGCTAGCAACGTCCAGCGGCGCATGAACGAATGGACGCGCCAGTGCGGCTACGCCCTCACTCTTGTCCGCTACTACCCCTACATCCCGACTTCCACCTCGCCTGCGCCCTCGCCTCTGCCTTCTCCTTCGCACAGATCCCCATCCCACTCTTCACCCAACCATCCGTCTCCCCGCTCAGCCAACCCCCCGCTTCCTCGCTCACCACCGAGTCCAGCTCAAGCAGCAGTCCACAAAGTCCCGCACGCCCACAAAGTAGAGCGGCTCATCCATCTCGAGCTGGGTGAGAAGAGGGCGAGGCGCGGATGTGGGGCTTGTGGACGGGAGCATAGGGAGTGGTTTGAGGTTGAGGGGACGAGGGAGGGGGTTCGGGGCGTGGATGAGGTTGTTAGGCGGTGGGTTGGGTGGGGTGAGCGGGGATAAGGGGGAAGGAGGGGGGCGGGATGAGTTTGTGGGTTATGGACGATGGGGATGGGGATGGATATATGGAGGGGAAACTTGGGGTTCGAACTCGGAATTAAATATGGATGTGAGCGATACTAGGAGCTGATCGGAGGTGTGCGTAGGTTGTTATATAGTCGTGCCATTGGGGCTCATTCACGCGATGCTTCCTCTTGCTCGACGTAGAATGCCATTCCATTCCTTCCTCAGTACCATGAATCGAAAACCAATCCACCATACCTTGCCCTACGACCATCTGCATGCATATACCCATATCCGCACCCAACCTCCTTCGACACTCACTTAGCACCACCACATCTCCCAATCTCCTTTGAATTCAGAACCTGAGAATGGCTTTCCACACTATCGACATCCCTCAATCTTTGGCAGTAGATCGGAGATAAGCCCCCCGCTGCTGCTATCCGACTCATTTAACCCCCGGGTATATTCTCTCGGTATCGGTATCTCATTAGACACTGGTTCCTAGCCCAGCTAACACGAAGGCGTGCCGTCCATAGCCACGCGAATAGATGTATCATTCACGACTCCACCCAAACCATCCCTCCTTGCCCCAGCTCGCGCTACATCACAGCGGGGAAAGCATCGCGGCAAGCCTAGATCCGGTCGCCTAGATCCGGTCGCCTAGCAGACTATCATACAGAACCCCTCGCCTTCGCAAATAGCTGCGCCAGGACATCGTTCTGCGCCTGCGCCGGCGCCTGCGGTCGTGGCGCGGAGAGGAAGAATTGCGTGTCGCGGCTTGGGGCGAAGAGAGGCGGTGCTGAGAGGAGGGGTGGTTGCTGAGGTGGTTGCCGAGGGGTTTCGAATGGTGGTGGGTGCGGAGATCCCGAAGACGGTTGATGTGGGCTTGGCGGATGATAAAAGGTCTGAAGTGGAGGCGAAGGCTGGGGCTGCGGCTGGAAATGGCGCGGGTGGGGTTGAAAGGGGTAGGGTGTGTCTTGAGAAGGGGGCTGGTAGTCGGGAGGGAGATGTTGAAGAGAGGGGGGTTGAGACTGGGGTTGGGGGATGAAGTGGCGGGGGTGGGGTTGAAAGGGGTAGGGTGAGTTGAGGGGGGAGGTGTGTGGGGGTTGCTGGGCGCGCGGGTTTGCTTGGGATGCCCGCCTCCGCTGCAGTTCCTCCAACTCCTGTTTGGCGCGATCGAATTCCTCTTCGAGCGCGCTGTACTGAGTTCCGATGGCTTCTTCTTCAGGTCTATTTCCCATGATCTCAGCGTTGTCCTCGACATCGTCTCCGTCCCCTTCAACTGAAGCCCCTCCAGCCGCCCCAGCGCACTCCTTGATCAGCCTCGCCGTGACCTCGCGAATCCCCTTCGTGCTCCCCGCCCCCTCCTCAAATATCCACAGCCCATACACCTTCCCCTCCTCCCCCTCCCCTCCCTGCAGAATCACATACTCTTCCGTAACCTCCACCTCCTCGCCCCTCGTCAGCTCAAGCCAGAAATTCTCCAACCCGCGCCGGTTCAATATCGTCACTGCATATCTTTCCTGCGCCACCCCCATGGGCGAAGTGAGCGAACAGACGAAGAGTGTACCTTCGATGCCGCTCTTCTCCCATGCTGAGCTGGCGGGGTTGAAGGCGTAGAGCACGGCGTAGGGCGCGAGGGAGAGGATGCTGGCTGTGGAGGGGTAGTGCCGGCGGAGGACGAGGAGGTTGAGTTGTGAGTTGGTGCGAGTGGGGAGTGTGGGTGGGGGATCGAGGGGAGGCTCGGAGTCGGAGGGGTAGGAGATGTGGTGGCTGTGATGGGGTTTGTGTGTCTGGATGGATTTGGAGGTGGAGCGCTGGGGCACGGATGGGTTGGAAGGGTTTCGGGACTTGCGCGTGGTCATTGTGCGTATTATGGGGGGTTTGATATGGGGGCGCAGAAGATGTCGATCAAAAGGGTGTATTCATGTGCGAGTGAGTGTGCTTTAAGCATGGAGCTGCGAGCTTTCTGATTGGTTATGCACCCCGGAGGTTGGTGGCTTGGCGGCCTTTAGGGCCGGTAAGAGCGCGCTTGCTGGGTCATCCGCAGCAGAGGATGATCTGTTAGGGGTAATTCACCGTAATTGGACTACTCGTGTCCGCCCCTGAAGACTTACCTACCTGATCGGGTTAGTACTCTTGCTGAAGGCTAGATCTACTGGCTGGGTACTCCCGCTAGTGTCTTGGTGGTAATTCTTCAGGGGGCGACACGAGTACAGTCTGTCCTCCCTGAGCCAATATTAACTTTTAGATTCTTTCGCGACCAATTCGAACCAGGCTTTGCGCATATGCTGGTGGTGCTGCTCCCTGGTATATTCTCGACCGGTAAAGTTACGCAGCACCAAACCCTGATTGACGATCAGGTGGGCACAACTGGATTATGGCCCGAAATGGAATAACGTGTGCGGAGGCATTCTCAAAGGGTTGCTATCATCTTATTGAGTAATGAAGGAAGTCCAGATGTCACAAATTATTCTCTGATCCGATGCTGGGGAGGGCAGGCATTATTTCAATTGTCTCGGTTTGACCAAGCCACATTCACGAACATATATTATCCATACCCGAGAATTATCTCCACGATGTCTTCTATGTTCACCAGAGATCCCTTAGTTACCCGCAAGCCAGAACGCCACCGCCGATGAAAGCCCCTCCGCCATAGTTAAGTGCAGCACAGATGAAAAGAAGTTCCGAATTTTGCAGCCACTTCGATCAAGCGAGCGGTATGTCAAGGTGGAGATAGCTCGCCTATTTTCCAGGCTTCTTTATAACACATGTCGTTATGGTTGGTAACTGGATCGCTAGTCGCGCCTCCATAGTCCCAAGCGGCTGTACAAGGTGTGAGTTAGCACATCTCTTAGCGTGGTGGCAACAAAAAAATAAGACTTGCCGTCAATCTCTTTCCAAGAGTGCAAGTCTTCCTTTCTCGGAAGTCTCCACCAATCGTCAGACCTGTATTCCTCGTTCGATCCCTCTGCCGATGAGAAGATTAGTATCCACTTCGTAATCCATTCGGGTCCCACCAGGATGTTGAAACATACGGCTATTTGTCGGGTGCCCATTGTTCCCATGGGCGTAGGCAGAGTGCGAATATAAACCCACATAGACTTTGGGGTGTTTCAAGTTCTTGCCGATTTCCATGTTGGCCACATCAGAAGTGCCAGGAACATCAACGTCAACGGTTTCGAGGTCACTGTACTTGTACCAGTCGTGGTCACTATGGTGGTTGTATTGTGCACCCTAGGTAGTTTGATTAGCTCCAGATACGCTTGCTTTAGTGACGGCAGAAGAGTCCGCCCAGGGAGGAATGATGGCTCCCGTTGCGAACAGGGTAAAGCAATCTCTTGGTTCGGACGTGTGCGACACCAATGCAGCTAATATAAGAGAATATGTCACTCACAGCTCTATACCACCAGTCATCTCCATTGGCCGCAGGATCCTTGGCGAAAACAATTGTAACACCTTCCCAATCGTGCTTGTGCCCGGCTAACATGTTGCCATCATGGCTGAGAATCTGTTAGGAGAGACGTTCAATGCAGAGGAGGGACAACTTACACATAGTATACATCATAATTTATTTTCCAGACGTCACCACACCATGCGGCGCTTACATGTACAGGAAAAGGATCGCCTATAGTCATTTGGCCATGATAGGCTCCGGGATTCGTACAGTCTGCTCCAGGATTGTAAGCTAAAGTCCCTCGATCCGTATCTGTCCCGGGGTTGGGCTCTGGCGGATTAGAGCCAATGAGAACAGCACTCTCCGGATAACATGGGTCCTATTTCGGCATTAGCTGGACGTCTACCCCTCACAGCCACTGATCCCATGTGCTGTTCATGCTTCCATGTTGGTGCGGAAGAAGCAGTGGACTTGTGCTTCATGCACTGGCGGCGTGCTAGTGTGAAGGGAGACACATTGCACACATCGCTGGCAGACTAGACATATATTGACGCAACAGCGATGGATCCGTTGACCAGTGGTGGCCCGTTACTCAGGAGGCGTAAAAGAAAAAGAAGAAGAGAAGGAGAAAAAAAGGAGGAAAAAGGAGGAAAGCACCAGGAGAAATTTCAGACTTACAACGGTTGGTCCGGTTCTGGCATACAGGAAGACCGGAGCAGCTTCAACTCCAGGTGAACCGGACACAAAGCCAAGATCGTCGAAGTATTGGAATTGGATCCCATGAAAGCTATTCGGGCCTACTCCCGAGGGTCTCTCAGGAATTCGGGGTATGATCATACCTCCTCCCCGGGCCTTCAATTGGTGTGGTGGGTGGCTGGGACTTGAGGAGAAATGGGGTAGGGCAGCTATTGCCACGGTCAGTAGAAAGCCGACTGGAATGCCGGCAAGCGTGAAGCCCTTCATATTGACTAGAAGAAGGGTAGGTCTGAAGTATCTCTTTAGCGTGGCTTGCAAATGTAAGGAGGCTGTATGTAATCTGTTCGTTGTCAATGAAGATATAATCAGATGAAATTGCAGTACATCTTAGACCTCCCACCATTCTTTCATATATTATCCAGACGATTTGGTACATCAGATACATCATAACTGGCGCAGTCTGAGGAAGTTCGGCGGAAATTTCGTTGCTTGGTACATTAGATACATTAAAAGTGGCGCAGTCTAAGCAAGTTCAGCCGATATTCCATTACTAACGCCGTCCTTTTTCTGTGAGCCCCCTGGTTGAATACGCCCAAGTCATAATTCCGCAGTATTCTGCTCGTGGGCTGCAATTTTCGCCAATCGCTCGTGCAAACAAGCTCTGATCTCGAGGTAACATCGTGCGGCGCAGAGTACTTGGCTGTAAACCGCAAAGACACCCCTTTTTCCGGAAATCGTTCTGGGCACACCTCTTTTAGTAAAGAGGTTGATGCTTTGTAGTAGGTTGAATTTCTCACGGCGCTTCCCGAAAAAAACTCATACCACTCCATCATCGGACCAGAGCCATTATAAAACCAAGCCTAATACAAAGCATCAACCTCTTTACACGTGGAAAACACCTGTTTATGCACCAGGATCTCGCTATTTTCCAAAATTGCCGCATTAGCAGCCAGGCCGCTAATTGAATCCCTGAATCGACATCAATGGAAGCGCTAGTCACACCTTTGAACGGCACTGAAAATAGTCCGAGTATACGCACATTTTTGGCCCAGGACTAGGCACTTTCCATCTAACTCGATGGACATCATAAGCATCTGTTCAGATGCTGATCTGAACGCCTGATTCGACGTCGATACAATTTCTGGTTTGATCTCTGAGTTGCACGAGACACCGCCCTGTAAGACACTAGTTCTAGAGTCGAACGTAGACGTTCTCCTTTGCCTCTTCGTAGTCCGTCACGGGCGCCTCCGTCTCTGCGATAGCTTTAGCCTGTCGTACCTTATGGCATTTGCGTCCCTTCCAATAGTAGCATCCTTCTCCGCAAACGACGATTATGACATTATCGATTTCTGTTAGGACTTAGGGCGGGGACTATCAAGAAGGCTTTAGAAATTTTCTCTGCGCGGCGGAGCGAAATAATTAGACTAGAAGATACAGCTTCCTAACCTCGATATAAATGTTACTAAACTAGATCTCCCAGTCTAAGATAGGAAAAATGATTGATCACTTCAGTAAGTCTAAGAACTTTGTTACGCTAGTACTTCCATAAGAGATATTAGAGAGAATTATACTATCGAAGAGATTTTTAGACATCTTTAGGCAATGCAAGCAATTACTTGATAACAAAAGATTGCAGTTTAGTAGTTATAACAATAAATTAAGACTTAAAATAAGTTAAACACAATCTATAAGAAAGTCGCGTTCGAAAGCTATATATATTTCTATTATTTGAAATTCAAGATATTTAAATGTTCAAGATGTTAATTATCTTAATTATCTTAATTTCTAATTCAAAATATTCAAAAATTAAGTCTTCTTAATTATCTTAATTTTGTCGACAAATCTTTTCTTTTTAATTATCTTATAAAAAGCAATACGCAATAGATAGTATCTATCAATATACAACTTATAATACTATCTTCTCTTTTTAAGAAATTTTTGTTTCGAAACTATTTATTCTTTTTTACTATATTAATTAAGCTAATTATTGAACAATATTATAATTCTACTGTTAATTATTGCTATAATTATATTATTTTTACAATATATTTTTGTCGAGTTTGCATCTTATTTAATATATCTTATTAAATAAATAGAGAATATTTTAAATATAAAAAATATTATTGAAAAAATCGAAAATATAATCTAACTTCTAACTATTAAAGAATAAATAAAATTATTTAAAAGACTAAAAAGCTAAATAATAAAATAACAAAGTTGTATCTAAGAATTGCGCAAAAAACAAAACAAAAAAAATACTAACTTTATTGTTTGAAAAATATAAATAATACAAAGTCGAAAAATATTTTAAAGATCAAGAAAAACAAAAGAAAAATCGAATATACTAAAGAGATATTCGAAGCTTTATTCGATAATATTATTAATTCTTTATTGTTTGCTCTCTTATTTTTTGAATATTCTGTCGACTTTTATAAGTAATTTTGTTGCTAACAAAATAATTGTAGCTTGTTAAAGTACTTTCTTAGATTTTTAAGTAACTCTTATATATTCTCGAAGATAGAATATTCTTTTTATTTAATAAAATATTTCTGATCTTTCTATTGTAGAATTTTCTTAATCTTATATTGTTTCTTTTTCTATTATTCTGTAAAAATATAGTTAAATCTGCTAATTTTAACAATAAGATATAATATACTAAAATAATTCTAATATTCTTAGATGAGTCGAGTTTTTAATTAACTAATTTCTTTGTCTTCTTAATAACAAATAATTTAACTTTAATATAATTTAATCTCTTACTTATCTTTTTTATTTTAAGATTTTTTGTAAGAAAATATATTTTATTTCTTTTTTTTAGTTAAGATATTGTTTTTTGTTTTTTGTTCTAATACTTAATTGACTTTTTCTATATTTTTAAAATATTGTTGTATATCTTTTTTAATATTGCTACTCTCTCGATAGTTAACTAAATTGACAAATATTTTTGCTTTTTTCGAAGAGATTAAATTTCTTACTATAATTAACAAAAAATAGAGTTATTTTAGTAATATTCGAAATCTTTGTATTTAGTATTAATTATATTATAGATAAAAGTAATATTTAATTATTGTAAATATTATTAATATAATATTATAGATATTGCTTTAAACTTTGATTTGTTCGTTCTATTTAATTATTCGTAATCAAGTAATAGACAATAAACATTCTAAGTCTCGTCTCTAATATTAATAGAAGTGTTCTTCAATAATTAGACGTAAAGAGCTTGTCTTTGTTACTAATTAGTTCTTTAAATATATTATAATATCTTATAAATTAATTTAATACAATATATTTTAGTTGTTCTATTATAATTTTCTTTTTGCATACAATAATATATAAGTATTTAATAAGTTTATTAACTACTATTAGTATCAAGTTATATCTATTCTTAGTTGTCAAATTTGTCGAGTTTAACAATTTAATAATAAAATTTATTATAATTTTATTCTATAGCAATTTAGATAGTTTCTAATATTAAATTTTGTTATAGCTTGTATATATACTATATTGATTCTGCTAATAACTAAGATATTATTTAATATATATCTTAATAACTTATTTTATCTAAGAAAACTAATAATACTAATATAAAAATTAAAGAATTTTAATTACTTTTAAATACTCTTGAAATAATTTATTATAATATTTCTTTATATATTTATCGATTTTGTTAATAGATATTTAAAGTTTTTCTTTTTTTACTAAAAACTTTTCTCTATTATTTCTAAGTATTTGTAAAATAATATTTAGCTTATACTTGTTTGCTAATAATAATTTGTTTTTGTTAATTTTTAATATATTATAATTAAACAATTTCTTTATTTTTATATAATTATTTCTTCTACTAAATATATTTGCTCTACTATTACTTTTGTCTAAAATATACTATATTCTAAGTTTATATTATTTGAGTTACTCTTAGACTAGTCGCGTCGAGTCGAGTCATCGAGTTCGAGCCAGGTTCTCGACTCGCCAAGACTCGATTCGAGTTAGAAATCTTGGCCCAAGTATTTGGGTCGAGTCAAAGGGTAGGTATAAAGTACTTAGCGTATAACTTGGCTCGACTCGCCAAGACTCGAATAGATTATTTTTGAAAAAGTGCATTAATCAACTTAATCAAATTAATTAATTTAATTAATTTGTTTATAATGTTATATAGTAATGCATTTAGATAATGCATTTGTACGTTATTTGTGCGTTATTATTTTTAAACTATTTTTAGTAATTCAAATAATGCGAATTTTTTTAAAAATAGAAAATCTTGGCATTTTGACGTCATTTTCGATTGCTTGGCGAGTCGATCGAGTCAAGTCAAGAAATCGTTAATCTAGGTCGATTTCAAGTTGAGTCAAGAGGTTGATATCAAGTATCTAGGTCGAGCCAGAATGTTGATATCGAAATCTGGCCCGGCGGTCAGTCTAGTTACTCTAACTATTATATTTATTTTCTATTAAATTGTTTAATAATAATAAAGTGCAAAAAATTCTTATAATTTATAAAAATTGTAAGTTCTAATAATTCTTTAATATATACTTTTTATAATTTTAGAAAAACTACAATAGCAACTAGTTTCTTGTTGTAAATATTATAACTCTATTTAACTAACAAAAGTTTTCTCGAAAAATATATTATTAATTATTAAATATTTTTATATTTTTGATTAAAATATATATTAATAGCTAAATCTAATATATTAATTTTAATTCTATTTAACAATTATAAATTGTATATTTTTAATACTAATTTCTTTAAATATTTCAGCTTAAAATTCTGAAATAATTTTTTTTGTATTAATTCTTATATCTATAATTTTATTTTCGCAAGATTTGTTAAGAGTATTGTATTAATAGAGTAGTCTTTCATAAATTTCTTATTATAGTTTATAAAATCTAGAAAAAATTAAAGTTTCTTAATATTAATGGATAGTTTTTATTCTTTAATTGCTTGTAGCTTTTTAAGATCTATATAAATTTTATATTGTTTAGCAACAAATTTAGGAAAATTAATTTCTTTTTGATAGAACTTGTATTTCTTTAGTTTAAAATATAGATTTTTCTATTTAGATATTTTAATATTTTAGAAATATTTTTTCTATTTTTTTTTAAAATATTTAAATAAATTATTATATTGTTTAGATATATTATAACAAATTAATTCAAATATTGTTGTAATATATTATTAATTATTTTCTAATATATTGTCGAAATATTTGTAAGTTTAAATAGCATTATTATAAATTTGTATAATTTATATTGTATACAAAAAGCTATCTTTTATTTCTTCTTTATTTTTATTCTAATCTAATTGTATATTTCTTGTAAATTTAGTTTAATAAAATGTTTTACTCTAAATAATTAATTTTGAAGTTTGCTAATATTAAATAATAGATATCGATTTTTATTATAATATTGTTTAGTTTCCAACAATTAATATATAGATAAAAAAAATTGTTTTTCTTAAATACAAAGAGAATCGAATATTCTATCTATAATTAAGATTTTCTAATAATTTTTTTTTTGTTTTTTGTCAAATATTCGCGAAGTATTTCTAGCTTCTTTTTAAATAGAATATATGTAGATTTAAATATAAATTGCTTATTTAATTTAAGTTTAATTTTATAATCTTACAATTAATATTTAGATAAAATCTTAATTGTTTTCTTTTTCTAAAATAAATATTTTAATTGTTATATATTTGTAATATATACTTTAGCAATTTTTTTGCTATATTAGATAGTTTAGAACTCTTAGAAAATTTGAAGTTTTCTTTATTTATTTTGACTTTGTAATTTAACCAACTTTTATTAATATCTATTAAGTCGAATTTTATTAGATTGTTTTTTTGCAAAAATACAAATTTACTATTTGCGATTAAATTTCGATTTAATCTTTTATCTATTATCGAACGCTATTAATATATAAATTAAATATAAATTGTGTAATTATATTACGCAAATCTAAGTACTTGTATATTTTAGTTAACTTCTAAATTGTGTTGCTTTAATTAAGATATTTCTAGAACAATATTATAAATAACTATTTCTACTATATTAAAGATTAGTTTCTCGTAATATTGTTAAATAACTATCGATAATAATTTTCTTTCTTTATCTACTTTTTTATTCTCTACAAATAACAAATTTCTATTCACAACTACTAGATTGTAAGTATTAGACTTCTTTTAAGTAAAATATTCTTTTCTCTTTACAAGAATTCTAACTATAAAATTATTTATTATATTAGAGTTAATTATTGTTGTAAGTTAACAACTATTAATCTTAACTAATATAATAAAATATTGTATATATATTGTTAAATTTAGTTGCTATTGTTAAACTAATATATTGTATTTCTCTAATATATTTTTTATTAAGAAATTTGAACTTTTTTTTACTTCTATATTGTAATTTCTGCTTTAAATATTTATTTGTATTAAGCTTTCTTCTAATACTAAATTATCGATTTTAATTTTCTAGAAAATCAATTATTTTTGTTCTTTTTTTCTAGATAAGTTTAGCACAAATTGTTGTAACAAGTTATTTAACTAAAATCTATATATAAATTGTATATTCTCTCGATAATAATATTTTTATACTTAAGTATCGATATTTTAAATTTTTTGTTTGTAATAGATTGTTGTATATATATTTTAATAAAATTTAGTCATTCTATAATAATATTAAGTATATTCTTTTCTATAATAACGTTGCTTTCTAGTTTCTTTTTGTATTTGTTTATAATCTTCAATAAATTAACTAAAATTTTAAGATAATCTATAATATCTTCTATGCATTTATAAAAGTTTTTTTAGTTATGTTTTTTGTCTAAATTAATAATTGAACTATAAGATTTAATAGTTTTCTAAAATACTTAATTAACTTTTTGTATAAATATAGATATCTTGTCTAATAATATTTTATTTAGAATTTTCTATAATTAATTTAAATTCTCTATTAGATAGTAATTATTGTCTAATTTAGTCTCGAAAATATTTGTTTCTATATTAATTTGCTTTCTAATATTATTTTAACTATCGAATATTTCTCTTAATATAATATTAATCTATCGACAATTTATTAAGTTCTATAATCGACAGTTTTTTGCAAAGTAGTTCAATTTGCTATATAAATAGCATATTTTCTAAAATTTATTATCTTGCTTTTCTCTAGAGTTCTTTTTTCTATATTGTTAAATAGAATTTAATTCTATAGATATAGATTTACAATAATTTGAATTACTGTACTTCTAATTAGAACAAAATTCTTTCTATTAATATTTAATTGTTAATTTAAAGAAGATTTTCGCTTTTTTATAAAATTAATTGTATTGCTTTTCTATAGCTCTCTTATATAATTTATTGTTAAGATTAATAGCTACTTTGATAAGTTTACATATATTGCTAATATTTCTGCTATTATATATAATTTTGTTCTTGAAATTACTTTTAAGATTTTGTCGAAATATTATTATAAGAGCAATATTGTTTTATTCTATAAAATTAATATACTTCTAAAATTTAATTGTATAATCTACAACAAAGATTTGCTAAATTAAATACTAAATTACTATTTTTGCAATCTACTTTTTATTAAAGATTTTGAAGATTCTTTAAAGCTCTCTTTTGAAATTGTTGAAATTTGTAAATATTGTATAAATATTTTTGCTATTGTTCTTCAAATATTTGCGTAAATTTAACTTAAATTAATATTAAACTCTCTCTCTAAGAAAGATTAATACAAAAAGTATCTTCTAATTTGCTAAAACAAAATAGAAGATAAAATAGATATTTATTTGCATAAGTTAGTTCTTTAGATCGATACAATCTCTATAATAGATATTAGATTTGTTAATTTTTATCTTGTTGTCTTTACTAAATATAAATCGACGTAATACTAATAAGCTAGTACTCGAAATAGAGACGTATTAATCTAATACAAATATTCTTAGAATATTCAAAGTATTATACTAATACTTTTGTAAGAGATATTAGAGAAAATTATATTATCGAAGAAATTTATAGACGTCTTTAAACAATATAAGCAATTACTTAATAACAAAAAATTGTAACTTAGTAGTTACAACAATAAGTTAAAATTTAAAATAAATTGAACACAATTTATAAAAGAGCTGTGTTCGAAAACTATATATTTTTCTATTATTTAAAATTTAAGATATTTAAAATATTTAAGATCTTAATTATCTTAATTATCTTAATATTCGTATTTCGGAAACATGACTCTAGCAAATTTAAAAGACATTTTTTCGAGACTTTTATTTAAGTAGATCCGATAGATCTAGCAGATCTACTAGTCTAAAAAAGACAATATAAGAGCTTACTAAGCAATATAAATTACAGAAAATACAAGAGTATTATATAGATATAATTTTTATTGTTTAGTAAGCTCTTATATTGTCTTTTTTAGACTAGTAGATCTACTAGATCTGTCGGATCTACTTAAATAAAAGTCTCGAAAAAATATCTTTTAGATTTGCTAGAGTTACGTTTCCAAAATGCGAATAGATTCTATCGATAGATCTTCTTTCTCTAATTATCTTGTAAAGAGCAATGCGCAATAGATAGTATTCATTAGCACGCGACTTGTAACAAACTTGTAATATAATTATATTTGTATAATTTCTTTTATCTAATCTAAGACTTGTTTTTAAATTATTATAGCAATATTTAGAGACTTGTTTTCGAATTATTGGAATATTGTTTAGACTTGTTTTTGAATTGTTGTTACAATAGTATTGTTAAATATAAGATAAAAAGACATTTGTTGTTATTAATTCTATAAATAAAGTGTAAACTATATTATATTGTAAATCTAGAAGAAGATCAAGATATATAGAGAAGTGCGAGAGTTACGCTCGTCTCCTCTAAAAAAAGTGCGTTTCCTGGTTCCCGATTATGGAAACTGCTCCACAGGAGAAAGTATAATTGTTGCTATTGGCTATCTTTGCCATTGCCAAGCGCGCTAAGCTCGAAAATAAAAGATTTAAAGTATGCTCAATTGCGCCGGCGGCATCCGCCGGATAGTAAGTATGCAGCGCCTTGTGACTGTATTGGAAGGATCTTTGCGCTCTTTTGTGCGATTGCATAGAGCGTTGATAGTGGCGCTAGCGCAGGGTTCGGGCTAAGTACATAAGGGTGGGATCTCACTCGCAACACTTTACTATTTCGAATCTTTACCACAACCCCTCTTCACTGTCGCACGATTATTCTTCATCGAATCATCATCCGAACCTCTTTACCATCCTTAAAGTCAACTGTTGATCCAACTCCCTTTTGGCATCAGGCCGAATCCCATTATTCTTATCGACCCAAGACCAAAACAACAGCCATGCTCTCACAACGTCAATACGATGCCTTCTGGAACGGCACCCTGCGATTTGTCCCTGCTGTGGTGGCCGCTATTCTCTGCATGTCCATAGTCACTCTGAGTCTCAGTGCAGTGTATGGTGTACAGCTCGCCCGTGCTCCACTCGAACCTGAAGAAGTCAGATATCATGGCGCTCATCGACGGTCCAATGCGTAAGAATCTCTTTCTTCTTTGGTACATGGCACGCAGCAAGGTATTGCCTGTATGAACCCGCTTGCTAATTGTTACCTTTCTTGGGTCAGCTATTTCGTCTTCTATTCGGTAACCTCGCCTTTGATCAGCATCTTACATGCAGCTCTAGATCTTACTCTCCACCTTGCGACGCTAGCCGATCCCATATACGCCCTAATTGGATCAGCTATATTTGTCTGCGGCTGGGCTGCTCAGATGGCGTTTTGGACTGAAGGCGATCTCCCAGACAGTCTTGAGATTGGAACTTCATACAATCGCTATCAAGACGACCTTAAGAGAGATGCAAGGAATGATTTTGTGGGGGTTTCGTCCGAACTCGGCGGTATGAAGGTGACGGCGGGGTATATTACCTTTTTCCTGTAAGTCCAGGATGCCCAATATGGATCACTTGCTCCATGGTGTAGGATATCGCTTTCGCATGGATCATGACGGCTAATTCACAATGCAGCTATGTCGCCTACATGTCTTTCGCAGCTGTCGCAGTGCACAGGCAACGATCACAACGTAAAGATGTCGTCCATCCGAGCACAGACAGCCACTCGAGCTCCGAAGACGTCGGGCTTGATAAAGCTTAGCGTCAGGTGAGCAGAAATCCCGTGATGATAGGAGGCATGGCTATAGAGAGACGCTTAGAGTGTATCCGGCGGCCGAGTAGATAAAGTGCTTAATGCATTCTTACAATTCTTGCTTGTCTTAATCCAGTCATTGAACATTGCGCCGTAAATGTGTGTAGACAGTGAATCACCAAACCGACTGTCGATGGCCGTGTTGATCTCCAAGTTCTACCCTCAACACTCGCACTTTGCTTTCGACTAATTGCACCCACTAACCTACGATCCTCCGTCATACAGTTACACCACCGCCACGATGGCCTTCTACACTGCGGTTCTATTCTACGAGTATGCCGTGCTCTACCTCCTGGCTGTGGCCTCAATTTCGGCTCTTGTTGTCGGAGGAACAAAAGCAGACTTGACCCTCATTGCTACAGGTGTCTTCTATGCTCAAGAACTGTTACTCGCTATAGTCGTTGGCGCTCTTTTCGCAAGAATCATTCAGTATGCTTTCGGTCCACACGATGTCCCCCTCGTGTATGAATTCATCGGCGGATTGCGAGGTTTTGTTCTTCCCTGCGACAGCAGTGATCTTCTGCATCCGGAGCAAGAGCACCCAAAGGCTTTGGAACAAGTGAGTGGCACCAGGCAATATGTCATGCTGTTGGAGGCACGCTTCCATACCCAATACTTATTCCTAATCACAGGAATGCTCCCCACTCTTTTCAAGACTGCCAGCCGAAGTACGCCAGATGATTTATAGGTGGCTACTCGTTGCCTCTGAAATCGACAGCCCTAGTCACCTTGTCAATGAGAAAATGCGATCTCTTATTATACCTGCATCACATCCACGCCTCGTTATCTTGAGCGTTGATGCTACAGCTCTGCGTACTTGCCGTAGAATCTACGAAGAGGCACTCCCCATCCTTTATGGCGATAACACATATAAGTTCTCGACCGCGTCTTCCCTCGAGACATTCAAAGGCGAAGGTCTGATCCGTACAGCGTGTAAGGAGCTTCTCAGTCGAAACCAAGTTACACAATAAGCAATGAATGTTGACTGATGTTTTTGGCATAGCTATTGTGGAGGATTCCTACACGTTTCTCTATTCGTTCAATTTCCAACCCGCTCCCCAAGGTCGCTTTCAGCTCCTTCGGAAGCTGCACCTGGTTCTCTCACTAGAGGATGACACGGCAATCCATGATTCTCAGAGATGTCAGCTTCTTTGTGCATGGACACCGTTTTTTACGGAAAACAAATACACGGATAGAGCTTTCTACATCAAGTTTCCTGCGCTCGAGGATCTGACTCTCGATTTTTCTGACTGGGAACTCCAGGATGGAGAAGGCGTTATGGTAAGTCGAGTCGTTAGTGTTCCCTTCCCATGTAGCTTCCAAAGCCATCGGAGACGGTGCCTCATGGGCGCCTCCTCGCCCCCGCCTACCGTTTGATCTGTGATGCTCGGGGCAGGCTAAGTCGTGCCAATCCTCTGTTCACATCTCGAAAACCTGAGGCCAATATTATTCTTCAGCTTACAGATATTGTTTTACTCGCTGACTTGCCCAGACCACGCCTCTCATTCATCGATTTAGCTACTACCAAAAGCTCAGGAAGCTCAAAGTGATTGGGTTGCCTTGCCAAAAGTCGCTCAAGCGGTTGAAAGAAGGCCTCCTAGAGGAAGGCGGTGCATTTACTGTGGTGTCGTAGGGTCTGAGCGATCTCGTCGAGAACACTATAGATACCGCGAATCACTGATGTCAGCAACGTAGATGCAAATTGAAGCGTATGAAGAGATAAGCCATTCATCAGCAGCAGCGGTAGGTGCAATAGCTTCAATGAATAAGGCATTGTTCGTCTGTTTGTGAGTCTTGAAAAAATCCTACTCGTCTGCACGACATGGTGCACCTAGTCTTGTAGCCTCTGTGGGAAACTCTTTGACAGGTTGACTATGGGCTGGCCGACCAGGAGTGACCCGTATTTGATGTGTAAAGATTCTATCTGACCAGAGAACTTTGATGGGAGACACAACAAGGAGTGACAGGGTGGCTGCCTAAAACAGCCTCAAAGGAGTGCATTGTGCCATCACATTACTCCAGGACAATCCTGTGAAGTACAGAACTGGTTTCCACCACCATACAGTTGATGCTCGGCTCGTCACATCACATGATTGCCCGATGTTTACGCGTCAACACATCGGCACGCTAGAAAGAAGTTTCTTTACTATGCAAGCTCTCAAGCGTTCGCGATCCTGGCAGCTCTTTCACAGACCTTTGAGTCCGACCGCTGCACACACATGCCCTCCCGCGGATCTCTTACAACATCTTCGCCATGAGCATTTGTGGAGTCATCTTCCCTGGAGTGATTGAGTGTGTCAGCTTTGGACTTGTGGGCACGGTGGGACTCGTTGTTCTGGGCGAGATATTTCTTGCCCCAATGATAAATCTCGCGCCCGAAGTGGCACCTCAGGTTATGCTAACTTCTTGGGCCCTGATCGTTATCCTGGCCTGCGCCGTTGCTGTAGATCCTCTACTCAATCTTGTCATTACTCAAGTGGTTCGCTTGCTCGACTGGACGCGGGAAGAGCTTGATGCCGGTCGCACAGATTGGACTTGCCATCGAGAAGCGGATGTGGAGCCTAAGGACGTTGATATTGACAGTTCCATCGATCCCCAATACAATCACTCCAGCGTCCACAGAGCATCAGAAACGAAACTTTGCAGATCTCACATCCTCGAGCTATCAACGGCCCCGACAACAGCTATTCTATATCATGATTTGGACCGGTCTACTATTCGAGTGACTTACGACTCCACTCCCGTCAAGCCTCCCAAAGCTCACATATCCAAAAAGAGGTCATCATCCGGCCTTACAGACCCGACCGAGGATCTTTATGTAAGCAAGGATACATGTGAAACACCTATTTACCCAGACTTTGATTACAATCCTTTTAATGACGAGGACAATCCGCTCGCTACCGAGCAGGAAACGGTGGAACCACAGAAACCAGCACAAGAAGTGAAGTGCAAGGAACCAAGAGAGGTAACCCATCCATCTCATGCGCTGACGTACTGTGCTATCATCAGGACCTTTGTACAACATGCTGACATCATTAAAGCAGACAGCATGTTTCTTATTCAGCAGATGGCCCTTAGAGATCCGAAGACTTGTCTACCACGAGTTGATGGTGGTCAGCTTCATCAATGACCCAGATCGTTTCGTTGACGACCGCTTAACCACTTTGGTTACTTCGAAGGCACAGAGGGCGTTGTATAAGCTGGGTATTGACACTACAGTGCTTCGTACCTGCCGCCAGATATACATTGAAGCATTGCCGATGCTCTACGGAGACAACAACTTCGTCTTCTTCTCTGCTTCAGCGCTCGATCTGTTCCGCGACAAGGGTCTTGTTGGTATCCCACGTAAGTGTTCACTCCTTGTGCTACGATGTACACGCACTAAAGCACACATTCAACTCAGACGAGAAATGCGATATCATCAACGTCCCCTCGTTCAATTTCGGACAAAACCTACAAGGTCCGCTACTGCTAATACGCAGATTGACCCTAGGCCTCACTGATGTGAGAAATGATCGATGGGGCCCTCTTCGTCCTAGCATTATCCATATTTGGTCGGAATTTCTTCACGAGAGTCGGTTTGAGAGGCGGGCTATGCGTCCTTTTGTTGACATCCCCGCTCTGGACGATCTCACCCTGGATTTTACGGCCTGGGCTCTAGATAGCGAGGAAGAGATAGTGGTAAGTAATCCGACTGCTTTACCTTGACTATACTTAATTTATTACTAAGTTCGCCCATTCGTTGAACGATTGAGGCCCAAAGATGGCCTTAGGAGATTGTGCATCAAAGGTGTATCACATCAGGTTAGTCTGAACCAAGTTCGAGTCAGACTTCTGAGACCGGGTGGACATTTTGCCGTCGATTGATGGGACTTATGATTTCTCGAAGTCACGTTAGGCGGGCAGTAGCCTCCAGTCTCAGAGAACATCCACTATGAGAGCGTCACATCGGTGAAAGATGAATCAGAGGAGAACAATTTTACTTGTTATCTGTATCTTCGAACAGACTCAGGCGTTCGATGATAGGTACTGCTCTGTGATTGACAGTGAGCAGTCTCGTCAGATACGCCGCTGTGTCAAACTCATGGGAGATGTTGTGCAATCCGTGACTAATCTATATAAATGTATGGATCATCAATATGGATTATAAAGCCAAATAGCTACGACTGTTCATTATTGATCTTACAGATTACGCACTTTTGTTATCAAGACTTCCTGGCCAGGATTCAAAATACATCTTCACCCTGCAGAGCTCCTTACTCCAAACGCCCCAAAAGCCGGTCTTCGAAGAGCTCAAGCCACACTGATATTGTGCTTATCCCATCCCCAGGACCTTCGCAGCCTCAAATTGAGATATTTACCTATTAGCCAGCTGGACATGGAGACTCTCTGGATCCTGGGGCTCTGCAAAGCTGTTGCTTTACCGGCCATTTGTGCGGTTTTGAAATGCATTGCGAAGCAAAAGGGACACTCTCTGCCAAGATGGGGTCAGCTTTTGCGGGGTGTCTTTCTCAGCCAGATCATCGTACTTACCGTTGTTGGAACTTTGCATGTCTACGAACCAGCATTCTGGATACTTGTCGCAGCAGCAGGGTCTTGGTTCGCCACGATCTGGATTCTCGATCAGTGTAGCTTTGGCATCCGAGAGTCTTCACAACGCGAAATGTCCAACCAGCACAGCCAGGATGCTCAGCAGACCGATCACTCGCAGCCTCCGGTTGTTGTCAACCAGGTATATATTTGACTACTGTTACTCCAGCTAAGCCAAGCTACCCTACCAAGGATGGCGTTGACTTTCGCATAGCAGCATGACTGTGCATTCTTCAATACGTTTCCCCAGGAAGTGCGAGACAATATTTATCGTCATCTCCTTACCCAAGACGACATTGTGGAAGCGCACGCCCTCGACGAATACCGAAGCACGGCTATAATTCTCTCACTAGGTCGCCCGCGTTCGAATTTAGATGCTACTATTCTTCGTTGCTGCCAACGAATGTATCATGAAGCTTTACCCATCCTTTATGGCGAAAACCGGTTTCTCTTTCGCACAGTGGTGGCAATATGCAGTTTCAGCGTGCCAGATGTGACATTCACTGCATGTATGTGTCTTTCAGCAGACGACCACCTTCGCAAAGTCCCCTCCTTAGTATTACTGACTTACGTACTTGGCTTAGCCCTCGAGACCCCGGCCGTCTTCAACTCGACGCTCCACCCTAAGTTCAAGACACGTAACCGACTCCGTATGATACGCCATCTGGTACTACAACTATCAGCAATCCCATACATTCATCCAGATGCACTCTTCCCACCAGGATTCATCCCTCAGCCCACTCGACAAGAAATTCTTGGTCAGTGGAGATCATTTCTCCACCCAAACCCGCTTACGCAACACGATGATCCTCTGGACTTCCCCGCCCTGCAGGATCTCCAGCTAGATTTCTCCCAGTTGGAACTGCTTGAGAATGAAGGGATTATAGTAGGTGCTTCCGAGATTTGGTGAACTTGTTGGCTGAACATGTTTAGGTACCGCTGTTCATTCGAAAATTTAGAAGAGGAGCGGGGCTTGACAAGCTGGAAATCAAGGGTTTGGGTCATGAGCCGAGCCTTGAGTTGTTCAAGAAGGGGCTTGTAAGGGATGGAGGTATCTTCAAGAAGCTCGAATAACTGTGCCAATAAAGGGGGCGTGATCCTATCCTTCGCCAGAACGCCATCAAAAGGTACTCAACAACTGATCGAACTTACTTTTGGGTGATTAATACACTGTTACCTTACCTCTGCGAAGCTGACAAAGGGATGTGCATCGATTTGATTGTAGATGTCAGGGTCTGGAGCAGAGATCAGTCCTGCATGTGAGTGTCTCCATATATGTTTTAAAATGCTCGTGTATGCAGTCTTATTGACAGTCAATCCCTGCATTATAATTGTCCATTATCTATTCCTTGGAATTGCACAGAGTCTGTCGATCCCTCGACTTTTGGCCTTCACATGGGATATTTCATATGTAAACCGTGTCTTATGAACATTCAGGTGGATATATTCGAAACCAGAACTCTGGATATCTTAGTACACCAACAAAACCTGCAGGAGAGGCTGACCTCAAACATCATACATACTTGCAAAATACAAGTGTCGAGGAAAACTATTTCCCGAGACCACACATGGAAGTTTTGTCATGCTAACCCTTCCCAGTCTCCAAATACAACCCACTGCTCCAACCCCTTATACCACTCCACCAAGTCCAAAACAAGCTCTGAGCGTACCTTACGCTTCAAGGCACTCACCTCCCTACCCCAGCAGCTACGATCCAAATTCTCCGCTTTAGTAATCAGCTTCTTAATCGATCGTTGGATCACCAATCGATAAAGCTCGTCGGCTTTGACGCGACTAGCTTTACTTCCGCTATTATCGCTAGATTCCGTAGATATTCGCTCACCGAAGCTAACAAGGGCTTTCATTGCGCGAGTAGAAGAGACCACGAATTCCATATAATGTTCGAACGCTGACCTCGACCTGGACACATCCGAAGAAACATTCGTTTCTGGTTGAGTGCTTAGAGGTCTCCTCTGCGATCTCATCCCTTCGAAGATGTCGTTGAGATTATCACGAGGACGTATCCGCCTATGAGGAGCTTTGATAGCAATAGAATGCGCTCTATGTTTTCCGCCAAGGACCCTCTGAACATCAATCTCTTCTCTGCTGGCTTTCGCATCGAGCTTCGAACTCGCATCACTGCCGATACCGAAAACATCGTCCGAATCTTCCTCTTCGCAGTTTCTCGCCCCCGTAGTCTGGTTATCCGGCTCAGATCTGGTAGGTCGAGGATGTGGCATCAAGCCCGACTCTTGTCGAACCTGAGTCCGCGCCTTGGCCACTTGAGTATCAGCTGATGCTCTCATGAGCCTCCGATCTCCAGGAGTCGTTATGTTCTGACGTATGCTTTCGCTGCCCCGAGCTCTCTGGGGGTTGCGATCCAACGCGTGCTGACGTGGGTAGTGTGATAGATAGAGACTTGGACTGTTTGCTATGGAGTCTCTGGATCTTCGGCTTGATCGAATAGTAACGGTTGATTGCGGTTTAGCATTGGAATCCATGGTTAGTTGCGATTCACAGGTCTGGATCGTTGAATGGAGGGCGAAGGATGCATGGAAGCAGCCTTCGTTGATGGAGCCGGGCAAGCTCGTTATACATTCAATTAGGGGTGGACTTTGAGTGACATACTAAGAACCGATAATAGTACGTGTCGCAGTGGTGTTAGGAACACGGACCAGGTGTGGCATACCTGTGGTATCACTGTGAGCTAGCACTGGACACGCATTTTACTAGGTACCAGGTTCAGCTCATTTTCAGTAGCTAATCGACACGCTCACGAGTTCACATCTTTCGATCAGTAGGCAGATCTCTAGAACGGAAGACTGTTGGTCTATTTGATTCGTTCCGGTATCCTTGCCTCGTGTCTGAAATCAAAGAGCTATTGATATTGCTAAATATCTACGGTTTTAAGCACAGCTCCAAGCGTCCCACGGCTAAGGCTTGCATGCTAAGTGACTCTCCTCCTCCCACTCAAAACATTTCTGCACCCCCTTGCTCTCCATCTAAACCACCCCCCCAAGCGCACCCCTCTCCAGAACCTTCATCACCCCTCCCCTCCCCAGCAACCTCCCCCTTAAAGCCTCAACAGTCCCTCCATGACTCAACCCCACAGTCGTCAAACGCCGCAGCCCCTTCTCTCCCCTAAAGCTCGCCTCAAAAACACGCACCCGAAGAGCCTCATCAGGCTTCAATTCCCAATCCGAAAAATCTAGCACCAAATTCTTCAGCGCTGGGAACGTGATGTAGCCCGCGACATCGGCATAGCGCTCCTCATTCAGGAACTCAGTCCAGTGGTCTAGATGTCCACTAAGCCACTCCGTTTCGTTCCCCGATGGCGAACGCATCCCCCTCAGACTGGCAGGTCGCCCACTATGCCTAAATCTTAAAGACACGGTTCTCAGCCAACCAAGCCGACCTTGCGGTTCCGGGTTGAACGCGAAATCGTGTGTTGAGATGCTGTCGAGGTATCGTAACATGGATTTACTCTTCCGATAAGGCGAGTCTTGCGGGGTTCTGGACATGGTGAGGCCTTTAATGCGGAATACGTGCAACAGGCTGACTTTCGAGAAGGCGAATTTGTTTTCTTGGTAGAGGATGGGGAGGGCTTCGGTGTAAATGGCGCGGCAGGTGCGCAGGAAGGTGGCGGAGATGCCGAGGTTTAGGATGGGGGGAATGGTTGCGGGGATGATGATGGTGGTGCGTGCGTCTTCGAGGAGCTCGCCTCCGTGGATGGGTTTGGAGGTGGTGAGGAGGTAGAGGTAGATGAGGCGGCTGAGCTCGGGGGGGGGACGGTGAGGAAAAGGCTGGGTTCTGGGGGTGGAGATGGGGGTGACGGAGGGTTGACGAATAAGGACTTGATTGGCAAGCGCTCAAGCCTTGTTTTGGCACGCAGGTTTTCCGGGTCTTTCACATCGAAATCGCGGCTCGTGGTTTTGTTTAGGTGATCCAAGTTGTCTTGCGTAAGCTTCTTGCACCTCTTGGCCTGTAGCTTGGCCCTCCTGAGAGCAGTTTCGCCTGCATATCTTTCCGGAAGATCAGTCTTGCTGTTGTTGTTGTCGATAGTGTCATCCTCTCGCTTCTTTTGGGCCGTCTTGCGAAGCTGACTGTCTTCTTCAACCTTCGACATTCGCTTCTCAGGGACACTTCGCAATCCGTGGGGTAGTTCGGAGGTCGGCAGATCCTTCGCAGCCTCTGTACTTGGGCCGTACAGAGATTCCGACCGCGTCTTATGAAGAAGGTCATCATTGAGACTAACTCCTCTCATCTTTGCCGCCAGTTCTTGCTCAAGATCAGTTTTCAACTTTTGCTTGTCTCCCTCAAATTCTGCTTCAGCTGCCGAGCCCGTAGATGAGACAGAGGCTACATAGGCCTGATAGCGTTTCCTCGATCCCTCCAGATCTGGCTTCTTCACGGACTTTGGCGGCATCTTGGCCGCTGTCGCGAAGTCAGGCTGGGTTTCCGCTTCTGCTGCATTCATTTCATGCCTTGATCGCTTATGGCCCTTTGGTAGATTTTCCGGGTCAAGGACGTCACCGTAGCGGCGGTTGAATCTCGCTACAAAACTTTCGTATGTCTCGCCTGCGATGTAGTGCTGAAAAGCGAAAGGCAACTGGCCGCGCGCCGGATACCCAGAAGCGGCATGCTGTGGCTCAGAAGCGTACTGTGTTCCAGGTACGTACGGTGATCGCGTGTCATGCTGCGGTGGGGCAGCTTTGATTTTCTGGTATCGTGGCAGAATATATTTACGATGTGGATCTGGGCCGACACTCGGTAGAGTAGGTGGTGATCGCTTCCAATAAGACTCTTCCAGCGATTCTGCTGGGTCGACCCAGAGGTGTTCTCGCTTGACGTTGTTTGAGCGGGGTATATCAGCTTGACCCCGAAACTGTGGACCAGCCGCATATCTGGTTTTGAGCGCTTCCGGGGCATAGCTAGTGCCTGAAAGGGGAACCATGGAAGAATAATCCGGGAGATTGTCTTCAGGCGAACGCTTTTTAAAAGCAGTAAACTGCTGCAATAGACGCTCACGCTCATCGATAGAGATCTTATTGCTTGATGATTCTGCCACACCTGCCGACAATGCGAGGTCTAGTCGTGACCTCTGAGGTACATGATCCTCGAAGTTGTGTTTCTTTCGGCTCTGTTTCCCCGGTACTGGATCGTTCCCATGTGCTAGAGATGTTGATATCAAAGCAGGATAGGCATCAGCCGCTTTGTCCATGACGGCATCGCGATGCATAGCGGCGAAACGTAATTTGGGAGGGGTCTTCTTCAAGCGATTGCTGTACATGCCAACAGATTGGCAGTTGTCGTCGCGCCCCATCGAATTTTGATAGTGATTGCTCGTTGGTTGGGTCGATCTTGGATCTCTGTGGAATTCTTTTTGATCGGAGAATCATGGGTTCTCATCAGCTTAGAGAATCAACTTGTTAGTGACGGGTCAACAGTGTTGCAAGATTGAGGAAGTGTTGGAGAACCCTAGTTTCAAGAACGCTGGCTTAGAGCCTGGAAACTCAAGAACTAAGTGACGAACTAAAGGTGTTGCAAAATACGTGACATCACATTATGTGCCGATGTGACAAAGAGTTTTGGGTCATAATAATCATCCAAAACGGAAGATTAACTCCGTAACAGCTGCTTTCTGTGTACTAACATGTTACCCAATCCCTTTTTGCATTAATATCCGCCTGTGAGTTCATATGGAGCCTTGTTAGACAGGGAGGCTAGTGCCGGGGGAGATCAAGGGGCCAGTACTTAGCGACCCGCTCCAGCCGATTCCTTGACAAGATGCTATTGTTATCACTGTCTGTTTGGATAGCAAATATGGTGTACGAGGAGTCCAGAAGAGATTAAAGCGTTTAGCTATCTTATAATTTGAAAGTACTTCGCTGGGTGAGCTGGCACATCGATCTGTAGATTCATTGCTGTGGTAGGGACGTAAGTCAGATAGATAGGGATTGACAACCAATTATCGCTTTAGCGCGGTCTGGCGTTCGATAGCGGAATTTTGCTGTTAGGTAACGTTCTATCAACACTCCGTGTGCTTGTGAAATATGCTTGAATTCATTTCTCGCGACACCTAAGCAGCAAAGCATATCAGTGCCAACCAACTAGTAACACACTTGCTTGAAAATGCAGCAGAGTCTTCCTACGCTATTTGTCGGCTACCTGTCGTAACAGTAGGAAGAGTTAGAAGGGAATATCTTGCCGGATAAGAAGTCTTGACTCGTGAACGAAACCCTTTGATCAACCCCAAGACGCCTTCACCAAGATGGACGATGAAAATGGATCGATCAAGGAACGACTAGTGCTACCACCTAGAACGAAGATCCTCGAGAGCGATAGTGAGGCGAGTTCTAGGCTGGATAATTGTACGGAATTCATAAATCACATCGCTCGAGCAAAGAATGCTCTTGTACAGCTTCAGAAGCGATGCTCCAGAGACCGCAACGTCGACGATAAGGAGAAGGCCAGGGCTTACAAAGACCGGGAGAACTACCAGTTGATAATCCAACAGTCGGTCAGCGCTCTGCTAGATGAGGTCGGAAAATTCGGTCCCTGCCAAAACCACGAATTGCATCTGGGAGCGACAGAGACAGCGCAGATGGGACAGCCTCAATATCAGGAACAAACCACTTTCGGCGATGACCAGTTGCCGACATTAATACCACATGAATTAAGGCATCGGTTGACCTTGGAAAACCACTTCCATAAGAGCCAGCATGAGTCGACACCGAAGCCTACTCGGCGTATGATTTCCCCCTTCTTGGCTGTCTTGCCCGTAGAGTTACGTCAGCAGATATACCGGGAGCTTCTTGAAAGCCCTCGCAGCATTCGTGGTGGAGATCTTGTGGAAGAGAAGGCAGCAGCCCTCGTTGTTTCCGACATCCGCCATGCGCATCAGATCTTAGCGATCGATTCTACAATCCTTCGAACGTGTCGTAAAGTATATGAGGAGGCCCTGCCAATATTGTATAAAGTCAATCACTTCGGCTTCCGAGATGTTCGGTCTTTGCGGGCATTCCGATCCGGTGGACTAACGCTCGTGGCTTGTGAGTAATCGTCTTTCTTACTGACTAGACTGGGCAGGGTGCTGACTTATGATAGCACCCACGAACATGACTCACAGCGTGCCAGCGTTTGGTCTACTTCCGAACCAGCACGGCCGCTTTTCCTTCGTTCGCAACCTGAGTATCCGCTTCAACCAAAAACTCAGTAGATCCGCGGCGTTCGAGTACTTCATGTACAGGATGCGTCTCGGGCAGGATCCTCGAGCCCATGCACACAGCGAGTGGGCCGAGCTATTCCATGGAAATCGTTGCACTAGCCCTACCGAACACATCAGCTTTCCGTCTCTGGAGACCCTGCTTCTGGACTTCTCTGAGTGGGGCATGAACATTAGTGAAGGGCTTGCTGTAAGTCGTCTACGGGCATGCAAGGTGCAGTATATTGATCATATCTGAATCATCGAATTCTACCAGGTTCAGCCATTCATAGAGATATTCAGAAGCGACAAACCGCTGAAGAGCCTCATAGTAGTAGGCTTGAAGCATGCGGCGACGAATAAGAGATTGAAGGAAGCGCTGGTCGGGAGCCTTGGAACGTTCAGAGTGGGACCACGAGCTATCTCTGAATTCGATTTCTGGGACAAAGAGCGCCCATGGATGAGCCGCGCATCTTGGGGTTCATAGGGATACGGTAGCGGCATGTGGTGGGAATGGATGGTACCACAGCCGCAGCGGGTAAGAAAAGCTATAGCTCAGGGTGTGGCTCAAATTTGAGAGTTGCCAGAAGTAGATGCTTGTGTCAAGAAGTCTGGGTTCCCATCAACCAAGATGGTTGACGTGGGCCACGGTAGTATATTGTGAGTGTCAAAAGATTCTCACATCTATGCATCTTACACTGCCATCGACCGCCATCGGTGTACTAGCTTGGCAAGAGTCGAAGACGCCATAAAGCTGCAATTATGTGAGCGAAGAGGATCAATTAAAGTGAAGTGTAATGGAACAGTCCATGCTCGTCGTCAAGAGCTACCTTACGGGTTGAATAAAGTCTTGTCCACGCTAAACCCTTTCGGGCTACCTTCGATGCTTCCAATTTTCAATTTCTCCTTTGTCTATGAGCATCAGGCTCCTAGACATCGGCTTGTTTAATGACAAGGCATGTGTGACCCTCATGCAAAGTTTCAGATGCCTGATGGAGATATACAATCTTCTGCCCCATGCTACTTCGCTCAGACGCGGCTTCTCGACCTCTCGATCATCTCGCCGTATCCATCCTCGGCCCCGCCACCTCCTGCAGCACCACCGCACTCTCATCCAGCGCCCCCGTCCCATTCCCCGTACTCAAAGCCTCCCTACCCACCGCCCCCTGCCTCATCCCATAAATAACATTCGGCCCCTCCCCCCAATACGACACCCTCGCATACACCAAGCTCCCACCCAAATACTCATAATACAACCCTCCCTGATACGTCACCGTACTCGGATACCGCACCTCCCTCCCCCCCACCTCCCCACTGATACCCACACCACTGACCCTCACACCCGCCTTGACATCCCAGCTCCCTCCTCCTTGCGACGCTGGCGTGATCGGAACCCGGGCGACGGCGGGCCCGTCGCAGTCGCGCTGCGTCCATATGTTGATGCTGATGAAGGGTGGGGTGGCGAGGCGGAAGTCGAGTGCTGTGGGCTGGTAGCGTTGGCGGGACTCGGTGGGGGAGATTTCGGAGATGTCGATGGGGACGCAGCACTGGCCGGTGGAGAGGGAGGGGCATCTTTGCGTTATTTGGGAAGGCGCGGGGTTTTGGGTGGAGTGTGGCAATTGGGGAGAGCTTCGCGAGGAGATGGGTGAAAGCTGGATGACGATGTTGACGGCGCAGAAGGCAGGATTCAGGATGATTAAGAAGAGTGGGCGGAACTTCATGGTGATGATGAGGTTGAATCAATTGGGGGAGAGAAGAATTCGAAGACAGCATGTACGCGATGGATGGAGAAACAGGAGACATGACGTGAAATGCAAAGACAAAAATTCGAAAGTGGGGGTCAGAGCAGTATTCTAGCTGCATCTGCACAATATCGCTTGAAACGACAGGAAGCGTAAAGTGAAAGCGGAGAAAGACAGAAGAGCAGATGAAGTGCTTCAAAGGCTTCAAGCTGAGTCGAACAGACAGGCAGAACGCGTAGTAGTCTAGCTAGTGCTGAGCAGGATCCAGAATCTATCAAAACATAAGCGTACAGAGAAACCAACGGGCTCTAGAAGGACATTGAGGATTTAACTTCTGTCATATCGGGCATTGAAGCTGGTTGTGCGACATAGCGATCTGGGGGAACGGCTTGCCACAGTGTCGACGCGCTGCGCTTGCGCATTCAAAACCGTTGAGCCTGCAGGAGCTCTGACACCAAATTTCAGAGCCGATCGTTTTGTAAGCCTGCGCCAAAGAACGGCAGAGCCGCATAGTCCTGTTGTGACGTGTAATTAGCGATAAGGCCTTACCATAACTATAGCTGCTTCTAGTCAATTCTGACCCCTCTGTAAAGCAGCGCACAGACTTGAGCCCTCCGGGATATTCAGTAACGTAACTACGTTAATACGTAATTCAGGACTCCTCTTCCGCCCACCTCGAATTCAGAAACGTCTCGACGACGTGCTTTTTCCGCAGCTCGGTTGCCTTCCGCTCTTTCTCTTTCGATGTCTCCGGAACTCGGATCATGATAAGAGCGAAGACTGCCGCATAGGCTGCGTCGAGCTCTCGCCGCCGATTCTTCGTAGCCTCGTGGACACGCTGTTGCGTTCGCACTTCCTCCTTCGATGATCGCGATGGCCCGTCCCTAATTGGAAGTGCATGCCCTATGTCAAAAGGGGCGATCTGGTCGGCAACGCGTGAAAGCGTGAAGACTATTGAAGAGAAGAGGGTGCTGTGTGGTGGCGATTGCGATAGCAGCTCTAGGATTTGCATGCGTTCATCCTCAGTCGGCACTGGCTTTGACTTCCCGCGCTCAACGATGCCTTTTTCCAGCTCTGTCCATTGAGCTTCAGTAACGATGCCGTCTTCAAGACTTCCGAGGAAAGCCAACAGTGTCTCCGCAACAGCCTCTAGCCGTTGTAAGGAACTCGTTTCGGCAGGGACAAGCTCATTGATGCTCTTGTCAGTGTCAAGCGCCTCACGGACGTAGTATTTCAACGTCTCCCGCTGCTTCTGTGGGGTTATCCACCCAGCGAAAGGCCATGCCGTACCCTCCCAAGGCGGCTTCACGTTCTCGGCCCTCATCCCCCACTCCGCCACAGTTCTTTCCATGAGTTCTTCTATAGCCTCCGTCAGCCGGAAAATCTCGCGGGGAGCCGACCACTTTACCCCTTCATCTCCATGGTTATGGCTGCTGCGATCGGGCCGTTGATGCTGGAGCTTTCTGATTCCTCCCTCTGGTATGCGCCTCAGCTTGGCGATCGAGCGTCCCAATGACGATTGCAGCCACGTGCCTCGTATCGGAAGAAAGTAGTCGCGGCCGTTATGGATGCGCAGCACGAGAACATCTTCGACCTTCTCTCGCCCTTCGTTGAGATCTTGTACCCGTGAAATATCGGAAACGTTTAGCGCTAGCTCAACGGTGGCAGCGTCACCAGGCTGAAGCGTATACTGCTGCGGAGTACCCTGTTTGACATCCTGACTATCACTCGGCCGATCGAAGTGTATGGTGAGCCACGGTGGAACAACACCCGATTTTTTGCCTTCGTCGACAGGTCTGTCCACGAATCCCACTGTGGCTGGTACTCGGCCTGTATTAGCGACGGTGATATTGCGAGATTTTGGGTGATTGTATTTGACATGGCCTAGTTGGATTTGTTAGTCAACATCCCGTCTTTGAGTGCCTGAATTGGGAGATATGACCCCAGAGCGAGTGCTGCTGAAACATGTTCCAAGCTTTCACGAGATCTGGAACGGGGTAAAGGGTGCTGAGGGTTCTACCTACCGAAATTTACACCTTCGAAAGAAGGAGAGTCCGACCCAATAGGGGAACTGTCTTCGTGATCATGGTTGTGATCTATGACGACGGTGACGACTGGACGCCCTTCATTCTCAGCCCTATCAAGTTCACGAGCGACCTACCATGTTTTCGAAGTCAGCATGCCGTCTTCGAATCCATGTGTTGAGACATGTCTATGCAGATGCTTCTAGAAATGTCTCAGACAGGTGCTCAGAGAATGGAACTCACTTCTTGATGTATCTTTGCTTTGAGTTGAGGGTCCACGGCACTGTATGTCAGATTGAAAACAGCGTCCAAAGGCTTATGGTCAGACGAGAGAACGCGCTGATGCGATGTGTAGTATTCGAGATGCAGTATGTCATCGAAGCCAGCCTTCGTTTCCACTACATCAGGACTGCAACTCCTGTCCTCTTCCTCCTTGTAATCGTTGTCTGCGTCCGTCTCGGGATCGTAGTCAAAAAGCACAGCTTCTTCTTCGACCTCTTTGTCCACGCCCCGTGCCTTCATCTGATCTTCGGCCCTCTTAGCGTCTTGCTCTTCGCGGACTCTTCTGTCGTATTCAAGCTTGTCCTTTCGCGTCCGGTATAGGATACGATCGCACCAGCTCGGGCCTCTCCGCTTCTCGCTCGAATCGAACATTCCCACACTACCAACATCGTATTTGTAGGTTGGTAGAAAGTCGATCGGGCCCTCGCGCCAACCATCATGAAAGGCCGTTCCCGTTCGCATCTGAGCGTGCAATTGATCGTGCGGTAGCAACGAAGACAAAGTGGCTTGGAGCGAAGCTGGATCTGTCGCAGGCTCAAAATGCCCAGAAGCGGGTAGATTGGTTGAGGAAGAGATCGCTGCCGAGACGGTCGCAGCGGCAGTCGTATTTGAGTCCTCCTCTTCCGAATCAATATCCACAAAGTGTCCGTCTCGGATGGCAGTTGGGGATCTAGGGCTTGGGAGCTCCGAATCTATCTCCTTCCGGGAATTCTGTTCCTTGCCATATTCATTGCGCGTATGCAGCATCAGAAGCCGTCGAACATCTTCCCCTGGCAAACTGTCTAATCTATAATTTAGGTCCCCGAACCAGAAGGCAAAGTCCTCGTCCCCAATCCCCTCACCGAACTCCTCCATTACCCCTGCACCATTGTAAACAGGCTCGAACTTGGTCCTGTTCACAACTTGCGACGCATCCCAGTTCCTTCGGTCCAAACTCCCCTTTTCCGCTCCGGCGCCGAGATGGCAGTTGATGAAAACCATGCGTGTCGTCTCGCCCAGCACGATTCGAGCTGTCACTGCACCCTTATTACCCATATAGCCCATTACACCTGTCCCGACGCTTGTTGTGCTGACTGACGATATTTGGGGCGATAAGGTAGGCGATGCGTAGACCACCAGGAGGAGACCGATCAACTGTTGCTCTGCGACCAGTCGATACCCGTCGGGCAAAGCCTCTTCAACCGCGTGCTTCCATTTTTTGGCCGGATGAGGGTCAGTGTATGGGCGCAGAGCTTCTGTCGCTGAGGACACATCGACAACTTCCTGCAAGCCCAAGACGTAGAGACCGATCTCATCCCCGCCAGGAACATAAGCCGTATCGTTCTTGGGTAGTGTCTCTTTTTTCTTGGACCTCCTCTTCTCTTGCGAAGCCGACGACTCAACACTGGTGGCTGTGCTTGAGCGATGTCTAGCAGCATTTTGAGAGTCGTTCGACCCGGCGATGGCAAGACCATTGAGCGATTCGGACAGCCCTCTGCCTCCAACGAACCAGCCCCCAACATCCTTATCCGTCCCCTTCAAAGAAGCAACATTCCAGGTTCCGACCTTGACTTTGGTAGTATAAGACCTCGTGAACTCGTTCCTTCGTTGGTAGACGGCTTGCGACAAAGACACTTCGGTGGAAATTATGGTAGGGGCGTCAGCGTCACCAGGAGTGGAAGAGTAAGCCCCTGGCGTGTTTTGAGATTGGGGGGACGGGCTAGCCATGGCGGCGTGGTTCCAGAACTTCACATCAGCCCATCAGATGAATCTTGAACTCAAGGGGAAGTCGGCGTAAGACTCCCTTGCGACAAAGCGTTGCATCATCTTACCATGCCTTCTAGCAAAGCTCTGTCCGATGTTCAACCAACCATGAACGATACAGCAGGAAGTTTATAGATGTGTCGTGACAGTCCAAAAAATTGGCTACGCCACACTTGGTGGCTGCACTTAGGGCTAAGCCAAAGGATTCTAGGGTTGTGAGCAGTGACAAAAAACGCTAGTGAACTGGAATAGAATAGATTACTCCTCTTCTTTGCCTCCCGCAGCTTTCTTGCTCTGGCGAGTCTACAACTTGGATCTCAAAAAGAGAGTCCTAATAGAATTTCAGAGAATCATCCCAAGTCGACTGATGGCTCCGACAAATGGAATTGCATCAACTATCTCACATATCGTTCGCCGGGTTCGGTGAACACAATACTCCGTCTAAAGTAACTGCAAGTCCAGCCTAAAAGACTTCGAATTACGACATCTCCAAGCGGTAGAGTGGTGTCAAGGCTGGTCAAAGTGTACCAGGCCATGCAACATTGCGCACTCAGATGAATGTCTGCTTAGAAGATGAGGCGCTGCGCTATAAGCATACCACAAGAGAGGCCTGCAAGACAGGCGGGCTAGTGCCAAGGATGCGAAGATTAAGGGGTGTGGCTGAGTTGCTCACATACTATTTAGTATGTAATCAACTCGCTTCCCTCTTCTCTTCTTATTGCTTCGCGCTTTTGCGAAGTTGCTCTTGTAATCTTTCTTCAAGATTGCTGTTTTGTTGTCGTTGATGCTGTCTTTAATGCTGTCTTTGACGCTTTCTTTGGTGCTTTCAACCTTTGACGACGACTTGTTTTGAAACTTTGAGATGTTTTGTGTTGACTTCGCAGCAATCCTTGTTGTAGTCGATATCGCTCAAACGCATGTTTATACATTTTTATTATAGTATTTACAAGTAGTAACAGAGATCTGCAAGACAAGCAAGCTAGTGTCAAGAATGCAAAGATTAAGGAGTGTAACTAAATTGCTTACATACTATTTAGTATGTAATTAACTCGCTTCTCTCTTCTCTTCTTATTGTTTTGCGCTTTTGTTTATCTACTCACGTCGTTCTTCTTGTTGCATAGATAGGAGACGTTTTTGGCAATCTCGAGGTGTTTTGTGTTGATTTTGCAGCAGTTCTTGTTTAGATTGATCGCGTCGGGTCGGGTCACCAAGTTTGGGTCAAGTACTCGACCCAAATCTTGGCGATTCGTATCAACCCGACCCGAAAGTCTTGGCGATTCGATTTCTAAAGTTGGATCGACAATTCGGGTTGAGTTGTAGACTTGAAATCGAAAATCAACCCAAAAAATCGATACGAATCGTCAAGACTATTAGTTTAATTATATTATAGTCAATAATAATCAATATATAGTCAATATATTATAAATAGATAGTTAATATATAATTAATAATATTTAATTATCTAAATTATAATAAGGTAATGCATTATAGTAATTTATTACTATTTTAGAAAAAGAAAAACATTAAATAGCATCTATAAGGTCTATAGGATCTATAGATGCAAATAATGCATTATAGTAACAAATCGCATCTATAAGATCTATAGAGTCTATAGATTGCAAAAAATGCAATATATTAATAAATACTTGATTCTAAAAATAGTAACTCTTGGCACAATGACGTAATTTTCGATTTCTTGGCGATTCGATTCGATTCCTAATATTGGAATCGAAAATCGACTCGAGTCGAGTCGAGTCGATTCCAAATTAGCGCGAACCGAATCGGGTTTCGAGTCGATTCCTATAGTTGGAATCGACGGGTCGGGTCGGTTCCAAAAGTTGGAATCGAAACCCGACCCGACGGTCAGTCTATTCTTGTTGCAGTCGATATCGCCCAAACGCATGTTTGTACATTTTTATTATAGCAAGCAGTAGCCTATCAACCAAATCCAGACCTCAGAACCCCAACAACAGTAGCCTGTGCGAGTGCGGAGCCCATATGCTCTCTTCGCTCCTGCACCCTCTGGGAAAGCACCAACGCCGATGCTGAGCCTTAGACGGGAATGGAAGGTCGTTTTGCTGATAGTTCCCTACGCCCCATCAGACAATCTATGCACGGACTGTCACTCCCACACCTCTTGGCCGATGGCTTGGAGCTCCCTGTGCAGTTTTCCTTTCGAGCTCCATCTTCTGCCGAATTGTAAGTGCTACCGAACAATGTAGCATTCGTACATTTGCTGACACCGTTGGCTTACGTTGATATCTTCCATCGAAGACATAGTATATGCCTCCCAAATGCGTTCTCATGCTTGAATTTCCTGCTCTATAGCTCGCGTTACACCGTATGAGCGTCATATCTTCACTCTCATGAGGCCATCTCTTCAAACGTCATGAGTTTTTCTCCCCAGAGTGGATCGTCTTGGTTTCAGCTTGTAGATGGTAGGGTCGGTACTGTCAGTTTCCTTGTTATGTAACGAAACGTGATGAAGTCTCATGGCGCCTGCTGGTCTAATGTCCACCCTGGCCGAGATTTGTCTATTCCGACGGTTGAAGCCGGTGGATAGCAAAGATAGGGACACCAGGATGAACAGAACGAGCCACTCAACCAAAATGTTTGAATGCTTCTAGCAAGCATGATTCAATTGCACTTCCTCTCCCTCGATAATGAGCTCCTAGCTAATCTTGTCGTAAGCCTTCACCACCAAACGAATCGTGTTTACCGGTAGTCTTTTCATGGTTGCGGACCGACCCAAACACTCTCGATTATGCGGCGCTCCCAATCGTCGGTACCTTCGTTCTTTCTGTAAGATGCTTCGTACTTGCCGTTATTACAGAGCAGCACTTTTTTCAAAGTCTCGGACTGTCTCCATGCACTGAATTCTTGTTATCTTGAGCCTGCCTCGTCTACCTCACAGTTCGATTCGAAACGCCTAGCTCTAGTTCTTTCACAGCAGTGAAGACGATGAGTCCGCTCTTATCGTCTGAAGCGTCCTGCCCGAGAAGTGGCAGTCACCCTATATCTCGGTAGACGCTCGCTGCAAGGGCTCATGTCCCAGACAAGGAGAGTGACAGCTTGCGGTTCAACGACAATCTGCCTATGGCTCTAACTAGACATTGAACACCGATACCCCATGGCGCTCATCATCAATCGAAAAGATCAGTGGTGGATCCCTGAAGTGGACGCACTTCACTGTATATACGTCGTGGGCAAAGAAGGCGATCCTCCCATACAATACAGAAAGGGCCTCGCAATGTGTCTTCCAGTAAAGACCGAGGATTATCGTATCGATATTGTGATCTGAAGAGGGTCCTTCAGTGTCGCCTGCGTAGGGTTTGTAAACCTTTGTGGCCGCTGGCTGTCGCAAAATAAGATCCGGTTGATATTGATTGAAAACTTAGACGTGAATAAGCTGACCCCATCGCGTACCGGATGTTTTATCCGGCGACGCGAACAAGAAGAAGCTTTCAAGAATGCAGAGCACCAAGACTGAGAACGGCAAGGGGCATCTTATCTCCGGATGGACGTGCCTGCAGCCGCTCTTGCGTGGAGACTTATTCGAGACGACCAGGATCGTATAGAAATATCGAGTCTTGACCTACGGCGGTACATAAAGTACAGATGGAACATAGCGTTCCGCTTGCTTTGATGTGGCAAGCCAGACTGTCTATGTTGTAACGCTATGTTATGATGCCATTCGAGCAGTAAGTAAGCCGTCTTCTCTCTGTCGCTAGCTGTCCCTGAGATCCGTCGTATCCGGGTGCGGCAATATCTATTGGCTCGGCATATTCTATCTTTGATTCGATTACGTCTCTATTTTGAAGAAGCTTTTCGCGTAATGCGCATCTGATCTCTAGATGCGACTTGGCACTTTATAAAGGCCAAGGCCGAACAAGAGAGTAGTATTCTATTCGTGAGTCGTCATTCCTGTCATAGGCAACACCCGAGCTGAATATGCACTTCCTTCAACGTGTTGCCGTGTGTCTGGGCTGCTTTTTCACAATCTTGCATACTTCAACTTCTGCGCCTACACAGCCTGCCTCCGCAAACCTGCTCAATACTGGCAATGACCTCTCCCTCAACCTTCCACAACCGTTCAACAACTCACTCCATAGCGGACATGGCTCCTCATCAACGGATCCCTGGCGCGACATCGGCATCGATCACATGACCTGGACCATCAGCGACACCCTATCCCTCGCGGTCACGATCTGCAACTGGGAACCCGACCCCGTAACGATCCTCGCAGTGCTCGCAGCAGCGGAGTCGACGGTTGGAAAGAAGCCCGCGACGGGCTTGCTGTCGCAGACATTCGTCCAGAAATCTACTAATAAGTACAACACGTTGCTCTTCGAGATCGGGCCTCACAACTTCGAAAAAATCCTTACGTGGGGTGACGTTGCAGAGGTGCTGGGGGAGAACGGGCTGCCGAAGTTCTATGAGGAGACGGGGCAATGGCATACGGTGTACTTTGATATTGTCCATAAAGAGAGAGCGTCATTGGGGCGTGGGGCTGTGAGGAGGTGGTGGCAGCTTGTACCACAAACGGTTGGCACGTCATAGCAATAGTAGAAGGTGGTGCTGTTGTGGAAATTGTAATTAGATATCTAATCGGCCAGGTACGCTAGTCTAGCCAGCACGGAAGTTTTCAACATCCATGATCTTCAGAAGTAATGGAAGCGTAACAAGCTTGATATTTCCCGATCTTCTCATCCAACTTCGATCTCAGAAACCGATTATGCGTCTGATCGTAGATATATAAGCGCAATTTCCTGGAATATGAAACTAAGGACCTACAATAATGTGTTGAAGTCAGCTCTCTCCTCTATGAACCTCTCAAGCACAACCACGACCCGAGCACAAGGACGACTCACCAGTGTCATCTTTCTATTCGCCAAAATCTTGGAATGTCATATACTCAATTGTTCCACCCAGATCCACCCGGGACACCATACCCATCTGTTCCCTCGAGCCCCCCTAATTTCCGAGCGTCCAACTTGACAGACGTAGACTTTGGCAACACAACGCCAGTTGCTGCCGCCTGCATCGGGACGTTGTGGACACGGCGGTAACTGGTTCCCCTTGCCCTAGCTCTCATCCACTTTGGTACTGGCACGGGGAGTTGGTGGCGGTGGCTTCGACCTGTCTTGGCTGCTGTGGTAGTCGATCGACAGTTGTTACTGTCCACTGAATTGTGGACTGTGGTCGTTGGGGGATTGGGATCGAGAGTTTTGGACATGCGAAAAGTCTCGACGAGCATCAGGATAAGAGTTATCCCTACTGCGAATATCATGAAATCTGGCGTCATAGTGAGAATTGGACGCTAGGTGAAGGGTGCTGATTGGAAGAGTTAAGAAGTTTTGATTGGGGAGCGAGGGGAACTTGTAGAGGACCTTGTAGTTATAGGTGTGATTGTTGGAAGAGTTGAGATTGTTGTGTTCAACAAGTAGATTAGTTATTGTACATATAAACGTAAGTTTGTCGAAGTGTCATGGGATTCCTACAAATCTCATCACATTTAGATGCGTGTTGCAAGACATTACCGAATGCAATAGCGAGCATCCCATATTGCAGGAGCAAGATAACGTGCGATTGAAGAAATGCTGGATATCTGAAGGCAAAAAGGAAAAAGGCAAAACCAATGAGCTGTTGTCATCTTGCTCGGCATAGATTCCTGGAGAAAAGCTTTCTTGCAGCTGGTAGTTATGCTTTTGTGGGAGGTCAGAGAACGTGCCTTTGGCTCTTTATGTAAAGGATAGTGAAACGTCTTCCGCAGTTACTCGCGGCTCCCAACCAGGGTAGCCACCAGGCTTGCATTATTGATGTAGGACACATGCTATGGTAGACGGACTCATGGGACATCATGCGAGTTAATGTCACCTGTACCAGCGAACCAATCAAGATGCACATGAAGGGAACCTTTCTCTAATCGAAGGGTATGGCAGACTCGTTTCTCGTGCTTCGCCAAACAAGCAGCCACTCAAGATGGCTCTCCACAAATGACAAATAATCACCGTCATCGCTCCATTGGTGGAAGTCCGGACTTTGATCCTCCGTGCCATCGCGCACAGCAGCTGCGTTTTATGTTTGACCTTGAGGAGCGCCCCATACTGCAATCTGACGTGACCTTGGGTGGATTTGCACTCTCAGAGTCTGCGTCCGGGACCCTAGGGGTAACGGAGAGCGTATCCGTAGAAAGAGACTTTCGGTGAAAACTTCTTGCAGACATGCAGCATCTTCCTTGCTTCGGCCAAGTGTCCGAATTTCCTCCACGAGTTGCAGCATCTGTGGTTCGAGTCAAGTCCCAACGCAAGTATATTTTGAATTATTGGACATAGCTTACTTCATGGTATTTTTCGTCATCTAATTTCTGCAGTCCAGAGAAGTCAAGGTAGAGGTACTCAAGACGTGGAAGACAGTCGAGATGTGGGAGCGTATCAAGCGTTAGCGCGGACACGTGGCGTGGGCGTGTCATGTTTCGATCGAGCATCCGCTGCCAGCAATGAGCGAGGGACATGACCCCGAATCCCGGGTGGAAGAAGTCCATCGCCATGTCCAGCTTCACGCGACGCATAAGCGAGAGCCGTCCGTCTAATCCTGCCAAGGGGTTGAGACCGAAGGCTTTGGTCTTCGCTGTGGTGTAGTCTGCGCTTGCGATCAGTTTTGTCGCTCAAAGCGTCCTGGAGGTTTGGGTAAGCGGTGGTGACCTACCTCGTCCGCTCTCCAACCCAGCGAGCTTGAAGTATTTCATTTCCGTTGGAGAAGTGAAGGAGAAAGTGTTTTGCCCGTAGAGGACCGGGTAGCCTTCGTAGGCGATGGCTCGACAGGTGCGAAGCACAGTGGCATTGATCTCAAGGGCGGGCGCAGAGCAGGTTGAAAATTTGGTGTAGTGTCTGAGTGGACCGACGGCTTGACGTTCGGGGGTGATGGTAAGAGGGGAGATCAAGAGGTACTTGTAGACCTCGTTGCGGACTTCGGCAGGGAGGAGATTGAGGTAGGGGGATTCCTGCTGTGCTTGGTAGGCCTGAGTCAGGCTTTGGGAAAGCTGGTTCATAGTGGTATTCAGTTTGTTATCTGGTTTAGGATTACTGGCATTTCTGTCTGTGATATGTGGTGATATGTCCATGTTGGTCATTGTGAACGACTTTGATAGATGGAAAGTAGAGGGAAGTCCAGATGCTAGAGAAAATACTTGGTGTTTGGGTTTCAGATGAACTTGCTAACTTCCTGCGATGAGATCGAGATTCCGGATGCAAATTAGAAATTAGAGTTGATGGATGATCAACCCCATTCTGGGTATGACAACACAATTCGTTCTTAATTCCTTGTTAGTGAATCAGTACTACAAGAATACGGGATAACTGGGAATACAGAACTGCAAACGTGCCACCTTCCGCGGAGGAGTTTTCGAGTAACATTGGGCTGCCAGTACACCTCTGTGGTACTCCTTATACCTACTTCCGATTCTTTACCGGGACTTGTCAATCATGCCTGCGTTCTATTGCCATGTTCACGCTCGATGATCTTGATGTTTGGGAGTGTTTCCTAAATTTCGCAAAAGAGCTCGTGCAGGCTCGCTAGGTCTTAGCAACAGGTGTGGCCAGTCTTGATGACCCCAAATTCTCCAAACATCTATATCGCCATTCGAGCCTTAATATTCGACAACATATTTGCCCCCTGGTGCTAGAAGACGTTTCAGCTCTTCAAGCAGGGGCTTAAAACCCAGGCCTCTAATTGTGAGCTTTCGAAGGCCCACAGCCTTGCCATCGTCCCTCTTTGGGCCAAATGTCCTCACCTTTCCGATAATGCGAAGCACCTATTGGTCGTTGAATATTAGCCTCTTTAGAAGCCTGGTATTTTCTGGGACTTTACGAAAAAGCGATCTGTCTCGGTGCAGATTGAATTATTGAGTTTGAGATGGAGGTACTCAAGAGATGGCAAACCCGACGTATCCGTGAGTAAGCTTTCGATGTCGAGATCACAAATCCCTGTAAAGCGGATGCCAAGAATCATCGTGCTCCTCGGTACCATGCTGAGCGAAACATAACGCAGAAGGGAAAACCGTCCCACCCATACTAGCACCGGCTTTGTACCAAAAATGCTTCGTGGTAACTGGTATAGCTTCTCTGCGCCAATGATCAGCCAAATCCTATTAAAAATGGACGATGTTTTGGAGGGAGGGATCTCACCCTCTTCTCTAAGTTGCCGCAAATAGGAAGACAGAGATAATCTAGTAATTTAAGGGAGCAATCTAGGCGAGGCAGTCCGGGTCTTACTAAACCCAACTTCTTCACAATTTAACAAGACACGCACCATCTTTGACCCGCGGTAGTCGATGTTCTCTGAACTTCCACATCTTCACAGAACTACTGAACTCGAAAACATTCTTCCCATATAATATAGGGAAAGCCTCGTGATGGATCGCACGGCACGTTTGAAGAAGAGTTGCGTCAAGCCCTGCAGCAGGCTTGTAGCCGCCACGATGCGTTCATTTAAGGTTTTTACATGCACCAAACAATTGCCGTTCGGGAGTGATGATTTCACCGGATACCAACAGCAGCTCGTAGGTGTTGTTTCGTAGTTCCCGCACACGATCTTCTTCCGCTCATGATTCCAGACTTCCAAGGGTTTATCTGTCACGTCAGCGCCTGACTGAATGAGTCCGAGGTCCTTCCTCGTTTCTGACCGCTAGGCTCGCCGCCTGTGGTTCTCGGCCGGCGTAAGGGTTAATCAGTGGAGCTAGAGGCATCGTAGCAGCGCTTGGTCTCTATGACAGGGTGAGCAATTGATGGGGAGGTCCCGAGGAAAGCTATTCGGCAGGGTATTTGGAGGTAGAAGTGTATCTACTTACGACCTCTATCTTCGAAATGGATCCGGAGATTGGTCTTAGATCTTGTATCTGCAACGACCCTCATTTCTTGTAGCAAGATTTTTGAACCTCTGAAATATGATAGATTCTTCATTTCATTGGTCTTGGCTTCTGGGACAGTCAGATCCACCGGGGGTGAGTTTACTATACAACCAGATAGTCAGCACCGGACCGTAGTTAGGTGTCAAAACCTTGTGTGAATGAGCCGACGGTTGGCTAAATTCGAAATGGTAACGGCACTCACGAGACGCGCTCAGCCAGGTATTATCAGTGAGTTCTCTGCCATTGCTCGATGCTCGTATCAGCAATTGAATGTCTCGACCTGTCCCGGTCTTTCTTTCCCAAACTGTGACCAGGGCCTCTTCCATCTTATTGTTGCGCACACGACTCTTAAGGGACAAATATGAACTATTCTCATTGAATAGAAGTCGCCAGCCGCTGAGGACTTCCATCAGGTCAGCCACTGTGGGACCTTGAATCATATCGATTAGTGTTCAGGCCATCAACATATCAGAAGAACGAGAGCCTTTGCTCACCCTCATGGTCGTTCAACCGGAGCTCGAGATTCTCTATTTTCCAACCACATCCGTCTGGCCCACCCTCTGTACTCAGTTGTCTTTTCAAGTCATTTCTGGAACCTTTTCGCCAAGATAACGTATAATTGAGACGCCTCATGTCCATGAAAATTATCCGGTTTTCCGATTTATGTAGCTGAAAGTCAAGACACTGTAGACCAAAGTAGAGCTCTGAATATCGAGTGGAATCTGCGGAGATGGATGTAGTCAAGATGATAAACTCGGGGTGCTCATCTGCACTCATTGTACAGGACTCTGCGCTGGCACGATGCTTATACACCATAAAGGTGGTAATGGTCGAGCTCCCTGTCCATCTTTGGATTTGATCATAGTGCGACTGCTTTAGCGTTGGGTACAATAGTACGTTTGCCACTTCCGATATCACTATGTGGTGGTTAGAACAGCGAAATCATAGGAAGGCAGGTTTACCTGATTCGTTTTCTAATTCAAATTCGAGTGTTTGGTTGCATTCTTCAGGAAGATATTCCTGATCGCTCACGTTAATTGGATGACCCACGATTCTCTTTGTCGACTAACGCAAGTGTAGGAGGTCTGAGCGTTTCTTGTTTTTCCAACTATATTTGTACAATCTGACCACGACAATCTAATTTTTCGATCTTCGATCTTGACATTTACATTATCTAGCGGCAACCCTGTTCATGTGCAATCAGCAAGACTTCGTCTGAGGCGTGTTCAAGATCCAGAGAGTTCTACAATAAGATTCGCATTGTTTCTCAGGTCCACAGCTTCGAACAGCGACTCTCCTAGTAGGTATGCTAAACCTTCCGTGAAGTTGGAAAATTCTGAGATTACATTGAGGCATGCTATGTGACCCTTCATCGTGAGACAGATAATTCTGGATGGGTTCCTCCACCAGGACATCTTCTCCATCTCGGACCCCCCACGGGTTTGCAGGGATCGAATGTGAGCTTGAGTTCGATAGCGAACGGGGATGATTTGGCTCGTGGAAAATAAAAGGTTGAGGTGGAGGACGAGGGTCCAAAGACGATGATGGTTGGTCAAAAGTAGAACGGCGGGATGGAGGAGAAGGGTCTATAGGCTGTGTAGCTGATATCGATATTGTACGGGATCGGCTAAGTTTTGGGGGAAAAGGCGAGGTTGCAGTGGGTGCTGTACTCGAAGATCCGCTTGGTCCGGCAAATTGGGAGTCAGGTGCTTTTGGCCAAGCTGCCAATTTTCATGTCAGCCGATAGCAAAATAAAACAGGCAGAGAAGTAGCAATGCGCAGGATCACACAGAGAGCAAGATTGCTCAGTATGCCTGTAGGATATGGAGGTCCTTGAAACCTAGTGCAACAATACGTAGAAACCGACAAGCTTATACGATCGTGACTTACAGAAATTTCGCAAAGGCAACGTCACGGAATGCTTCTCTCCAAATGAAGGACCGCTTGTGGCAGTTTGCGATGACTCGTCGGGATCAGAGTCCGCCGAGAAGCCATGCTCGATGGTTTTCGCCTGGTTCGATGGCAAAGGGGGCAATGGAGATGAATTCTGACCAGCTACAGCCGAATATCAGCAACGTCAAACGCGCACTAGCATAGAATTGCTGATCAACGAGCCTTGGTGAAAGGTGCGAGGGAGTGTCAGGCTTATGAATCGAAGCTTCTTGTAAAGTACAACATGTGTCGACAGGGATCGAGTCTGGATATAGCGAAATACCTTCTGTATTCGGTCGTGGAACCTGGCCCAATAGCTCCTTTGCATATGCGGCAGCAACGGCAGCAGCATATCGTTGCCACTCCTTATTCTTGTGAGAGTCAGAGTAGTCGCAGATCCCGCGGATAACGAGACATTGGGACTCGTCCATCAATCCTGCAGTCTCCATTTCGAAGCACACGGCACCGAGATCCTTCCCCAGTTGATCTCGTTTTAAGGCGTCTCGGATTACACCGCTCCCAGAAGCAATGTTGCCATAATGTATAATTGGCTTATCCTTGGGGCGGTCGGATCGGTGTACCAGCTGTTTCTTATCACAACCCGCACATGTGCCGCCTTCTTCTTTGTGCATGTACTTTGCATTGAAGAGCAGATCTTGCGCGCTATCAGGACGACTGTAATCAGATCCTTTTTCCGTGTATTCAGGAATTTGCTCAGCATTTCTTCGATGTGCTTTGTTATGCAATTATCCTTGCCCTCATGATTTGTCCTTAAGTGATTGACAGCTTTTCGCAGTTGCTTAGGAGGGAGTGGTAAAGCACCTGTTCTCTGGAAGTCTCTGTTTTGTAGAAATTTTCCAGAATCGTATTGGATGACTCCTCCATAACCCCCCGAGGGCATGCTGACCACGACATCTCCAAGTCGAACATCTTCTCCCGTATCGAGACAGGGTATTCCCCCTCCGATACCTACCATCAGAATAAATCTCAGATTTCGAAAGGTTTCGTACATGTGTATTGCCGCCGAACCTGCTTGATTAGTGCCAGCGGAAATCAGGCTGGTCAAGACAACCTTGTGTACGCCAATTCGCCCCAAGCAGTACTGATTCGTATCGAGAGGGTGAAGACGTATCTTGCTGTCCTTGTACTCTTTGTCAAGCATCGCTTTGCTGGCAGCCAATTCTATGTGCAAAGCACAGATCCACCCTACTGTGAACTTAAGAGGATCCATCTTCGCATGATAGAGAGGGTTTCAGGCAGCAAGCTAGCTAACTGCATTCATGGAGGGTGGCCCTGGAATACATCGTGCCATTCCCAGGCTAGCGCTAGAGCATCGATACGTTCGAAGATGTATACCTCTTGTGGATGTTGGCATCGTCATGTCGGATTCGATTGGGTGCAAGTCACAGATAAATCTCGGAGGCTGCGCAGCTTCAATTGAATCACTGATTCAACTGTTCTCGCGGGGGCTAGTACTAGCGCGATATCGCAGCAACTTTCGACCATTTTGCGCTTGACGTAACCACTTTTGGGAAATCCAAGTTTCTCCGTTAGCTGCCGTCTAGCTTCCGCAGCCAGAACATCAGAATCTTGAGAAATCTCCAACACTTGTTCAACTGCTGTACACGTAATGCGCTTCCATACAACTTGTCATGATAATTACACAAACTATAGAGCTTGACTTGCGCTTTCGAATAGACTGACCGCGTCGGTTCGGGAAATCGAGTTCGGTTCGGGAAATCGAATCGAATCTTGACGATTCGATTTCTAAAGTTGGAATCGACAATTCGATTCGATTTCAAAAGTTGAATCGAAAATCAAATCGAAAAATCGAATCGAATCGCCAAGACTACTATTTTTAGTAAATTCTATTATTTTTAGTAATAATTTAATAATTTTTAGTAACAATTAATTAATAATTTAATAGAAATAGTTAATCTATTTAAATTAATTAATAAATGTATTAGAAATTTCTTTTTATAAATGCATTACTACTAAGCATTATCTAGTAATTAATAAAAAATCTAAATTTAAACTTAATTTATACTATTTTTAGACTTGACATTCTTGACGATTCAATTCGATTTCAATCTTTAAATCGAAAATTAACTTAATTTAATTTAATTCGATTTTAGAATAATTGAAATTGAATCAAATTTTCGATTTGATTTCTAAAGTTAAATTGTCGATTCAAGTCGATTCTAGAAGTTAAAATCGAAAATCGAATTAACAATTAATCTACTTTTAAACGACTTAAAATTTGTAGAAATCGAATCGCATTTAATATAAAAGTCTCGCATAAAGACACAATGTTTAATTAAATTATTATAATTAAGTAAACTTCTTACAAAGTCTAATTAATTAATAGTTACTACTTAAATTGTTAGAAAATAAGTTTATTATCAAATGCAATTAATTATCTATTGTTCGCTTATTTCGCAATGTAAACATCTTATTTTTGCAAACTTTATAGTGCAAATATATTCTTTTTATTACTTATATTATGTTTTCACGAGATTTTAAAGTTAGTTTGTCTATTTGTTATGCAATTGTTGCATGTAAACTACTATATAACTTTATCTTTGACAAAATTGAGCGCAAAACGAGCGTTATATCTATAATAGCAACAAAAATTATATAAGAGACAGAAAAAAAAGTTGGAAATCGCAACTTTTATAATATTTTAACAATAATAAAAGTTATTAAAGAATGTGAAAATCTATCTTGTATATTAGATAATACTTAATTGTCGATAGATATTTGTAAAACTATACTAGAACACTTATATTTGCAATTATATATTGTTGTCGATCAAAAAAATATAGAAATTTCGAACAAAAAACATCTCTTGCGCTCTTTTATCGAAAATATATAGCATTAACATATTTATATTGCTTTAGAAAACAAGATTATCGAGAAAATTATACGTGAAAAATAATAACAAAGTTTTGTATAAATACTAGTTACAAAAAAATGCAAAAGAAGTTTGCTAACCAATATTTAGAAAAACTTAATAAAAGAGTTGTTTTTATTTGTAGCAATAAAATTTATTACAAAGTTAAAATTTTATTTAATATTCAAAATATTAGTTAATCTAAAAAGATTTTTACAAAAAAATACTTTACTTTTGCAACTATTATACAATTTACAATTATATAATAGAGTTTCTTTTTAACAAAATTAAATACAAATATATTTATAGAATTTATATATCTATAAATAGCAAAGATAGAGAAGAATAAAAACAATATTATTGCAAGAAGAATAATAGAGAATTACAAACAACGCAAAATTATCGATACAAAATATATACAAATTGTAATCGAGAGAACAAAGAAGTTTAAGTATATAAAAATATATATTCTCTACAAATTAAAGTATATTTATTAACAAATCTACAGAAAATTAATAATTAAGTTATTACTTATAATGCAACTCTTAAAGCAATCGAAAACAAAGATCGAAAAAGTACTAAATATTCTCGATTTATTAATTATATTTATATTTATAATACTATCGAAATTAAGAAAACAATAGACAAAGAAAACAATATTATAGACAATAAATATACGACAAGGATATTCTTAAATTTAGACAATTTATATAATTTCTACAATTTTGTGCAAGTACGCAATATAAATATATCTATATATTTTATTAAGAACAATATTAAAATATATTAAAAAACTATATATTTATTAAAGAAGAAATAAGCACAACAATAAATTAACAAAATTAAATAAATATTTAATTTGTTTAATCTATATTTAATTAAGAAGATTTATAATTCTCTAAAAAGACAATTAAAGACTATATAGAAAAAAATATAAGAAGTTTAAAAATATCTAAATATAAAATCTATTAAAGTATTAATAAAACTTGATATTTATCTTATATATACTATTAAACGAAGAAAACAATTAAAAGATAATTAAAGAAGTTGCAAATATATAGTAGATTAAACAATAAAAACAATTTTAAAGAATAATAAATATATTTAACAAATAATAAAAATAAAAGAATTAGACTATTTTACAAGAGATATATTTAATATTAAAATAATAAAATATTTTTCTAACTTAAGTTCAATATAGCATTGTTGCAAAAATAGATTTTTTATTGTTTCTTTACTTAAATAACTTTATCGATCTAATAATATTAGAATTTTTTTTTTCAATTAATAGATATATCTTCGCGAGATTCTTCTTGTTTCTCTTTGCAATTTATTTAATAAATAGTATATTTTATATAAGAGCAAAGTCTAATTTGTTGATAGAACTAATATTACTAAAGCGACGCAAAAGATAAAAGATATCTCTAATTTTCAATAGTTAATGCGCATTAGAAAAGTTGCGAGAGATATCTATTTTGTATTAATTAAAATTTCGATTGAACAAATATATGTATACAAACGTAGTTTGCATTAACTGTAGTTATTTTGGGCTGTAACATGGTGTATTTGAGACTCTAATAGAGAGAGTATAGACGGTAATATGGTTGGCAAGAAAATTTGATGTTTGGAGAGATAAGCGGGCAGTAGACGGCTAATCGCATCCGGTAACTAACTTATTTTCTGGCGACCCGAGTACATTGAGGGGTTATATCCAGTAATGTCTGACCCGAGGACGTGAAAGCACCACCATCTCTATAGCGCATGCAGAGTCGATTGTCGTAAGTTCAAATTTTGCGACAAAGCGGTCCTTTTGGCATTTATTCCTATAATCAGAAGAGGACGATTCCTCGCGCTCTCCATGCCTAAGGTGCTGTACAGGCGAGCCTTGGCATTTCGGAGATGAATTAATTATCGCCGCGTCTGAACTTAACGTGTCGAGTATCCCAACGCTACGACCTTGACAATAGATATATCGAAGGTCTCAGCTAGCGAGACATGATGGAGTCCGATACTAAGACGCGTATGTGTAGTTCGTGCCAACCTGCCAGCATACTGAACGTCTTGCAGTACCATACCGGACGTCAGACACCACCTCCTTTGCCCACGTCTCCGCCAAAGACCGCTGGCCTGTGATTTTGGTTTGTGTCTCCAGTCTCCCTAGGACCAATGGTCCTTCGAAGCTGATCATCAAAGACTGGAGCCATCGATGACCTTCATCGTGCCATCGCGGCCTGCGATAGTGAACAGAAGCGGCAGGAAGGAAAGACAATCCTGGAAGGACTGGCGAAGTTGAAATATGAACTGCAGCACAACCGTCAGATGGCGTAAGGAAGACGGAACTGGCAAAATTGCCCATCCGCTGACCAAGGAGAAGGCTTTTGGTCGATGATGGTCAGCCGGATATCGAAGGGTATAACAAAGAGCTAGACGTGCTCGGCTCCCCCAAGTGGTTCGATGTGCCATGGCTATACGCGGAATGCTACCTTTACCGGTATATGGAACGCTCTACACTACCCTAGGACAAAGCTAAAATGGCCAAGATAGACGTATGAGCACCCTTTTTGTCCCATCCACACACTGGAGAAGTTACGATGTCTTCGCGAGGCAGAAGATGTCCACCTTTAGATCGTCATCACCGGCAGTCCTGGAACTAGCCTCAAGGTACAAAGAGTTGGTTACACAACTGGAAGATGGCAAGGACACGTCGAATTCGCCCGAAGAGCTTGAAGAGGCGGAGAGAACATTATTCATGGAGATGTCGGAAATTTGCCTCTGGGGCAATGCTACGGATCTATCGCTGTTGACATCCCTGACATACGAGGACCTACAAAAATTGCAAGGGTCGGAAGCGACGAAGGAGTCGGAGAAGAACATCGTGGTCAATGATCTGCCAGCCGCCTATCATGCTCTGAAGGCCGCCCAGAAACATGGGAAGCAAGATCGCAGGGTCGATATCATACTGGACAATGCTGGTTTCGAGCTTTTCGTTGACCTAATATTCGCCGGCTACCTACTCTCCGCAGGTCTAGCTACCCAGGTCGTCCTTCACCCCAAGTCGATCCCTTGGTTCGTTTCTGACGTCTTACCTGCCGACTTCGGCGCTCTTCTGAACGCCCTCGCCAACCCTCAAGCTTTTTACTCAGCACTCTCCGATGACGATAAATTGTCCGGGAAGACACCACTGCCTCTATCAGAAAAGGAAGAGGCCGAGCTATCCTTCTTATTCCAACACTGGAGCAACTTCCATCAAGAAGGCCATTTAACCATCCGTCCCAACCGCTTCTGGACCCACGGCGGCAGCTTCTGGAGGCTACCAGAATCCGAACCCACGCTGTATAAAGACCTACAGGAGAGCGAACTAGTAATCTTCAAGGGCGACCTCAACTACCGCAAGTTGACCGGAGACGCAATGTGGGATCCTACGACCCCTTTCAAGACTGCTATAGGACCTTTAGCATCTGGCATCCGCACGCTCGCGCTGCGGACATGCAAGGCTGATGTTGTTGTTGGTCTTCCTGAGGGGGCAGACGAGAAGCTCCGTCAGACAGAAGGTGGGGGCGGCGATAGCGGTTGCAGGGAGTGGGCTTGGAGCGGCAAGTGCGCGGTTGTACAGTTTTGCGATGGTAAAGGCTTGTCTGAGTAGATAGCTTTCTAGAGTCAACAGCATCATAGACTTGCATGATTATACTGGGGACGTACGCAAGACATCGCTCATGTGGGTTGCTGATCTGGTGATTCGCTACTAGCTAAGGAGCTGTCTGAATTGTGCGGTTTCTGATGCCTCTGCAGATGATCTGTAGAAGGTCGATACTGCGTGCACCTCCCTACTTATACCTCTCAAAATTCTCCCTTATCTCAATGCACAAGATGCATCTCATGCTTTCATCCCTGACTCTCCAAACCCGCCAAAAGTATGTACAGGTAGTCAAATCTCTTGACAGCATTCTTCACAACGTCTCGTAAACTACATCTTCATCCTCTATTTCGATCTTGATATTCGCTTTGAGAGAGCATCGATAATGTTTTTGTAAAAAGTCTACGCGACGGATTGAGTGAACTCGATTATCTCTATAGCTCTCGTGGAGCTTCTTGGCCGATTTGACAATCAAGTGCAAGCGCGAAAGTATATAATAACAGAAGAGAAGAAGGAAGAAACGTGTCAATATTTGGAAAGAAGTGTGCCCGCTGCAACGACTCAAGAAAACAACATAGAAGCAAAATCACTCCCCTTAGAGTCCGTGCCTAAAAGGCGATGAGCGTACAAATGACCCTTTATAATCTACTGTTACAGCTTTTCGCTAAAACAAATTCAAGGATTCCTGTTCCCGCTAAGCAAGTTAGCAATATCGATATCGGGTACTAGCCTTCTTTTCCCTCTTGCCTGCCCTCTTCCACGTTCTTGGTTGATGCTGATGTGGGGGCGGGCGTGCTCGATGTGGGGGAATACGATTGCATGGAAGGAGCAACCTATGTTTTAGAGAACGAAGTGGAATCGAAGGGGTTTTGTTGGACGAAGTGAATCTCGACTCAGTTTAGGGACTCAGCTGAGGATAGGATGGAATAAATGATCGGTATGCTATGTTTTGTTCTGATGCTAAGACAGGAGAGCGAATATTTCGGACTGGTAGTTCCGAATTTACTGCTGTATTCAAGCACTACAATTAACGCCTCCAGGACCTCACAAAAGCTATATGTGTACATACACAAAAATCCTCTTTGGCCCGCCGACCTCCTCGCAGCACCTCCGTCGCTGCCATTAGGAGTATGGCGGAGGCCGTGGATAAGGTCCTACAACGCCCTTCTGTCTAGGCGGCAGGAGCGAACGGAGTGGGTGGGTGAATCGAAAGAAACGAATGTGCTGAGGAGGGATTCCGTGGGCGATCGCCGTACTGAATCGTGCGGTAGGCGGCTGAGTATTGCGCTGTTATATTCCCATCGTCTGGGGTCGAGCAGGGCTCTTGGTATGTGTATGATGGGCTCACAAATTTTCGACCCAGGATGTCATGTGTATAGTAGGGAAGGGGCCTGACAGGGGATTGCGTCTTTTGGCATAGACAAGGGGTGTTGGGACATGATTATTACTCGGTTTTGTTGGATTCCCGGGCAATTCGAACATAGGCAGATTCAAAAAAGCAGATTACCAAGGGCTACGTATAGTGCAGCGCATCTTAGGCCGGAGATTGCATCCTCCACATTCGATCAGGATCTCGTTCCATTCATCCCAAGTCGATTTGTCTTGGTCTCCTTTAGAAGTGGAAATCCCCTTGCTTCTCTACATGTAAATTCTTGATAGTACGCGTTCTCCTTTTGTCGGTATAGAGAGTCCCTTTGGTAGACCTATTGTTCACGTCTAAGTCGTCTTGATGATTCAGGTCTCATTGTTCTACCGAGAGTGGCGACGATAACTTGATTGATGGTCATGACCCAGACTTCGAATGAGCCGCTGGGGTACTAGGCAAAGACTCGCTCTGTGAGGCTCGCTCAAGGGTTATGTCAGTTCCTGCCACCATCTCTGTAGTAATCGGCCTCAAAAGCTCAACAATCTTCATCAAGGCTTCCGTGTCTCGAGGACGGAAGAAAATTCCCGGCGGCTCTCTGTTATTCCGCTCATCTTCCAGCTCCAACTGTGCAAGGTCGAGTGGCGTACGACATTCGTGGTCTTTCGCGTTTGCGTCGGCTCCGGCTGTGAGAAGTAGCTTAACGCATCCTAGTCTGCCTTCCTTCGCGGCTGGATGCAGGGCTATCCCCTCAACGGAGGCAATGTTAGGATCACTGCCGGCTTTGAGTGGCATGTGGACGATTGTATCGACATCATTCCCAGAGGCCCAAGAGAGGGCTGCGTGTAGTGGTGTCCTACCCTCAAAGTCTTGCACATCTAGCTTTGGCTTTCCTTTGAGAATAAGCTCAACCATTGGAACCACCTTGTTGGCCACAGCCCGATGTAAAGGACTGAATCCCTCTTCGGTGTCTCGAAAATTGATATCAGCTCCCTTGCTCAGTAGCAACTTGACGATCGACTCTTGCCTACGGCTGAACTTGTAGCATGATTCTATTGCAAGCCACAATGGTGAAGCTTTTCTAACCCCTGAATATACAACGGCTCCCCGATCAAGAAGGAGGCGGATCACTTTCAGACAGCGGGTTCTCTGAAGGGTTGCATACCGCGAGGTTATTAGCGTGGCGAAAGCTGCGCCTAGTGGAGAGCTCCCATTGCGATCCATATCGTCATCGTACAGACCGCACTCTGAGATCTCTGGGGTTTTTAGAATTAGTTCCGGGTTAACGAGAGCCCCACCGTTGGTTAGCTTCTCAGCTATCTTGTCTTCCCCCATTGTGTCCAAAAAGAGAGGCTAGCACCAGTTGAGAGAGTTCTGCCCCTGCTAGAGAGGGATTCCAGTGTGCAAACTTAGGCGAATCTGAGATGCAGAATGAGAGCCACGGTTCCTGAAGATTATCATCATGCCGAGCTGCTTCGTAATGCAAAGCCCAATGCTGGCTTGCATATCGCAGACCGTCGTGTCGCTCTGGAAGTAAGTCTCTCATTCTTTTCTCGGAAAGTGATGAAAGATGGCTCAAAGGATTCGGTACATGATTTCGCCCGTCTGAGCGAAAGGCCGTATCGCAAGGAGTTGGACTTGCAGGAAGATTAAGCGCATCGTGAGGTGATATACCGCTCGAAGTAAGACTAGGCCATTGGTCCATAGAGATAAGCTCAGATCTCGCAGAGAGTGAATTAACTTTCGCAGAGTCTTTGGGCTTGTCTGAGCCAGAGAGCGTCTCTTGGGGTGTCGGACCGCTCGAAGGTAGCTCAAGACTTAGGTCTCGATCACTTTTCTCCTCGATAGCTGCTAGACGTGAGAGGAGTCCTGGTCCAGCATGAATACAATCTGGACGATCCACATCGGGATGTAAAATTTGTAAAGACTCATCCGTAAAATCGAATAACAAGTAAGCTAGACAGATTTTGGCTAGAACATGGTGTGACTCGACCGGGTCTAACGAATGCTTCCTAATTCTTACCTCGAAGGAATCGTTGTGGTTAGCTGAGACCGCATTGGTGTCGTCTGCCCCATTACAACATTGTCTTCAAGAGCATCTTCATGAAGGTATCTTGGCGGTAGCCGATAGCAGCTATCATCACCTTGGATTGCTGCTGGGCTCGCTCCGAGCAAATTATCCTCCGCGTGGGAAGGGCGAACCAGGAACTCTTTAGCTATTTGATGTAACAGATAGACTTGCGAGTTGTGAACACTGACAAAAGGCCCACATATGTTCTTGATGTTGCTGATCAGAGCGTCTTCCTGGTCGAGATCCATTGCCTCTAAGCACTTGTCGCCCCGCTTGATATTGAAAGCTATGTTCATCTCGTGGATCGTAAGAGGTCGGACAGCAGCCACAATAATATGAAGTAATCTTTTTGCTTGCTCTGGGCGGGGACTGCGGCTCAAGATAGCTTCGTACGCATCGTCCAAGCTTGATAACTGATCTATCTCATGATCCACCTCACTAGGAGTCCTGATCAAAGTATTCTCAAGCCCTGACAGCACTAGGTGCAGCTAGAGGTACGTCCTGTTCTCTGTTTCGAGCAGACGCTCTTGAAGCCTATCCCGGGTCTTCTGATTCAGTTTTTTCCTCTTTGCGATGTCGGCAACTTTATCCTTGATCACCAAGTCGATCTCGTTCTTCAACTTCTCCGATTCGTTTTCACCAGCTAATCGGAGAGTGGATTGGTCAAATCGCTCTTCTATATTAGAGTATGGACGACTGGTCACGAGGAACTTCAGCTGGCCATTGCCGCCCTGCCGCAGGGTGTCCAATGCATTAATCAAAACCGCCCTTTCCGTCTCTTCACATTCATCGAGCGCATCTAGAACGCATACGATCTCCCCAGCCTCTGGTCTCCTGGTCGTTTCTAAAAGTAAGTTCCACAGCCAGGAAAACGATCGAAGCATTTGATCTCCTTTCGAGTGGTATTGCGCGACTATTGCGCTCAGCAATGTGCGTCTTTGACTGCCGAGCTGGTGTAGCAGAGCGCTGATTGCACGTAAGACACTTTTGGTTTTTGGGCTGTCATTCTTGAAGAAGAAATAGGCTAAAGTCGGCGCGTCGGTACTTCTTAGTTCGTCGTCAATAAGCGACTTTGACAGTACTGATTTTCCACACCCTGGATCTGCTGTTACCCAAAGTAGTGCTGATGATCTATCTTCTCTCCAGCTGTGAAAGATTTCGCTGTCCAGAAACCATCGACAAGTGTTGGGTACTCGCTGACGATTCCTATTCTTATTCCTATTCTTGGTATCTTCGTAGGTTGATGCATTTTCACAAAGCGCCTGAAGGCATTTTGACTCCTCTGCAGTCTTCTTCCAGGCTAATTCTTCGGCTTTTTCGTTATTACTTCTCGTCTGCAATTGCTGAAATAGCTCATTCATTTGTTGTTGGTGGTCCTTGAGAGCGTGTTGCATCTGCTGGCCTTGATCTTCGAGAGCCTTGTCCGCCGTTTCGAGACCGAGAAGCCGGAATGTCTCTTGGGATGCTGCCTCCGATGCCTTGATTTCAGTGATCTTTACAGCCCAGTCGTCGACTTTGATCACATCTCTACTGGCTTGTAAAGGGGCTGCCCGTGCCAACTGGCATGTTACATGAGCTTGATAGCTCAGGATCTGAGAGTAAAGCTTGATAGTCTGTGTCTCGAATAGTTTGGCGAGATCTATCATATCCTTTTGGGTGGGAGAGGGAGTCCGACTACGATAAAGTCGATGGAGGACAGCAAAACGTACGATGACAGTTGATATATGGTCGACACCCTCAACGAGAGCTTTTTGTTGCATTGCGGGGTTTGTAAGTAGGGAAGAATAATACATACTCCGGCCCATGCCAAGGTAGCATGTGGCTCTGAGCTTACTGCTGAAGAAACGAAGTCCTTCACAGCAATTACGGCGTTCACAAACCGATCGACTTGTGGCCTTAGCTCAATACTTGTATCTCGGACCTTAATTCTCCATCGTTCATCCTCGATCCTTTGAAGCATCTTAGCCACCAGTCCTGCCATTTTCTCTTTATCGGATGATGTCAGGCTCCCAGAGACCGTAGGGGACTGATATTGGCCGCCATGTTCTAAAGCAAGTATTTTTTCATATTTGTTCAAGCTGCTCTTTTGACTCTGATCCTCGCGCAGAAGCTGGTAGGCCCGATCCCAGAAATCACCTGACGGCGACTTGGGATCTAGAGATTGCTGTGTCTGCACTATTTGAACGACAGCCTTAGTAATGCTGCCATTGGCAACAGTGTCTTGATTCGACTTGATCCCAGTGTCTTCTGTGGTCGCGCTTGGCAGGTCTGTACTATCAGAGGAAGCAGAGCTGATCTTAGGCTGTATGTGCCTCCAACGCCATAGTCCAGTGACCGTGGATGGATGTTCAGTGTCGACGCCGGGTTGGATCGTGATGTTCGGTGTTTGAAGACCATCTGTACGCTTCTTGCGCCTCAAAGACAGTGAGGACAGCGATAGCTTAGTCTTGGAGGCCATCCAATAAAGCCAATCTTCAGCAATTAGCACAGGGAACATAAGACATAAGCGTGGGTCAAGAACACGTACAGCATGTGGTTGGGGTTCGCTAATATCCTTGAGATCCGTTTCGGTGCAAGTTCGACTCTAAACCTTTCGTGCAGGCCGGGCAAGAATCAGGCTGGCTCGATAAGGATATCGTCCAAAGTCCAGACACCGACTTTCAGACACCGCTAGATATAGTTATTGCAAGAAGGGAAGGTTGGCGACTATGATGACTGTTGAAAACCTACAACTAGAAATATGTGGGATAACACGATGATGACTCAGGATAATCTGTACGGAAGAGAAGTTCCCTACATTTTGTGTCAGGGCATTGGAATACTTAGCGGCTGAACGTTCGAGTTTCTGCATGAGAAGGTGTTATAATGAATTATTTCATCTCGGCGCTTAGCAATCCTCGCCCTCGCGACCTATTAATCAACGCTAGAAATGGGACTAGTCTACCACTTGAATTTATAGCTGTTCCAAATGAGTACTGCAGGTTATATTGGGGCGTGGTGGTCTCGGAGATCCCTATGATTTGTCATTGGCCTGAGCATACGTGATAACCTTGCTTTGTTAGTATGTCTGAATTACAAGCGTCGCCATTTGCAGTGGAGGGACCTGGGCTTGAAGTCGAGGGCTGGCACAGGCTGATGGGGTTGCCACGTAAAGTACTACCATTCACAGGGTGTGGATGTGGGAAAGAGCAAAATACTGGTGGGTGTACTCCAGACAACTACAAGGACGCGGACTTGAACCAAACCACCAAAAACACGCTACGCCTGTTTCGGCTGCGAACCGCCAGGGCAATTGTTGCCGATGACGCGACGAGATTATCGTATGGCTTCCGTGAGAGGTCTTCTTGCAATCCCGAGACATGCGGTCTCCAAAACTCTATAAGTATTCAGGTCTTGCTTGCGGTCGCAAGAAATGAGTTTCCACTTTGGAGGAAGGCTCAGCTATAAAGATCCTCCCAAACGCTATCAAGTTGATGAGTTTGTAATCTTCTCCCGCTAAACGTGGATGACATGTTCTGTCATCGATTCATTCCGGACGCGACTTTCGATGTCGTTCGAGCGGATCACATCATGGCAATACGAAGTACCTTAGCTTCTTTGCATGGATGTGCAAAAAACTCCATGTCCTCGTGAAAAATTCTGGCCCTCTCGGAGTCCTGTATGATTCTGTGATTGGGTAGACGGAGCCTAACATCGACTATCACACAGAGATCGTACCGGGATCCATCATGAGACTGTCGATCAGAGAGAACATGCAATTGCTGGATCAGACGATGCGTACCATAGAAAGTTTATATTGGTAGGCAATCCCACAACGCTCGATCGAAAACTGTTCGGTTATAGTCACAAAGATCCTCATCGCTCATAGAGTCTTGTGGAGTATTGTGATGATTCGTATACTATATGACTTTGTTGGAGTGTCCGAATTCTCCAAACAGTACTTTCGGCACCTTCCGCTGCTCATCAATCGACCAAAACAATTCACGTATCATGCAAGACATTCTCAGCAACACGGACCCGCTTTCCGCAGGATGTGAAGGCCTTAAGCACCTATATGGACTCAAAATCAACCAACAATCGCACTCATCACAGAAAACCAGAACACCCACACAACACATTGAGTTCTTCACAAGCTGGATCAGGTATAAATCTCCTGCTGGTCTCTCCTTCGATTCCCCCTGTCTTGTTACACCTCGATCGAAGCTCATGCAATCTCATGCCATAATATTCGAATATATCTCCATCAAGCACCGTGTGTATACCTAGGTATCTATTAGGAACTAAGACTTTTTTGCCCCAACCAGCCAACCACCATAGACTCTTTGGAGTGCTTCCATATCGATAATTTGCGCTAGTAGTACGCATTATGGGCTTCGCGTCCCCAATTCCAAAGCGGGGTCGTCGTCGTAAAGTCGATGCGTATTCAGTGGGAGTAGGCCAGCCTTTATTCCTAAACCCGGTAAGCAACGCTACTCGGGAAATATGCAGAGAAGTCACGCTCATTGTTGGTAGTTGCCAGCGCCCAACAATCCTCCTGGGATCGAATACCCCATGGGACCACGATTGAAGGCTCTCTTCATTTCTAAGAAAGGAGCGGGGACTGTTTCTAGTACTACTAGCTATGAAACAACATCGCAAAGCATTTCCCACACGGAGCCACGAATTGGTTTGGAGTCTCAGGAGACACCAGCTAAAGATGCCCTGCTGCATCTCTTGCTTAGAGAGGATATAAAGACCCAGTATACTGGTGCAGTGACAACTTTAGCACGGATCGTATTACATGCTACAGCTTTGACATCGCTGTCCAGCATATCGAGGACAGCAAGATCATCAGCTGCCACTTCCGCAGTTGAAAGTGTTCGCTCGGAAGTTACGGGAATTGAGCTCGGCAATACCAAAGATCCTGAGCTGGTCCATAACGACGAGACTAAATCGGCTGATGGTATGTGACTTCCCTTAGCACGATCAAGTCCTGGCCTACTAATTATGTATAGACAAAGCCAATGGAAGCACATCGACATCGATGCTGGGGAGTGAGGCTACTCCGTCGACGTATGTCACGCCCACGAAACCAAGAAAGCGTGCCATGAGTCTTCCAGCTAGCACACCCTCGAGAGAGAACATCAAGCGCTCGCAGATCGTGGGCGATGAGTTTCCAAGGGTAGAATATGATGCCCTCAATCGTACATCCTTTGATACCGCTTACAAAGCTATCTCTTTGTCTGATGAAGCAGCAATCAAAGTCAAGCGTGATCACAACAAGAAAGTAGAAGAGGAACGGGCCCAAACCCCGGAAGGCGGTGATGAGGAGATAGTGTTTTTCACCACACCAGACCGCGAAACTCGCATGACTAAGAGTGGCACAAACTCCAGAGCTCAGGAGTTGCAGCAGAATTTCGAAGGCCGTGCCTTGAAAGCCGAGAGGCAATTGAAGTTGACGAAGAACCGATTGCAGGTCGTCGAGTCTGAACTGGACGCTTTGCGTACGCGCGATTCGTTGGCTGGAGTAGCACCACAGCACAAGGAGACTCAAGTACCCCAAGACCACCAAGCCCAAATCCAGCTCCCCTTGACCGAGGAAAACAGCCAAACCACTGTTTTCCGCGAGCGTGATCACATGAAACAAGACATCGAAAATCTTTGGGAGAAGAATAAGACCCTTCAAGCCGACAATCTCGCGTACAGACGACTTTACGAACAGAGTGAGATCAAACTCACTGACATGCGCCACGAGCTGATGACAGAGCCCGTCAAGTTTGCGGAAACCGACGGACTCCTGCAGGGAAAGGCAGACCGTTATAATGACTTAATGAGAGAGCACAATGAGGTCATCGGGCACAACACACAGTTGAGGGCAGAGATGCAAGACCTCAAGCTGCAGAAACAAGAAGAGCTTGCCAGTAAAGAAACCGAGCTCAATGAGTACAAGGCTAGCGAGCGCTACCTCAGCGAGAGTCGCGATAAGCATATGCTCTTCGCCAGCCGGGTCGTTGGGTGGCTACGCCATAAGATGACTGCAAGCGATGTCGGTTACATGACTGATTGTGCTTGGCTCGTGACCAAGAAAGGTAAGCAAATTCCTAGCATTTGTTTTCCCCTTCGAGAAAATCTCAACGAAGCGAACATCACGTTTCAGTAGCATTCGCTGTGAAAATATTTCTCAAAGTCAAACCTCGTAGCTTGAAGAAAGAAAGCTGACTTAAAAATCTTTTCAGATTGCAGAATCTTGGCCGGGAAGGTCATATGGCTCCGAAAAGCCCTGAGATCATGCAACAAGGCTAGACTCGCCACCAACAACGAGTCCAGGATGATGCGTCGGATTTACGATGCCAAGATTCACGAAAACGAGGAATTGTTGGAGTACAGAAAAGACTCCGAGGTACAAATTGAGGCTTTGCAACACCAACTAAAAGACCACGTTCCAGTATGCAAGACTGTCATCGCCGAGCTACGCATAGAAGTAGCTGAACAACATGCTGAGATCGTCGCACTCAATGAATGCCTCGAAGTGCAAGACAAGAAACACAAAGCACAGATAGCGAAAGGCGCAAGCTACGCCATGCAAGACATATTGGAGGGTAACCAACACATGATCACGGACCTGCTTGACAGGGGGAAGAACCAAGGTGAAGAGATTCAAGATTTGAAAGCTCAACTCAAGGGATACTCGGTCTACGTCTCGGATGAGGAAGGTCGACTGCAAGATTATGTCGACCGCATGGAGTCCTTCAAAGTCCGCGCGTATGCCGCAGAAAGAGAGGTCTCCGACCTCCGTAAGCGGCTCGACAAAGGCGACGAGAACCTGGCCGATCCACGGAAGTGGGAGCACCACCAGACATGCAGTGAGTGGAAGGCTCAGGCTAAAGTCGTTGTCGAAGAACATCAACAGAAGAAGGACCTGACTTCCCGTATCATCGAAGGTCTCTGGGAACGGATGCTGGATTTCGAAGCTTCTTTCCGGTGTCATGATATGCCGGACCCGGATACCTACCTCAAGCACTCGGAACCTCGACGTGACAACTTGCGGAAATGGATTGGGGATCTGTTGTTGTACAATATTGACGCTCATGTCCAGCGGCGAAAAGAGGTTGAGGAGCAGGAGCTACCTCCCCAGGCGTATGGCGAGGAGGACGAGGATGAAGACTCCAGTTCTGATGAGAGTGACGACGAGGATGGGTCAGACGATGAGTCGGAGAGTTCACGTGAGGATGACCAGAAAGAGATGAGCGATGCGGGTGGCAGCTTGGAACACGACCAGCAGGCTGACCCGCAAGAATTCGCCATCTACGACGAGGAAGGCTTCCTTCAAACAGATGACCCTGAGAGAAAAGCGGCCGACGACGAAGAGGACTGGGATACGACGCAGGGTACAGTGTAAGAGATCTAGGGAAACGCATTTATCGAAACTAGGGGGGGAAATACCTAAAACTGGGTGAGCCAGGAATGATTCCCTCTATATAAGTTGTTCTTGAAGTCATAAGGGTAGTAGTCATTAAAATCTAAGTCAGAGACTGAGTGATCGCCGAGAGAGAGAAAAAGGGGGTAGAAAAAAGGACAGAAAAGAAAAAGTAGAAAAAACCACTACAACTAAAATACTAAGAGACCTCGCCTTTTTATTGCTTTTCTTCTCGGCTTCTTATATCTTACACTTTGGCCTCCTTTGACGGAAGCTCATGCGAACATTCAATCAAACAGCGCATCTAGCTCCTTTTGATACAATTGCACCGTCGCAGGTCTCGACACCGATCCCTTCGCTGTCCTCACCATTGATCTCGAATCTGTGAACAAGATTCTCTCGCGCGTGATGACAGCATACGCGGGACATAATCGATTGGCATCTTCTACGGCCGGCCAAATGCGCACCATGGCTTCCACCTGCTGCTCGTTGGTCTGAAGCTCGGCGCCAGGTTTCATTTCCACCAACAATGCTGCCTGTGGCCTCCTTGTCCCTACCAGCAATGCCTCGTGAACATCCGCGCAGCCGGAGACGATACGCTTCTCCACGCTGACAGGGTGGTATTTTTCGCCCGAGAGGAAAACTTGCATGTCATCCGCACGGCCGCGATACTGCCAAAGCTGGTGTTCGGGCAATGATTGCGAGATGGCAGAGGGAGAAACATCGTTTTCATCCTTAGTGGGGGAGAAGAGATCGCCGCTGCTGATTTCTTGTGCGTGCGGGAAAACCTTGAAGACGGGTTGTTCTTCTTCCAAAGCCGGATTACGGCATACGAACGCTTCGTGCAAATCGCCAGATCGATGGCGGAACTCCAGGTTGGCGGTTGGGTGGAACCGCATGGATTTCCAATGCCTGGACAGCCAGGGTCCGCAGGGGTGGATTGTGGGCCACATTCCCATCTCGGTGGAGCCGCATGTGGTGAATAACTTTAGCTTGGAAGCAATGGTATTGCCGGCAGAGGCTGAGATATCGCCTCCAGCCCAAAAGAGCGTCTGGACGTGCTGCGATAGGTAATCTAGCATTTTCGGGTTGTGGCTGAGCTCCTCGATTTGTGGCGGGATCATGCAGATTGCGTCTACGGTTGTATGTTTCAAGCACTCCACTGCCGTTGCTGCAATTGGGGGAGAACCACTTAAGGGGTAGATGACGGTGGTGCCACAGAACATCGAAAACATGATACTACTGAACATGTGTGCGGCCTGCGCTTACCGGTCAGATGAGGAGGTTGGATTGACTGGAATGATAGGAAAGAATGCCGAAACCTGTTTCACGGTAAGGAGGAAAGGAGATGACTCACATGGAAGGGTGGCATAAGACTGAGTATACGATTCCCAAGCAGCAAAGTATCGGAGCTCTCGAAGTTCGGTGGAGGGCTCAATTGCCGCTCTCGAGCGAAGCTAGCAGCCCAATCATGGGTCCAGATAATGGGTTTTGGCAAGCCCGTGGTCCCTGAGGTATGCAAAACCACCAACGGCTCGCTCCTAGCCTGGTCGAAAGTCTTCGCGAAACGGAAAAGACCATGTTCTTGATACAACAAGTCCTCCAGATCCGGTATCTCGTAGACCTTCAGATCGCAAGCCCTGAGAATAGCATCAGTGATCTGTAATCGCTGTGCGGGTACCAGCATGGTCTCGCAGTGGACCTCTTTCAACAAGGTGGTCTGTGCTAACACGCTGTAACGAGGTGAGGTGAAGAGCATCTGGTGTGTCGACTGGCATTATTTTTTCTTCCCTCAAAATTTTGACTTGGGAGCTGCTGCCCATACCTTGTACCCAGCCTTAACAGCCGCCAGCAGTAGGATATTATGACGCAGATCATTGGGGCCTAAATACATCAGGGTTTCGAAGTTTTCCCTTTTTCCAAGCGTCTTGTCCAGCCACGATGCCATCCCATTAATGGCATTGGCGAATAAATGATACGTGATCTTGTGGAATCCGGCGTCAAAGCTCGTCGCTGATCGTGGTAGCTCGGCATATAGTGTGTCTGGGTTTTCTCGAGCAATCTCGTCGACAATGTGAACGAGAAGCTCCTTCGACCGGAGTCGTGGGTTGACCACTTTGCTCGGTGCGCTCTGAGGTGTTGACATGGTAGCGATTACGCTCGATGATATGGTTAAGATGTGCTTCTACTTCAATGCATACCGGAAGCATGGATTTGGAAGGACGCCCGCACATTTTGTGCTTGAGTCAAAGGTGCTCAACTTATCGTGCTCGCTGTGAGTAATTGTTACAGTAGTAGAAATCAATATTACGTATATAACCGTTTCATTTCATCGATACCATACCCAACGATGAAAGTGGTATATTTTTAACGGCCATCCACCTACCGGGGCCTATCCCTAGATCGAGCCATTGAGCGAAAATTGCTTGGCTGGGGGAACGACCTTGCAGGAATCCTGAAGGAATGACTTGCATAGGCGACGTTCAGCTCCGACGTCACCGCGAGCAAGGCCATTAGAACACAAACATCACAGCCTCACAGGGGAAAGAGTCTCCACTTAGTCCTGCAGGCGATGTCTGGAGTATTGCGCCCGTCAGATGTTGGAGCGGAGGAGATGCAGCCGAATTGACCTGCTGGGCCTTACAGTTACCGCGGCGTACGTTTCAATTCCAATGCACCGGTACACAGTGCAGGATTCACACCTAGATGCGGGCCAATCGTAGCATGGACATAAAGAACATGCATCAAGGCAACCACTCCACTTTATTAGAGTTTCTGTTCTCCGCGAGCCCGACCAGTCCATGATATGATCTGCATCTTGCACATTGAATCCTCCGTCTATGCGTTTCTTGAGTCCAGATTTGTGGATTCGCGTTTCAGCCTTCCTCTACTAGGGTCACGATACTTGATGAGAGCATACGACAAGCTTCGAAGCAATGAGATGTGCCATATGGTTGCAGGAATCGAGGCCGGTTTGTAGCGATCAACGACTTTCTAGTGTCAGCGGTGTTGCTCCGTTGCACAAATGTCGGCAGTTTGTACAATTTCTGGCAAGACAGGCAATTAGCCTTAATCCTTCTTACCCTTCTCATCTTCACCGTCACGTTCTTAGCATTGCTTTCTTCTGCAAGATTGCTCCAAATATTACATTGTGTGCATTCAGAATCGAGGAATAGTCATTCCTCGGAGACACCGCACTTGACACAGCTGCCACGATGCTGGACGGTCGACAGGTCATGCAGTACTCACCAGAGTATTTGGCAGAGTACAAAGGCAGCCGTCCCTATCGCGTCGCGATCGTTTTTCTTTGTCTCGAGACTATCTGTGTTACGTTACGCTTCTGGGCACGCAGAATTGGAAAAGTAGCGTGGGGCGCCGATGATACCCTGATCATTCCCGGCAAAATTCTTTGTCTTGCTGTTTGCGCATGTGCCATTGGTGAGCAATCTCAGTGACCTGAATAAAGTTCCACAAAGTGCTTCATGACGGCTAACGAGGAGCTCGGCAGCTGATGTTGTTGTTGGAGGTCTTGGACATCACGAAGCCGCCATCGCAATGAGCGATCCGGCCAAGCTGATCGTCTGGTCAAAGTTTGTGCTGGTGATACCTCTGGTCTACCTTGCTGCGATTGTGTTCCCCAAGTTGGTCATTCTGGCCATATATCTTCGCATTTTCACGAAAAAGTCATATCGTGTAACGTGTCGAGTGTTAGCAGGGCTTCTGATTGCAAATTGGATCGCCGTCACTATCACAGAGCTTTTGATTTGTCGACCACTCGCATTTCTCTGGAATCGGTTCATCATTAGGGGTCATTGCTACAATATTAATGCCTGGTTTCGCTGGGGTAGTCTGGTTAACATTCTTACCGATTTGGTCATGCTAATACTGCCTCTATCGGTGGTATGAGAAATTCAAACGTCCCGAAAGATTAAACTTGCTCTCACGGTCACCTTCGCCACTGATAGCGTGTGAGTAGCTCTTCTCATTGTGGCAAGTGTCTTCTCCGATGTGCACTAATCTCTTCCTCAGTGACCTGATCACCTCCGTTATTCGGTTTGTCGGGTTTTTTACAACGAATGCAGCGGTCGACGTTACGTACTCCGGTACGGACCTCGTGGTCTGGACAATTTGCGAAAGCGGGATGTATTTGATCGCAGCATGCTTGCCCACGTATCGGCCTGTAGCTGCCTTGCTATGGAGACGAGCTCCGTCATCGCTGCGTTATCTAGGCTTAATGAAAAGCCATTCCAGCGACCCCAGATCCCGAGATCGGGGTTTCAACATAGCATTAGAATCACAGCCACAGAAAGGTTTCGCGAGGATTGACGACAAAGAAACTCAGTTTTCTAGGGTGTACAGAAGCGAGAACTTCGAATCCCGGGCAGAGCGGGGAGGAGTCTGGGCGGGTCAAGCAGTAGGCCAGGGAACTATTGTGGTCAGAAAGGATGTTGATACTTCGGAAACACAGGCAGAGCAGCAAAGGTCGGTGGGGAATCTCGGATAGGCTACGGAGTTGCAGCGTAAGTAGGTAGGATGCACCTTTTTCCCTGTCAGTCACGCTCGTATGGTCAAAAGCCGAACAATTCATCTAGCTAGGTTCTTTTCTCATGCTCTTTCGCGTATCAAATCTTCCAAGGAGTAAAAGAGGGATTTGCTCTAATGGCGCTGCAAAATTCAGATTCAATTGGCCTAGCTAGGGGGGGAAAAGAGGGCTATCGTATTTGGAATCCTTGGAAATCTACTACAAAATTTGGACGATAGAGTAAGATCTAAAATAATGCCAAGTACGAGCAAGCATTATGAAAGCGCTAACTGTTGACTAAATCGGGTGTCAGGTCCGATCCCTGCTTGCCGGGGCAAATTCCTTCTTCTGGTTCGCCCTTGGGCATGGCGAATGATCTACTTGTGGAATAGGCTTATTCCTGCACACGCACCAGGCGGACTAAATCATGCAGGACGGCAGCTCTAATCGCACATAAGCCACCCCTCTTCCCAGAGAACAAGGCTGACGCTTGTGTCTTCTCCGTGGTTGCCTGGTGTTTCGTCTGCGCCGTGTGTGTTCCGCCAGCAAAGTAGCCCCGTGGAAGCGTACTTGGACACAACAAATTCTGTGCCAACGAAGAAGGAGCGTCATTTTCGTTTCCCCACTTTTGATCACGCTGAGTCAGGCTGTGCCGCCCGCTTGAGGAGACAGTATCTAGTAGAAAAAAAGCCAGCCAGCAAGCTAGGAGGCCACGTAGTACAAATCTTCAGTAGACTATCATTCCCTTCGCTTTCCCCGTGACACCCGAGTCGTAGTACAGGAATATATATGGTCTTTCGAACAACCTCCCCTACGCAACGATTGCAACATCTGAATATAACGACCATGCGTTTTCTCTGTTTGCACGGTACCGGAACGAATAGCCAGGTCAGTTTTGTCCGAGATCTTCTCCTCTCCCTCCATTCTCGACTTTTTTATCATGACATAATACTTCTAGCCCAAGTATGTCTGCTGCAAGGTCCAATGGCTTGGGAAAGGCGCAGAAAACCAATCAAAGTCCAGTATACTGACATATGAATGGACTACGTAGGTCCTTGAAACACAGATCGGTACTGATCTCCCCCATGAAATACAGGCTCCGGCGTCACATGGCTGTTGAGAACGCAGGGTGTAGAGAGTCATCTATGCTGATACATGTGTTTACTTGTCAGCGGCCGTTCGATATGAGCTGGAGAACTATCACCAATTCGATTTCGTCGAGGGTACCAGACCTACATCCATTGCTCCAGGTACACACACAAGAAGAACTCCAGTTACTTGCTGTTCCAATAAGCCCACTCATCCAAGGAGAGACTAACTAACGGAGGCGCGGGAGAGGAACAGAGATCAAAGAATACTATCCATCCACTGATGCCTACTTCGATTACTTCGACTACCGCTCCACCGAGAGTATCCGCACCGCTCTTTCCCAACTGAGCACCTTCATCGCTTTAGAAGGCCCATACGATGCCGTCCTAGCCTACTCACATGGCGCCGCCTTGGTAGCGACATTCTTGATCGAGCATGCCAAGCTCCGCCCCACCTCCCCACCTCCTTTCCAGTGCACCGTTTTCTTCTCTGGTGGTATCCCGCTGATTTTGGGAGAGGAGGAAGGGGGAAATGATAGTGTTCGATTTGCCAACCGGGAAACTGATGGGGTTTTGCTGGCTTTGCCTACGGCGAATATCTGGGGTCGGAACGATCGGCTGTGGCCGGGCACGAGCGAGGTGTTGAACTCGCTTTGTGACGAGGAGATGAGGAGTGTTTTTATCCATGAGGGCGGACATGAAATCCCAGGAGTGAGGACTAAGGATGATGTGCTGGGCGCGGTCAAGGCTATCAGGCGGGCGGTTGACAGAGCGCTTACACTGCAGTGAAGTGACAGGTCATATACAGTACAGTTTTCTTTCATTAAAAAGTCAGGGAGCTCCCTGCGGAAGTTTCCACAACTGATGCTAGAGCATGACCTGGCACTGGCTTACCATCCTTCGAATAATCTCCTGTGCCAATCAAGAGCATTGACATTGAAATCATCTCCACCGCAGCCCTCAGTCCTAAATGGACGCCCCCTTCTCGATTGCTTTGACTTGCGCTCGTCCTTTCCACATGAGCGCGCCGGCGAGAAATTGTGCCGCTGCAAATCCGATCATGATCCTAAATTGAATATTGTATCCTGCCGCAAAAACCTCGCGGACCAGATGCAGCGAACCCGGATCGAAAGTCGTTAGGACGCTGGTGGTTTGCAATAACGCCTCTAGATCCTTCTGCGGGATCGCGTTCTTCAATTTGGACTTGAGATAGCTATTCATCACGCTAGACACGATAGCGAGTCCGACAGCGCCGCCAAGGAATCGAAATTGGAGCGTCGCGCCCGTCGCGACAGCTTCAATCATACCACGTCAGCTTGAAGGCGCATTCGTTGCAGAGGCTATTGAAAGGAAGCATACCAAGATCTCTAGCCTGCACAACGTAGGGAGTGGCAAGTATCAACGTTCCGAATGTTATCCCTACACCGGCGCCTGCAAGGGTTTCGAACCCATAGCCCTTCACATGAAAAGGTCCTGTAGTGGACAGCGTGGATAATAGTGAGAGCCCAAGCACTTGAAGAAGAGTGCCTAGAAATAGAAGGTAAATGAATGGTACTTTGCCTTTCGCGCCCGCAATATTTGCTACCAAAGAGCCGATGGAGGCCGTAAGTGAGTAGGGAAGCAGTCGAATACCGGCACCTAGAGCAGTGGTGCCTGTTACGGCTTGAAAACGCTGTGGCAGGCTGATCACAGCTGCATTGAATGGTACACCCATTAAGAAGCTTGTTCTACGGTCCGAATTAGCATATTTGAGAGTCTCGTCGTGGGGAAAAGAGCCATCAAAGTGCTACATACACAAGCATCGCCATCCAAATTCGATCCTTGACAAAGCGCCATGGGAAGACAGGCTCGGCTTTCCGATTACCATTGCTGACAAGGTACTCCCAAATGAAGAAGGCAACCCATGAAAGCACGGATACTACGAGTAACGCGACCGTGACGGCAGAAGACCAAGAAAAGCGGATTGAAGCTTCAAGGAGGGCCGTGACAAGGAGGAAGGAGCCGCAGAGGAGAAGGCTAGCGCCAATGCCATCTAATCTTGACAAGTTGGCTAGATTAAAGGCACGACCAACTTTCGTATTGCCAGATGCCTCCGTGTGATGCGGAAACTGAGCTGGTATCGCAAGGGACAATAGGGCTAGGGCCACCACTCCTGCAGGAACACTATGCCTCACATTAGTATTATCAGGAGTAAGGCTGCTGAAGACTGGCTTGGCAGTGTCATACTTCAGATAGAATATCCATCGCCAAGTTGCGTTGTCGTTAATGAGACCGCCTAGTAAGGGCCCCATCAAGGTTGCCAAAGCAACGTCAACAGAGACCATTGCGCCATAGATGGCGAACTTTGATTTGGGCACAATCTCGTAGCAAGTAAGCACGGACATAGAATATATACCAGCAGCGCCGACTCCCTGAAATGTACGAAAGATTATCCTGGCCGTCCATTAATCCCATATCCGTAGAAGACAGGAGAATTTAGGAGACTAACAGCTGATTGATGGTCCGAGATGCGCCGCACCCCGCAGAGAAGACAACGAAAATGAACACCGTGGTGATGAAAGTCGGCTTGCGGCCAAATATATCGCTGAGTTTAGCCCAGACGATAATGAAGGCTTTTAACCGTATCAGATGGGATGTCCCCATATACAAATACAATGGAGATTACCGGTATAGGATAACAAATATCCGGTAACGATCCAGCTAGTCTCGTTGAAACCCTTCAAGTCATCTGTGATAGAGAGTAGCGAGGTGCTGACGATTGTTATCTCCAGGTTGGCGAGGAACAAGCACAGCAGTATACTATCAGGTTGATATGGATTAGCGCCCCTAAGAGCGACTCTCCTGCACGACTTACCCAGCGACGACTAGGGTCAGCCTCCAGCCGGTCAGAAAAGGTGATGGACAGCTTGGGTGCACATCTGTGGAGCTTGACTCTTCCTGTGACGACTGTACTGTAGACTCCCCCTGTGCGGCTTTGCCAATTGGTGAGTCGACGAGCTCACAGGTGTCTCCTGGATGATCTGTGGTAGCCATGCTGAGAGCTGCGCAGCCACAGGCGATTGAAAACTGCTTTCAACTATAAGGAGAGAGTAGCTGACAATGTCATGTCGAAGATTTAGTCCACAAGTACAACAGGCGAGAAGGGTGGATCACTGAGAGCTTGTCGATTGGAGGGCCATGAGCCGATACTGGTAGAGACGGCTTGACAGAGAATCGCACATAGCTGTATAATTGGGGTGTCATAACAGGAGCGAGCCTCATTCGTATCACAGGCAGACACTCGCCCGATCCTACATGGACAGGCTTGGTGGTCCAACTAGCCGCAGCAAATTGACCATGGCATGCATCAACAGTCCGAAGAATGTGACTATATCTGGAGAGTCGCAGAGCATTCATGCTCTAAAATCTCTTCTAGATTCGGAGGACATTTTCGCGCGTATACTACTTGTTGATGTAGCTTATCATTCACCTCAAATGGAGGTAGTCGCGGCTGAGTACGCTAAAGCTATCAAGGGCCTGGAATCTGGCCAAGCAAAAGCTGATCATATTACAATGATTTCTTCGATTACCGGGAAGGAAGCAACCAAAGACGACTTACGTTCACCACAATATTGGGTTGCAAATATGATCTCGCTTGTAAGGTTCTCAGAAGCGATGGAGCAGCTTTGCGACCAATCAGCACGGAAGGTCCGGAAAAAACTCGACTGTAGCCATCGAGGTCTCTTTAGGATTGATGCACTGTTGGAAGTAGGTCCCCATTCGGCATTAGAAGGACCCACGAGAGACATCGTTAGTGCGATCCTGGGGTCTACAGACATACCTTACAGCTCGTGTCTAATTCGGAAGAGAGCGGGACTGCACTCAATGATGACTGCTATCGGGCAGTTACACTGTCTCGGATTTTCCGTCGATCTGAGAAAGTCAATGGTTTCGGGGGCAAAGCATACGACCGTCCTCGAACCTTGGCAAATCTCCCGGAGTATCCTTTTGACCATTCGCGGGATTACTGGCATGAAAGCAGGATCAGCCGGACAGGACGCTTAAATCAGCAGATGAAATTAGATCTTTTGGGTAGACCGGTAGCCGACTGGAATCCGTCGGAGGCGAAGTGGCGAAATTTCATCCGAATGACGGAGCTGCCCTGGGTTGAGGATCATATAGTTTGTCATTCCAATGATCTGAATGCGACTCACTAACTGAGTCAAACAGATCAATGGGACCATGATATACCCGGCCGCAGGTATGCTCGTGATGGCGATTGAGGCGATGAACCAGATGACCCGGCCTGACCTTATCGTTGACGGCTTTGACTTGAAAAATGTCGTCTTCCATCGAGCCCTCACAGTCCCTCGGGATTCGAATGGTGTTGAGACTCATTTCCACCTTCGAGAACTCCCGGATAAGTCCTCATCATTCATTCCATGGTCAGAGTTCAGACTCTACAGCTATGAGCAAGCTGAATGGCACGAAAACTGCCATGGACTCATCCGTGCGCAATACTCGATACTGACCAATGAAGTCGAGAATGGCAAGGAAGCTTTGAGGGGTATGCAAGATATGCAAAAAATAGATGATGAGCTTGCAAAGACGTGTGACACAGCCATGGATCAGCATCGGCTATACACAAAGCTCAACGAATGCGGCTTTGGCTTTGGGCCTTCCTTCCAACGCCTCCGAAATGGATTCTGTAGCTCAAAAATTGAGGCCAGAGCGGAGGTCGACATATATCAATGGCCCGACGAGGATTTTCCCCAGCTACATATAGTGCATCCTACAACTCTCGACGGAATATTGCATCTCTCTCTCGCCGCGTTAGCGCAAGGAGGTCAAAGGTCAGTATCAACTGCCGTGCCAAGCTCAATCAAGAAGGCTTGGATCTCTAAGAGTGGACTAAGTCGATCTCAGCAAAGTCTAGCCAATGCCGTTGCAACCTTAACTTCGGAGGATAGTCGAGGCTTTGAATTTGATGTTCATGCCCTGAATCGTACTCGGAGTGATGTCCTTGTATCAATAAAGGGTCTTCGATCGACAATTGTTGCGGACTTACCAAAACTTGCCGGGAACGATCAAAACATGCAAATGTGCTATCATCTAGATCTCAGGCCTGACATCAATTTGATGGATCATCAGCAACTTCGGAACTACTGCGCCGAAGCCCAGTACAAAGAGCCAGAGCCTACGCAGTTCTATCGAGATCTCACTTTCGTCATGTTCGTCTTTCTTACTAGGGCCACCGTGGCTCTGGAAGCTTTCAAGCCGGAACAGCCTCACCTTCGCAAATACCTGGCGTGGGCCCACTTGCAGTTAGAAAAGTACCGCCAGGGCTGTCTACCCCACAGTCGGCCTGAATGGGTGTTCCTCATCAACGATGACAAATACGTCGAATCGGTATGCGACCTCGTTGAATTGGCGAACGACCAAGGTCGCGTCTTCGTTACCACAGGACGGAATCTTCTGCAGGTATTACGAGGGGAAATTGATCCGCTGGATTTCCTCTTCAGTTCAAACCTTTTGCGAGATCTGTATCGAGAAATCAACGATAACCGTACTTGCTTCCCAGAATTTGAACGTTATCTGGACATTCTGGCGCACCAAAACCCGAACATGAAGATACTAGAAATAGGCGCAGGAACAGGAGGTTCAACCGCCAAGATGTTACGAACATTAAAAACTCGTGATGGGGGCCAGAGTGAATCGAGGTACTCCAGTTACTCATTTACGGACATTTCTCAGTCATTCTTCGAAACGGCACAAGGAGATTTCAGAGACTACCCAAGACTATTGTTCAGTGCGCTGGATATCGAGTCAGATCCGGTGACTCAAGGCTATTCCGCCAATTCTTACGATTTGATAGTGGCTGCTAACGTGCTCCATGCTACAAAAGATATTAAGCAAACTCTGCGACACGTCCGTTCACTTCTAAAGCCGGACGGGAAGCTGGTATTGTATGAGCCTACACAGCCCGATATTCTCCGCACCGGCTTCGTAGCAGGTCTCTTAGAAGGCTGGTGGCTCGCTATCGAGGACTTCAGACCATGGGGCCCCTCTCTGACAACTTGCCAGTGGAATAGGCTCCTCAAAGACACTCATTTCTCGGGGCTAGAAATAGAGTTGCCAGACTTCGTAAATGAAGCGTGCCAGGAAGGTAGTATCTTAATCACCACGGCTCTCGCACCAGTATCGGAGACTTCTGGGAGAACTAAATTCGCTATAATCGTCAATCAGGATTCTGCTGGTCAAAGAGAATGCTCCCAGAAGCTAAGCGAGATGCTCTGCTCAAAATTGGACATCGATTGTGTAATTCGTAGTGCTGAAGAAGCAGTCACCTTGACAAGCCAAGAAAGCCGTGTTCTGATATTTTTGCAAGAGCTCGAACGACCAATTTTGACAAACATGTCCAAACAGGAGTATAGAGCTCTTCAGAGTTTACTGTCCAACGCGCAGGGGCTGCTCTGGGTTACCGCTGGTGGCGGCAGGGCTCAAAAGGATCCCGCGTATGGAGTCATTAATGGCCTGTCACGGTCGCTCCGTAACGAGAACGCGAACATACCTTTTGTGACGGTAGCACTGGAAATCTCCGACGGGCCTAGAGAGAGTCAGCTTCGAAGTATCCAGCGGATAATCGAGCAATCCCGACTCGGCCTTGCTAACGATCGCTACGAGCCTGAATATGTCGAGATTGATTCCATACTGCATATCCCTCGAGCTGTCCCAGCATTTCAACTGAGTCAAGATCTTCATTTTCGATCATTGACTAGGCGCTCAATTCTGCAGACGTTCAGTTTGTCGGTCCCCCTCCAGGTGTCTATTGACTCGCCGGGTATGCTCGACAGCATTCAATTCATTGAGGATGAGCTTTACATAGAACCTCTCGCAGTGGACGAAATTGAAGTCCAGCTTAAAGCTACTGGCATCACCTTCCACGATTGTCATGTTGCTCTGGGCAGGATTCCAGGTAAGACTTTCGGCAAAGAATGTGCCGGTGTTGTAACTCGCGTAGGTGGCAATTTCGACATCTATCCCGGCGATTCAGTATATATGTACGCTACCGAAGCTTGTAAGACTTATGTCAGAGTGAAGGTACAGTACGCCTGCAAGACTCCAGGAACGCTATCTTTTGCAGAAGCAGCAAGCGTTCCTTTACAATTCAGCACGGCATGGCAAATACTCAGCAATATTGCTCGAATTGGAGAAGGCGAAAGGGTCCTTGTTCACGCAGGCGCCGGGGGCACTGGCCAGGCAATGATCCAGATAGCAATGATTATGGGCGCTGAGGTCTTCGTTACCGTTGGTTCAACCGCCAAGAAGCAGCTTCTCATTGACCGATATGGCATTCCTAGCGACCATATACTTTACAGCCGCGGTTCAAGTTTTGGTACCAACATCATGCGCATGACGAATCAGCGAGGAGCAGACGTCATCGTAGGCTCCGCAACAGGGGACGTGTTGGCGGCATCGTCGGAGTGCCTTGCACGCTATGGACGCTTTGTCCTGATTCGTAGAAAGGACATCGCGGCAACATCTACTTTGCCCACGGATGTACTTGAGAAGAACGCAAGCTTCACGTGTTTCGATGTCTTTTCATGGCTCGAAGACCGACCCGCTGCTGAAGTTAGCGAAGTCTTCAAGGCTGTACATGGTCTCTTCGCCACGGGAAAGCTTCATGTGGTTCAACCACTTCGAATCAACAGTATTTCCGACATAGCGCGTGTTTTTCGATCGATGCAAGATGGTGGCCTTGGTGGGAAAAATGTTCTTGAGGTCACTGAGGATGCACAAGTTTCTGTAAGTAGATCTTGAGGCACCCAATGTGCGACTTGCTAACGAAGATCTAATAGACCGTCCTTGATAACAAACCAAACTTTACGCTGGATTCTGGAAGTAGTTATCTCATTGCTGGAGGTCTGGGAGGCCTAGGCCGCAGTATCGCTCGTTGGATGGTCAGCCGAGGGGCAAAAAACCTCGTCCTTCTCTCACGTTCTGGCCCTTACAGTGAGGCTGCTAAAGAGCTCCTGCAAGAGCTCAAAGAACACACGACACGTGTGGAAACTCCGTCTTGCGATGTCGCAGATGCTGTTTCCCTACAGAGTGTGCTTGAAAACCTTCAGCATACAATGCCGCCGATCAAGGGCTGTGTTCAAGCTTCTATGGTACTCAGGGTACGCTTCTCTCTCCGCCTTTTCTCAAGACCCAAACCTTACTGACAAGTTCAGGATTCGTTGTTTTCGGCTATGAGTTATGAAGACTGGAAAGCTGTAACAGAATGTAAAACAACCGGATCGTGGAACCTCCACACACTACTCCCTCGAGATCTTTCTTTCTTTATCATGCTCTCTTCTGCGTCCGGAGTTGTGGGACTCCGTGGCCAAGCAAATTACGCAGCCGCAAACACGTACATGGACGCGCTCGCTCGTCTTCGTGTCTCTCAGGGCGAGAAAGCGATCGCGCTGGACCTGGGCGCCATGACGGATGACGGCCTTTTGGCCGAGACACCAGGCTTCCTGGAACGTGTCCTCATCCACGGAGCTCTCAACGGCATCTCCCGCCAACAAGCCTCGGGCATCTTCGATCACTACTGCAACCCCGATCTCCCGGTCCTGGAGCCCACTCAAAGTCAGTCCATCATCGGCCTTGGCAGCGGAGCCGAGACCGATCTCGACGGGCTGGCCATATCGCGCCAACTGCTTTTCTCACACATCCGCCACGTAGACGACTTCTCTACCCTCAACAATGCGTCAGCCAATGACGAAGTGTTGGACTACAAGAAACTTTTGGTCGCATCGGGATCTCTGATCGAAGCCGGAACCATCGTCTCCGAGGCGCTGGCCCAGAAACTCTCTCGGAGTCTATCCGCAATGCAGGGCGAAGTCGACATGCAGAGACCTCTGCACAGCTACGGAGTTGACTCGCTACTAGCGGTCGAGCTTAGGAGCTGGATTAGCCGGCAGTTTGGCGCCGATGTACCGGTTTTTGAGATCCAGGGCGGATCTTCTTTGGCGACGCTGGGCATACTGGTGGCTTCTAAGAGCGAGATGAAGCATGCAGAGTGGACGGTGTAGACAAAAGAAAGGCGAGGCGCGGAGGGACTAGCCTCTACACTTGGCATTGCCTCATATAAGACAGTCAGCAGTAGAGACATTTTCCATGTTCGTTCTCACCTGCTATTTGACACTCAGTACCTCCTGAATTCAAATGACTCTTGAAGGCGGACAAGTAACCACCGCCTTCAAGGATCCCCTAAGCCGATACAGCAAGAAAGTAAGATGAAAGATTTCGGAGTCGAAGTCCGACTAGTCATGAATCAGCATCTGTGAAGGCGATACACTAAGATCCTTCTTTCATGTTTTGCTTCGAGACCTCAAAAGGCTTCACTGGCGCGCAAGCCATCAAGCGCTCACTCAAAGAACAGGATGTTCGATTTCTTGCAATTTGATTCACTACCAGGTGCGAACAGTATATCCGACGTAAGGTTTGATAAGGCACGATATCTGCATCCATCGCAACGAATTTGATCAACCTTTCCACCCGGCCATAAGAAAGAGAGGATATGGCCGCCTGTCCTTGGAAGCTTTTTCAAAGTTTCCTCCTCGTGTCACTCTTTCTCAGCAACTAGCCATGTGCTGGAAATTGAAGCTTACTGGTATCGAGCAGAATATTGCTGCAGAAAACTCTGAACGAATCTGCGTAGTCTCTCAGGATGATGTAACAATTGAGATAGTCCGCAAAGGATCAAAAGGGATGCCGATCTATCCTGAAAGCTCATATTCATCCGGACCTGGGGCAGATCATGTAGCTGCATCCTAGTCGGCATCTTGGTATCTCCATGATCTTACTTTTGGCTGCATACTAGTAACCCTGGCAGCGATAGCGGGAATCAGGGCTGGCAGTTCGGTTAGCGCTTGACATTACTTTCAAGTCACCTTACCCAACTGCTCGTGACTTTTCGTTTCTGTCCCTAGACCACGTCCGCTCGGCAACTTTGATCTATACTACCGTGCAATACCAAACCAATAGAGAAGCTGCTGCACCATGCCGGGTTTGCCGTTGCTTTTCTTCCGAGACATTCTGCCATCGCAAACAAACCCTCCTTAACCCTTGCCACGCCAAAGGGCCGACTTCATATTTGATCGACACATGCCAGAACTTATTTGCCACAGATCGTTTTGCCTAATATCGCTCTGCAAGTGTAAGTTGTTCCTGGCAAAAGATTCGGCAGTCACTACGGACCTTGTGCTGCAGCCTTCGCCAGGCACGTACGCTGACGACTGGACTTTATATAGGAAATCAATGACCTACGCTGCCTTCGGCACAGGCTAATGCCTTGGGGAGTTGTTGCTTCAAGTTCTACCCAACACTCGTCGGCCATTGTCAACCCGTTACCATAAGTGCCATGTTCGACGAACGTTAGCCTTCTAATAGAAGCCAGAGACCGACGGCCGCTCGAAAATACGTCAGACCCTGGTTGACGAAACTCTTACCAAGGACACGGAATCACGAGTGGTGTACATTCACCTGGGGAGTCGCGTGTGATTTTTGGTCTATCTGCCTGGTTGTCTTGGCATCTGCATGGAATTTCTTACAGGGGCCATTCTGCCTTCTCATAATCGGATGGATATAGCTGCAAACCTTGGCCATCGATTACACCGTGACAAGTGACGCATTCTTCGACAACTTCTGTCAGTATCGCTCGCCAATCGTGCCCGACTGGATCTGCAGCTTATGGAATGAATATCAGATCCAATCCCGTGAAGAGTATCCCACGAAAAAGTTCAATTATCCTTTCGAAAGCATCCTTCACAGCAGCGAAAGGACCATGCCGTGTAAGCCTCCGCATTATATCGTTCGCTATAGGACCAAGATTAGCACTTTTTACGAGACTCTTCCGACTCTTCTCACTTCCGCATCTGCTCTCAGCGATCAATAGGACATTCGCGAGAAGGCCACGGAGTTCTTGATTCTAAGTGATTATACCATCTTGAATTCCCAGATGTTCCACACCCACATTGTTGGGAAAATCACCATGCATGTATCAGATTTCGAAAACCTAATCCATAAGCTCAATGAGACTGGCTATCTTTTCTCAAAAAGTGATCCTCGATGGCGCTCTCGCAAATAGTATAGCACGGCTAAATTTCTATCATTTGGTATATTATTCCTCTTGGATTGCATATTTTCCATCAAGATTCAATGCAATACCAACAATATCAAGTCCTCATATTGATGGCAGAGCTCCTGAGATCGATTGCGCACTGTCGGTAAATTGACATTGACTTAATCTTGACGCTGCAAGCTCGCAGAATATACAGACAAACTTGTGACTCACGTCGCTCGATGCGAGAGCTTTGAAGAAGGTGAATCTGCTCGAGAAAATCTGGCGTCGATCGCATTGGCTCATCTACGGGCATAGGAACGATTCTTATCACATTACCCAGCGTGGCAGATGGTTAGAGACAATGGGGCCCGTGCTGGCCGACGCAGCAACGTTCCTGGGCCTTACCGCGCATGAACTGACCGCAGCGCAGCTAGCGTTTCAGCGCCTCCTTGAGAAGCTCTCGCAAAAGCACCGGATGGCGGCAGATGGACGAGACGTGGCGCAATGGGTGAGGGAATGAGCTAGCGAGTTAACTGTTGGAGTCGAGAAGCTTAAAGCCCATTTGAAAACCTGTAAAGAACAACAACAGAGGTTCGAATAACAATGTGTCGATTCGATCAGGGCGCTTCTCTTAGCCTCGAGGTTTCTGCTGCCAGGCCAAGATAGAGTCACAGAGCATCCTGCAATAGCGGTCGTGGGAGGTGATTCCAGCTTTCTCGAGTCGACAGATGATCACCCACCATAATGCGCTGCGGAAGCATCTATAACCATTTCCAGCCACCCACTTTCTTGGCTACGATTGGTCACGCTGGAGGCCGCCGGTGATACATAGCCACTGGAAGGGTCATTAGGGGACAGATATGCAATAACGAGGAGGTGTATCGGGCGGTTGTCATACCAAATAATTTAATAGACAATCAAGCACGCGCCTTATTTCCCTTCGTCCCTAGCACGAGCCCCTCTGTCATGCATGGCTTTAACCTTCTCGTACTGATCTCTCGAGAAATGACTTCCGCTTGGTGATACCCTATCCTGCTAGCTTTCAATGTATAGCTCCCGGCGCGGTCATACTTGAGTAGACATTGAAGTTTAAGGATGGGGGGCTTTAGGATACAGCACGCAAATTCTAACGGTACTACTATCTAGTGATCATTGCTTTCGAATTGAATAGTACGAGAGGATTCCATGTGTAATTCATCGATTAGAACTGGAACGCGGGACGAGAATCGCTTGTCTTTCATCTTAAGACCTGGAAATTAATCAACAATGTTTTTACAATCATGATATACTTCGAACTGTCTTCTACTAAACCTCTCGCCTATCACCAACCCCCCATTCAACCCCTAGGTCCCCATTTTTCCGCCTTTTGGTGAGACTTGTAGTGGACTTGTATACTATATAACGACGTCAGCTCTCGTTCGTTTCATCTGGTTGCTTCTTTATCTTCTTCGTCACCTCTCCCATTATTACCATCACAAAGTCCCTTATCATACGAACGCGCAGCGTCTGTTGATAAGCCCTCTCAGCATCAAAACTTCATAGCTACTGCTTTAGGGACTCAGAACAGGCAAACAAGGCCTAAATAGGCCATTTTCTATATATACAAGAGGTGTTTGGCCACCGGCCACCTCGTAGCACCTCACCGCCGCCTATTAGGCGTGCGGAAGAGGCTGCCGATGGCATAACGCCACCGGAAGGGTCACCAGGACTGCTCCGAAGCCAACTCCCTCCTATCTAGGCGACAGGAGCAAAAGGAGTGGGAGGGCGAGTCAAAGAGACAAATGCAATGAGGGAAGGAGGGAAGTGCGATGGGCAGTCACCATACTAAATAGTATGGCAAACGGCCAAGCACAGCCCCTTAATTTCCTCGTGCCCGGCACTAGCCCCCCTGTCGTGCAGGGCTCTCAATACTTCTCCCGCACATACCTCGCCCCAACGCAGAATTTAGCAACCTACAAAACCCCTCTCCCTCGCCTCAACCAGACCCACCTTTTCCCTTTCCTGCACCTATCACCCCCCTCTAACCACCATCTCCAGACTTCCATCTGCCATCTAAGCTTTATCAAAGATGTCTCCTTCTCCCCTCTAACACAGCTCCCAACCCCCATTTCCTCTATAATCCATCATGTCCACCCTACCTCGCAACTCCACGCTTCCCCTCACCTCCCGCACAAGCCAGCGACATAAACTTCGCAAAAAAGAGCCTATGTTCGATATGTTGACGCCAGTAGCTTCGACTACTGCTGTACGTATCTTGTACGCTAAATCCGATGTTCTTGGTGCTAATGCGTACCAGGTCGCGCAGCAGACTGAGGTTCGGAATGCCACGCTTGTGGGTCCTGGTGTTGCGGGTACTGCGGTAGGTCTTTGGTGACGCAGTCATGATATGAATTGTGCTCATTGCTTGTAGACTAATGGCGAACCTAAGCGTTCTTGGCTTCGCAAACTCAAAGCGAAGGCAGGTCTGGTAAAAAGCCTGTTTGGTAAAAAGAAGAAGGTTGAGACGTGGCATCCCGAATTGCAGAGAGAGAATGTCGAGCCGGCGAGGGATGCAGAGCGGATAGATACTGTGGGCGCTTGGTCTATCGACGTGTCGAGGCAATTTGGCTGATCTGTATGTAGAACAAGAAGCCCACGTTAACGAACCAAGTGTTCGGTTTGGAGGAGGCTTTGGCGACGGCTATCGATGAGAGTAGCTCGCAAGCGTTCCAGACCAAATCATACCTAGTGGGAATGCATAACGTACCTGAACTTGTAAGTCGTTGAATGCTTTAGGGGACGTGATTGCTATGGCTAATATCACGCGTAGCGCGCCCGTGTTCAACTGGCAGCAGATGCTTCAGCCAATGATGATTCTCGGTCCGGACGTGACGAAGCTGAGCGATCCCAGTCGCTATCTTCGGAGATGAATCGGGAGATTGCTGCAAATACAACCCAGAAAGGCTCCAAGATCGATGTTCAAAATGGCGTGGGGTCTAGAGTCGAGAAATGTGTCTGCTGAGCTTGAGAACAAGACAAATTCCGAGGCCGGGATGCTGAACAAGGTCTTGAGGAAAGTCGTTGGGACATCCAAGTCCGTCAAGCCATCGCCGGAGAGCTTCGTAAAGCACACGTTTGTTGACGACTCACCAGCTAGCAGTCGATATCGACATGTCTCCCGGACCTTGTTCAAAGGAGGCAAGGAGAGTCCGGCCCGAAACAAGGGGGCCATAGAAGATGGGACCAATATAAGTATTGCTATCGTTGGCGATGTACCAGATCATCAGTCAGAAAACGGCATCGAATCACCAAATGCCGAGACAAACACCGTCACGGAGGGTTCTTCTAACGTCGACTCTGTCCAAGAGGAATTAGCCAACGATCAACAAATCAACGGAGGCGAGGTCAACGCCCTTACTCTTCAGTCCGTCGCGCGCGCTGACCGTGACGACATCCTTGAGCATCAAGCACAATGCAACGAGACGATCCAAAACAAACAGCAAGACTGCGAAGACAGAATAGCCTACTCGCAGCGAAAATCCGAAGTCGACAACAAAAAACTCACGACAGATCTAGCGAAAGCGCAAGACCGAGTCGCACAATTCGAAGAAGCGTGGAAGCAGGAAAATAAGATCAACGGGGTTGAACTTGAAAGAACCCGCGAAGAGTGTGATGAGCTTCGGAATCACTTTGAAGTGCTTCAAGCGAAGTTAGAGGTAGAAGAGAAGCTCCAAAGCGAAGTCCAAACGCTCAAGACCGAACGCAGCAAGCATGTCAATAAAATCTTGCTTCTTGGGAAGGAGCTTGAGCAGGAGAAGAAGAGTTCGGCACAGTTGAAGAAGTTCACTGATATCGAGAGGAAGAGCCTGCAGACGAGCATACTGGCCAAAGGCCAGAATCATCAAGCCGAAACGCAGAGATTGATGGACCATCATGAAAGCAAAATTGCTGGACTGCAAGGGAAAGCAGAGACCGACCGCGCAGAATCAAAGCGAAAAGAACGCAAGCTCAAGCATGCCCTGAGAGATATGGAGAAACACTTTTTGAAGGCACGAGACGGACATACGATCTGCCGATGTTGCTCACAAGGACGAAATACGAGATCTCGAGAAGCAACGGGACAAAGCCCAGAATACCTTGGAGAAGATCAACCTGAAGAACGAGGAGCAGAGACTTACATTGGACGAGCGCGAAACACAGGCCGAGGGTTCTTTGCCAGAGTTGAACGAAGATTTGTCTGACGATCCTTCCGGTACAGGTCCCTCCCAAAAGCAACTCCAACGCTCGTCCCCAAAACTCCAAATACTCGTCGAAAAGCTCCAGTTTCAGAACAAGCAGCTCTGGGAAGCTCTCGATATGGGCAAAGAGGAGTGGCAGATTGGGCGGAAACAAATCTGTAAGGCCTACGTCCGGACCCAAACCGATAAAGAGCTCGCCGAAGAAGAGATCGAGCGCTTACGTGAAGGCCACAAGGTTGACTCTGTACGGAGATCCCAGTGGGAGCGGCTGGTAGAGAATGAGACCGCGTTGTGCAAACGCCTTGGAGAGCAGCGTGAGGAGGACCAAGAGAAGATATACCGGCTAGAGGTTAGGCTTCAAATCAGGAACGAGAAGGCCAACGAGGACAGGAAGGCTTCGGTGGTTGAGCGCGTGCTCAGCCAGAAGCTCGTCGAAGACTTGTCGAAGACTTATCGAAGAGCCAAGAGGGTTTCCGGGAGGTCAGCACGAAGATGTTGACGATGCTGACGCAGCAAGCAACTCCCCAGCAGTCTGACGGTACGGATACCATCGTGGAGCGGTCAAAGCTGCCGGAAGAGGATAATCAAAGTCTTTCGATCCACGTCAAGGTCTGCTCTGCCAAGATGGAAGAGACACCGGAACTGCTTGGCGCTGAGCGATACGAGAACGTAAAGCTTGGACAGGAACTGGAAGACAAGACAGCCAACTCCGAGGACCTTTGTGGGGACAATGCCAGTCAAGAAAGCACATTAGAATGGCAGAAATACGCAATTGATGATTTGATCCCCAAGCAGCACGCGATAGAGATATACCTTAAAGTTTTTACGATCAAAATCAAGGAATTGGACGTATCAATGTTGGAGCAGCAAATTGAGACACTGAGCCAACAGAAAGCTGACAAAGGCACGTCGATGGTTCTGCAAGAGAAGAACAAGACCATCACGAAGCTCAATGGTGAGCTCGGGCAGGTTCACCAGAAGAAGGAATACTACGAACGGCGGTACAACGCCCTAGTAGTCTCTACGGCGAGCATGCAGGGGGATCACGAGCTAACGAAGGCAGCCCGAGAGCGTGAAGGTCTTCTGGCCGCAGTAGCCGAGGAAGAATTGAATCGCCTACGCTACGAGATGGCCAATGGCAACAAGGAGCTTTGCGATCCACAGCAATGGGGAAACTAGCAGAACTGGAAGACGGCCACCCTTCATGCCCAAAAGAAAAAAGCAAAGGACGAAGAAACAGCCCGAAATGGGTCAGACCTGGTAACCAAGTTCGGTTAGGTAGTGCACCGTTTTTGGCGACATATCTATGGCTTCGGTGAGTAAACGTCTGAACACCTATTTCCCTCTTAGAGGGTCTCGAGGAGCTTAAACCACCTCTCAGCAGCATCCCCTTCGAGCGGCCTGCTTCGTGATTTGTGGCGCTGGGCCCATAAAAGCAATATTGACTCCGAGACTACATAGAGAACCTACTCAGCCCCGCTCTTTGCCCAACGCAAATGGCATATACCCGTGCAAGCTTGGTAGACGAGTCTTTCGAAGTATTAGGAATCAACTTCAACGACAGAGTAAACAAGGAGGAAGCAGCTGTCATGGACATGAAAGATAGGCGAATTCCTGAACATCTCAAACCCGGTTTCGAAACAAGCTTGAAAGGTGTCTGAGCAGCACCCGCTGCAGAGGCATGTCTGTAGACTCAACGGTTTGACGTGAAGGCGGAGTACTGACTTCAACATTTACTTAGAGTTCCTGGCGACTGGCACATACCAAGGGCCTCGAATTGCGCCAGAAGAGTGGATTACTGCTGGCGATAAGGCCAATGATGATGACTGGGACTTAGCCGAGGATGGATCAGAGGTTTCTGATGACTCGGATGATACTGTTAATTCGGAAAATCCTGATGGCATACCGGACTCAGAGCATGCCGAATGTGTTGTGAAAGGGTTCTTGGGCAAATGGTCTGAGAAACGAGCTATCTTGCAGGATGCTCTTGGAATCAATTCGGAGCCTGAGCCCGATAAAAAGCATACGGGCCTGGACCCGGAGCTGTGTGGTATGGTTGGGCCCGATGCCTCCGCAGGGACTGAAACTGACGATGGCTGCCCCGGTGACAAGACCCGCTCGGACAAACTTTCGGAAGCGACCATCTTTAGGGTTAAAGAATTGACGCTTGAGGAAATTAAAGATCGGACTCGCCGCCAGGATAAAGAAGCTCTATGACGACGCGACCTTGTCGGACACCGATGTGTTCCACGACGCAGTTGAAGACCTTGATGAAACAAGTGGCGCCGGTGACCTGGACGGCACTCCTACTGATCAGGAGTTTACCTAAATGTCGGCCCATCAGATTCCACGCCTGAGATATCCAAGACCTGTTGCTGCCTTGGAAAGCAAATGACTTCTGGAGCGATAGATAAGAGATTTCCCTGAGTGAGGCTTATGCAATGACAATGCACTTCAGCTAAGTCTTCACAAGAATGCCGATCCGCGTCAAGAAGAGGATGCTTCCGACGACGACGAAGTCCTAAAAACCGCTTGCGATGCTAATGGTGAACTCCTGATTCCGATGAAGTTGTGGGGTCTACAGGGAATGGCATTCGCCTTAAGCCTTGACAATACTGTCGCTCGGGCAATTGATGCCGACGAGCGCGTAAGGCAGGCGAAAGCGCGCCATGGAGGGCGGTTCTGTTGACGCGCGGGAGGAGGATTCTGAGGCCGCGTTGGCGAGCTGTGGCACGAATGATACAGCTGCTCCTGAACGAGATAAGAATCAGCAAGGGGACGATTGAGAGGACGCCGATATGGCAGATAGAACAAATACAGAGGCCGAGAAGGATCAGAAGGACGCTGTTAATTATGATAAGGAATGAGAAATTGGTGGCGGCCAGGTTCGGTTTTGAAACCATGCTGGCGATACGTGGGCAAAATACGACGGCTGAAAGGCGAAATCCATCCAATTGCTTCTTAGATTTCTTCCACCATTCTCGGCTTCCTCGGCATTCTGGACTGTGGCGATTAGCCGGGGCAAAGATCAAAATTTTGTAGAACAATGGGCGGGTTAGGAAATAGCGAAAGCAAAGTACTTGATTAGCTAGCCGTCTTAGGGCGTCAAAACGTTTTTCGGAAGATCATAAGATTGAAACGTAAAGTAAGTTGCCTGAGCTCTCCACGGTACCGTTCTCGTTGCCCCTCGAAAAGCTATTTCGACTCAATAGGTGATTTCTGCTTGAGATAGTCTGGACGATGTGTGCTGCGCTTGTTTCCAGCCCTCAAAAGCCTCCGTTCAGGAATTCAAACTCAGACTACACTTGGTTCTGGTTCTTGAACCCATTCGTGTACCAAAGCCTTTCCTTGCGTATTTCTCATATTCGAACCTTTATAAAGTAGACAGTCATTCGCAGAGTGCGGGGTTTACATGTACCTTAGACTGTACTTCTGGATGGACGTCCAACTAAGCTTTGAGCTCCGGCGCCAAGTCCGCTGCGGCGACGTCATTTGGGGGCAACTACGCGCTAACAAGATTGCAGGTTTTGGTTACTCTACGCGCCTGTCCAACGTCATCGTCCAAATGTTTCACACTAAGATAGCATGCTTGAACACTAGAGGAAAGTGTTGATCGCTCTGTGTGTTTGAGGAAATCGCCATATCCTTACCTATACAACTTGCATCTCCCTACAAACCTAGGCTTTGAAATCCACTCCGCTCGTTTACGTCCCACCGTCAAAAGATCGCCTTGCAAGGAGTCCTGCACTCCGAGCCAAATCAGAAATCGATATAGGAGCACCAAGCTCCTCCGTCCGCAACCATGGCTGAAGCCCTCAGCAGCATGACAGGCGTGCTTCAAGGCAGCATCGGCAACCTGGTGGGTAAAGGCCAAGACCTCCTCGACCGCTTCTTCCCACCCGAACGGCGTAATCAGCTTTCCGCCAAGCTCTCGAAGTTCGCAACAGAGAAACCTATGCTTGCCGTAAGTCTACCCACGGCTCCTCCACATCCCCCTTTCCATCTACTACTAGGAATTGTCTTGCTAACCATCCATGACTCAGTCCTTCATTCTCTCCCAAGTTTCCCTCTCCTCCCTTCCCATCGGTCTCTTCCTGATCCTCACCATCACCGTCTTCATCTTCGCACTCGTCGCCGCCCTCATTCTCGCCGTCCTCGGCGCCGTTGTCTTCACTGTCGTATGCGTCGGCATCGCACTTATCATTTTGCTCCCAACACTCTTCGTGACGACGTTCGCAGCAGCATTTATCTGGCTCTGGGGTGTAGGCGCATATTTCATCGTCAAGTGGTTCAACAAGAAGGAGATACCTGGCATACACAAACCTCTCGGCGAGGGCATGCAGGGCATGGGGTTGGATGCTCTTGAGGGGAAGGGTGCAGCGCCCGGGGACCCAAACGCTACTGACGATGGGGTCAAGAAAGACGCTGACAGAACAGAGGAAGAGAAGAAGCATCAGCCGAATGGTCACAAGGCTAATGGGGCGCCGAAGCTAGGCGAGAAGAAAAAAGTGCCTGGTGTGGATGAGGTGCAGAAGGCGACGGGCGTGGACCTAAGTGATCCGAAGAAGGCGGCGGACTTTGGGAAGGTGATGGGAAAGACAGGAGATGTGAACAAAGCCAAGGACGTTGTGGGTGGGGTCGCAGGTGGCGTAAAGGGGGTGACTGGGAAAGTACCTGGTTTGGGATAAGCGCATCAGATCGCACCCGAGCGGAGGATGAAGAAAGTGAGCAAGATCGATAAGAAAATCGCACGAGAACGGCTTCGTCATTGCATTGGGCTGGTCTTTGGCATGATGGTCGCATATCAAGGCGTTCTGTGGTACGTGTTTGCGGTAAGCTTGCTTTGTGCATATTCTTCTCCTGTATATACACTGTATTCTACTTCGGTTTGTGCGACAGATGTTCTGGAAAGCCGGTAAATAGTTCGGGAATTGTACCACGATTTGGGCAGATGCATTTTGCAAGAGTTGCGTTCTTGCCGATCTTAACTACGTTCGTTCTATCTACCTATTATCAACTTCCATAGCGATTCCATACTGGTCGAAACGCAAGGTACTCTCATTCGCGAGTAGACATATAGAACGCCTTTTTCAAGAATCGCACTAGGACTTGAACCAAGTGGAAATATGGTTCAATCTCGAAAAAAGTTTAAGATACTATCGGCACCACAAGGCGTTTCAAGAGAAGCTTTCAGCTTTCCAATCAGCAACTATCTCGTTTCAGTATTTCTGCTTCCATGCAGAATCTCATTATCTCGCCATCCTCCGCATCTACCTATAGAACAAAACCGCGATAACAAATAGCCAATTCCTCACGCCGAGTCTACCGTCTTCGGGAACGACTCCGACCTCCATGCAATTCGAACGTGGCGTCTTTGTAGCGAACCTTCGAGAGGTCTACAGCAGACAAAGACGAACACGTTACGTAAGCCTGATGCAGGACGAGTTGACGCGGCTGAGCTCGTAGCGCAACGAGTCGCCCCCCACAACGCTGAAACACTATCGTACTGGTCTTCTGCCAGGCAGACTCGGGTATCCATGGTACTCTGGTTTTCGTGTTCAGACTCGGAACTCTGGATGTTGTTCTCCTGCTCCGAGGTGGCCATCATCAGGATCATCGGCACTTCCAAGACTACTATCAATGTTGGTCAGCAGAGCAGGGTTAGTCACTTGTGGTGGACTTACGGGAGGGAAACGTCCGTCCAAATCTAGGTTTTCAAAGCTCCTCCTCGTCCTCCTCCTCGACAGCCTTCGAACCCCAAGAACCATCATCCGCGGAAAGGAGGCAATTACTATATGGCGGAGTATTCACCATAGCCCAGTAGGGTGAATTTCCATGTGCCAGTCCATCCTGCCGAATCAAGCTTGGAACAGGCGTATCCAAAAGATCTCTTCCAATGTTCAACTGTTCTATTCCGTCAGCGAGGTTGACGACGAGGCCCTTCAGATCGCTATCAGCGATGTCTGGTGGGCTTGGGGTATGACTTACATCTTCATCGTTCACGTGACCCATCACCACGTCTCCCGCCTCGGATGCGTCGTAGATCGAGGAGTCAGCGACCTCGTCTCCTGCGTCGGAATCGTCTTCGTTGGGTGATTTGAGGTTTTCATGCCCGTCCTCTTCGACCCTGGTTATCCTGTCCCCAGTCTCACAGGTCTCGCCATTTGAACGCTGGGGTTCTCCGACACCATCTTGGGTAGTCCCAATATCGTATCTCCAACTCCGGGCTCATCCTTGTGCGGAAGTCCGTTTCCTGGAATTATCCCCGAGCCATATTTTCTCCCGGCCTGAGCACTCCGGTCAATCATCGGGGGATCTACGATCCTATATTGCCCCGACCGCCAGAGCCTTAACTCGTCACTCTCTTCTGCGCAATTGTCCAGTTTCTGATAAGCGACGCCAATCGAGCGTATCAGTAGTAGCAGCTCGGCCACAGCTTCCTTCTGGAAGCCCGCAAGAAGCCTTATGACCTCGGCCGCCCGGTGGAGTTCGAAATCCTGATCTTGGAGCACCAACTCCAGGCCAACAACACGATCATACAATTCTTGGTTCTCTCGGTCGAGCTCATCAGCTCGGCCCGGAAGGTTGCGGAGCTTCTCGATTAGCCGCGCTTGTTCGTTTATTCTTTCGAAACGCTCAGCGCTCTCCGCGCTGATCTGTTCGATGTCGCACTGTTCGGGAAGGTTGCGGATTCGATTTATTTCGCTTGCCTGGCGCTCAAGCTGTGCTCGGAGATCGTCAATCTCTTCTTCCAGAGCGTCGCACCCCTGTGATTTTTCCACGTCCCTTTATGGCTCATTCGTCAATGGCGTTTGAGCATGGCCAGTCTCTTCTAACTGCGGGATCGGTAGTGCTTCGACCGTAGCTGACTCAGAGCCACCAGCGCGGCAAGTGCATGTCGATGATCGATTCTTCACCTCCTTGATGGTCTCTTCTCGTTCAACAATCGTGGACTTGAGTTCCTCGATCGTCTTAACTTGCTTGTCAGATAGCTCATTACCCTCATCTGCCTCGTCGTGCAGAAAGTCAATGGTCTTCTGCAATTCTGTGTTCTCTTTCGCAAGTGGTCCATCTTGAAGCTGCTCGATCTCAAACTCCTGATTCTTCTTCTGCACCGTCAGGGTCTTGATCCACTGGTCCTGCTGCCTAGTCTGTTGTTGTAGCTCGTGGATTGTCCGAGTATCTTGCGACAGTTGGTTGTTAAGATTCGATCGTAGCTGATCGCGCTCTTCCTCAATCATCCGACCAGGGCGAAGTACAGAAAGCTCGTCGAGCTCTTTTGTTGTCGCTCTCAAGGACCACTTCACTTCTGCAAGCTCACAGTTCGCCTCCTTGGGATTTTCGCTCACCGCTGCAGTCTCTTTCCCTGCCTCAGCACGCCCCAGCTCATACGCTGCTTTCTTCGTCTCTTTGCTTGGAGTCTAGGAAACAGAATCAGCCTTGGAGACTGTGGGCTTAGTGCTTTGACCCACCAGCGGATCTGTCAGCTTACCACCGTTCAAAGTTTTCTTCTCGTTCTCACCAGTCTTATCCATAGCATTCCCAAGGCCGAAAGGATATGGCCCCCCCGCAAAATCGGCAGCGTTCACATCAGGAGCATCAGATGCGGGCATGCCCCTAGACTTCTTCGCCGGCTGCTCAGAGTTCACATGATTGGGTGTGGCAGGTTCTTCGGCTGCCTTTTCTGTAGATGCGCCGAAGCTGAAGATCCTGGACTTCTCGCCAACCTTTCTTGCAGATTTTTTCAAGCGGAAAGGAATTGTGCACTCCGAAGGACCTGCGGGCTTTGCAGCGGGAACCTTGAACTGGAAGCCTGAATTCCCCGACACCTCGCCAGATTCCATCGCCGACGCTCCAAAAGTAAAGGGACTGGGTTTCTTAGCTTCATGGGCTGGCTTCTTTGCAGACCCATCTGTGTTGAAAGCCTTGGCCTTGTCACCGGCTATGACTGCTGAGTCGCCAACGTCGAATATATCTGTCTTCTCGACATAATCCGCTGGTTCCGATGGAGGAGCATTGGAGGTGAAGCCAGAGCTCTTAGCTTTCTTACTGGGCTTCTTTGCTTTATTGATTGGTTTCGCAGCCAGCTCTCCAGGTCCTAAGGCATCAGTCGTGGCTCCGGCCTCGACTGCAGAATCTCCAAAGATGAATGGTTCAGCCTTTGCACCCTTCCCGACAGCCTTCTTCGCCGGTTGTCTAGGAGTGGAATTAACCTCAGCCGGCCTCAGACCGCCACACTGACAGATTTGTCGATTCTGGAGCTCCGCGATGAGTGTGCCTTGCTTAACGGTCGTTGTAACACTTGCCTTGTACAACGCTCTCAAATTCGTGTTTTCCTTGGACAGCACCCCTTTCTGGAGCTGCTGCACCTTCTTCTCAAGGCTTGTTTTGTCTGCCTCGGATTTCGTGACGTCGTTCATAAGCTGCTCCGCCTTGCTCTCAAGGCTGGCTCTGTCGGTCTCGAGGCTGGCTCTGTCGGTCTCGAGCCCTGCGACATTCTCCGTAAGCTGATCCGCCTTGCACTCTAAGTCGGTATTGGCAGTCTCCAACCCCGCAACCTTGGCCCCTAGGTTTTCTTTCTCGATCACCACATTCTCATATTGCTGGCTCAGTTGCTTGATAATTTCTCTATCCTTCGACTGCTGCTCTGATAATTCTTCCACCAGCGCGGCAGTCACCTTCTCCGCTGCAGCACGACCAGCGTGATCGAAAGGCTTCATGCCCATATAATGCCCTTTGATCGTATTAGGCAATTCGAGGTTCGCAGCGTCGTTGTGGATCCACACAATTATCGCAGGATCTTCACTAGCGTGGAACAGGAGTTCTGGACCTTGTCCATGCACAAAAAATCCGATCCGCAGGTTCAGATTCCGTCCATCGGTGTGAGCCCAGAGCGTAAGTAGCGATCCCAACTGATCGACGCGGAAATTATTCTGGTTGGTCATGTCGATTTCGTAAGCGCTGAATTTCTCGGGATTGTAATCTTTCACGCTGAAGTCCTCGATCTGTTTCCGCCAAGCATCACTCTTGAGCAATGCTTGCATTTGAGGCACAGTAGGGCGAGGCAGTGACGGATACATGGCTTCCATGGTCTTGACCACGGCATCTAAACCGCATAGGAGTTTCGTGCCGTCCGTCTGGATCGTCTCGAAGCCTTGGGGAAACGTCTTGATGAATTCTAGCAAGCCCTCAGCTTTGTGCTTGGCCATCATTTGCTGGTTGGCCTGTTGTTGGGCCGATTCCCTCACAGCGGCAAGCTGAGCTTCGTGTTGCTTTTCTTTGGCAGCAAGCTGAGCTTCATGCTCCTTGTTACTTGCGGCGGTCTCCTTGCTATGCCGCCCCTCCAGTATCTGTTTCTGAGAAATCAGCGCGTTCTTCCGCTCCGTGTTTTTAGTCGTCTCCAGCTCGGATTTCTCTTTGGCGAATTTGACCTCATCCTCTTTTCCTTTAGCAGCGATGGTCTCGGCGCACTCCTGTCTGGTTTTCTTGTCCCGAGCGGCAGATTGCTCTTGTTCATTGGCAATCTTCTCCTCCTTCTCTTGTACCATCTGACGTTTCTCGGCGGCAAATTTCTCGGCGCATTGCTGCTTAGTCTCCTCTCTGACTGCCTTGAATAGATCATCAACCTCGAGGCTCGAGGCTCTACTACTCTGCAACGAATTCCACGACAGCCGCGATGCATTTGGAGTCGTGTTCGATGATGAACCTCCAGTCTCAATGCTTGCGATCTGTACATTCGACAACGGGCTTCGCGATAACCGACACGCTGTGGCAGTGGATATCTTCGATGGAGTAGACAGCTCGAGTGTCGGCGAGACATCTGATTCGTCTGTCGAGAAGTGTAAGTTCAACATTGCTAAAGAAAGTTTTTTAAGGCTCTTGAATTAACCTACCTCCAGAATCAACATGTGCAGTCTCTTCATGCTTCTCACGCGCAGCGACCTCCGCATCAGCAGCATGCGTGTCAATAAACTCCATGTTGGATGCATCCACAATCGATGTGCGAGCCGTCATCTAGCAGAGCCATCAGCTACTAGACATCATTATACGCCAGGACAAGACAACTTACTCTTGCCCTAGTACCCCGAATCCCATGCCTCTGCGTAGCCTCGATCAATCCGACATCGTTCTCAGCCACATCAGTCCGCTCAGCCTCGGAAGACAAGATCCCCCATAGAGTTGCCGGTGAGCCCTCAAAGGCACCGTCAAGCACTGTTTGAGGCGTTTCTTGCATTATGACCAATGAACCGGCCTTTTTGATTTCGTTAATGGTAGCATTGTCTGTCTTCACCCGTTCACCCTTCCAAGCCAATGCTTCTTGTAGCATTGTCGATGTGTCAATAGAATTCCCTACCTGAGCTGTGCAAGACGCCTCCCCCTGGGCTGGGCCAGCACCGTTATCAACCTCTTTCCCAGCGTCGGCTTCTAGGAAAACTAAATAACAGAGGTGTAACGCATCACAACCCCCCACTTGCTGAGCAACCCCATTCGACTGCTGCTCTGTCCCTTGCTTGTCGACATCCGCTTGGGAAATCTATAACTCATCAGCAAAGCCCGCTTCCATTATCTAAACAAAGCCAACTTACCTCTTCCCCTTCATTGCGGTCTTTCTTCTTCGACCTAAATAAGAAACTCTTCACCTTCTTACACACACTCTCCTTCTTCACCTTCGCCTTTTTAGGCCCTGGCTCGACATGAAGCGAACTCGCAGCAGCCGCAAGCCCCGTACTCACCAACCCGGCAGTACGGACCCCAAACGAGGAGGGTACCGCGCCGGGAGGTAGCGCGTGCAGTGAGGTGGCGCCGAGGAGGGCGAGAGATGAGATTGTGGATGCGCCGCGGGCTGCGAGTGGGGGCTTCTTGCGAGGTTTGGTACAAGGGGTTATGATGGAGAAAGGGGTTGCGTCCATGGTTGGGGTTGGGGTGTGCTGGTGGTGGTGATGATGGTGGATGTTTGGGGATGGTGGGGATGGTGGTGGTGGTGGAGATGATGATGGGGATGTGGATGGATGGATGATGGATGAATGTTGCTGATCGAGAACTAGATCTTGAAGATTGGAAGTCGAAGGAAGGTGAGTTCTACAGAGGGGGAAGGAGGCTCAAAATACCCAGCACTCCCCGCTCGTGTTCAAAACTCCCAAGTGAAGCGCCTCGCGTTCGAGTTCAAAACCCAAATATCGGGGTTGACACGAGTGATCGACTAAAAGGGTGGAGTGTTGATCGATGGGAATGGATGGGGTCTCATCTTGAGGTTGGAGAGGGAAAGGAGGTTCAACTCTGGGAGATGGGGGGAAGAGGGGATCTGTATGCTGAGAGAGGAGAGGTGGAGGGGGGGGGCGGGTGATGAGACGGGGTGTGTTCTGGGTTTATCAAATCCTCTGTGTCCAAAAGGTGGGTTCAAAACTTGTAGTTTTGAGACTTCTTGTTCAGAACTTCCGTGTCCGAAAGTTGTGGGTTCAAAACTTTCGGAAGACAGGGGGACGGGCCTGGGATAATGTGCTAGGGGTGCATTATGGGCATACATATATAGTATAACGAACAGAAAGGGAAAGAGGTGCGAGATATGAGATGGAGACCCTGTGTATGTCACAAAGAAAGGTAAGCGAAGGAGCAAACCGTTGAAGGAGTAGTGTTGTGCTGTCCCTCTTAGCTGGATCCATGCCGCTTGTCTATCCATGGAACAATGGAGGGAGAGGAAGCAAAAGTATCGATCGAGATATGATGGTGCGTTGAGTAGCAGCCCAAAAAGTTGGAGATTCATCAAAATTCTTCGTAGGAGGTAGTGTACTGGGAGCGCGAAGTTGGTGTATGCAAGCTGTTTTTAGAAATACTGGGTCTACTTGCGTGATATACCGTCACGATCAACGTATCTATCAAATTGCCATTGAGACTAACAAGGAGCTTTGCAATCGTCATGATGCATGTCCATCTTTAGCCCCTTTCCGTACAGTCCCAAGTCCTGCCCCTTTACCACCTATGTAACCCGTCAATTTCTGCCCGTGTACCAGTGAAAGCCCTGCGGTCGCCGCTAGAGCCGCTGTTCTCACGGATTCCATGGTCCCTGACGCCGCCTCTGTCCCAGTTGCACCAACTGCGCCTGCCCTCCTTGTCATACTATACCTCCAGCAGCAGGTCCAACATTGCCAACCCCCTCCCACCCCACAACCCTCAACCGCTTCGACTGCTCCCCCAACACCCATCTCTCCCGATCATGCACATTCACCCCCCTCTCTGTCAGTGGGACCTCTAACCTCGCCACTCTCGCCCACAAGAAACTTCCGAGTTGTTGGAGAGGCTGGATCCACTGCTTCAATACCCGCTGCTCCGTCTCGGTCTTCATCTGCGTCCCCACTTCTGCCCGAACTTCATCAGCGACCTGTAAGCGGGTTTGGGACTGCACTTCAGAGACGCGGATTGTGTGTGTCTTAAAGTCAACGCAGTTCTCATGTAGGGAGGAGGACTGAGACTCATAGGCCGAAACCCGGGAACGGAGAGTGTTGATTTCCTTTTGGGCGGCGGCGAGGCGGGGTGGGTAGGACTCTAGGTCCGCGAGGTAGTGCTGGCGGTGCTCGGAGTCTAATTCGCTGAAGACGTTCTTCGTGTGGAGATCTTGTTGTAATTTGTGGATTTGCTGGTTTGCGCTTGCTAGTTGAGTCTTCTGGGTGTCGATCTCTTGATCCTTTGAAGAGAGGAACCATTGAATGCACGCGTCGAGACTGGAGCGTAGCTGGGTCTCGATTTGGCCCAGCTGAGACTGCAGCTGCTGGATCGTGGAATCCTTTGCAGTTGTGACCTGGGAGAGGTCGCCAGCGCGGTGATTCGCTTCGACCTCTAGTTCAGTGATCTTGTTCTCGTGGCTCTTGCATTTGAGATCGAGGGTCTCATGCTTGACATCTTGGTCCTCGATCTGCGTTTGCTTCTCGTGGACCTGGACTTCAAGCCGCCCGATTGTGCCATGGCCTTCCGTCAATTGCGCTGCGCCTTTCTCGATGAGCGACTCCAGCTGTTTCTCGTATGTAACGGTGTCGCAGTAACGGTTCATAGCCCTAGCAATGGCAGTGTGATCATTGCACTCTGGTAAGTCCGCAATCAAGCAGTTCGTCGCGGACTGGAATGTCGCCTTACGCTTGCAGAAATTGTAGGCGACATCAGCAAGCATGTCGTTCTGGGAGGCAGCCGCTTTGAACTGAGCATTCGCAATAGTTTGCTCATGCTTACAACGTTTTTCAAGATCATTGAAGGCCGCCACCTGCTGGTTGTTCAAGGTTTGGCAGTCCATGAGCTGTTTCTGGAGGTGGTCAATGGTACGATCCATCTCGGCCGTCTTGCTGGGATCATCCTGCATCGCGAGTCGAAGCTGTATGTTCTTCATGCTTTCTTTCTCGTATAAGTTCTTGAAGTTTGCGAGTTCGGCATCTGCCTTGGTGGGGCTCGATTGTGCCGAAAGCTCTTTGTTCCGAGCTACTTCATACTCCCTAGGTAAGATTCAGAGTCAGCTTCGCTTCATCGGGCTTGGATGAGGTATATCTTCGTAGCGGATGCTGCTAAGACATTGTTTCCAGCATTTTGAAACGCTCAGAAAGGGGCAAGCGATGCTCAGAAATTTACTTACCATGCGGTTTGAAGTTGCGCAAATTCTTCGGCGGCCACGCGATTCACATGCCGTGTATTGGTAAGCTCGTTCTCCAAAGCTCGATTAGCTCCCTTGGCCTTGGCCAGGTCTCGATCTGATTGTTCAAGACGTGACTTGAGGAGGACAGCCTCGTCTGACGGTGTTACTGGCTTAGGAGCAAGCTTAGTAGTAGAGCTTGCCGAAGACTCTGCCTTCTGAGCTCTGAGCTCTTCATGTTTGGCGTACAGCGCCTGGTGCATGGATACAACCGTGGAAAGTTGCTCCTGCTTGTCCGATAGCTCGGTTGCATGAGTCTTCTGAACCTCCTCGAGGCGTTCTTCAGCTGCGTGAGTGTCGTCCTCAGACTTCTGAGCGAGACTCCGCACCACTATGCGGTGAGTCACCTGTTGGAAATAGTAAGCTCGCTTCCATCGCTGAGCCTCTGCAGTAGGAGACTGGCCGAGACCGCTGTCTGGGCGGCTTTGAGCTCCGAAACTAGAGCGGGAGGGCGTGCTCGGCGATGTCGCTAAGGGCGAAGAAAGAAACAACTCAGTGTCCTCTAAGTGCTGTGAGACGAGCTGCGACGTCAGCTTGTCAAGATTCAGTTGAAGTCCCTGGCCTTCTGAAGAACGAAGCTGAACCTCCGATGGTACCAACGTCGGGTGTGACTTGACGCGGCGTAGGGTGGGTAAGCCCGCTGTCACTTCTCCATTCTCCTCGATAGGTGACGCTGAAAGTTCCGAGGTCTGGATGTCAGGGGTTTCTCGGGGCAATTTCTTTTGGTCAACATAACATCCAGGATCTGACTTGACAATATGTTGTGCCTTTTGAAGCTCAGCTATTATAAGTGGTTCAGCGTCACTTGTTGAGACATCGTCCGCTGGAGCTACGAGGTTGGCAGTTTCTGCTCCTCCATCCTCTTTGTCCTGCTGCTGTTCCGAAGTTAGATAAGTGTCAGATCCTAAAATGCAAGGTGGACTACAGACCTCCTTTGAGGCGTCCAGGTCAAGACATTGTTCAAGAATGGCGGGGCGTTTCCTCTGGCTCATGAATGCCCGCTTGAACTTGCCCTTGAACGTATGAAGAGGCTTCTTTCCAGCTGCTGGTAGCTGGTTCTGCAGACCATGAGCATATCGTGAGTATACAAAGAGGGTACCGATGCTTACGTCCTCGTCTTGACGGTCTTCAACCGGCCTACCCACGGCTTTGGGTGTTGTCAGGTGGTGGAGGAAACCCATGTCGAAGAATACTCTTCAGCTGCTCTGAGAGATCGAAGGCGGAATGGGTTGAGTCAGAAAGACAAATCGGTTGATGACGTGTCAAAAAGTATTGAATCGATGATTGCTTGGATATGAATCGAAAGTTGGTCAATCAGGGGAATGGTGTCTCTGTGGAATGACTGGGAAGGTTGAAGGAAGGCAAGTTGCATTGAGATCGTGACGACTACAAATAGGCCCCAAAGATGGCTTGTGTTTGATCCGCGATCTCCATCACTGAAGCGGAACAGCACTCGCTTGAATGATCTTCAACACAGCTCTTACAACTCATTGTTCGTAGCAAGAGCTACTGCCCTGTATCCATCACAAGAAGCTAAGCCGGTTGATGGCGACTTGCTCGGTGTTGTATACATTGGAAGTACACGGGAACAGCGTCCCTCGAATCGGCCACTATCGCACGTGACCTATGATCAAATCCCACGAGGCACTGGGCTGGTCTCATCTCTTACCGCGCCATTCGTACAACGACTAGAAGAGTCTAAGTGTGAAAGACCGTATGAAATGAAAAACCAATGGAAGATATGGCAAGAAATATGAAGAAAGTTATACAGTATATACCTGGTTGTTTGCCTAAGAGGGGAAGATCTCAAAAAGATATATAATCGTTATATGAGATGTTTGCTCTTCACAAAGCACGGCACTCTTCTTCATCCTCCATTGTGCTCAAATCGGCTGCATGCGCTGGCGATGTAAGATTATCATCCACGTACGCAGTATATTACGTCAATTCCTCCACTGCTAGTTGCTCGGTAAGCTTTGGTGGGTATTTGATATGACAGTCATCTTTGCAGATTGCTGTCTCCGATGAAAGGCATCTAGTACTCCTTCACTCGCAGGTATCTATGACGTGGATGATTGCAGCCAGGAAATTTGGTCTCTTAACCATTACTGAACCGTTCATAGTGCGCGTTCACCATTTGTCCATCAGCCACTTGCTTGATCGGCCCATTTCTCTTACGTACTGGGCAAGCTTTTTATTGAGAGCCCAGATCCTATCTCGTTGGTATGATACGACTATCAGTGTGGTTATTTTCGAAGTCCAACCACGAGCGATGTGGCCATCGCTGTTGCTGTAGCTACTCTGCCTCATTACACCTCGCCTAGGCCACATTTATTTACTCAGCATTGCTGGGCCAAGTCTGATCTTACTCAAGCACTGCTCACTCGATGCAGCGAGGGGCTAGATTGCGCATGGTAATTGGTCAAACAAAAGCCTGCTAATTGTCGTCGCCATTCGGTCCGGTGCTCTAAATCCGTGAGCGCAAACGTGTTGATACCCGTATGACGGTCTTACAATGGCTCATGATATCCTTGGTTTCATTTGCGGGCACTCTTTGAGCTCTGTCGACATCAAGTATTTCTGTTGCCCTATTTACGGCATTCCAGCAGGTAAGAAAAACAGTGATCACCGGATCTAACCTCTTTCAGTGTAGCTCAACTCGACCAGAATGGGCTGCAAGTTTATGCAGGACTATCCAACATTCTTGGCAGCTGAAACCCCCCAAGTTCCGCTTGAAGCAGACATAAATACAATTCTGGGAATGAAAGACTATGAAAGCACATGCTAGTTGCATCTTACCAGTGAAATCGGTTCGCCATGTAGTCACTGGACCTCGTCAAGAGCCACAGACAGTCGTCCTGTGGCAGCCATTAAAGGACGCGTACATGAATCATGATGTTGTGACGGTTTCGAGAGAATAACGAGGATAAGAGCCGGTGATTCTGTGCTCTCTATCCCCCTTATACTACGAATACATCCGGACTTCTGACTCTTTGAATATCTGCGTTCCCCGTCATGGATCCTATAAGCGCTGTTGGCATTCTTGCTAGCGTGGAGGCACTTGCGGACGGCGCATTCAAGCTTGTCTCCTTTGTCAACACGATCAAGGATGGAGGGAAACAAAGATTGCGCCTCTTTACAGAGCTCAACGCACTTTGGATGGTGTTGAAGCTTCTCGAGGGTCACTTCGAAGCGGACGATGAAGAGCTTGGAGAGCCATGGCTTTGCACCATTGCGGTCCTTGATGAGGATAATGGTGTTTTCGATCAGATTTCAGCCGCCTTCGAGGATCTCGATAACCAACTCCGACCAAAGACCGGTCACCGCAAGATTCTGCAGACACTTCGCTGGCCATTCGACAAATTCGATGTCGAGGCTCTTGTGGCTCATCTCGAACGGTTGAAATTGTCCGTCGACCTGGCCATGAACTCCACCAGTGCAGCTGTCATTCGTGCATTGCAGAGTGATACAAAGGCTATCAAGCTTTCAGTGGCAGATGTAGAGTTGAAAGCCATACTCGATTGGATATCGAGCCTCAACTACCTCAAGCAGCAAAACGACTTCATCAACCAAACACGTGATGGCACCTGCCAATGGTTCCTCAAGAGAGATACTTTTCGCGAGTGGTCATCGACGGTGGAGGCAATGCTTTGGTGTCCTGGCATCCCAGGAGCGGGTAAGACTTTCCTTGCCTCCATCGTCTTCGAATATTTGAAAATGGTACATGAGGGGCAGAACATTGCGGTGCTCATTGTCTACTGCGGTTACAATGAGGCGAAAAGCCAGTCCATCGACAACCTTATTGCAGCTCTCATCAAGCAGATCGTCCAAACCCGTCCAGATATCAGCAAGGAGTTGAAGGAATTATATGATCATCATTCTAGAACAGAGATCTTTCCATCTTTGAAAGATCTAACCAAAGTTTTTCGTTCTGAGCTAGCCAAATTTGACAATTGTTACATTATAGTTGATGGGCTTGATGAGATTTTGGATGAATCCAATCGGCTTGAGTTGTTAGAGACGCTTACACATGGCAAAGTCAACATCATGGTGACATCGCGACCTCTGGAAAGTATACAAGAGATATTTGGCTCCGTCGACGGGATCAGTTGCGATGGTTGCGAAGAAGAGCATCTCCGGTTAATCTACCATTGCAAACAGTGTTTGGGCCGGGGCTTCGATCTATGCGACACATGCCATGGCCAGGAGATGACTTGTCCTCAAGAGGGTCATTATATTGTCAAGCGGTTCGGCTCTTATCAGATTGACATAGGTGCTACGGAGAGCGATGTGCGTCTTTACGTGGAAGGTCGTATGGATCACGAGCCAAGGCTAATGGGAAATGTGGCCAAGAAGAGGGCGTTACGAGAAGAAATCTCTTCGACGATCGTGCAACAATCTAATGGTATGTTCCTTCTAGCAAAGTTACATATGGATTCGCTGGCTACGAAACGGACTCCGAAAGCCGTGCAGGAAGCCTTGCAACGTCTCCCAACAGAGATTGGCGATACTTATGAACAAGCCATGCAGCGCATCGAAGCTATGAATGAGGAAGATCGAAATATTGCCATGAATTTCCTCCTATGGATCACTTTTGCTGCAAGGCCTTTGAGCGTGCAGGAAATCGAACACGCATGTTCGATCGACGCTGAGGCCCGGGAGATTGACCCGGATGAAGTTCTCAACGCCCATGATCTCACTTCGATGTGCAGTGGACTTGTCATGATAGATGCCTCTGATATTGTACGCCTTGTTCATTTCTCAGCTCAGAATTATTTTTACGACAATCGTGAAAGGTGGTTTCCCAGTGGCGAGATGGTACTTGCCGAAGGATGTCTTAATTATCTTTCCTTCAAAGCTTTCGATGCCGGGCCCTGCTCCGGGCCGACAGAGAATGCCGAGTTCGCGACCAGGTCATTGCAAAACCCCTTATTGCAATATTCGTGCTCTTATTGGGGTCTTCACGCTAGATCTACTAAGCAGGCGGAAGCGATTGCGGAGAGAATCATCAGCTTCTTGGGTCACACACAACATTTCAATGCTGCTGTTCAGGGGCTCTGGTACTCTGATAGCCCAGTCGTTGCAGGCTGGGATGTGAAGAGCGGTGTCCTTGCTTTACACTTGGCCGCCTACTTTGGTCTCACCCACGTGGTATCGAGGCTGCTTATAGCCGGAGCAGCAGTTGACTCGCGAGACTCTTTAGCAACTACGCCTCTCATGTACGCTGCTGCCGGCGGCCACGCGCCCGTAGTGGAAGAACTCCTGAAAAAAGGCGCAGATCCGAACCTTGTTTGCGACCGTGGAAGCTCATCATTACATCGAGCTATAGCTTTCGAAAGAATTGATGTAGCCCGGAAGCTGCTGGATCACCCAGACACCAACGTCAACATCGTAGACAGCAGCCGCGGTGATCAAACACCACTGATGCTAGCCGCTGGTCTGAGACTTAGAGAGATAGTGTCCATATTAGCGAACAAGCCTGAGCTTGACGTGAATCTTCAGTGCGGTGACTCCCAAACAACGGCACTTCATTGTGCCGTAGAGTCAGGCAGCGCTCGGATTGTCAGGATGATTTTGAGTCACCCTGAGATCAAAGTCAACAAGGGAAATCGTTGGTGCACGCCCTTGATATCGGCAGCAACGAGTGGCTATACGTCTGTAGTCGAGGCTCTTCTTGACCACGGTGCCGATACTGATCTGCAGGAAGGTGCCGATAAAGCGAGCGGAACCGCTTTAAACCGTGCAATCGACTATGGCTATACCAGTATAGTCCGTGTATTGCTGGACAGGGGAGCGAATCCTGGGGTAATAGACATTTATCAGCGGACTATCGTCCACAGCGCGGCCGTTAACGGCAGAGATGAGGTACTGCGCGTTCTGTTCGAAAGATCAACTGGTGTGGACATCAATGCGCAAGGTACAAACGGAAGAACAGCAATCCACGATGCAGCCTACTTTGACTTTTGTTCGACCATTAAGATCTTGTTTGCGAATGGCGCAAGGACAGATATCCGTGATAAAGCAGACCGCTCTGCCCTCGGCGTAGCCAAAGACAGGAACAACCTTCCAGCAATCGAGCTGCTTACGAGGCTCCGGAAGGAGGAGAGTGCTCGTGACCATTCTTTGGGACCTCTTAGGCACAGTACGACATCTATCAGCAGCGATGAAATGGGTTTTCTCAAGGCAGTGAAGCTGGGAATGACGGAAACCATCGCATCTTATGTTGCTCGCGCCCGGCAAGAGTCATCTTTTGATCTAGATACATCCGATCTAGACCAACATACCGCCCTTCACATAGCTATTCAAAGTCGCCATCTCGATATTCTCAGCCTCCTCATAGATGCTGGCGTCAACCTCAATGCCATCGATCGTCTTCAACGTACTCCGTTACATTGGACATCTCTCTACGATAACTTCGAAGCCGCGGTACGCCTTCTTGATGCTGGAGCCAGTGCTGGCCTGGAAGATCATTTCGAAGAAACGGCCCTCGACATCAGTCTTAGCTATCGATACTACGATCTTGTGGCGCTCATGCTAGAGCATGGGGCTTGGCCTAAAGCCAGAAGACTACAGGTCGCTCTTTACGCTGTAGCAATGTATGGCAGTGCAGCAATGGTGGAAAAGCTGGTAGATGCTGGCGCAAACCCGTTGCACAAGGATAGCTACGGTCAGAGCCCATATCATGCAGCTCAAGATATGGAGAACAAGGAAGCCGCGGAGATGATATTGAGTCTTTGTGAGAGACCTAGGCAACGCAGCCAAGATTCTGCAGAGAAAGTGATCATACCTGTCCGAGATTGAAGATCGGTACTAGGATCGTAACAATGACGCCGGGGTTCATCCAACTTCAGCTGATGCTTTGCACCTCATACCGCAAACAGGCCTGAGCGACAGCTTACCTACATCACCAGGTTGACTTCGGAATTTGACATAACCTGTGACGACATAGCGCCGTGAGAGCAGACATCACGTTTATTACATACATAAAGTTTTACGTGGTCAGCTAGATAGCTTGCCGTGCTGGTCAATTCTCTCGATTGGTTGAAACGCAACGGCCCAGCAAGGCGCAGCAGCTGAGCAAGGGTAGTTCCCTGATTGAGTATAACTGCTGCATGCAGAGCTCTACTCAGCCAGCCACTCATAGTCTCATAATGCTAACCCATCCTGGGTGGAGATCAACTCCGAAGGCAAGCCACTGCAATCTGTAGCAACCGATGGTCCCAGAAACCTTCGAACGACAGCTTGTATAGCTGATTCGATTCCATCGCCTCTTCGAAAAGATGCTGTTTCTCCTTCATGGGCTAACTTCGATGCAAGCGGCTTCAAAATCTGTTGCCGTTCCAGCACCAATTGTGCGTTGACCAAAAATTGCTAGCGCTCATCAAAGTCAGCCCCTACACCCCAAGTTAGACGGAAAGAAACTGCTTCGATACGCCAGATCCCCCATGGTCCTTTGTGCTTCTCAGAATTGAATCGACGCAGAATGCAGACTGAGTGCAACAAGACGGACCGTCTTCTCCGGAGGCGGCCTGGTAAGTCTTGATACATATTGGATAATAGATTTCAATATAGAAAACCAGTCTACACACCCCCCTTTTCGATAATCACACCCCCCTTCCGGAAGGTACCTGTTTCTGCACCAAAAACCAGGTATTTCCTGGATAGTGTAGTGGGCGACCAAGCATTGCCCGCCTAATCTTTCTCGTCCCCGAAACTAGCCCCTTCCTCAAGCAGGGTCAAATCCAACCGTCTTGTATCGAAATCATGGGCCCGAGATACTACCAGAAGATACCTATTTTCAAGTGCAAAAACAGGCACTTTCCCGGAAGGGGGGGTGATTACCGAAAAGGGGGGTGTGTAGACTGGTTTCCTTAATGAGCGTTCCTGATTTCCTTGGTCTTTGCGAAGTAATAGCACTTTCACAGGGTAAATCTAATACCTGAGCTGTTAATTTGGTCTCGAAATTACCACCTCTGAATCCGCAACCCAGCATCTCAGCAGCCAAGTGCGTATCGTCATCAATTTCGAGCTTCATTAGATGACTGACGACCAACATGTCTAGTACCTCAAGTCTCCGATCCAGCACACTCAATGATCTCTCCGTCCCGCTGAGACCGTTCGACTCCGACATAGAAACATACATGGTCCAACAGATAGGCCCTCCTATCAAAAGCGGCCAATTGATTTACACGCTGCTATGTGAAGCTTATGCATACTGGAAGCTGGGTGACGAGATCATCACACGCAATGAGAGGCAGCGCTATGAATCTTTTGCTGATATCTTGCGCATTGTACAGCCGTTGCCTCGCTCAGGGGATTTCGTGACACCGTTGCATATAGGTATTGCAAATCTACAGGTCGTAAACAAGAAATTCGCATCGGAGGGTTGGCCCGGCCCTTGTGAGGTTGGAGCCACAAATTGTCCACCCATTATACCTCCATATACGTCTCAAAGGACACCCCGATTGCCGTAGTGGGTCTGGCATCGTCTTGGAGGAATGACACTATTTGCCTGCGCCGGGTAACGGAACAAATGGAGTGGTCACCCAAGCGGCCGTTCCCACGGCCAACCACCTTTCCGCGCTCTCAGCGGTAGCAATCAGAGAAAAAGACTGGCTTGACTGCTTTTCAAACATGCTGGTTTTCGCGTTCTCGCACCACTATCAACAGCCCGTAGCACTCAAGATACGGCCGAACGTTCCTGAGACGTTCCTCTCCCCCAACTGGAAGGCGAAGGCAACTCTGACGATCACCCTGGTGCCCCACACTCTTCTCACATGGGTGCAGCTAGTAGAGTGTCTGTTGGCAATTCTTGCTGAATGGGCAGAGATCGATGTCTGGCAGAGCACGGAGGAACTCAGAATCTGGCCTCATGGAAATCTTGTCGCCACTTTGACCATTTTGCCTACGTCAGGGGCAGGAGGTCTTACGGCCGGCGAAATCGTTGCAACGGCTTGATTTTGCATCACATCAGTCTTCTCCGAAATGATTGCAAGAGAAGAGCGATTCTGATAGAATCCAGATAAGCCATCATGAGGGAATCAGGGGAGAGAAGGGTTTGGTGTCGGCACTAGCTTCCAGAGCTTGAACAATCATCGGAGATGCGTTAGTTGCTCTTTATGGCTGCTCACATCAGAAGCATGCGTGCTATAGTCACAGCCAGCTAGAGGCGCTATCGGTATTCAATAGTCATATAGCCCCGGCTTACATTCCATACAGACCTCTTTGCTAGGCAACATCACGAACTGGATGAGGGGGACTATCACCGACTAAGCATCCCAGTGGATATCCAGCAGTATTATCATCGAATTTAGGCGATGAGGCACCTAGAATGGGATTTTCCCGCCTTCCCTTGACAGCTGACGGCGACGATGAGTAAGGATCCCATACATAGGCAATCAGGTCTCTGCAAGCTATTCTGGCCGCAGACAATGTCATTCAGCCCCAACGCCCTGGCGGTTGACCCAGCAAGTACCAACGTACTCCCTTATGCACGGTTCTGCCAGACGACGCGATAGTGCTGGCGGCTTCATTCTTGGCGCAATTGTATGAGCGGAAAAGACATTCTTAGTTGGATCGGACGAAGAGGCTCGACTCCAAGCGCAGCTTCCAGATCCATAAATTTTCTGCAAAGACTCAGATACGTTGCAATCTCCCATCTCACGCCTCACCAGCCTTCTATTCCACACCCAACCAGCAGTCTATCACATGCAGACCCAAACTAAATTCCCCTTCTCGAAGCCGCCGCTCGGAATGCACAAAGCGACAGCTCTCTTCCGCAGTGCTACCGCCCGGCATCCCACACTGCTCAACTATAGCTACAAACAGTCATCCTCCTTCCGTCATTCCATATGCCTTCCCACTGATTCCACAGTCCCTGCCTCTAACCTTTCAACTTCCCAGGGGGACATGAAAGTCAAGGCCCTTTTAAATCTCAAGTATCAGGAGCGGAGCGCGAACCAGATTGTACACCCAAAATTGTTTTTTTGAAGGTTGTCTCCCTTGATTTACACTCTACTTGTTATGATTTTCCGCTGCCCTCTATTCGCAAGAATGGGGCTTCCATATTTGATCTCAAATCTTCAAGAGTAGTTAAGTAAACGCATCTAGTCATTACCTTCGATCGCACAAGAAACACCTCATCTGATCCAAAGTAAACTTGATTATAGCCACAAACACTCATCTTACTTCCATAATTCCCAATGCCTTTCCACTCATCCCACAATACCCCCCTTCAACCTTCCAACTCCACATGAAATCATAATGTCAAGCCCTCGTCGAAAACCTAAACCCCTGGCGCAGAGCTCGCGCCCCAAAACTCTCCATCTAAGCTCTCGACTTGAGGTTCGTATCTTTTCCCCTGGGCTCCACCTAGCTATAGGTGGAGAAACGTCCACGAAAACAAGCCTCCTAACACCGCTAACCCTCCTCCCAATCCCCTTCCTCTCATCCCCCTTCCACCACCCCATAATTGCCTCACCTTGTAGACCCTCCATCTCCCATCCCCACCTCCCCTCTTCCAGAGCCACCTCATCTGTACGCACTCTGCGAAGACTTGGTCGTGCGTCAGAAACGTCATTCTTATCGAATCCAACGTTGCAAAACCTCGAGACATTCAAGCTGCCACTGGGCCCGTGCTCTAAGCAATCAACCGCGAAATAATACCTACAGTCCTACAAAAACCCACGCAGAGACGGGAGCACAAACGCGGCGTGATATCTGATCGTCAATGCTCTCTTGATCTCTTCCTTGAGCTCCAGTCAAGGGGGCATCCAACCAGGTCCGTCATCGTCGAAACGCATCGACATTTCTAGGAGGAAAGCCGAATCATCTAGTTCTCCCCCCCTTGGTGAGAGCAGTCCCAGATAATCAGCATTAATTTTTCACCTGAATCGCGGTTGCGGACCTCAGTGAGAGATATCGCACCCAGAAAATCGACATTACGGCCGCGGAGTTGTCCTCGCGCAGGATAGCATCACTCAAACATCGCTTAGAGAGTTGCGTAGTAGAATTGTGAGTGCCTGGTAAGCGCGAACATAGAGACGAGGTCCGGAGCCTGCTTACAAGTCTGAATGCTTCAGCTTGTTTGGCAGGGCGGGGCGAGTGGTGTTTGGTTGTGGTGGGAGTTGAATTGGGGATGTGGCAGTTTGGGGTAGGGAGGACTAGGTGGTATGGGCCGAAAGGAGAGGTTGGAGGGGGTTAATTGAGGGGATGCTTGAGGAATCTTGGTGGGTGAGTGGCTTGTGTGGCGGCGTGTATGGGCCAGTAGGGGATGTCGTAAGTTGAGATATACTCTTCACACTTCCCAGTGAAATAGTTGCGTCAAAACAACTCGAAAATGTTTTGACCGAGGCTAGGAGGAAGCTTCAACAGATTGTTCGGGTCGTCACATACAGTGGGTCTCATGAGAGCCGACAAATTTCCTGTAGCACCTACTCTGAATTTCCGATAGATTGCCGCTGCTTCGTATGATAATCCGCGAGCAAACATGCACGCTTTTGCTTCCATGATAACCTAAAGTACCGAGCACCCCAATCAACCTCGCACTATAGCACTTCACCATGGTTGAGACTGCCGTATGATTGGCGACTCTAGCGCTTTGTAAGGCTGCAGCAGGATATAGATAAGACATCCGGGGTAGTTGAGGTCTTCTTCGAAGTGCAGCTGCAACGATGAGTGTGTAGAGTCAGTACTGCCTTCATCCTTCCAGTCGACATCACGATCACAGGTGATCACGATCGTCTTGTACGTCCCCCGCGGCGCCCAAGACCTCCATTCATTTGTCTGCCTGACGAACGCGAGCATGATCGAAAACTGGATGCTTTGACGATTATCCAGCGAGTGTACCGCGTCGGGCAAGCCAGGTAGTAATGTAACACTATCATTATCGTATGTGAACGAGGAATCTGTAGAAGACCTGAGAATCGGCATGGCTAGAGAGCGCTCTTTTGTAACTATTTGAGGTACCGAGTTCCGGACGCGCTGATGGAAGAGGCCGAGTTGTCTCCAGGAGGGTTGGCTAATGTCAAGCTCGAAGAACGACATGTCGTTCGTGGTGAGGCTGTGCGTCTCCATTTCGCGGGTCAGGACTTCCATGAAGATCTCCTGGCTTGCAGGGATATAGGCTTGGTGATAGAGACGTGTGGCATGGGTTAAGGCGCGGAGAGCGGTGGTGTTGGGAGAGTGTCGTAGGATCTCGAGCTTGATCTCTGTTGGGAGCGCTTCTAGGGGGAATAAAGGGGTGGGTTCCTCCTGCGTGATTTTAGAAAGTCAACGTGGTATGTTGGGGAGACTACCATTATTTCGCACTTTCGAATCGCTATGCTTGTAGCCCGGATTGAGAGGTTCTGTAAGGAAAAGATATTTGTAAAGCGTGCTTGGAGCACGAAGCTTGGGAAGGATGGACCCTAAAAGGCCACAAAGTGTTTTGAAGGCTTGTTGAAAAGAGACCTTCGGAAAGGGGAGCGTGGTTATCGAAACCAAACGGAATGGTAGTGACAGAGAAAATTGCTAATGACAGCCAAGCTACCGTAAGTATCTGTCACATCTGTCATGCTGTGAATTTATGCCTGAGATTCAGCGGTGTCAGAGGTCCTTTTACTTCCATGACCGAGTCATATACTAGTAAGTACTGTGACAATGAGTCTACAGAGTACCGACAGATAAATGATATGACGGCCATTGGGCAAGCACCCGTCATCCATACATCAGGTTATTCGCGAGACTGTTGCTAGCATGCCCAAGTGAAACAATCCCCTGGGATCAGCAGTCCTAGACACTATCGTGGAATCGGTGCAACATCCTAAAAACCTTGTCCAAATTCAAGAAAAGACTGAAAATCCCTCATGCTTACGTCCAGCTCGCATGCACGTATGTCCATTATTTCTTTTTCGATTTGGTATAGCTACATCGAGCGCCGTGCCCAGTTTAAGTTCCGAGGTGCTTCAATGCTAGTCCATCTTGCCGGGAGGCGGTTCTGGCACTTCGTACGGCCGCAGAAGGATATATCTCATAGCTCTACATCTACCCTTATTAAGGCGTTGGAGTTCCCTTGATGACGGCCATTGAACACTAGTACCTGCTGCATGAGGAGAGAGCTGCTGCCGCTCGAACGGTGGATTCGTTCCTGGTTTTGCGTGTAGTTTGACCTCGAGAGCCTTGTAGACACCAGCTGGCGCGAAGGACTGAGCTCGGCCGTCGTAGAACGCCTCCTGGATCAACCAGCCAAGCGCACGGTTGATATCGTCCTTAGAGCGGAATCCGCGTTGATTACAGCGCTGATAGGTGGTTTGACTGTCACCATCCCAGGTCACGGTACGCTCGGAGACAGAAGTGAGCACCGGTACGACTAAAGCGTGCTTAATCGAGGGTCTCCCATAACCCTTGTCACAGGCATATTGATAGCAAGCCTCGATTTCCGACACGCCTTTGCGGGCACCTCCAAGGATGAATTCGCTTTTGAAATTTTCGAAGAACGCTATGCCTTCTACGTCGTAGCCACGAGTATTCAGCTGACGTAGAAGAACTTCGGAGAAGATGGTCTGGCAAACAAGTCTGTAGGCTTGGTAGTAGCGATAAGAAGCATGCACTAGGTTTCGAAGTGTGTTGGTATCAGCAGACTGTCGGAGGATCTCAACTTTTATCTCCGGAGGAAGGCCTTCGAGTAATGGCCGTGAGGCTTTCTCAGTATGGATGTCGTTACGACTCGGCTGTTCGTGATTTGTTATTGAGCTTGCCATGATCCTAAGCGCTCGAGTTGCAAATTCTCTCACCACAGCCATGCGGACGCGATGCTAGGGCGCCGGTACGTGGGAAAAGGGCGGTCTCGATCGCGCACGGTCTGATGGTGCTTGATCTGCCCTCGGCTGGCGGCCGAAGGTTGTTGACAGAGGACAGAGATCGATGGATAGTATGAGAAGTCTGGTAGGAAATTTTCTTTTACAGTCGGGGTGGCCCTTTTCCTTTCGAGAGCGAATTGAAGAAACTTGGAGGGGATTGTGTTGTGTGTTTCTGGGCAAATGTGATGAGACTCCAGAGGAACTTCGGGAGCCGATTTCCCTCAACACCGAGTTCTGGCTGTTCACAGCAACGTTGAGCCAAGTTCTTGCGTACTCTTGATTTTACTAATCGGCCAAGGCTCGCGTATCACTATTTGTGTGAAGGTTTGTCCGTCAAACTGGTTCCCTACGAGCCTACATGATCAGCTCAGGATAGTGAACAGCGTGCGATCGGACATTCGAGCCATGGCGAAAGAGATAGGCGTACCGGAACTTCTTAAGCATGTGATGCTGGGGGTGGAACTTCCAGACTCTTGCAACTAGATTTCTGGATTGATATATTTCGATGGCGCGTCACTCTTTAGCGATCTTAGCCAGCGGCGGCCCGAAGACATCTTCACCTTCCTTCATCGAGTTCTGTCTCTCAAGCTTCCTCTTCTTGACCACCTTTTCATCCAGCCCTAAACCATCCTTAGCCTCGCCATCTCGCTTCTGCAACTTATTGATTGCCACCAAATCGACCTTCTCCGGGTTTCGGCATTTGTATAGCTTTTTGTCAATCCTTGTCAACTCCTTCAACTCCTCTTTTCCCGGCTTTATTGATACCGAAGCATTCATCATGGCACCGCAAGAGCTCAGTGTATTTACTATCTTTTCTCTCACTGGCGACGACAGTGGTATCTTAGATCTGATATAGAAAGATGCAAGGATATCATCAGCTATGAGGAAAGCAGCGAGCCAAATCTGAGGTGGCGTATAGAGGAAGTAGACGTCTGACAGCAAGGCAGATGTCTTGAGGATCTCTTTCGCGACCGTGTGCGCGGCTTGTATACGCTTGACCACATCCTCTGGCGGATTAGGTTGAGGGCCACCCTTGTCCTTGCGCTCCAGCCTCACCATCTCATTTTGTAATTGCACTTCCGAATCGGTACTCCCAGGCGGTAGCTTGGCCTTACCGCGCGCCATAGCTACCAACTCCATAAAACCACCTTCGAGACCGTGCTGTGGATGCCGAACGTCAAACGTGAAGCGTAGACCTTGGGTGAGCAGGAATTCTGGAGCAACGACTCCTTCTGGTGTAGCCTTTGGTAGCTTCTCGGCAAAGGCGCGCAGGGATATGTAGTTATTCTCCGTCTTCGTTGCCAGAAAGAGGGCGGAGGGCATCATCTCCTTTGGGTGGTACGTCATGGGCGAGTTGGAAAGGTAGAATCGTTTGAGGAACTGGACTGCTGTTGCCTGGCAGAATACGCAATCATCAGCCTCCCACAAGAAAGACAGAAGGGGGACCTCGAAGATACTTTCACGTTCGTAGGGAACTCGCAAAAGTCCGCAAATTCGATAGTCTTCATGCAGTAGAATCCCACCAGCTTTTGCTCCTCCTCGACTGTAAGACAGTCCACCTCCCTAGTCTCTCCTCGTTCACTAGCCGGAGCGCCATCCTTACCCCCGTTTTCAGCGAGATTGCTTTCCGCTTTGGCAGCATCAAGCGCTCGGATGGCGGCCTTCACTCCGTCTGCAGCAGTAGCGTTTGTGGTCGACCTGAGGGATGCGAGCGATTCGGGCGTGAAAGACCACAGGCGGTACTGCGTAGATGTCCGGTAGATTTCATCTTCAGTCATGTTGGATGGTACGACCAACGCTGGGAGAGGTCTGCTCTCTAACGAATGGCGATTACGTCGCCAGCGTCTGTTTTGACGATCCGCTGAGGAAAGGACGTTCGCCGTGGCATTGTCGATTTGTAAAGTCCAATGCGTACAGCGCGCTGTTCCACCGACGCAGCGTCTACCTTGTGTACCAGATTATAATGCAGAGCATCGCGCATAAATGCACCGTGAAATTCCTGATGTTTGCATAAAGATTGACCCTAGGAGCAGCCCTAGAGTGCTAATCACGGTTCCTTTCTTTTTATACACTCGGATTGAAACTTAGAACGCTCCGGCTCGGTGTTCAAAGAGCTAGGCTAAGACATTTGCTGATTGCATGAACAGACTTCTGATCGTGCTGAAACTAGAAAGGTGACAAATCATAAGGGCCAACGCACTTCACGTCTCAATATCAGGTTCTTACTATCATCCCACATTTGAATTTACAATTGAGTCTAGAGGATGGATAGATATGAGCTATGTCGTGTATCGAAAGCTGGGATGCCTGTATCCCAGCAAGCCCGGATCGCCCTCAGCAAGACGATAGTCACGCTCGCCCCTTGCCCGCTTCCGGTTCTCCCACTTGACATACAGAATGTTGACCGTCGAAAGGACCAAGGATAACACCAAGAAACCAACGTTGATCGAATGCCCGGTTGTGTACTTTGGTCTGTATTGACAGCGTGAGCGATATGCCGCGCCATGTGAGCAATATCAAGACTTACGCGTCTTTCTTCAAGTATGTGAACGTGGCAATGAAGGCAGCGCAATTCGCGATGGCAAGCTGGAAGCCCGTTCCTGTGGCTCTCGTGTAGTGAGGCGCGAGGTTGTTGGCAAGCCTGTTGTATCGTCAACCTTGCGGTAATGCAGACACCATGGCGCGGAAGCGTTACCATCCCATCACAGCTGGGGAGCTCGGAAACACGCCTTCCGTCGTTAGCCATGGTCTGGGCAGGTAAGAGCTACGTACCAGCCGCGACGAGGAATGTGCCTCCATAATGAACGACAGGCCTCGCGGGTACCAATAAGAGTATATAGCCTACAATAGCGATCAAGCAGCCACAGATCATAATTGGACCTCGAGCTTTGATCTTGTCGGACATGAAAGTTCCGAAGATAACAGCGAAGAAGCCGGCCATGTTAGGTGGGACCGTGAACAGTTGAGCTTTAACGCTCTGATAGCCAAGATTGCGGATGATTGTTGGTAAGAAAAGGGAGAAAGAGTAGATCCTATTTCGTGTTGAGTAAAACACGTCACATGGTGAAGGTTCCGGCTTACGGGGTGATTATAGCGAAGAAGTTGAGGCTCAAGATAATTGTCTGAACGTTGAAGAGGGCCCGACGAACCTATGGGTTCTCAGCAGGGATTCTTTCCTTACTTCTTAGAAGCCGGACTTACCCAGTGCCACGAGAAGGTCTCACCTTCCACAGTCGATGCTGTACTCGATCCGTGGGCATCCAGCCTCAGTCGATGCACCGCAGCTAGCTGTTCTTCGCGAGACAGAAACCTCGCACTACTTGGGGTATGAGGGAGGAAGAACATCGTAAGAACGCCGAACAAGATTGTTAGGGTCTTCGTCGGTCAGGTCAGACATTTGGGGCATGGGAGGCTGTAGGACTCACGCCTTCAACAATGAAGATCCAAGGCCAGCCTCCACAAAGTCAGCAGAGTCAGGCTTGAAACATGGCGAGCTTTACGATTGTAGCCGTTATATCGGATTTCCGCAAGCCCAGTGGCGAGCAGTCCACCGAAGGCACCACTCAGAGGAGCCGCGCAGTAGAACATTCCCAGTCGAAAGAGCAGTTCATGTCGGCGGTAGAACCTGCACTGTGGTCAGAAGAGTTCTTCGTGAAGGATCAGGCTGCTCACATAGACAGGTAAAGAACCATGCCTCCGAGCAATCCGCCCTCGCAAAGTCCGAGAAAGAATCGGGCCGCTATCAGTCCACTGTGTTCTGTTTAGTGGTTCTGCTAGCTGGGGGGTGGAGAAGGCTGGAGTACCTGTAGGACTTGACGAAGCCAATACCTTCGAGCCCGCCGCACTCAGTATACAGTTTTGTGAATCGATTCCACGACTTACAAAGCCCCACAAGTCCCCACCCAAGCATGAGCCCAGGCAAGTAGAAGCCAGCGCCAACATACTATTGAGATCAGGAACGCTCCAGAAAAGCTTATATATCATATCATCGAACCTTGATAAACCAGTTGCTAGGAACATCTATCAAGATATATGGAACGTAGAACACGGTCAATGCAACGTTGAAATCGTTCCCGATGAGGTGCAGATCGCTGGGCAGGCCGACGATGTTGGCATTGCCAATGTTGCTTCTGTCAATAAAAGCTAGCAGCCAAAGCCCGAACAGCCAGGGCACGATATGAAAATCGAACTTCCGGGTGAGCCTGCGATCGAGGGCGGGGTCAATGTCTGCGAGCTCTGCCTCGTCATCGTCAACCTTCCAAACATCCTTTGACTTCTCGTCGAACGCCGACATCTCGCCGATTGCCTTCAAATAACCATCTCATCTAGTTATAATCTCGGAGATCAGTGGAATAGTGGACGCGAAGGAAGTCGAAGTTGTAGACATGGTTGGAGATTTGGGGGGAAGTCACTGGCTAGACGCCCCGACGATCGCTGCAAGGAGCCGCTGGTCCGCAGTGCAAAGGCCCCAGACATCCCCGCCTGTCGATCAGTGAACATTGTCCGTACTTACAGTAGATAATGTAAGGTTGATTGGAAACTTGGATTTCGATGTGAGACAGATATCAATCGGGTCCAGTCCATCTGGTCGATGATGGGAATATGTATCTTAATGTAACCCACGGGCGCATACCTCACCTCCCTGATGACTCCCAATACATCCGAACCCCCAGCCCGCTTCAAAAACAGCAAGGAAAGGAAAAGAGCAGAGAACAGACCTGGACATTTGCATGCTCGCATTATGGTTCCCCCAGTAGTCTTGCAGTGATGTCCCCCATGTAAGCTTCCTCCAATTCATAATCCTCTCCATCATTACGATCGATTCCAACATAATCGAACGCCGCCACCACTCGATCCAGGTCGAATCCCATCAACACAAAGCGGTTGATGAGGTCCTCGTTGTACCCACCAAATCTGTACTGGTTAACATACGTGTCCGACGACGACGGGTTCTGGGAGCATACTGAGCCACTCTCTCTGCTTCTTCCTGTTCCTTGCTTTTCTTCTCTCGCTGTTTCGCCATTTCGTTGGCCGCGCTGCCTCCGCTGCTCTCGCCCCTCGACTTTGGAGGTGCTTTTGCGAATTCAACAGCCCACTCTTCCGCGACTCTGGCGAACTCTTCAGGATGCTGTATCAGCATGGTAGCGACCTTGGCATCTTGCGGGTCCTTGGGTTCCGGGGTGCTGAGCAATGACTGAAGGGAAAGGAGGGCGGACTTGATGGTGAGGACGGGTGACCAGGCGGTGGAGAGGGTGTCGAGGCAAATGGCGCCCTAGAACATACTGTCAACTAATTTGCGAGATTCCAATCAAGAGCAACTGCACTTACGGTTTGACTACTGATGTTTGGATGCCAGACGCTTGTTATGAATCTCATTTTTGGCGGCTTGAAAGGGTAGTCAGGCTGAATCTTTATTTCGATTTCGTATGTGCCTCCTTCGTATGGTGTACCAGGCGGACCTTGGAACGAGCCTTTAAGGTCTGTAAGACTTTCGACGTGTGTATCTGGGTCTTCGACCATCTGTATGGAGATGTTGGAGACCGTGTCGGCGTGGATATCGGCGATTTCCTTAGTTAGCCGACGAATGTTTGGAGCCATAGTGGGTTGCAATCGAAATCGCTCGGAATGTTGGGGGCCCTTGTAGCTTCCGTAGGATTTTGTTTCTCGGTGTGTAGCGCGCTAGGTGTGCCGTAATGCCAGCGGGGGGGTGGGTATTGATATAGAGTGAGAGATGACAGCAGTGTTGGGAGAACAAAGAGGTTGTCTGCCGAGGGTGATGACGATGGTGAGGTGATGGCGTTGGTGAGAGGACAAAGGTATTGTCCGTAGGGGGAGAGCGACTTTTCTCAAGATACGAACAATGAGTGGAGAAGCTCGTTGAGGCAGCAGTGGTAGCCTTAGTTAGCACCCTAAGGTGGTCCGAGGTTGATCGAATTATATGGTTTTAGATGGATGAATGAGGGTGGGAAGGGTATTTCGAAAGTCTTAAACGGGATCAAATTCAGTGGTAGAATGGAGCTTGTCTGAGCAGATTAGGATCGTTGTCCGAGGATGAGAACGATATTCCGGATCTGATGAGCTGGTTCTTGGCGGTTGTGGCAGAATGCGGAACAAAGTAATGCCGGCCGCCTGGGTGGTGAAGCTGGTTTGTTGGCCAATCAGGATCGCATCCGCGTCAGGAAGCTTTTCCAGCTGCCAGCAGCTGCTCACTATTCCACGCCTCGTCATCAGACTGTCCTTGCCTCTTCCTGTCTGCAAGTCATCGCTCGCGACTTCGAAGCCAGCTCATCGTCTTGCGGACCATCCGTTCGTCTTGGGCAGCTCGGCCCATTCACTGCGTTCTGTGATTGGTCATGGTGAGCTTCTCGGATTGCCATCGACCTACCATCTACTAATCATCCGTTTGCAGGGGCAAAACGCTTCCAACCTTGGTGGCCCGCCGCCTGGAGGGGACGGCAAAGAAGAGAAGGACAAGAAGGTGAGTAGGTCCTCAACCGAAGTCTAGACTCATACATTCACTACATTTCCTTGGGATCAAAGACTAACGGCATGCCGCCGCAGAAGGAAAAGCCCAAGTACGAGCCGCCACCACAACCCACAACCCGCATAGGCCGCAGGAAGCGTAAGGCAGCTGGACCAAACGCGTCCTCCAAGCTCCCCGCCATCTATCCAACCTCCCGATGCAAGCTCAAGTACCTGCGAATGCAACGAGTCCACGATCATCTCCTGCTAGAGGAGGAGTATGTGGAGAACCAGGAGCGATTGCGCAAAGCTAAGGCTGCAAACACGACCACGCCAGCTAGCGCCGGCGGCGACTCCGATGCGTTGGATAGGAACGCAGATGAGAGAAGCCGTGTTGACGACATGAGGGGGAGTCCCATGGGCGTAGGCAATCTGGAGGAGATGATCGATGATGACCACGCTATCGTTTCGAGTGCCACGGGGCCAGAATACTACGTCTCTATCATGTCATTCGTCGACAAGGATCTTCTCGAACCCGGTGCAAGCATCTTATTACATCACAAATCCGTCTCGGTCGTGGGTGTACTGACCGACGATGCTGATCCTTTGGTCTCGGTCATGAAGCTGGATAAGGCGCCCACAGAATCTTACGCAGATATTGGCGGCTTGGAAAATCAGATACAGGAGGTGCGCGAGGCAGTCGAGCTACCCTTACTGCATCCCGAGCTGTACGAGGAAATGGGGATAAAGCCACCGAAAGGTGTCATACTGTACGGTGGTCCAGGGACGGGCAAGACCTTACTTGCCAAAGCAGTTGCAAACCAGACAAGCGCCACCTTCCTCCGCATCGTTGGTAGCGAGTTAATCCAAAAGTACCTCGGCGATGGACCGCGTCTGGTACGACAAATCTTCCAGGTCGCCGCAGAGCATGCTCCCTCGATCGTCTTCATCGACGAGATCGACGCTATCGGCACCAAGCGATACGAGTCTACATCCGGCGGAGAACGCGAAGTGCAACGAACGATGTTGGAATTGCTGAATCAACTGGACGGGTTCGACGACAGAGGCGATGTCAAAGTCATTCTAGCAACCAACAAGATTGATACACTAGATCCGGCGCTCATTCGACCCGGAAGAATTGACCGCAAGATCCTTTTTGAAAACCCAGATCGTGTGTCCCTTTCCCTCGCCCTTGTTTTCGACGTCTGCTAATGTCTGAACAGAAAACACTAAGCGCAAGATTTTCAACCTCCACACCTCCAAGATGTCCCTCAGCAATGATGTTGAGCTAGACGAATTCATCAACCAAAAGGACGACCTCTCTGGCGCAGACATCAAAGCAATCTGCTCCGAGGCCGGGTTGATGGCCCTTCGCGAGAGGCGGATGAGGGTGCAAATGGCGGACTTTAGATCTGCGAGAGAGAGAGTGATGAAGACGAAGACTGAAGGCGAGCCGGAAGGATTGTACTTGTAGTCTATGGGAGAATTAATACTTTCTGGCTGCTCGACTCAGAGCTAGACCATTGTGTTTTTAGAGAGATATTTCAGAATTGGGAGCTAAATGCGACACTCCGTGTCGCTCAGAACCATACCTTACCCTTCTGCTTGCGCTTGCGTCGACCATTCTTATTGTCCTGGCCCAGTACTCTGTTGCTCTGCGTTGACAAGGTATCTTACGTTATTGATGGCATGACCGAATGCGGTTAGACCAGTGAGCACGCCTCAAATGTGTATTCAACACACCCTCCACTCCGCTACCTTTATTTTATGGATGTTCTTCCGTCGTATCCTTCTATTAGGCTAATTAAAGTACTATCGGCTAGAGACAGTTCCTACTTTACGGAAGACTATCTCACAGTTCAGATCAATTTGCCCCACTTGAGGTCTGCTGGAAGCGAACAGCTCTACCGTTAGATCTTAACAACTCCTGCTTCAACCGGTTGCTCATCCTCGAAGACGGAGTCTCAGGATATATCAAGACTCCATCAACGGAATAATTGCGATAGTCTGAGACTAGATGGTCCCGAGGTGAAGCCTGAACAGAGAGTATATGCTGTGATACCACAATACGCCAATGGAGTACCGCTGGAGGTGCTTAAGCAGGAGGCGATATTCATCCACATTGGAAGCTTCTCGAGGTATCAGTACGCAACCGAGCATCGGTCGATACCTGTATATGGAGAAGCCAAGGACCTTGCCCCCTATACGTATCCGTCTGTACTAGGAGTCTAGTCACTCGCACTGGTCAATTCACGCGCAGGTTTTAAGAACGAAAATGGAAGTCATTGTTATTTGATTGTACCTTAAGATCAAATTTTTTACTACCAGCTTCCTTGTTTTCTATTGTATTCGGTATACTTGTTTCATCGATTCGACATAGGTCAAATTGAACACGATGAAACGAGTTAATTGTATACCCGTATAACGACGGCCGGTATAAGGACCTGTCGATCACCTTGAAGAATGAATTACTTAGCAACAGTCTCATCTTAGACTAAACATTTGGGTTGCCGGCGTTTTCACTAGACCGCAGCTCGTAAGGTTTCTCGGGAAGAAGCCAATGAAGCCCTGCTTTTCCGGAGGGAGGATTTCCTACGAACCAAAATCCTCCTGCCGGATCCTAGGATGAATACCCGGGATTAGAATGGGCGCATTACATGGGTTTGAGGCTGCTGCGTGCTGATTCACTAGTACGCGCTCTTTGGTCTAGGTCAACTCTACGTTATAACTTCTACGTTGCATTGATAGATCGTCAAATGACTATCCATCCTCATGGAAATTCTCCTGCAGTCACTTTGCTCAGAGAAGTTCAACGCCCGGCGACTAGCCCTCGGTAGCCAATTCATCGACCGCGCGATTATCAACTTGGCCATTTCCAGGACCGCTCGCTCGTTCTGGCCTCTCCAATTGGCACTTCGTCACTCGTCAGTGCACGCGAAAGAGAAGATTTTGGGGATCTCGGCAAATATAAGGGCACCGAGATTGATCATGTACCGCAGCCAATCAATTGAGCTTATTGACAGCCTGCATCATTCTCTTGGCAGCCACAATGTACGAAAATAGATGGCCTTGCATGTTAGGCCATACAATGCAGAAACGAGGCGGATCAACGCCCCTATGGAGGGCGTGTGTTGGCCTTTTACCGCCGCCGTAAGAACCTCATAACTCATAAGTCAACCAGCAGATAATGGTGACTGGTCAGCCAAATCCAATCTGACGATTTATGGCCGCTGCAGCGTGGGGTCTGCCGGCGGTTGTAATAGTCGCGATGGCCTCGAAGATCATGTCTGGCCTCGTCGGCAGCTCTTCCTGTGCTGTGCGCAGTTGCACATATTCGTCCGCCGACTGAACGGATTGGAACAGTCGTTTGTCGGTTCAATCAAGTATTCTAGGAAGGCGATAGTCCTTGGTTCGCTCCTTTCTCTCATGCACTTCTCAATGCATACAAACAGGATATGAGACTGACCGCGGAACCGAGGCCCAATTGTTTCTGTTCGCCATGGATCCTCTCACCGCCTTTAGCCTTGCGTGCGGCGTGATACAAGTCGTAGACTTTAGTCTCAACGTTGTGGGAAAATGTCGGGAAGTATACAGAGACGGGACATCTACTGAACACTTGGGGCAAGTTTCTCTTATAATGCTGGAGATTGAATCCTTGTGTGTGATTCAAATTGTTTACGACGTATTTCGCGACTGGAGAGGTTTTGGAGATCTGTATTGGGGAGAAGGGCAACGTCGGGTGTCCTAACAGAAAACGTTTTTGTGAGGGGAACAGAAGACTCCTGGCTGCTATTGGATCGTAGATGGGCATGGGCGGCAAAAACCCAGCTATACTCTGCACGTTTGTGTACACACATGACTCAGCTCTGCGAGAACCAGTTTTAGGTCGCTATTTCAGAGGAGTTGCTGACTTCGCAAGTTTCAACAGGCTTAGTTCTATGGCAGCGCAGCTACAAAGCAGTTGCGTTGATTTGAAACAAAATATAACGGCACATTCAACAAATTCTCAAACTCTTAAGGACAATGATCAAAGGCTCCTGGCTATATCTCAGAAAGCCTGTGACATCGCCCAGGAGCTCATATCTGAGATTTCCGAAATCAGTATGCAGGGGCAATCTAGCAAACGAAAGGCTCTTGGCAAGACTTTCCAGGCCATATGGAAAAAGAGATCGATCGATGACATTCAAAAGAGACTCGAACAGTATCAAAGATTATTAGATACGCAGATGTTGACAAACCTTAGGTGAATAATTTCTCTACATTCTACTAGCGTCAACGTGCGTTGGCAACAGAAATTGACATAGACAAACGTTCTTTCCCAGGCACCGACTTTTACGCCTATCTCATGATCAAAGCCAAGGCTTTAGTGACTTGGGTGGTCAGGTACAAAGCCTCATCCTTGCTGTAGCTCTGGAACAGAACGATGTCAGGGATATTAGACAATTCATCTCAGCTCAAGAAGTGTCGGCAAAGCAACATGTCACCAACGAATTCGAGATGCAGCGGACACGGCTGGTAGCAGAGACATTTCGGACTCGTATTCTCGACGATCTATTTTTTCCAGCGTTGAGAGCTCGGCAAGAAGAGCTCAAAGAAGCTCATAAGCAGACGTTTCAATGGATATTTGATAGAACGGGGGCTGCTCTTCGGCCATGGAGTAATTTCGCGGAATGGCTCGAGGGCGGCCAAGCCATATACTGGATCAATGGAAAGGCCGGGTCGGGAAATCAACATTGATGAACACTATCTACCAGGATAAGCGAACCGTCACTGCCTTGAAAGTCTGGTCAGGATCTAGACAGCTTCTTACACCTACGTTCTTCTTTTGGAGTACCGGCTCTGAGTTGCAAAAGACATCTGTTGGGCTACTGCGATCTCTTATATATCAGATCATTAAGGCAGCTCCAAGCCTCATAACGAGACTCTCTAAGTCTATTGAAAGTATCTGGCCAAATGTCTCTCAACAGCTTCCAGTATGGACTGAAAGAGGACTGCGCACGCTGTTGTTCCGTCTCCTTATGGTTGATTTAATTGCTTCCCGAATTTGCATTTTTGTGGATGGATTGGACGAGTTTACTGGCGACCACGACGCGCTGCTTTCTCTTATCCAAAGGCTTGGACGTTCTCACAACATCAAGCTCTGTGTTTCGAGTAGACCGGACCCCAAGTACGAAGCTAGTTTGAAGTCGTCAGCAACGCTGAGGCTGCAAGATCTGACTAAGGGGGATATTGGTAATTATGCGTCAGCGAGACTTGCTGACGCTGCTCCCCATTCTTCGCACGCGTGGCATACTTTCAATTGGCTGGGTTCCACCGCCTCTAAAATTACAGAACGAGCGGAGGGCGTCTTTCTCTGGGTCGAATTGGCAGTCAACGATCAAATCCAGGGTTTATATAACGATGACACAACACAAAGCTGCAACAGAGACTTGAACGGTTTCCAAATCAGTTAGAGAGGGTATACGCACTCATGTTTTAGGCTATCGATCCGGTCTATCGAAAGGAAGTTGCGCTTTACTTGAACATGGCAATCTATATCGAGGGTCTGCTCCTACGCCACATGGCGCTCGCTGCGTACGATGGGCTTGATGAATTTCTCGAGCTCTTTCCAAATCAACCAGCATTCGACTTCCATGGGCATTGTCATTCAACAAGCCGTCGGGTTCTGACAATCTGCAAGGGCTTCCTTGAGGTACAGATAAATCCATATGATCTGCTGGAATCCTATGTCACATTCGTACACCGAACAGCAGCGGAGTTTTTACAAGAATATGAGGGCGCGCAAACAATACTCAACTTGGAGGCCTCGGTCGAAGTCGATATACGCCTATTGCATGTCAAGGCACGAATCGCGAATTTGATCCTCAACGATTTTCCCCAGCCTGACGAGTGTCATGACGCAGACCTTATTTCATTCGCACGGGGTATCATGCGCGGTTTGGCTCGGTGCGAGCAAGCTACGGAGAAGACGTTCGCGGCTCTGACCGAGCTTTTAGATCGGGTTCTATTGTCACCGACACGCTGGTACAATCCTTCACCCGTTCATTGGTCGGTATTGAGTGGCCTCATAGAGGCTGAAGACTCCGACATGGGCGACTCTGTTTCAAGGTACCCTGTTGACCTTCTCGGTAATGCCGCTCGCTCTGGTTTACGTCTGTACGTACTACAGAGTCTTGACTCAGATCCCGCCCTACAGAAATCCCGTACCATGAATTACTTGTTGCACTGCGTGATTCATCAGGAGCTGCCTGATGAGTTAGAGGTCCAACACCTGAGATTGATCTCCGCTCTGTTGAAACGAGGCGCATCCCCAAATAGCGTTAGCGAGATGGCAACAGCATGGTGTCTCTTTCTAGGACATTTATATGACATAACGGTTGATAGTATGCAGCACTACGGGCACCAGTATCGAACTCATGCGGAGAAAATCTGTGGCGATGTAGTTCTGGCCTTTCTCGATAGCGACACAGAAATACGGAGCACGTATTCATGTGACTTCAGGTTGCCGGTAAAATGGACTAACGCTATGCGAGAGTCGGTTCCTGAGCTCGAAAACATTTTTGACCTAACGTTAGAGTCTGAATTATCGCCATTGACCATGCTCAGGTATTGTTTGGTAGGCACAGTCGATTGACCTCGTGTGGAGCGTGCTTTCACAGCCCGCCAGGCAACCAAGCCCTCGGTGTGCACACATTTGAGTTTCGAATTCAGAGGCGAGAAGAAAACCACGTGTAGACTGTCGGCGACGCAATCCACATGCCTGTTCGATGCTTGGAATCAGTGTATGATCACACCGATCAGCGAAGCAGGCATGGCAATTCAAAAGCTCGGCCACACATTTCCGCAAATGATCACAGAGTTGTATGACAGGGCAGATGATCAAGATCAAAAGCAACCAGAGCCGTCGGATGTCAGCAGCTTGGCATCTGAATCATCTGACGAAGCATCCTTCCACTCGGCAAACTCCTAAACCTCGGAAGCTCCCTATGCCGGCATTAACGGATGCATGCATTCTTGGAGCTTCCTTTGCAGAACGGAATAGCGAGTTTTTGTTGGGCTGATGAGCGATGAAAACCCAAAGCCAAAGAGGCAATCCGTCAAAAATGCCTTGGAGAAAATCCGGAAGAAGGCATGGAAAACTACGCTAGCACGACTGACCCTTAAGGAGTGCGCCATACCGGCCATTTGGATTTGAGCATGGGATGATGTAAGTTCTGGAAGATATCAGATAACAGAGATGCACCGACCAACCGAGCTTCCAGAGGAGTATTGCGTGTTCGACGCCTCCACGAACTTGAGATGGGGAACCCCATCCTCAACTGGCACATGAACGGCTCGTGCTATTTGTTTTTCCTCTCCACTCTCTCAACTCATGCCATTGATTTGGCATTCTCATATAGCGTTGGGCCGGTTCAGTATATGAGTCACGATATATATGATAAGCTTGGGGAACTATTACCGGTACATGACTAAAGATATCAACAATCTGCGCTGTGGGTCACATATATGGACATACATTTACGGCACAGTTTTGATACATAGCGAGTCGGAATAATGAAAATAGAGCAGGAGGATTTCGTTTTGAACGTCGCACTGTCTTTATCGATCATTGATTATCTATAGCCATCTTGTCATTGCGAAGACTATATAGTAACCTCGGGTTCTACGGGACATGGTGTATGAAATACGGCTGATCGTTTTTGACTGTTGCGCAGCTCTAGTTGTGGGATGTATAATATTATTCTAGCATGAATTCAATACATTTATTTACTTAAGCATGAAGCATGTTGCCAGGGCGTGATCTGAGGTCTTGAACATAGGACGGTCCTCGACCAACAATCACATCTTCGCTAGTATCTCCTTGTGTAACGAGCTTCAATGCGCACCCTGCCCGCGCTGTCTATGAAACGACCGTCCACGATGACCGAGGCTCGCCATAACCGGTTGTTCTGATCCCTGTCATAGTGTTCTTGTACGACAGGCTACCCTGAAAGTTGTGGCTGCGAGACGTGACCGTGTCGCTCTGTCTTGCAGGTCTAGTCTGCATGGCGTGCGCTACAAGGACAGCGCTGCAGCGACTCTGTCTTATTCTGCGGGTAGCAAGTGCTGATATGTCTTATCTCTTGCAGCCCTCATTGGTCACCTTGTAGACCTCACGCTCCTTGCTCTCGGCTTTACTAGTTTTCATCGAGAGATTCGATCCTTACCTTGTCCTCACGCTCGGTGCGCTAGCCTGTATTTCTCTGGCGGTGGCTAATGTGGTTCTTGCCTTCGGCGCCGTAGAGACGCTTCGGTGGGAGACCTTGCGATGTTATGATGATACAACATCAGATGGAGAGTACGAGGTTAACCTGGACAAAGGCCAGCCAGGCCAGGCCAGGCTGATCAAAGTCCCGCCGCAGATGCGCTAAAATGTCTTCGGACTTTGAGGGTGAATGTGCAGCGCAGGGATCGTCTACGTATAAGATACATCGGAGAGCAGGCGCGGGAATCGCTGGCTATGCGGTTGTATCGGTTGTGGTGTGTGTACGATATTGCAGTCATGTCACAAGGCGATTCGCTAACATGTGTGTTCAAGGGTGTTTTGCGCCGTGTTATTCGTACACACATGCATCGCGGTTCATGGATATAGAGAGGCGACGTTCAGTCTAGACAGGACCCACCACGAGCAAAATCCACCTATCTATCACGCCTTGAGTTTTCACCCGTTCAATCGGCCAGAAGGAGCAACATCGTTACTCATAGGGATTCTGTACGATTCTGAGAGTCACGACAGTTGTAGGTTTTACTTCGAACGGCTCTGAAGGCAAGAGGAACGAATCGCTTTTGGCTGCTCAAGCTATAAGCGCTCCTGAGAAATTCTTAGCAGAACCAGGGATGCCAGCAGCATCTTGAAAGAGGAAAAGGTTCTAGACTAGACCGGCCATCATCTGGCTCTCCTTGTGCAGGGATAAGGTGGAAAAACCGACGACGCTCTTTGATTTCTGGAGCTTCCTAAGTCGTCGGACACCATTTACAATAATTCATCACTAGCGAACGGTGCGGGCTCTGAGTGGGGAGATTAAGGTCAGGATCGGCATATGGAATAACATCGCTCAGCTTTTTCGGTCACAATCTGCTCTGGGAATATCTGGGAGGGCAATGCCCAGCGAGAGTGTGAACCGTTTCATGACTCCCCAAGGACTTTGACTAGTGTAGCCCAATTGGGTTAGCCTGGGATGGTTGCCTTGTGGGGTGAAGCTTCATTGGCCACAGAAGCCTGACTCGAACCTGTTCTCAAGGCAGATGGCCCTGCATCTGGACCTGACGCATTTGCGTTGCTCGGAAATCCTGTTGGAAGTGGGGCTGGTAGTGAGTCAAGCTGCACTGGCATCCTTCGGCTTGTGGTCAAGCCAGGCAGCTACCCGCACTGTAGCCTGGTAGAACCGGAGAACACCAACAAGCTTTTCAATCATAAAAGGCCAGTCTTGTCACTCTTTCTCATACTTGAAGATAGGTCGCACCAAGCATCACTCAATCATTCCTATCACTCCATATATATTACCAAAGAGACGCAATGGCCATCGCACAGATTGTCGAGTTCAATGGTATTGCCGTCGCATCTACTAGCAACGGCACTGTCAACGGCGAAACCCAAGTCTCGAAAGTAAAGACTGGGATGATTTCCGGGGTGAAGAACCTTTACCAAGGAAAGCCTGACAGTCGCGGCAAATCCACCTGGGTTGATAAATACCCTGATGACTTGGAAGAAGCTGCGGAGAATGCCGAATCAGCTCGGTATGCCTTGCTCATTCGGAACAAGAAGTGCTACGATGGCCGCAAGAAGCTAGAGATGGACTCCATCGTCGTTCAGAGCCCGTTACTAAAGAAGGCGCTTGGCTCTATCCTCAATGACTACCCTGGCGTCACCACCACACTAGATTGACTAACGTTCAAAGCTCCATTCAAGCCGTTCGTGCACCGGTGGGCGAACCTCGTTGCTGCACTCAAGAATGATGCAGAGCTAGAGACCAGGTCTCACCTCGATCTCTTCCACCGCATCATGGGAGAAGAGCTCAAAGACGACCTCAAGGCCAGAGATGACTACATCTTGAACAAGGTTATTACCTGGGACACGTGCTGGATGATCTTTGAGCCCGGCACTATTGTTTTCTCTGTCGAGGACAAAGAAAAGTGCGCTTTTCGATTGAAGAACGGAAGCTATGTCGAAACCCGATGCGGTCCAGCATTTGCTCTTGACTGCGAAAAGGTCGATTGGGACGGTGAGAACTTCGGTCTTGGTCAAACTCGGCATCTCATCTATAGCTTTCCTGGAACAAGGCCCATTCCGAAATTGACTGCTTTCCCACTGGAGTACCATGAGGACATGGTCGAGGTCAAAAAGGAATTGATCGAGAGAGGCAGAGCGTTCGAGCGGCTTGCCGGTTTTCACTACAAGCATTACAAAGGAGTCGCTATCGGTTACTCAATGTATGGTCCGGTCAAGTACAATGTATGCCACTATATCTGCGATGACCGGCTGATTCACTGACATTTACCAGGTCGATGGTCGTATCATAGTTGATACCTATGCATGGAATCGATTCAATCCGAATCGCCAAGTATCTCTAAGTAATCTAAGCCAACCCCGTCCTCAGCAATCCGATGTGCAATCGGCTGCAGATGGCGACGATGGTAGTGAAAATGACTGTACAGACTACGGAGATGAAGATCTGGACGAGGAAACTATCGATGAGGCCAGCCAACCGGGTAAAGCGAGGCCACAAGCACTGACGAAGGATCAACTACTTCTGTGCAGCGCCTCGTTGAAAGGTTACTCTCTAAAGAACAAAAAGTGGCGTAAGTAAAGACGATCGTGTTGTGCTACCTACAGAATGAGCTGATGTTTAGTGCAGTAACGTTCTATATCGGCTCCGTTGGTGATATCATGTGGAATGATGCAGCTTTTGAAAGCCTCGTTCTACCGAGCGATCACAAGGAGCTTATCCTTGCTCTCACCGAAAGTCAGGTCGCCAACAAGGAAACTTTCGATGATGTGATCCAAGGCAAAGGTATACCAATGTTCCAACTGCTACTCGGTTTGTATGCAACTCTGACGGCTGCTGTTAGGAAAGGGCATGATAATGCTATTGAGTGGACCACCTGGCGTGGGGAAGACATTGACGGCCGAGTCTGGTAAATTAAGCTCTTCATACCCACTTACCCTGCTTGGCTGACTTCCTCAAGTCGCCGAGAATATGCACGCACCACTGTACATGATGAGTGCAGGAGACCTTGGCCTCGAGTCTTCTGAGGTGGAGTCGTCGCTTTCCAATGTTCTTGAGATGACCAGCAAGTGGAACGCCGTGCTGCTGCTAGACGAAGCCGATGTGTTCCTGGAGCAGCGAAGCGCTCATGACTTGGAACGAAACAAGCTGGTGTCCAGTGAGTGTCTGGTCACAAACATCTCACAAAGTATACTAATGAATGCTGCAGTCTTCCTCCGTATGCTCGAATACTACGAAGGAATCTTGTTCCTCACCACAAACCGCGTAGACAATATTGATGCGGCATTTCAATCTCGCATCCACATCTCAATGGAGTACGAGGAGCTCTCCACTTCTTCTCGCCGCCACGTCTGGTCGAACTTCCTGTCTGCAGGGAGCACGAAGGCGCACGGCTTCTCGGATACCGATCTTGATAAGCTGGCAGATTATCAGATGAATGGACGGGAGATCAAGAATGTCTTGAAGACTGCGCAGCTTTTGGCGGGCAAGAAGAAGCAGAGCTTAGGTGTCTCCCACGTTGAGAGCGTGCTGGCTATTGAGAAGCGTCATATCAACAACAAGCGGGAGACCAATGTGAAGATGGAGTAGGATTGGAGATACGAGCACTGAATTAGAAGTTCTTACATCATTTTGCCCTGGCACCCCTTTGATTGCAGCATTTTTCTGATATTCAACCGCATAAATTCCTTACGATTACTTGAATTTACTCTGGTCCGGATTTAGAACACTTGGGTTTTCTTACAGCAATTGCAGAATAACCAAAAAATTGAGCCTCTTCAAGATTCATCTTCTTCAATTATTGGGTCCTTATACTATATTATTTCTTAGCTCTCAGCCACTGACAACACCATACGCTAAGATTGCTCCTGGGCATCTGAAACTTGAGTCCAGCCACCATCACTCCAAACGACCGCGTATAGCGAGCTCCGATCGTGCTCACTCTGATGTCCGAAATACTAGCCACCTTCTTTTTTCAGGTGTAACGGCTTGAACAACCACTTGTCGAGCTTTACGATTATAGTCTCATTCAGATCAGATACTTGAGGGAAACCAGTGCACTTCAAGTGAGTTCGTGAAGATCTTCCTTGGAGCAGGTAAGGAATACTACGGTTATGCTAAAGGAGACTCAGCAATACTCCATGGCCGTTGGCAGGATTTAGACATCCAACGTTCACGTTTTCTGTTGACGATGGCAGTAGGAGCACAGCATGGGCTCAAGTGTACATTATGGGCTCTGACACAATTAGATCTCAGCACAAGGAGCTCGCGAAGTATTCTCCAGAACGACATTTACGGAACGATCAGAGCGCCAACACTACGGTCATAGGTACACTGAGCACTTTATCTTTTGCACACCCTCAATTCCTTACAAATATATACAAATTCTATAGAAGCTCGCCTACCAATACCTCATGGTACAATTGATACGTCGGTCATGCACATTATGAACTACTTGTGGTTACTACCGTTAGCGAGTTTCGAGACAGACAAGTGCAGACTCATTAGGCTATCGTGATACATCTACCGCCTACCGAATCATTCAGCCGCAGCTCAGCCGAAGATTAATAAAACATCTTAGCAACATCGCCGTCAACTTGACTATCCTCGTCGAATCAAGTCAGCAACAGTTAACTCGACATCCAAGCTTCCAAACGGATTTCTTTCGATTTTGCACGTACACCCTCGCCATAGCGTCTGCAATTGTCGGTAAAGGCCATCGCTGTGGGAAGAAGACCAGACTTATCACACAAAATTCTGCCAGACTACTTTGTAATGGATTAACATAAGCGGGGAGAATTCTGCCGAAAACTGAAGCCCTGATAAGACTTATACTATCTATACTGGATTACTATATGATCCTTTCCCTTGACTTGACTTACAACCGCAGCCTGCAAGCACTCAGTCACCATGACATCCGCTGTCAACTATCACTGGAAACAGTTACCGAAGGAGCTCACGACGGTCTCAATCGTTGACTTACCACCAGCAGCTCTCGAATCGAATTCAGTCTCGCTTGAAGGGCAATCCAAGGAAGAGGATCAAGCGTCACGTCAGACCCAGTAAGCTTATTTCTGTTGGAAGAATGCTTGAATCATTCGTTATTTGCCATCTTATACAAACACTACTGGCTAGGAAACAACATCACTTTACTATGCTCGAGGTCCTGTTCGGTACTTGACCAGAAGTCGAACTTTCGACCAACGGCATGAAACAAAAGGGCTAGCGGTTGTGAACTTCTCTTTGGAAAATACAGGTTTGCGTTGCACAAGCTTGCTCCTGTGTGATGGTTTGCGACTGAGGTGATGATTTGAGAAGTACAGTTGCTCGTCTGGGGAACCGTTTCCGCGGCTCGAGACCGTATGTCAGCCTGTTCTTTTGCAGACTCAAGTTCACCTTTTCCTAGCGAAAGCGAAAGCCTACTTCAGCTAGCTCATTGGCCGATTCCGGTGGTAATTCGATGGTGTTGGGCGTTATGCGACGTCTAACGCGCAGAACATCAGCGAATTCAGCGCCATGACAACTGGGCCGATCTTCCCTCTTTCAGATGCGCGGGATAATACCTCGATCATAGCGCGCAAAGGACTTCGCCCAACCAAGAGACGCCCTGTCCCGACGGTCCAAGAGGAGACAATGAAGTTACGGATTGCTCGCCGAGGATACAAAACGATTATCAGGATGTTCAAGGAAGTCTTCTGCATAAAAATCTGGACAGCTAAACCCATCGATATCAAACAAGAAGACAAAATCTGGGCTCTACTCCTTACAACGCAGACACAAGATGATCGACTCAGAGCAGTCGAAGCAGTCTAGGAGTGCATGCGAGCATTTTTTTCCAAGATAAGTCGCATCGAAGCGGTCGAAGCCTAATTATACACCATCAAAGTACCAGACAGAGACGACCGGAACTTTATGAGTGCGCTCGTCGATTCCCTCCTAGTACGACGCATAGAGATGATAATCAGCAAGATTGACGGAGACGACAATCCGGAGACGGAGGCCTTGGGGCGATCAGGCTTTGCAAACTTTGTGCGCCGACGTTGCCAATCCTTGCTGAATCAAACCATCATAACAAGGGAGAAACTCCTCCGCCCAATTTTCTATGCGATGATTCAGAGGCAGCGGCGACTATCTCAATCAATCAGCGACTTTTCTTACTCGCAAGTCCCTGCCTTGCCGCGAAGTCAGCCGTGGGGAAGTCTACGACATCACAGGGAGTTATAAGCACACGCCTCGCACCTATATTGAACGCTACTTCAGATCACTACAAGCTGAAGGAATGTGCTACGATGCGCTCGAAAGCTTGGAACTCAAAGAAGTATGCCCATCTCCTTCGCCCACCACGGTGCAGCGGCTTTTCCCTCCCACGACTTCTGCAAAATTGAAGGACTCTAGAAGAACATATGTCCAGGAGGAAGAATTGGATTCTTGGAGGATAATATGCCCCCTAGTATCTCTTTCTTTATTTTCAACTATCGCTGCGTAATCACCACCCACCTCGATATACGAGTCAAAGGGAGAACATCCGAAGGGAGAGACACCAAGCGGGAAGTGTCTTGTGTGACTGTAGAGAACGAGGGCTGAACTCTTGTTGAAAAAGTGGTGGATTCGAGTGCGTTAACGGAAGTGTCTAAAGCAGGCTTTGATCGAACGTTGGCAGCAGGAGCGGAGATGTGTGTTATTGGTTTTGAACAAAGTCATATATATACTGATGGCTTGACGAAGGAATTCGAGAATCCAGGCCGATTCTTAGTTTACTACATGCCTGACACCAGCTCAATCAGTTGAAATTTAATTTACGGAAGTTGTGTCTTGCTGCTAGTGGGCATGTTGGGACTACTGATTGGCAGAATAGGGTCTGAGTCACTTTCTTCTCAGACGGCACAAACAAGGAGATAACTATTCCGTGCATATACGTCGGCTGGGCGTTACTTTACGACTATCCTCTCACCCCTTCCTTCTTGCAGCGAAGGCAATGCGTCGACATTCCATTCGGTACGGCTCACAGACTTCTCGATGCTATCATGCACCTACTACAGTGGGGAACCCGCGACTTCTGGAGGTGGCGCGGACCGGATTACCTGTAAATTAGGGGTGCATATAGAGAGTCTGCGAACGAGGTCGGAATGGAACATCTGGTTCAAGAGATTATGGAGAGCAAATTGGAACATTCGTTTTGCATCAACAATTTCTATGAAATGAGACTTTCCACCATTTACAGCTGGGTCGTTTATACTAGTCGAATCCTCTTGGCTGTGAAATTTCATGTATTTGGCTTGACTATTCGGAAGCTCTTGTTGCTATGCAATTTGGGTCTGCAACTACTCTCGAAGAAGTTCCCTCTTGCGACTTGGTTTATTGCGAGTCCTAAATAGGAATATTCCCGAGAGACTTATTCGACCATCCGAGGTAGTCTAGAAGATTTTCTGCGAGTCATACCGAAGCGACCACAGATGATGCTTTGATACTTCCATTGATCTACCAGGGCGTGCCTTGAAGATTGAGTCAAATATTCGAGCACTCCATCATACAATTCCGCTTGCACGCACGTCTAGGAGGTTTAGAGCCAGAGCGTCAAAATAGACTTATGCAATCACGAAGGCGATGCCATTGTAGTGATGCATTCCTATCGTGGACCACTGAGCCAAGAGAAGACTATTACCAGGAAGTCATCACAGATCCCCAGCCAATGCGCAGAGAAACGAAGAGCTTGACAGATGCGAAGCTGTTCAGAGATGGTTGAGGTAGATCTGTATTATCGCGGACCGCCGCCACGGAATGGTCAAGTCACTCTTATTGGCTTGATCGCCAACGGATGCTGGGTGTTGACTGGCTTGTATACTGCTTCGAACTCTATCTCTTCTGCTCAGTCTGTGGTTATTGCGCTCTTGAATACGATGTGCACGATTACGTTCTTGTTCGCCGATAGTAAGTCGTGGTCATGGAGACAGAGACTTTTATACCATTGAGCTTCTTCAGTCGAGTGGAGAGGCAGTAAATTCGATACTTCTGAGAATCATTTTTTATTCTTCTCAGGCTATGTTACACGTGTCGGCTTCGAGCCTGAAGAAGGCACTCACGAGCAAGATACGAAAGGCACTCATGAAGTCTTTGAGGTACCACAGATGATGATACATCCATCATTCCGCGGTGTCTAATTACACGAAAAGAGGAACAGTTCTTTACAGATGTTTAGAATAATCGGTCAAGGCTGGGAACAACATTATATATCCGGTCTCAAGATCCGCTCTGAAAGGAGATCTTATTATTGTACCATGCGTCAAGAAAGGAATTTAAATCTATATTGCCTCTACTATTTGATGTAGCAAATGTCTCCTTGAATCATACACGAGATCACAGCTGCAAATTCTGCAGCACTCCGATACTCCCAAATCCGCGTCGGCGTGGAGAGCAAAAAGGGGAGAACGAAGCCAGAGAGATGGCACTGAGCGCTTCTCTGTAGGCTTGATTGCAACATCCAACAACGCAGCTCATCGGACTATAGTGACGCACTATTCCACGTCAACGATAGTCGACCAAAGCACCCTGTAATTTCAGCGATACCGATTCTTGTATATACGGCTCGCAGCCCCCGGCATCAATCGATACATCAGCATGAGGAGAAGATAGCAAGCGCCTGGCTTGGGAGGCGACTCTGGGAGTGAATTTGGGGGCCATCGTGAGGAAGAAAATGCTGGGAGTGAAAGTCGACTCCAGCGGCTTTTGGGAACTCCAGAACCAGAGAAGCATGGTTTCAGCAACAGACTCCAAGTTTGAAACCGCCTGTTTCCGAACAGTTCAGCTGGCTGTGTGGGTACGGGTGGAGACAAGGCAGATTTTCTTAAATTACATTTATCTCCCAGTCGCAATTGCGATTCTTCCCCCTTTAGCAGACACCTTGGGCCCGGCCCGTGACTAGAATTTGTTGAAGCGCTCCAAGTATTCGTAACATTCCAGAAGAGTCATAACACCAACCATTTGCCGGTGGGCTCAGTCCACATTCCAACC
>JAABUZ0100000186.1_pt1 | contig 164806 bp, 183 predicted proteins | sample 5562091 | NCBI WGS metagenome assembly JAABUZ01 (sample SAMN12813069, study PRJNA571459) | rock metagenome | isolation source: Antarctica rocks | place: Antarctica: Victoria Land, Linnaeus Terrace sud | collected 2015-12-21 | reverse complement strand
CTCCCCCCCCCCGGGCTTTGGGGGGGGGGGTGTTTTGTTTTTGGGTTTTTTTGGTTTTGGGGTTTTGTTGGGGGGGGGGGGGGGGGGGGGGGGGGGCGGGGGCGGTTTTGATGTGTGTTGTGGATATTATATGCTGGAAGAAGGGTTGAGGGAAGTAGTTGGTCGTTTCATTGGCGCTGTAGAGGTATCTTTGTAAATATATATATATATGCTGCTTGTTTTGGAAAACAGAAATCCGATACGTTAACTCAGATTACCAAACACCAGGGAATGATCTTCGAATCATGGCACTCCTCGTAAACGTTAACCGGGAATAGTTCCACCCGCACACCTGTCCATCCAGCAAATCCCTACTACCTTCCCCTGCCCTCCTCGGCCTCCCTCCTCAAATGCCTAATCACCGCTCTATTCGTCTCCCTTTCCGCTCTCAGCCCCTCAATCTCACCCTGCAGCTCCGTGATCCGTTCGTTTTTGCTCGCAATCAGGGATCTGGAGATGTCTCTCCCCTTGATCACGCCGTGCGTAAACAGTGCGTGCTTGTTGCAGATAGCTTTGACGGTGGCTAGGATGTCAGGGGATATAGATGCGGTTTGGAGCGCTTGGAGCATCTCGGTTGCGAGGTCGCTGTCTTGGCTGTTTCCGGCGAGAGCATCTTTGAAGCGCCGGGGCGAGGGTGTTTCGGCGGGGGAGGGGAGGCCGGCGCTGGGGGGGAAGAGGGTGTTGGCACGGGCGTTGGTGGAGGGGGTGGTGAAGATATCAGTGTTTGCGCCAGAGGTTGGTGTAGGCCATGCAGCAGCGCTTTCACTTTCTAATTCATCACGTTTGCGTTTCCCCGGTGTAGACAGCAGATCAATCTTTATGGCTTTGCGCGGAGTCTCAGGCGGTGGCATCGCATTGCTGGATAGCTCATCGGCGACCTTGGAGAGTTCTTCATCATCACTGAGAGGCCAATCGTAAGATTCCTCGGCAGCAGCGGTTTGCGTAGGTGCTTTAATGCTGCTCGGGACAGAAAAGCGGGGGGCGCTCGGGGGTTTGGAGGGGGTGTAGGGAGCTGTGATATCTAGACTGCTTTGCCTCAATCTACCAAGCGACTTTGGCGTCTGAGGCGTAGAGACTCCATCTATAAAATCCTTGCTAGGAGTCTGGGGAGCAGACACCGGCTCCGAGCGAGAATTATTCAGCACAGCAGCTGCTTCTCTCGATTGTGCTTCATCGGCCCAGAGGAAGAAATCACAGCGTTTGGGCTGAGGTAGCTGACAGGTATAGAACCAGCGCCCGTGATTCTTGCCACCGTTTTTGGTTTGGAAGTTTTGAGCTGGAAGGCGGGGCTCGCAGTTACAGTGCCAGACTCCGTTGGAGAAGAGGCCTTTGAGGGGGACTTTCTGGGCGGAGGCGTCACCGCTGCGGCCTTTACCTCTCTTGTGGTTTTTGAACATGATAGGGTGCGATTGGTTTGTGGGTAGGCATGTTGGTAGATGCCTTGGTCTCTACTAAGACCGGGAGGACATGCAGCTATCACTTTCGTACAAGTCCTAGGCTAGGCTTTGTTGATACGTCAGTGTTGCTAGGAGTGATGCTTAGTCAGATAAAAACCCTGACGCTTAGCGTGATTTGCACTTCATCTATTTATCGACGACTGGACGACATTGCTACATCGAAAGACCGTACGAGGCTACGAGCAATTACTTCATGGTCTGATTACCCTAGCTCAGTCTTCAAAGCAATGCATGAGAGCAGGTCTAAGCTGAAATATATAAAGATGTGAAGGCCCGGGCTGTTTTCATATCCCATCTCCATAGCCATTTTATCCGCTTTCCAGTCCAGATATGATCCCATGCCTTTCTCTTCTATCTTGCAGCTGGCTCGACCTCTCTTGTCAATCTACTTCATGCTTTCATACGCTGTCAGACAACATCGTATCATATCGTTGAGACATAGTCTTTGTAATTACTCCTTTCCGAGATTTATCCTGATGAAAACTTATGTTTTCGGCTTTTCTTTTACCCCTAGCCATCGTGCAATATGACAGCCATGGATAATTTTCGGGCCTATACCGCGTCGTTAGCCTGCCTCCCGCCTCGCGTTTTTTTCATTCATTATTGTTCAAGGTATCCTAAGCCTCAAGGCCTTTTACTGATACATCTTATCCATACCGTGACCGCAAAGATCAAGCTGTCCGCATGCGATCGTCCGAGCATCTCATATTGACTTCTAGGACCACTCTAGGAGCTGGTTCTAAGAAGAAACACGGCTCATCTCATCTTATTGCCCCATCCGTCTTCTACGCGTGCTATTCTGTCAAAAGTCTAGACCCCTCTTCACAATCGCTTCGCTTGTTGCTACTCTCCTACTTTTTAGTAGTATACTACACCCAGAGACCACAAGCTCCTTCTTTAGGTGAGCAAGATATCTGTGGAAATCATATCCAGAAGCTGACGTTACCAAGTTTAGTTGTACTAAACTTCGGGCCACGATCAACCGCCGTACCTGTCTTCGTCTACATAAACTTACACCAACTTCAGGCTTTTTGTCTAAGATCAGACACCATTAACCGCCGCACCTGTCTTCGTCCAGATAGACATACACCATCTTCAAGGTTTTTAAACAAAAATCAACGCCGATCAACCGCCGGACCTGTCTTCATCTAGGTACACCTAGCCAATTATCAGGCTTTTCACTATGGCATCTGTGGATTCTTCTCCTAGCAGCGGGCCCACGCACCTACCAGACTTGTCTCAAGAGATATGGGACATGATTCTCAATCAACTCCCGCTCAACTCGCAGATTTCGCTTAGGATGTTAAGTCGCATCTTGTACAGTTGCACCCCAGCGTTCACCACACTAATGGATCGAGTTATGGAAAGCTCTGACCTGATGTTTGAGCGAGTTTGTATGGATGAACGTGACACAAGTCATCGTCTTAACGACCGGCTTGCCTGTAGTGCGTGCAGAACAAGACATGATGCGGATGCCTTTACGCAGGAAGAAGTGGGCAAATCCGGTGAAGAACGAGTTTGCAAAGGCCAACTGGGAAAAGTCTATCTCACGCACGATCATACAATCCGTTTCCGGGAGCTTCGAGCTAGTCAGCACGCGGTTTACAAAGTACGTGGTCAATTAGCCATAGGTCGAACTGTCGTCGGCGTGTTAGGCGAAGAGAGCAGCAGTGCTCCAGTCGCTGGAGCCGAAAAGAAAGATATGCCCCCCCTACCAGCAAGTATACGATGGTCCAAGCATCTCCTTGGAGGCATCAGAGTAACGTACGAGTGGTACTTGGATCTGGGCCCAAGGCCAAGTAGGAACCAACTCCTCCGGGCGGACTGGCTTGAGCGTAAGCTCACCGGATATGCCATCAGCTTCTGCCCCCACATCCAAGCCAGCCACCCCCGAGTCGTCGACGGCATCCTATATTGCCACGAGAACGCCTACTCGGGTCTGCAAGATCTCGTAGCCTGCACGATATGCGAGACCTCGACTAAGCTGGAGTTCCACTTGAACAAAAGGGGCAATTACGCAGAATACCCGCCGAGGCTGTTCGTTACAGTCGTGGTGACGAGGTCATTCGGACACGCCATCTCGGCGCAGGACCCCCTCTGGCTCAACCAAATGGTGCTTTAGCGCGTTCTGGCCTAGTTGTGGAGCGGCGGAAGTAGTAGTTTCGGGCCTGTATGTAAGATAGGGGTGGCGAGTTTTCCTGGACAATTTATGTCCATAGCTCAGAGCAAAAAGTTCTTTTCTTGAGATTTGAATCCCGAAGGTTTGTGTGACTACTTCGAGAAGTCGGTTAAGCGCCCATGCATTGCCTTGTTGGGCCCATATATTTTCTTTACGTCAAGTTTTGTAGTCGTCTTTCTTCTCTTTTCAGACTCTGAACCGGAACTCATTTTGTGAACTATTCACTCAAGTATATCGAAAAATAGTCTCTTTCTAGTTCTGCCTTCTTAATCTCATTAATTAATCAGCTTGCTTGATCACTCAGTCAAGCTGATCAAGCGTCAGTGCATTTCTCTTTTGCCCTCAAGAATTTTCTCTGCATCATCTTTTGTAATCGTCATACTTCTCTCCTCAGACTCTTAGTAAGACCCGTCTTATGAAATTTCTAGCTGAATAGTTCGAAAGGCAGTCTTAATTCTTAATCACATTTCACTCAGAACTTTACTAATCGATCTGTTAGCTGTTACACCTTATTGAGAAGGCATGAGTATCTCTGTTTCTTTTCAAACATCTTTTCTACGTTTCTGGTTCGTCTTTTCTATCTTCTTATAAGCTTTGCTGAAACTCAAGTTACGAATCATCTATTTAACTGTATCGAGAAATTGTTTCTATTTTAACCTCATTCTGTTTCTTTACAAGTCGACAAGCTTGTTTAACTACTTCGAGAAGTCAAGCAAGCGTTTAAGAGCTTTTGCTTTTGCTTTTGCTCTTAAGCATGTTCTGTTATGTCAACTTAGTTGTTCGTCTCTCTACTCTTCTTGAAAGCCTGACAAAGATTCCTCGTGCGTTTTGTTTAATGAGACACATGGAAAGATACTCTGGTCTCTAACTTTCTCTTCTTCAAGAATCAACTTGTCCCTCAATCTTTTAACCTTGCCTTCCCTTCGCACCCCCATCCTACGCTTTTCAATCATCCCACCACCCAGTCCCAAATCACGCCAAAAGAACAACCCGTCCTGCCAACCTCAGTGCAAGACACAGCTCGTTACCCCACAACAGCACAATATTCGTTCTCGGGTACGCAATCTCTACATTCGAGCTTCACCTTCTCAGCCACTAAACAATACTCGTGTTTAACCTCTATCTGCGCAAATTGCCAAACCGCCCACGCTAACCTTATTTTATAACGCTAGTACACAAAAGTCATAGTGTGGCATAATTAGTACTAATGCGCGGTTTTGGCAGTAAGGGGGGCAATAGTTTGCCATGGTCTTGAAAGAGTCACAAATCAATGCACGAAATTGCCCATCGAACCTATCAAGGTATCGTAGGTGTGCCAAAGAGAATGTGCTCCGAGTCTTTAACGGAGCAGCTTTCTGCGCCTTACCATGCCAGCCAGTGTTGCTGCAATAGTGTTAATGGGCTTACTCCGAGTCTGTGGGGTTACCTTTGGCCATCAGTGCATGGTTATACTAGATAGGATGGAACGAGAAATTGTTGATACTTTTCTTCAAGTGGACAAGTCCAGCGAGTCTTGAGCAAGTTTCCATTGCTTGGCGCCCACATCTTTATTGGTGCCCCAAAAGATTGCGATTCCTTCGGTTTTCACTCTTGTTAATTCGTTGTTTGATCGTATCTGGACGTAGCTGTTTTCTCCTGGTGACCACTGGAATCTCTTACAGTTTGATGCTCGAGCAGACTCATCTCCCACTTCTCACATACTATTTCTTGTGATGAAGATCCACAATCTACGAACATGAGCTCTCTGAATGACATGGATAGTCGTGATGGCAGACATCGAAGCTAAAAGCTCCTTTGATAACGACCGAGAGATACTGGCTCGCCTGGGTAAGAAGCAGGTACTCAAGGTAAAAATTTCAGGGTTTTCGGCTTTGTATCAAATTATCTCGCTGACGATACTTAGCGCAACTTTGGGTTTCTGTCTCTATTTGGCTTCAGCTGTACGATACTAGTCACGTGGGAGACAGTTCTCCCGTGAGTGGGATATCGATCCACATATCAATTCGTTATTCTAACCGTAGACAGGCTCTTTACAGCCGGATTTGTCAAGTACGTGATTGTGTATCACTTTCCATACGTCAATAGCTTACTCCTACTTCAGTGGAGGCCCAGCTGGCGTTGCATATGGGTTCCTGATAGCATGGTTTGGTAGTCTATCAACATACACCGTTATTGGCGAGCTGGCCTCGATGTAAGGCTTTCACATCTCACCATGTCCATGTTCAGAAACTGAACTTCGAATATATAGAGCTCCTATAGCTGGGGGACAATACTATTGGGTGTTCATGCTCGCCCCGAAGTCTTCCAGAAAGTTTCTGAGCTACACGACAGGTATGTCACGAATAAGCCTTAGACAGCAACCAGAAGAACCGACGGCTGCTTTACACTCCCCCGAGACGTCTTGAGGAACTGGAGATTTTTTCGTGGCTGAAATGATCTTCACAGGCTGGCTCACCACGATTGCCTGGATAGCCACCGTGGCCGCCGAATGCTACATTGCCGGAACAATGATTCAAGGCCTTATCGTCCTGAACTATTCCAATTATGTTTTCAACCCTCTGCATGGCACACTACTCAGCTGGGCTTCTGTTGTCGTTGCCATATTCACCAACGCCGTTGCTAACAGTGCTCTGCCTCGTATCGAGGGGCTGATTTTAATACTTCATATTCTGGGTTTCATTAGCATCTTGATACCTTTTGTTTACATGGCTCCACATACGTCAGCCCCGGATGTTTTTGATACTGTTCTGAATGAGGGGAACTGGTCTACTCAAAGCCTCTCCTTTTGCGTAGGACTCATCGGGAGCGTCGCCGAATTCGTTGGTAAGTAAGATCTAGAGACTCACTACATATCCCAGCTCACAAATCATGATTCAGGCGCCGACGCTGCTGTTCACGTAAGAACTAATACATTCTGACACGCTCTAGCGCTTACATTCTTACCAGATGTCGGAGGAAATCCAAAATGCTTCTCTCAACGTCCCGCGCGCGATATTCACGAGCGTCCTCCTCAACGGCGCTCTCGGTTTCGCTATGACGATGGCGCTCTTGTTCTGCCTCGGGGATATCAAAAACGCTTTGGTAGATAAGTTCAAACTTCTCTTCGCTGGTTCTCTCGCTTACGGCTTGAAAAGAATACTCCCACAAGGTACCCCTTTATCGAGATATTCGCTCAAGCAACCAACTCGGTTTGCGGGACCACAATCATGGTTTCCATAATCATTATCATGAGCATCTGCGCGACGATTGGTTTTGTTGCGACATCTTCAAGAATGGCCTGGTCTTTCGCCCGCGACAAAGGTCTTCCATTCTCAAGATACCTGAGTAGGGTAAGGCCAGCCACGTTCAGTCACACCCTCCCTCTCCCGTCCACAAAGTCATCTTATTCCAAACCCTCCCTCAACACACCCCAATATCCCCTGAAACCACCCCCTCACGAAACCCTACTAACCCCCAACCCCCCCTAGATCAACCCCAAAACATCCATCCCCCTCATCTCCCTCATCCTCGTAACCACCCTCCCCTCCCTCCTCCTCCTCCTCAACATTGCCTCCCCCACCCTCTTCAACGACGTCATCTCCCTCTCCGTCTCCTCCTTCTACGCCTCCTACTTCCTCCCCTCCGTCCTCCTCCTCTGGCGCCGCACCACCGCTCGCATCCACGCCCCCTCTTTCCAACAACCCCACCACCAACCACCCCAACCACCACAACCCCCCACCATCGCATCCCCGCCCCTCACCTGGGGCCCCTGGCGCATACCGGGATGGTACGGCGTGGCGAACAACGCCTTCGCGTGCGCGTGGATGCTGTTTGTGGTGTTTTGGAGCTTTTGGCCGCCGGGGGCGAAGGCGGCGGCGAGGACCATGAATTGGAGTGTCGTGGTTACGGGGGCGGTGGTGGGGTTTAGTGTGGTTTATTATGTGGTTTGGGGGAGGAGGGGGTTCAGGGGGCCGGTCGTGGAGGTTGAGGTTGAGGTGGAGGGGGTGGCGGTGGGGGAGGCGGAGGGGGTAGTGAGCGGGGGGGCATGTGTAGGGGTTTAATCATGATATGGGGTCAGAGGTAAATATGGTCTCACACCTTTCGACTTGAAAGAAAACGGAACCTCCACATGGCGAAGTCGACGAGTGGAAACACTCTGGTTTTCACACTCAATAGAATGAGATTTTCTACCCAAAACCATTGTTATGACGAAAAACCCATCTATCTTTCCGACTCGCACAAGAATTCCCCCACGTTGGCAGACAAGCACCGAGAAAACAGAAAAGTCCACTTTGCACGGCTAGAGTTTCCTTGGACCTCAAAACTCCCCCCTGGAAGATTCTTTACTTCTACTTCGTATTTAATGGTGTGACACAAAGTTCTCCTGGACAAAACTCAAGCCTAATTCACCATAACATCTCGCAGCGACATCTGACTAGACCGAACACAAACGCTCCAGCGCCTCAAATCGGTCATTAGCCGCCGTAGCGCTCATACAGTAGCTTGCAGTTCAACTCTAGAAGAAGACAAAAAAAAAGAGACGATGAACGCGTTAGAGTATATTCCAAAACTAATGGAGAGAAAGTATAGTAAAAAGTGGGAAGTGAAAAACTCGGGGATTGGATGAGATGGCGAGAATAGCTGAAGTGGCCGGAGGAAATTTGCTGGCTGGTGAAGACGTTGGGGTGGTGAGAGGTGTTTCCATTTCGGGCGGACAAGGGGAAATGGATCAATTAGGGGCGTTAAGCGGATGCGATGTTTAAGAGGTTTGGAGGAATGGGCTTGTGAAGCGGGGCGTCAGTATTTCTGCCACCATGTTGAGGAAGCAGTCCACACCGCTAAGTCCATGGAGAGGGTCAGTGAAGCGAGAACGATTGCTTGTTGAAACTGATGAGATGGACGCTGGAGGCTGTATGATGAGGCTCTACCTTGAGCCTGCCGTTAGCCCTTACGTTTCAGAGCCGTCCTTTATATCATTTTAGGTCGCTCGTGTTAGAGCCCCTGTCTGTTGCGTCTGGTCGTGGACTCCCAGATTCATCGTCTCAACTCGGCCATATCGCTGAAGCTCAATCGGCCGGGTTTTTCGGAAGCGGAGTCCTTCAATGTTGAAGCCGAGGCGACCTATCTTGGTCTGTGTAATCGCCTCATGAGCTCTGTAGTATTGTGATATCTTTTGTCATACGCCCCAACAACAACCTCCAAAACTACTCTTCCCACGCCTTCACCTTCATTCTCCCACACCACGGAGGCCTCCCCTCCCATCTCATCCAGGACCGTAAGAAATTCGTCTACCCCACCACCGACGCCAAAATAGACCTTTTTCGCAGCGATCAGGGCCAGCGACCTGCCACCTCGCTCCTCGGTTGCTTTAAGTAGCAAGAGCAAGGTTGATGTGAATAGGCGGATGGTAGAAGGCGAGTAGATGGTCTCGCTTGCTATGATTAGCGTGTCACATGTTACTATGCGTTCATTTGGAGGGGGATGCTGTGATGAGATGAGATCAACAAAGGCAGGGCTCCAGCCACCGGAAACGGCAGAGATATTTATACCGAATCGATTCAACGAGTCGGTAAACAGCTGTTGAAGTTCTTGAGTGACCTCCAAGTCGCCAAAGCATGGAGATTGGATATCGAGACTATTGGCCCAGCCGAGGAGAAGATTGGGGACGGTAGACAAATGGAGGACTGAGGGGTTGTAATCCGTGACAGTCAATTGAACGCTAGGGAATGGTTCACGCAAGTCATCAACCATTAGATCTCGGAAAAGCGAAAGGATCGGAAGGCCTGCGCCAGCCCCAAGCTAGTTAGAAAAGTCATTCACCGTTCTTTGGAGTGTCTTCATCAAGGCGCAACGAGCGCCAAGGCTGGACCAAGACGTACCTCAACGATATGCAAATCTTTCGGTCCGAGTGTTCCCAACCTAGGTATATAATAGCCAAGATAGCTGGCGAGATCCAAGGAGCATTCCCAGGTCTTGAAGCCGCCCTCATAGATATTCGGCGTTATGTCGTCGGCAGAGAGACTGGCTGTTACGGATTGGTCTAAGCCAGTATCCTCGGCCATCAATTGAGCGCGAATGTCGAATAGCTCGCGGCGCGGAAGGTAAACCGGGCTATGTCGAACCTGTCTTTCAAGGACCTTGACTTCAACAGTACTGTACGAGATGGTATCAGGGAGAGTTGATAGCTGTTAAGATCAGCACGGAATCGCCAGAGATAAGATATGTGTTCAGGGTGTCAATTTGAAGACACATCATAAAGAGAATTGGAGAATATTAATAAAAGGCGATTGCATCAATAAAATCAATACCATATCAGTAGATGGCAGCAGGTAACAGGGTAGAAGTTATGCAGTTAAATCAGAGATGTAGGCCTGTACATCATGGCTGCAAACCTAGGCATGGGTGGCAACAGTCCTCTCAATGAAGACCTCACGGCTTCTAGAGTATTGTGAGATCGTCTAGAACCTCGCTTTAAGGAACAGTAAAGGCGCTTTCGAAGTTCTCCGGAGGCATGCTATCCTCGAAATTAAAAGAAGCATAGCAACGCGTCATACCATTTCCTCTAAAGTATGCAATTTAGGTTTCGCCGTTTCACATGTGTCGTCTGGCGGCTCTCCATCGTTAATGGTAGCTGGCATTTCTCTATCCCCATCGTCCTCAATGTCTTCGTCGTTGAAACCGAATCCAAAAGCTTGCGGCATGTTATTTGCCGCTGTGCTCATGCAGTCGTCGGGTATGTTTGGATTTAGTGACGCTGTTCACAGTCGCCTGGTCACCTCGACGAGGCTATCGCATCTGCATCACTTAGAGAGCGAACCAACGATTGCGAAGGAATGAGAGATAATTGATTACAATCAAGTTCTATATATGGATCGAATCGAGTGCTGCCTCAAGTTCTCAGACGTGTCACACTAACCCCGGTATTAGTCATGTCTCATATCGGCGCGACGTCACTTCTTCTAATTCTTTGGTGCTTTCTCACCGTCATTCCTACGCCGTCACGGCAGTCTCACAGTCATCATTTTGATCATTCAATATGTCGATATCTACCAGTCATCTCAACTTTGACCGGACGACCCATGCATTGCCTTCCCTAATACTTAATTCTTCTACAACCGTTCGTTCAGTCGAATAGGACGTCGCGCCGTATTTCCCAAATGTTCTATTATGACGGTGAAATCTCACCTAGGGATTCTAGTATTCCAACGGTACCTAAAGTTCGAGGCCGTGCATTGGCGGATAAGCCTGAGCTGGCGATCTCAACCGCTCCAGTGCTGGTTCCACTTACTGCCTGATTGAACCGACTAAGGCCAGGCCTGAACAATATCACGACTCAATCAAAGATGCTTAGGTTCCAGGTGCACTGAGCACCGAATCTGCGGCCGCACATAAAGATGTAACCGTGACCTAAGGTCAAATTAAAGTATATCCAGTGGCAAAATCGCCGCTCGTTCGCCTCTGAGAGCTTGTCTTCGCTCTCTAAGTATGAAAAGCAGTTTCCTCTGTGGCTAGATCCTCTGTTGCTCTGGCTGAGTCTGTACTCTTCTGAATTTCTAAGTCTGTAATGCCCTCTACAATTCGATCAGCAAAACAATGATATTTCATCGTCTCTAGTCCTCTCGATGCGTGCAAAGAAACCGCTGACTGGGAAGGACAGAAATCGGAAATGGACCAATAGCCCCTGGCCTCTTTCTCATTTTTATTAACTGCAAAGCAGGGGGTCGAAATAGCATTGGAACCTTCTTCGGGGCAAAGGACTCGATGATCGATGACAATATTCCTTACGATTATCCGCTGATAGCCTTGCCGGGGAGTCGTTCTGGAGGTATGAAAACTACGATTAAGTGATACGAGAGCCACGATGGTTTCATTGAAAAACCACACTGTGATTGGGCAAGGAGCCTTCACAGCCTTACCAAGCATCATGGACCGTGGGTGCCCTAGCATTTTCTGTACATGGAAGACCAGGAAAGATTATTCTTATTTCCTGGACCTTTGCCACAGTCATATTAGGCTGCCAGAATATATTTGTCGTAAGATATGCAGAGCGTACAGATTGTTTTTGTCGTTTGCCTCTTCTTTCAATTGTTGGTGGATGGTGGTGTTCTACCTTCATAATTCGCTCGGTACGCCCCGAGATCTCTTGCAGCCCCTGTCGGGCGATCTCGCGCTTCCCGGGATCTCGATTACCTATCTAGTACATAGTCGAGACTCGAGACTTTGGTCCTTCCGAATTTCCGACCCCTCTAGCCTTCGCTTTTCTGTTCTTCTTTTTAAATCCTCAATTCAATTCTACTGTCGTTTTTAAAGTCATCTTGTATTTCTCATCTTCTTGTACATTCGTTTCCCGGACACTGAAACTTCAACGAATATTAATCAGACGAACCTATAACTATATATCTCCTGTATTAAAGGCCGGACGCAGTTGCCCCCCATCTACAATGCGCTCGATATTCCTAGCCATTGCGGCCTTCTCGACTGCGGTCCTTGCGCAAACAGCTACTGGCCCTAACCCTTTCAAAGTCCCCCAAGGATTCTCCTTCACTGCTGGCAAGCCCACTGATATCCAGTGGAATCCAACGACTCCAGGAACTGTCACACTCCGGTTGCGCGAAGGCGCCAACAGCGACTTGAGCTCGGGTACTGTTATTGGATGTAAGCATAATACTCACGGCACATCCTTCAACATTCGAACGCAGCTGACCACCCATCTTCGTAACAGCAAACCTTCCAAACAACGGTGCCTTCACCTTTACGCCCCCAACCGACACTGTGCGCAACTCCGACTACGCCCTCGAAATCATATCGGACACGGACCCTACTAAGGTCAATTACACCCCGCAGTTCGTTATCGAGTCCAGCAACACCGTCGCCTCCGTCACCAGCTCCAGCAGTGCAAGCGCAAGCAGCACTGATAGCTCCTCGTCTACATCCGCTAGCAGCGCTACCTCTGCCTCTTCCACGACTTCTGGTAGTAGCTCGTCAACCATGTCGACTAGCACTACTGGTAGTTCGAGTTCGACAGGTTCAACGAGTATGACTAGCGGGACCTCGACCGGCGGGACTTCAAGCACGAGCGCAAGTCCTACGGGATCAAGCTCATCTTCGGCGAGTGCGTCGGCTGCTAGTGCGCCGAGGAACGGAGCGGTGGTAAATAGCTTGAATGTGGGGGGCGCGTTGATGGCTGTTGTGTTTGGTGCAGTGGCTGCCTGGTAAGAACATTAATGCAAGGGCGGGGGCACTCAATCTTGAACTCCCTTCTCGCTAAATTATATACTTGTATAATCGTGGACACTTGCGTTGTAGGGTTTGTATCCATGAATAGGATTTTGGATTCCCTCTTACAGTCAGTGGAGAGGAGATGTGCTATGTATTTGGCTTCTGATACCTTAGGCTCTTGTCTTCTCCTGCGCTCTCCAAGACAATCATGACATATATCTGCCATATTAATTCCGTATTCCCTGCAATCAAAGCGAATGGCTGGACAAGCGCATAGTGCCCAGGTTTTCCCGCTCCTGCATTAATCCAGCTCCTTGATATGCTGTGCCAAGCACAAAAGACACCTTATGCGCCAACTTAATACCTCTGAGCCCCAGGTAAATAGCCCCAACTCTGCGCCCAACCTCGCTGATTACTTGGGCCTAACACAGAGCCCTTGCTCCCCGTCATAATTTCCCTTATGATCAACTACTCACCGGCTCTGCCACCCTTCTCAACCCCCACATTCGGCGTACGCGGTGGCTGGACGGGGGCATCCGGTATCTGCACGTCTGAGAAATCATCCTGCGACACCGCTCTGATGGTCATTACATCTGTTTCCGTTTCACGACACAATTAGCCCCTCGTCCTGTTTGTAATTTACCCCAAGGGTGGAGAGAGATATGGACGTACAGACACCGATGGTGAAAGCGAAGATAGCCCCGCCGGTGATTATGTTCTTGATGAGGTAAGGTTGGCGAGCGCGGATTAGGGCAGCCGTTTGGCGGTATTCTTTATCGTAGTAGGAGGAGCGGGGGAGGCTGTGGGTAGAGGTATAGTTAGTGGGGTTGATTTGAGGGTGTGAAAGAGCGAGGGATGGCGGGGGTTGGGAGATGGGATCTGAGTGAGGGGGTAAATGGAGGAAAGGGAGTTTGGATTGGATGAAAGGTATTTGGAGGGATAGATCAGAATCAAGATATTTGGGAGAGAGATCAATTCGAAGCGCTTACAATGGCATCTTGAAAATGTTGGAGCAGCGATAGGTGTAAGTGTGTAAATTCTATGGAGGTGGACGGTTCAGCTAACTAAACCAACAGATACCCCCGACTAACCAGATTAGGATAGACCCTGAGCATCACGTGCATCAACACGCCCTCTTGCGCAGGCCTATCCCAGACCTCGCTGCCGCCAATTTTGATGCTATTCAGAAGCTTTCTTTGCCAGAAAGCTTCCTCTGCAACCAATGCAGCCGAGAAAGAAAGCAAAAACTCCCTCCGATCAATTAGCTGCCTCTGAAGCCATGTAACCTGCTATTTGCTATAGCTGTTAGTATTGAGCGAAGCCATTCTAGCCCCTATCAAATAGGTCTTCCTGACCATGTCATTGCCGTATGCTCGATATGTTTGCCAAATGCCTGAACAATCTCATCCTGAGGGTCCTTTTTTTTATGCCCGATATCGTTGCCGCGATATCTAATTGCTCGGGCCAGTTGCCGCTGACCCTAATGCCCGATACCTTTGCCAGATATCTGAATAACCTCATTCTGAAGGCTCTTTTTTTTATGCCCAGTATCTTTGCCAAACACCTATTTGAATAGACCTGTTTGATATCATTGTCGAATATCAACTTGCCTGCAGATCTTTGTATGCCCGAAGCCATCCTAGCTTCTATTCTGTAGATCATTCTGATTCATTGTATGCTCGAGTCATTGCCGTGACTCTAATTGAATAGGTCTGTCTGATATCATTGTCGAATATTAACTTGCCTGCAGATCTTTTCATGCCCGAATCAGTTGCCACTGATCCTTAATGCCCAAGCCATCTTCATGACTCTAATCAATGACCGTCTTTCTGACGGCCGTTGTAATTGATCCAACCCGAATCGATGTAGTCTCCTTCGTCTGATCTTTTGCCTTTCTTTTGACAATAAGAGCAAGGTGTTCCACGATTACAGATTCCTCTGCATGCCTTGACCATTTGCCTCTTCCGTGCAGTTAATGGATCACCTCCAAGCTCTTCATTCTAAGCTCCTCTTCTTCCAAGCTCTTGAGCAGTCCGTCTAGATCGGGTAACTTTCTTTAACCATGACGATGACGACGACGTTGATTGACTGACTGTATCGTAGTCTAAACGGACACAAACACACTGATATGAAGCGACTCTATGAAATAAGAGGTCCGGGGGTCATAACCTGTTGAAGCAGCGATAGGTGTAAGTGTGTATTCTATGGAGGTGAAGGTTCAGCTAAGTAAATCAACAGATACCCCTGACTAATCCGATTAGGATAGGCCCTGAGCATACGAGTATGATTCCGACTTTGATATCGTGATGGATTGTGTCTTTGCGGCTCTGCGGTAATGTACGCTAGTGTAGAGCACGGCGCGCTAGTATAATCCTTGTCTAGAAATCGATTAAGCTTTGTTTGACCTCGCGACCTCTTTCCTTCATAATACACATGCGTCGTAGACTCCTCTCTTTATGTGTTACTAGTCTACCGGCAAGCTACTACGATCGACGTATCAAACATCTGGCTAGGTGATGAATTGTACGTGTGAATGAAGGTGGATGCCAGTTTATAGGGTAAAGCTTGAACAACGTTGGTTACAGCTGATCTTACAACGACCACAAACACCCGGACCACACCATGGCTCTCTCAGTTGCAGACCAACTGACCCAGCTCGAAGCTGCACGTCAACTCGTCCTCGCTGACTCCGTATTATATCCTCAAATCGTACAAGGGATCTTACCAATTGTTGGCGCTAATGCACGACTTGAGCTGCGAAGATGGGGCGCTGAATTCTTAGCTGAGACGTTCGCGAGCCCTACAATCCCACTACAACAGAAAGAGAGTTTGAGCATCGTAGTCCTGCAAACTCTGAAGGAATTGCTGGACATACCGGATGAGGATACGGGTGTAATCAAGAGCGTAGTACAGGCTGCGGCGAGTATCTACGGCTTAGTCTTTCGTTACATGTACGTGTAAACCCTTGTCCCTCCTCCCCGTAGACTATCAAGCACGCGTCCGTGCTGGTGATACTGAGAAATGGGCGAGTAAATGGTATCTCATGTGGCCTCTTTTACTAGCATAACGTACCCTCTTGATACGCAAACATGGGAGAGAATGGCTGCCATCAAGCTCAACATATTGAAGAGATGGGACACGGCTTCTACTGGAATACGAGTGTGCTGCATCAAATTTGTGCAACGAGTTGTTCAAGTGCAGACACCGGGCGTAATTGCAGATCCACGGGTGCGTGATCTCGAAGATTGCTGAACGATGGCGCCATACTAATGATGACCGCAGCGACCTGAACAGAGTGAGATCTCACTAGCTCTTGTGCCTCGAGACCATCCCTTGATCCCACCGCCAAGACTGGAACCGGAAGCTTCAGGGCTTTTGGACAGGCTCCTAAATGTCTTCCATGAGGAGCCAAGGTAAGTGAAACGATTGTAGACTTGAACCGCTCCCTGATTCCATGATTACAGTAATGCTCTTTTGGTTAATGCCACCCTGAATTGCCTCGGTGTTCTGATCAGAACTCGACAATCCATCTCAAACAAGATCGTTGCTGCCATACTCAATTTCAACCCCATGAAACAAGTCAATTCGCCAATGACTCCCAAAATCAAGGTGCAGATAAAGTCTATGGAAAGGACCACGAGGGCTCTACTCCTGAATATCCTAAGAAAGTATGAAGCGCCTAATACTGAATAGAAGCAAGAGCTAACAGTCCAATCAGAAACGAGAGTGGACCATTCGCGCCTAGAATCAAGCAACAGATTGATCGTCTCATGCAGTCCCGCCTCGAAGTGTTTGACGAAGGGAGCCGGAAGAGAGCACTTCCCATCGAGCCGACAGACGGAATTGACACTTCCAAGCGTCAGCGCCTCGCAGCTGATCTCCCAGCTGAACCCAATTTGCCCCCCCTGCCGCCGGGTCCTACAAGTTCAGCACAGCTTTTCACCTTGACCGGCGACGTAGGCCTGACTTCATTCGACGTGACGCAGTTGCCTATCGATTTAGTGGTAAGAATAACCCTACCTGTACTCCACCGCATTAATCAAGAGGCTCTCGAGAAAGCCATCAATGGCGTACGATCTCGCTACATCGCCTTAGGTAGAAGTCAACAAGCAGCCAAGCAAGGCCAAGGCCCAAACCTCACTCTCGACGATGAAGAAGAGGACTACGAGCCAGACTTTCAGCCTACAGAGGATACAGAACAGATACTTAACAAAACAGATGCATTGCCTCCTGAAGACTCACTAGAAGCGTCCCCCGAGGTTGCCCTTGGTCCGTTCAAACTACCGCCGCCGCCGCCTTTGACTGCTGAGGAAACAGAACACATAGGAAAAGGCACGATCAGCCGGGTCTTCAGCGTGATGAGTGTTCTTGACGAACCATCAGCAGCGAAGAGGCAGAAACCAGGTTTGAATAGATTAGCAGGGAGCAACTACGATAGAGAGGCATGGATCACCGTGATCACCAGGTTGGCAACGCGCGCTTCTGCAGGATTAGAAGGTGATCAATCAAGCGAGGAGGAATCAAAATCGGCCATCCAAAAGACCGTGACAGAGCTCAGTCTCAGCGACGGCATAAGAGAGACCCTTTTCAAATACATCATTGAAGATTTCCGGACCCGAATACCCATAGCGATTTCCTGGTTGAACGAAGAATGGTTTAATGACCGGATGCAAACGCAAGCTTGGGAACAGCAGAAACACAAAGTATCACCACCACCAAAGCAACACTACGAACGATGGGTGCTAAAAGTTCTCGACGGTATTGTGCCGTATCTGGATGCAAAGGACAAGGTCCTGATTAGGTTTTTGTCAGAGGTTCCGGGGATAGATGAGAAGATACTGGAACGCGTGGAAGGGCTGGCGCGGGATCCCGAGAGGGTCACCCTGGCGGTTAATGCGATACAGTAAGCCCTTTTCTTGTTTGTTTAAGGGCAGGAAGCTGATCGAACCGCAGCTATTTGATCCTAGTCAGACCACCCGTCCGTGAGATGTGCATAGACGCAATCGAAGACTTGTGGCGGAACAGTAAGCCACTATCCTACCCTTCTCCCTTAAACAATTCCTAACCAGCTTCCAGACGACGACGCCAAAGCCCCCACCACCAAAATCCTAACAAAATGGCGTCCTCAAACCCTACCAGACTCCAAACCCATACACGCATCTATGAACGGCACACAGCAACCGCCTTCAGATCCCGGTAAAGATCCTTCTGCCTCTAGCATACCTGTACCTCTTGCTGCACAAGCGCAGGACCAAGCGCAGGGGGTGGAGGAGAGGAAAGGGAGTATGCCGGTCGCTGCTGCTGGGTAGCTTCAGATGACGACAACGAACGGGAGGAACGGAAGGCATGTATTACTAGATTCTGAAAGGATCTCAAGATTTCTATCGGAAGGATGTGTTATTATCCTACCCGTGCATTACGCTACTGGTAGGACAATGGTGGAAGGGCGTATCGCTCTTGGACTTTTTCCATTGAAGCGAATACCTAATACCTGGTGCTTTCTAGCAAGCGCTTGTATGATCTACTTAAGACGGCAGCTATAGTTTTAAATGAATTTTGCTGCACAAAAATCCCGTTTCCAATATTCTCTTACCCTCCCTTCCCTTCCAACATAACCTCCATCGCTAATACACTCCAACCCCAACCCACCTATCCCGCCTACCCCGACTCCCAACTCCCTCTCTTTCTCAACGATCGAAATGCTTATCCCCCTAGGCATATTCCTCCTCCTCCTCACACTAAGGATGCTCTACGAATACATTACCAGGCCTGGGTGGTTTTGGCGGATTGGGGTTAGGTGAAGGGTTTTTCAGAGGAGGGGTGGGTTGTGTTGGGGTGTTGGGAGGGGGTGGAGGGGGGTAAGGGGAACAAGCGAGGGACGATATCGGGGGAAGAAGAGCGTTTTTGGGGGGGGAGGAGAGAGTTTGGGAAAGGGAAAGGGAAGGTGAGGGTGAGGGTGGTTTCTACGATAGGATAGTGGATAGTTGAAAGACTTAATCAAATTCTCCTCCCCTTCAGGTTCACAGCCACTTTGTCGACCACCGGCGCACGTGAGTTACTATCTCGACTCACTTGAGCGTTTGCGTCTTTCAGAGTGTGAAGAAAGTGGTGTTGGGGCGGTGGAGAGGGTTTGTTTGTCTTGAGAATCGGGGTTGGAGGGTTGAGGGTTTGATCACTTCACTCAGCACGCCTACCTTACTTGACCATATCTTGCTTCTTTCAACCCATCCTGTGATCCTTCCAATATCCAGAAGAGTCGGTAGAATACTTTCGTTAGTTACTTAGGACAAGTGGATTCTGTCGTTTCGTGCATCGGGGGTGTTGCTTTACGGGAGTTTGTGAATAATACTACAAATCAACAGGTAATTCAACAGGTTTTTTCCCCCACAAAGTGTGAGCGAGCGCTACTTGATCAACGACAGCCACAACATAACAGCAACCTTCGAAAACCGTGAATTGCAGGAATTTTGAAAGAGTGTCGACTTGCGATACATCTCCAAAAAAAAAACCTCTCGGAAGACCTCTACGACAGCAAAGGTGGACACAAGGTAGGTAATCATCACAAGCTGGCTCTTGACTATGGGGTTTGAAATGAGCTTACAAGGCCAAAGACAATAAATACCCTCGTACAACCAAGCATCAGCTAGATTCAAGGAGAAAGTCGCACCGAATCTAGGAGGTTTCTACTGAGGAGCGAAGAAAAGGTGAATAAGGTAGTTGACCGTGGAACTTTGTGGTGAGATGTGAGCTCACGATTGTAGAACATTCTCGATACAAATCCAGCAACCTTGAAAACAGGACTACAGAGTTGCTAAGGGCGTTCTACAACATTGAGGGCGAAACGAAAGGTAAACACTTCCTTGTTACTTGACGCTCAACCCCCTTTTTTTTGGAAGTGAGCTCATAATTCCAGAAACAACCGCAACACAGCAACAACCAAGTCCAGAAAACAAACCTCAGGAACGTGGAAAACTTGTCAGATCACACAGCATACAATCAACAGAAGGTAAGAGCGCACAGAGCTTTTCCTGTCCTTTTGTTTGGTCCTTTTGTTTCCATGCGCCAGCTCAATCCCTCACATTTCTCATTTTGGAAAGCACGACCGACCACTTTTAGGAAACCTCGGATCAAACGCATATCCCAGCTCATTACACCGTGAGCATTCATAATTTGCGGGCTTTTCGCTCCGGTGCTATTTCAGCTATGAACACGTTGCGGCCCGTCACCTTGGACGATCTTTTTCATCGTGTTTTTGGTGTGTACCTTCACTTTTTGGCGGAAGATACCCAGTGGTGAGGGGGCCTTGTGATCCTTAGCCATGAGGGATTGTAGAGATGAAGCTTGATTGTGTGGAGGGCAATGCGGAAATGTTGATTCAATTCTTGTTGTTGCACCCCAAACTGTCGCATTTTCCATGCTTCTGTTCAGGAAAGGACGAATTAATATTTTGGCGGGGCCGCTGGCTACTCTTGCGGTGGGGCAAGGGGGTTGGTAGCTCTTTCCGCGGTTCAGTATCAATAACCTAGGATTTCTTTCTTTCCAAGGCTCCCCTGCTGATACTTCACCTCTCTGTCGTAACACTTTCTCAAGATGGCGATAGCTGACCCAATAGTAGCCACCATGTCCAGCCCACCTGGACCAACCAGCCCCACCAAGGGTCGCGGCTCAGTTGTCACCACCGAGGAAGAGTTGATCCTACTGTTGCTCGCAGCCAATCCCAAACTCGCCCTGAACTACAAGGTCATGGCTGCTCTGAGCGGGGGCAACCGTACTGCCTCCTCTCTGGAGCATAGATTCCGCAAATTGAAAGTCCAGGCCAAAGAATTAAAAGACGACCACGATCGAGCCCACGGTATTGAAGGCGACGAAGGAAAGGACGGGAAGGCTGGAGTTGCTAAGCCGGTCGCCAAGCCGGTCACTAAGCGTGCACGCACGACTGTCAAGGAGAAGGAACAGGGTTCGGACGCAGACGAGGAAGAGGGTAAGAGTTTGAAAGTTGCCAAGCGGGCCAAGGAAGGCGGTGAAGATGCTAAGGATGAACCAGTCATCAAAGCGGAAATAAAAAAGGCCGCCAAGAAGCTCGCGACTGCCTCCAAAGATGGGTCTCCAGTGAAGCCTAGAGTCCAGAAGAAGGGGGTTGCGAGGATTGTGAAGAAGGGTGATGTGAGGAGTGGCGAAGATGAGGAGTTGGTTGAGTTGAAGGGTAAGGGGAAGAAGATGAAGGTGAATGTTGTGGAGTCCAAGGCGAAGGAGATGACAGGGAAGGCGGCGAAGGCAGGGGATACGGTGGACGAAGGAAATATCGGCGCGGGACAAGATCTTGGCGACATGCAATTTGAGCTTGAAGAACGCTGAGGTGCCAGGGAAGGTAGGAAAACTCCGAGCTTCGTGAACCTGGTAGTCTTACTGACAGTACACAGGTATTAATATCATCTGGCATGAACATCCTCATCGTTCTTAGTGTATGATAGCGTCGGCATCTTGCTCGGATGGATAGTGGTTGCGAATAGGATTGTGGTGAATCGGTTTATCAATCGAAAGAGCTACAATAGGTATCGCAACTGCACCCATTCCCTTCCAACATACGTTCCAGTGCGGAATGTGCTTGCTTTATATCTGCGAATATGTTGACTGTTCCTGCTTTCTCCGCTTGGTACATGCCTTGCGGGAAAACTGAGCACCAGGGCTGAAGAACTCCGGCCATTCTCCGCCCCATCTTTAAGTCGGTTTTTTCTTGTAGATGGTCCTGGTCCTTGTCTTCGTTTGTCAAGACCCATGGATCTTCTCCCTCGAGCTTTGACTCAATATCATGGGTGGCCTTGGCTACCTCGACCAAATTCTTCCCATCTGCGGTCGTACCTTGGACTCGACCTGGTTCAGTGACCGTCTTTGTGTCTGCTAATGGTTTCGTATCTCCTTCGATCTGCAAAAAATGATCCAAAAGGAAGTTCGCAATCTTCGCTTGAAGTTTGCCATCGCTAGATATGCTCACAGTGTCTTTATCAAATATACTATGCAAGACCTCTAACCCTCCAGCATCAACAAATTTTGATAGTTGAGAGGAATCTTGACACAAGCCGGATAGAACAAACACCATCCTTTGAAGAAGTTTTGGGAGATTTTCATGCACCAGGGCAACCAGGACAGCTTCGAGTGGGCCAGTGGGCCATTCGTCGTTATAGAAATGGCTAAGTGCGGCTGTCAGTGCGTCTGGGTTGTTGTGTATCGCGGTACCGAGGAGAAGAGCAGCAGCGGAGCGGAGTTCAGACGAGAGACTGGAGGCTGAGAGGAGTTGGAAGATTTTGTGAGAAATCGCTCTGTCTCGAGCTAGGGTGACACCCCAGTGGTAAGAGTGAGAGAGATCCTGGAGGTCAGAGAGTGCGAGTAGCTGGGTTTCTAGGTCATCTTTGGGCGATGACTTAAGAACGGAGATGCTATCGGCAAAAAGAGAATGCTCCTCGGGTTGGAAGGTTGCGGGGCGTATTGGGTGTTGGTGTTCTGGACTCGATTGATCATGTATGCTAGGTGGTGACGGCTGCTCTTCAGGTTCTTCCAAGATGATGAGATCTGAACGTTGCTCTTTTTCTTCTGGAATAGGTACTTCAACGGTAAGATCGGAATAGTGCTGTTCTGATTCGTCCAAGTCTGGTACATTAATTTTTGCTTCCTTTACCCCGGTTGCGAGGTTCAATCGGACATGGAGACCCTTGGGAATCGACTGGTCATCATGGACTATTCGAAACTCGTCTGTAGGTAAGAATTCTCTTGGGTAGCATTCTGCTGGATTACTTGTGTGACATATGAGGTCTGCAGATGCGGCGGGAGAGGGTACAGTTGCTTGAGCGAAGGAGAGGAAGGAAATGGCGGTGGTAAGAAATGCTAGCATGACGAAATAAGATCCTTGAGAGTATTTAGCAAGTGCCACGATAGCACAGAGATGTTTATGAGAAACGGAGAAGATACATCTGCTTTTATAGAAATTTAGAAATTCTTCATTGCGGTTTAGTTGGCATCTTCGATATTCTCTGTTAAATCCGATTGGTCTATCCCAATGACTAAGCGGCTATATCCACATATCACCTCTTTAAAGCTGCATATTGATATCAATCCATTGGCGGCTTTGCACTTCTTCCACAATGCTGCAAACAAGGCGAGACCTTGCTCGTCTCGTCCGGCAGACGTATCGCCGTTCACAGCGGCGCCATGCCAGCAGCACCCATCCTCCAGGCGAGCCCAGTGGTCATGCAGCCGCTGCCGGAAAGAACGAGCCCACCCACCATGGCCATCACCCTGAAGCTGTCAACGAGTCACTGGGCGTACGTTTACCCCTAACAGCCCTGGCGGTGAAGAAATCCCGATGAATGCACAAGCTTACCCTAACAGCGCGGCTTCTACTTGACCATCGCCGCCTTACCCCTCTCCTTCGCAATTTATAAATTCTCCCGGTCTTCGAATGGTAGTAGCGCCGCCCAAGCGCAACCGCTTATCACGCGCTTTATCAAGAGCGTTAGTCAGTGGTTAGGGAGTTGGGAGCAAAGGAATTCGTTACATACGGCCATGATTGAGCAGGCGGCGCAGGACCGGAATCTGTTTAAGAGTAGTCCGGGCAGCAAGCATGTTGAGTTGAAGTTTCCAGAGTATGTCTACGCTCTCTAGATCATCCGTGCTTTTCACACAGAGTAGATTGGGCCGAATACTACCCATCGGAAAGCAAATCCCTCAAGGCTAGACTGCTAATACAATTATCCAGAGTTTTCAATACCGGCTCGCCCTATAACGTTCCCGCTGGCCACAGCGCGAACCTAGAAGATCTTATTGCTCACTATAAGCAGAAAAATGTCAGAGCGGAGGAGGCAAGAGTGGCGAAGCTGAAGGCAATGGAGTGAGTAGCAAAGATCACGGTGATCCTACGAAAGAGATCGTTGGAAAGAGAACCTATTGATGTAGCAATGCCTAGGCACGGGCTATCTGGAGTTTTTGTACATATGAACAATAGTTGGGTCATTCAAGCTTGCAGTCACACCGAAGAGCATGATGTACCGATCTACAGAGAACATTCAGATTTGCCCATCCCACGACAGTCATTTAAAGCCTTTTTCTATGGGATTTTCCTAAGGCCGGAAAGTACACGTCTCTTGATTTGAATCACAAGAACCCAGTCGTTGGCCTCTCCGCAAATCGATCATTCGCGGAGTCTGCCACTCAAAGTTTGGAGAAAAGAGATTCCACCTAGAAGCATGCTTCACGACAAGCGTCGGTCTCTATATACTATGGTAGTGATCACTGCTTCAACCTGCGAATCCGAATTGCAAATTCGCATGCCATGTATCGCTCATCTCCTGACGTGCCCTCCTTTATCCAAGCGGTAGCCTTGAATTTACAACTCCAGTGGTCATCCCCGATCCTTCTACTACGGTATATTATATCTTAACTGCTTCCTTTCGGCATCCCATGTTGATTTTGGATTTTGGGTTTTAAGAACCTTGACGAAAACATCAACGGTTATGTAGTTCCTGATGCGCTCGCTCGCTGGCGGCTGAAGCGACCCCAAATTGCGGTTGGCGTGATGTCGGTTATAATTTCTGTAACCGGACGGGAGCGAGATATAGGATCATGTGATTCGACTGTGATTGGACCCCTGAAACGAGTCGGCTATACCTGAAGTGGCAAGTAATATGCAACCTACGCTGAATGTTCACGCGCCGTCGCAAATTTGATTTGCCCCGAATCTCCCCCCTTCTCGAGAAGCTCCTTCTCTTCCTCTTCTTCTTCTTCTACTCCCCCACGCTTTGCTTCACCTTCCAAGACAACAATCGACACTCGTTTACCTTCACAAGACTGCCACTCGTTTATCAGTCTCGTACCTCTTCTAAAACTCTTTAATCTAACCTAAATCTACCTTGCCGTCTATCCAATAGCGTCAATATGTACTTCGCAAAAGCTCTTCTTGTCGGCGCATCTTTTGCTGTCGCAGCCGTTGCGCAGACGACAAAGCTTGCTTTCACTACGCTTCCAACTTCAGTGACTGCTGGTAGCTCCACTGAACTGAAATGGACCGGTGGTGATGGCACTGTAAGACTATCATACTGCACCCCAACGGCAACAAACAGCGCTAATCATCTACTGTTACAGGCTGTTACCATCATTCTTCAGCAAGGCACCGCAAACAATCTCCAGACTGTTCAAATCGTCACAGGTAAGCCATCCTCAGCTCTAAGCAGAGTGGTGCACCTGTTTAGCTATTACGAGTTTGCCCTTGTACTGATTTTTCGCTCATCAGGCTCTGCGTCCGGCAACTCTTACACATGGACACCCTCCAAGTCGCTCCCAAGCGGCGAAAACTACGCGCTTAAGATCACCCAAGGCACCAGCGCGGTCAATTACTCCGGCCTATTCAGCCTCAGCGGCGGCTCAGCCTCGTCTTCGTCCTCTTCATCCAGCGCCTCCTCAACAGACAGCTCCTCCATGTCCGTCACCCCCGTCGTGCCCGTTCCCCTACCCTCAACCCAGAACAGCACCACCACGACCATGCCAAGCTACAATGCCACCACCACCGCCATCGTCGGCACTGGTATCGTCGGAACTGGTATTGGTGCTTCTGCCAGCGCCGGCACCGGCATCCCCATGAGCCGCAACACCACCATGAGCATGGCCACCCTGACTTCCACCGCCACCACATCTTCCTCGGCAACGACTTCCGGCGGCTCCACCTCTGGTTCCAAGGCCCCAAGCGCAAGCCCGACCAAGGCCCCCAGCAGCGCCGCTGGTCTTGGAAGCCCATTGGCATTTGTGCTCAGCGCTTTCATCGCCGTTGTGTACCTCGGATAGATGGTTGAGTGCTGTGTGTTTGAGCTTGCGCCTTGTGTCCATCAAGTCCGATTCTATCTCTGTGATTCCCATACCCTTACATTATAATCACACTGTCAAAGCAATCGCACCAATGTACAAACTACTTTTTGGTCAAAGTAAGCAGAGCGAACTGTTTGGGGTCTTCATGGGGGTAATTTGGAGCATCAGCTATGAGCAAATGGCTATTTCGTTTGGTTCTCCTTGTAGCTATCATAATTCCACATCAAGTACCGAGCAATACAAAGGCGGGGATCTATTGAACCGAACAGAATACAGTATATGTGCTGCAACATGTTGAAGGCAAAAACCGGGACAACGCCAACTAAACACAATGTACTTGAACCTCAGGTCTATCGCTGGCTAGCTAAGAACCATCCATGGCGGCCCAACGGTGCAGAATAAGAAACTCCATCCCATCCCTAACAAAATGTCCCCCCTTTGTACTTCTCTCATCGCGACGACCTAACCCCCATTAACCCATTAACCCACCCAACAATCCCCACACCCTTCCTTCCTTCACACTCTTCCCCCCCATTCATCCCTTCCTCCTCCCGCTCCCCAACTCACCATTACATATCTCCCCTTTTCAACCAACCAAGCCAACGAAAACATCAAATCAACCCATCCAAACCTTTTCAACCCCCCATCGCAGCCCCATCTCGCGCACCCCTACTCACACTTTGCGGCAAGAAGTTGAGACGAGGACGTTGAGCAGGTTTGAAGAAGTTGGATTGAGCTGCGCTGAGCTGAGGTGTTGGTGAAGAGGGTTTGGCTGTAGTGATGGAACGGATTGAAAGGGGTTGAAACGACATGAACTTCTCAGCTAAATGGATATAAGCGTTAAGAAAGTTCGTCGACTCACAACACCGATTATCACTTCTTCGAACTTCTTACAACGGCAAGTTTTGTACACTTACACACCCAAGAAATGACGAACAGCACGAATAAAGCTATATACAAACCTACCTACAAAATACCGCCGAATCAAAAATACGCCCCCACTCTAATACGTCCTCTTAAAAGCCGCCACGCTCTTACACTCATTCTCATCCAACGTATGACTATTCACAGCTCTGTACTCCAACTGCACCTTATCCTGCGGTGTCCTCTGCCAACTAAGCGTGTGCTTCGTCCAGTTCTTGTCGTCTCTCTCTGGGAAGTCTTCTCTGGCATGCGCGCCTCTTGACTCGGTCCTGGCCGCCGCGCTCTCAGCCGTCTGCACGGCGCATGTCAAGAGATTGCGGAGTTCGAGCGTTTCGACGAGGTCGCTGTTCCAGATCATGCTCCGGTCTTTGGTGCCGATTTCGGAAAAGGAGCTATCGACGTCTTTGATCCGACGCACGCCCTCGTCGAGTGATTCTTGAGTGCGGAAGACGGAGACATCGGTTTGCATGACCTTTTGCATGGCGCTTCTGATTTCGTTGGTGTTCTTCGGCCCGTCAGCGGTACGGACTTTGTCGAGCACGCTGATGGACCCGGCGCCTGCATCACCACGCATCTCCTTGTGGGGCATGCCGGGCTCGAAATTGTCGCGGACGGTGTGAGAGACGGCGCGGCCAAAGACGATGAGGTCAAGGAGAGAGTTTGCACCCAGACGATTGGCACCGTGAACCGAGACACAAGCTGCTTCACCGCAAGCGAACAGGCCGGGGACGACTTTGTCCTTGCCGTTTCCATCAACAGTAAGGACCTCACCGGTATATTTGGTAGGGATACCACCCATGTTGTAGTGGACCGTTGGAAGGACGGGGATAGGTTGTTTGCGGACGTCGACGCCAGCAAAAATCGATGCTGTTTCAGAAATTCCTGGGAGACGTTCATGGAGGACCTCGGGGGGTAGGTGGCTCAATTGAAGGTATATGTGGTCTTTGTCTGGGCCAACTCCCCGTCCCTCACGGATCTCCATGGTCATTGATCGCGAGACAACGTCTCGACTGGCAAGATCCTTGGCTGTAGGTGCATAGCGTTCCATGAATCGTTCACCTTCCGAGTTTAGTAGGTATCCTCCCTCGCCTCGTGAACCCTCGGTAATCAAGCAACCAGCACCGTAGATACCAGTGGGGTGGAATTGGACGAATTCTAGATCCTGGTTCGGGAGACCAGCACGAGCAGCCATTGCCATACCATCTCCTGTACATGTATGGGCCGACGTACAGCTAAAGTATGCACGTCCGTATCCCCCAGTAGCCAGTACGGTATTATGTGAGCGGAAACGATGTAGCGTGCCATCTTCCTGGTTATAGGCAATGACCCCTTTGCACTCACCATCCTCCATGATGAGATCTAACGCGAAATATTCGATGAAGTAATTGGTGTTGTGCCGTAGGGATTGGCCATAAAGCGTGTGGAGCATAGCGTGGCCTGTTCGGTCGGCAGCCGCGCAGCATCGGTATGCTTGGCCTCCCTTTCCAAACTTTTGCGATTGACCACCAAAAGCCCGCTGGTAACTATGAAAAGTCAGTGTACGACATCACTAAGGTAATCATCCGCTATCCTTACATCTTGCCGTCATCTGTTCTCGAGAAAGGGCATCCGTAACTCTCCAATTCTCTGACACTGGCTGGGGCCTCTCTTGTCATGTAATGAATCGCATCTTGATCACCAAGCCAGTCAGAACCCTTTACCGTATCGTACATATGCCACCGCCAATCGTCTTCGTGCATACTGTAGCCGACGCGTCAGTGTCAAGTATGGCATTCGGGTAGTGGGCTGGAAGGTTCACTTTCCGAGCGCAGCATTTATCCCACCTTGCGCCGCAACCGTATGACTTCTCGTAGGAAACAGCTTCGATATACACGCTGTATTGAACCCTGCCTCCGCTAGACCGAAGGCGGCACGTAGACCAGCGCCACCGGCGCCCACAACGAGTGCATCGTACTCATGATCCTATGGGAAATTTATCAGACCATCTGTACCAGGTGTGGCGTATGACAGGCCTACTATAACGGGGTATTTGTTGTTGATGAATGGGGAGGCTTCCTTTGCCCGTAATGGCTGATTGGCTATTATTCGGGCTGGATATAAGGTTAGTGGTTGGCTTAACAAGTCGAGTGATGGGTCGTTACCAGCAGGCTTTGTGGTGGAGAACAGTCGGCTCTGACGAGTTGCCCTTAATATCTGTGGAGTCCTGTTAGTCGGTTGCCCCTCCGTGTTAGATGTATATGCAATTCTCCGACCTTTGGTGCAGAACCAAAGCTCCGCAAGCCAGAGTAAATCATGGTATAGAGGTTAAAGTGGGCGACCAGTCAGTGTGAGGTGGGATGAAGAAGGAGAGAGGTTGAATGTTGCCAATTGGAAAAGAGAGAAACAATAAATAGACTGCGGGAAGGCGTAAAATGCATCAACGACATTCGGATAATCAATCATACGGTGAGGCAATCGGCGCTAATGCTCGCCTTCAGCCTCGGCTATCTCTGCCAATGAGCGATCTTGCTTACCAAAGAGGAAGCCATTGCTAGGGCATCAGGCAGTTCAATTCTGTGTCTCCTCACTACCGGTGCTCTGCTTTCATCATTTGACCGTTAGATATGGTTAACGCTTGGTATTAATGACACTGTTGTGGCGATCTGAGAAGCGCCATCTAATGTACACAAAGCCGGTGCTCTGATTAATCGCCAAATGCTCCTGCTCCATTGAACGCCCGTGCAATCGCGATCCCCTTAACGATCATCTTAATTGTATTGCATGTATGTAGCCGTCGAGTTGAACTTTAGATTCCCCTTGATCACCTTGTCCACTGCCGCCAGGAAGTCCTTCTCCGTCGCAACCTTCCTTCTCGCACGGATTGCAAACATTCCTGCCTCTGTAGCCACACTCCTAAGTTCAGCACCGGTGCTGTTGGGACATAACCTTGAGATCAGCTCCCATCGGATATCCCTCTCAACAGACATGCTCTTGGCATGAATACGAAGAATGTTCGCCCGACCTTCGAGATCTGGTAGTGAGAATTCTATCTTCCGGTCGATACGGCCGGGTCGCATAAGCGCGGGATCCAGAGTCGAAGGTCTGTTGGTTGCAAACATGACCTTGATGTTCCCTCTCGAATCGAAACCATCGAGTTGAGTAATAAGCTCCAGCATTGTCCGCTGGACCTCATTGTCTCCACCCGCGCCGTCATCGAACCGAGCACCACCAATGGCATCAATTTCATCGAAGAAGATGATACAAGCCTTCTTAGTTCTGGCCATCTCGAACAATTCTCGGACCATCCTAGCGCCCTCACCAACGTACTTCTGTACTAGTTCACTGCCTATCACCCGAATGAAGGTAGCATCAGTACGATTGGCAACCGCACGAGCGCAGAGCGTCTTCCCGGTGCCAGGGGGACCATATAGAAGTGCACCTTTGGGAGGGTCGATTCCCAGGCTGACGAATCGTTCGGGAGATAGCAGTGGCATCTCGACAACTTCACGGATCTTCTCGATTTGATCTTTGCAACCACCAACATCACCGTAGGTAACATCAGGTTTATCCTCCACAGTCATCATCGTAACGCTCGGATCGATCTTCGGGGGCAGGGGTAGGAGGATTTCATACTTGTTGCGGTCGACGCTAGGGTAGGACTTAGTGGTGTACTTGACTTGGAGGCGTCTAGGAGTGACATACCCAACCCGCATGCCCTCCTCTATATCCGTCGGACTGACCCTCTCTCCCAGCTTTACCACGAATTTCGCTATTTGCTTCACATTGATGACATATTTGCTCTTCTCTGAGTCCTTCTCGTCCTGTATTATCTTTGTACATCTAGCGACTTGTAGGGGGTGGTCTTCCTGCATCCGTTGTCGGTCTGCAGCGATATCCCACAGATGTGGTGGCGCTAGACCTGTATCTGATTCCTGGTTCTTGTTAGTAGATGAGACTTGGAAACTTGTAAGTCTATGGTACCTTGACGCCTAAGACTCGTATTAGCCTGGAATAGCCTCGCAGTGAAGTTGATCGTCCCTTGTAGACTTACCGATCTTTTCGTTAACGCTGCTCTGCTTCTCCTTGATTTCTTTTTCTAGCCGCTTTAACGCAGCAGCATAAGGAGCAGCGCCATAGGTCTTAAGCACTTGGATATCCTCGTCTGATAGCGGCGTTATCTTCTTCTCGGGCGTCTCATCGTCTGCAAACTCCTTCTGGTACTTCTCCCAGCTCTGGCCCGTAGCGCTTGGCATTCCGATGATCTAGCCGTTTACTTTACAATCTAGCTGTACAGAGATGCTTACGGTGTCGAGAGTAGAAGGGATAATCGAGACGTATTTGTAGTGAAGTGATGAAGCTACCTTTGTTTTGCTGGTGGTGATGGCTCTTGATTGTCAGCAAGAGCTCTCGGGTTGAGCCGAGGGTAGCGCCGCGCCTGCAGACGCGTCAAAATATCAGAAACACTTTATTACTCGTATTTTGTGTATGAGGAACAGCTGGGTAAGCTTCTTACAAGAGGATATTTCCTACTTTGATTGGCACTAATCTAGTACGGTTTGCCTCGCTAAGTTATCCTCTTCGAAACCTCATTTCGTGCGGTCCTTCATCGCCTCGACTTCTTCATACATAGCTTCTGCTTGAGCTTCCTACCTAGACTGCGACTCTGTTAAACTGTTCTACTAGGTTTACCCGTTATTTCTCCACATTGTTTCCAATCATGGCTATCACCGCCTCTGCAAATTCTGGCAACAATGCCTTCAAGGACAAGGAGAAGCCCATGGCGGTGCGGAACGCCAACATAATGGCCGCTCGAGCAGTCGCAGATGCAATCCGAACTTCACTTGGACCAAGAGGTATGGATAAGATGATACAGACGGGGAAAGGGGAGACAATAATCACAAATGACGGCAACACGATGCTGAAAGATATGGCGGTCATGCACCCGGCAGCCAAGATGCTTGTTGACCTCAGTGCAGCTCAAGACGTGGAGGCTGGAGACGGTACAACCTCTGTAGTGGTAATTGCCGGAAGCCTACTTGGTGCCGCAGATAGACTACTTGCCAAAGGCATACACCCTACAGTTATCTCGGAATCTTTTCAACGAGCAGCAGCAGCAGCGGTCAAAGTTTTGGAGGGCATGTCGCATCCCATATCTCTATCTGATCGAGCTACGCTTTTACAGGCCGCTTCTACATCTCTGTCCTCGAAAATCGTTTCCCAACATTCAAATCTTCTAGGACCCATCGCTGTCGATGCTGTGCTCAGGACTATCGATCAGAAAACTGCAGATAACGTTGATCTAAAAAATGTTAGGATCGTCAAGAAAGTAGGCGGCACTATCGAGGACAGTGAAATGATTGATGGGCTAGTATTGAATCAACCAGTAGTAAAGAGTGGAGGCGGGCCAGCAAGAATGGAGAAGGCACGGATAGGTTTGATCCAATTCCAGCTCAGCCCCCCCAAACCGGATGTACGTTTCTATATTGCATTACCGTCTCTTGGTCTAACAGGTTTTAGATGGAGAACCAAATAGTTGTCAATGATTATCGGCAAATGGATAAGATATTGAAGGAAGAACGGACTTATCTACTGAATTTGGTCAAGAAGATAAAGAAAGCCAAGTGTAATGTCTTACTAATACAAAAGTCTATCCTGAGGGACGCCGTCAACGACCTCAGTCTACACTTCCTGGCGAAGCTCAACATCCTAGCAGTCAAGGATATAGAAAGAGATGAAGTAGAATTTATATGCAAAGTAGACCTTCGGATCCCAATCATCTTAGAATAGACAACTAACATTTCATAGAGCACCGGCTGCAAACCAATAGCAGACATCGATTCTTTCACAGAGGATAAGCTGGGTTCAGCCGAGCTTATCGAAGAAGCCCAGGCCTCAGGCTCGCGTATTGTTAAAGTCACGGGCGTCACGCACAGAGGTGCTGGACAAACCGTCTCGATCGTCTGCCGCGGCGCCAACACTCTCATCCTCGACGAAGCCGAGCGAAGCCTCCACGACGCTCTCTGCGTCATCCGATGCCTAGTCAAAAAGAAAGCCCTCATCGCCGGCGGCGGCGCGCCCGAAATCGCCATCGCCAACGCCCTAAGCCATCAGTCGCGCAGCCTCACCGGCGCCGAAGCCATCTGCTGGAAAGCCTTCGCCGACGCCATGGAAGTGATCCCCACCACACTGGCCGAAAACGCGGGACTTAACAGCATCAAGGTCGTCACGGACTTGAGGCATAGGCATGAATTTAGGGAGAAGAATGCGGGTGTCAGTATCAGGAGTGGGGGGGTGAAGAACAACATTGCGGATGAGAATGTGTTGCAGCCGTTGCTGGTGAGCACGAGTGCGGTGGAGTTGGCGGCGGAAACCGTCAAAATGATTCTCCGCATAGATGATATTGCACTTTCGAGGTAGATGTGATGAGGCTTATTTGATGTTTGAGCTGCTTGCTTTGCTCCATGTTGAGAGTGCTGAGAGTGAGAGGCGCAGAAGGCAAATATCCCAGAATCAAACGCAACCATCCCAACAACCCCTTCTCATACCACCCCCATATCCCCATCTCCATCTCCACATCCCCAGCCCATCTCCACTCACACTTTCCTCATTCATCCACATCTCACCATCTCACATCCCCACCGTTTCCCCAAACCCGTAAATCTACTTTACCCATCTACATAAGCACCCCCTTTGCGGGAAAAAAAAAACCTACGTACTGCCTCTTATACTCTCTTGAAGAATCATCAGGGGCGCTGTCACGATACTGTAGTACCTGATTACCTGTTCCTCGTAGCAAACGAAGCTATTTTCGTACGCGATAGAGTCTAGATGCGTAACCCCCCGTTCTTCACCGATAGTCAAGCATACCATTCACTCAGTCTCACTTAATCACGTCCTACCTACTATTCTCCTTCCCTCTACATCTCCAAGCCCCGCCCCCACCCACAGCCAACCCCCTCACCCCCTTCCTCGCATCCCCCATCCCACGCAAACGGGCACAACAGGACAGATCCAAAACCACCCCGCCACTTTTTTCCCGACGAAAACTCGATCCGTTTGGAAACGTACTATGTACTCGGGTAAGGGTATGATTCTTTTCTAGTTCTTGCTAAAGTTTGGATTCAGATAGTTACGATGGAAGGGGAGAGGGGGTGTATGGTAAGGTAAGGTAGGTGATGGATTTGTCGAGTATGTAGGTAGGTAGGTAGGTATTATTAGAATTACATGCCTAGGAATAGCAGCTAGTTAACTCCCCTCCCTACCATGCCTTCCTTCTCGACGGGGAGCTGGCATCTGCGTATTGCAGGGAGTTGGCGGTGTGCCGTGGTGTTGTTAGTGTGAGCTTTTTTTTTTTATATATTTCTTGAAGCTGTTGGAAGAGGTTAGAAGCCGCAGTTGTTGGATGGCGCGCATGTGTTTCGAGAGCGAATGGGTGAGGTAGTGAGTGGAAGCGAGGCGTATGGGGAGTTGATGCGGGGATAGCTTGTGAAGGGGGCCGGTGAAAGAGAGAGGTCTTGGTGGTTATGCTGAGATATGCGGTTTGGAAGAAAGGGTTGGGTGGGTGGAGGGATGGGAGGGATCGTTGTGTTGGGACTGCTCTCTACAGACGCTCACAGATTTTTTGGGGCTCAGACTGGCATCATAGCCCTTTTCTGTATTGTGTGACCTATGGTATGGTCTGCTAGTACAAAAAATGTCAGCGCAAAAGCAGAATGATATCTTCGAATCGCAAAAAGTCAAATGGGATGTGAACGAATCAACTTCTGATGGTTCTATTGCTTAGTAGAAAGCAGGCGCGCTCTTAATGTATGTTAACTCTGAGTCTCGTCGAGCTACACACTCTGGTCAAGTCTCCAAACAGCTTAGAGAGGACGACACTGGGAGGTCGGATCCTAACATGTATTCCATCTCGATATTGACAATCATCTCGATATGATGGACGTAATAGACATCTCCTCCACGTGCACACAGTACTATACGATATTCAATTCACGGTGGCACCAAACAGTCGCGTCCCGGAAGAAGATTGCTCAACATCGGTGTTACGCAGCTAGTCATCCGTTGCTATAAACAGGCAATTGGCGTGTCGAATTGCAACTCAACCTCATGTCAAATTTTCCTCGGGTTTTCCCTGCCTCAGTTCCGTGATACACGATTAAACGGTCATAGGACTCCATCCAAGGCTTCCTGGGCGCTACAACTAGCAGTGTCTTGCCGCTATTTCTATCTTCCTCAAACCCCTCGTTATATTGCCATCGCCTTCGTCCAGACTACCGCTCGTCCCGTCCTTATATCAAGACTTGACTGGCAGTAGTACTCGTGCGAAGCAGAACAGGTGGCCCTGTCCCTGACTGAGATGGAAATTCTCGACCTTGACGTCCAGGCCATTAGCGCATTGTATATGCTCAGTCAACTTCGTTTTGTTCAAGGCTTTTCCTTAATCCGTTTCCTCCCGCAATTCATTAGACCCATGTCGACCAAACCGTGATAGGGATCCAGATTCTCATAACGGAGCAACCCAGTAAGAACTTCTGGTCTTGTGAGATGCCATTTATTGCCACACGAAACATCAACTGATCAGAAAGTTCTCGTAAAGTCAATCAGGAGATGATAGGCTCGTAAAGAAGCGCGAGATGTGCTCGCTATAAAGTATTCGAGCAAGGCCTTAATGCACAAAATTATCGAGCCCGAATGACAAAGGCAAGTGGAGCAGCTAAGCACTTAGAGAGAGGCGACGCTGAGCTCATGGATAAGACTGACACGATCAATGCCATGCTTCGGCCAAGAATGCTCATATATACAAAAATGAAATGCTTGAACTTAGTGATATCACGGTACCTACTAATTGCCACCAAACTCATGTGTTCTTCGCATTCCCTGGCTGTACCGTCGACTCAAGCGGGAGGTATCGAGGGCTCCCACAACCGCTAGGGTGTCATTGCTTATGCTTCAATGAGCGTATGATAGCGTCAGTTGCCCAGGATAACGTAGTCTCCACATCAACGTCGAGCGCTGACTGCAGCTCAATGCCAGCCATCGCGCTCTTCGCTTCGTCCGGAGAGCCTTCAACATCTTCGTTCTCGGAGAATGCGGCATGCTCTGCCACGTAATTCCGCCATACCATCTTTTCAAAGTAATCCTCTGTCTTCCAGAATTACTCGGGTCTCGCCTTCAGCCCATAGCCCTACCTCGTCATCCTTCTATGTTTCGCTGTGTCGTAGATCAGCCGTATGAACAATCTTGCATCCAATCTCTTCTCCGTATTTCTCGACATTGTAAAGCATGAAACCGTCCACAATCACAAGCTTCGAAGCACCCAATGCCGAGCCGGACCTTTTTGACCTTCTCGCATAACTCCATCAGCTTTAGTCTGAGGTACCAATTTCAGCGCTCTTTCTTCCTGGCCTGGGAACACATCAGCCTGCCGGCTCCCGAAGTCGGGCGGCGTCTTTCCGGAGTTGGTTTTGATGTAGTCGAGTGTTTGGACCATGCGGGGAAGTCAGCGCCCTGGGGTCCGTCGCAGTCAAGATAGCCATCGACGGTAGGTAAGTCTTCGAAATCCTTGCAAAAGTCAGATGGAAGTGTAAAATGAGAGTGATACTGGGAATTATGTGTCTGAGGAGATGTGCGAGAGTAGTTTTGCCAGCTGAAGTAGGACCAGAGAGCCGGATCATCAAGACATCACTGTCAGTTTGCGGAGTTGTTTCCATGTCTCTTCAAAAGGTACATGTAGGAAGGAGGCAGCAGCTCAGGACTGCGTTATCTTCAAGCAATTTGCAGTATTAGTTGTTCACTCTTGCGACAATGACTTGCACGTGCTGCTTCTTTTATAAACAGATGCCTCCCAGCGAAAGGTATTAGACGATTCTACACTCAACACACCAAAATGGAAGTAGCAATACCATCAGCGACACCAGAGCATAGTAAACAACGCACTGAGCAGTGGTGAGCAGTATCAATTAAGGACGAATAGTGCCTAAGCAGAGTGACGGGAGCTACCTCCACTGACTTTGGATAGTCATTGAACTCACCCAAATCCAAGGTGCAATGCGCGACGAGGGACGATGTCCCTGAAAAGTGTGTCTGTGTTACTCTACGGTTGCGACATCTGTGGTCCACAGCCCTACACACCACCACCACCACCAAGCCTCTGGCAACCCCACCCATTGCGCCACCACCCTGAGGCCTCCTCCCTCAACTATTTCACTCGACAAACTTCCACCAGCACTTGATCATTTGCCGTAATACGCATCATAATTGAGACCGTCGGCTCTCTTCTTCGAGCCCGATCCTCATCCGTTCGGCCCCTGGCCTCCAGAAACCCCTCAAACCCCCTACCTCCACAGTCGAGACCAGGACAGCTTCCCAATGGAACTAAACAGCTCCGTCAGCACCTCTCACCTCCCCAAAGCTTCAACCTCCTTTACTCCCACCCACTCCCTCATCTCCCCAGCCGCCCCATCCCACTTCCAAACAACCCCACTCCCCACATTATACCGATAATAATTCTCCGTTCCCCCCTTCTCCAGCGCCCGCCGAAACGTGATATTAATCCTCCCTTCGTCCGCTCCGGCGCCCTTTCTTTTAGGAATACTATGTAGCCACTTGGCCTGCGTACTCCCTCGCATCAGCACCATATCCCCGCTCGTAAGGGGTAGCTTGAGCGGCTTGTCGCTGTCCTTGTGCTTGCATAAGAATGGCGTTGCGGACGGTGGTGGCATATTGGTCGAAGGAGGGACGGGTTTGTGCTTCATGCAGAAGTCCCTGTTGGCGCCGAGGGAGAGACTAGCGATTGAGGGCGATGGGCCGAGGAAGCGCTCGTCGTCGCTGTGGTAGGAGATGCTATCTACGCCGGAAGCGTAATAATTCACGAGACAGAAATTATAGCTTGCGCCCGTACACTCTTCCGTGCGCTTACGGAGCTCGTCGAGACAGGAAGGAATGGGACGAGGTTGGCACGTACGGTAGCGGTCGGATGGGATGGGAGATTTGGTGATGGAGTCGATGAGGGCGCCATCGGCGGTAAAAAGGGAGGTGGAGTCGACACCAAAGACCGTGGTGTAGCGGGGAGTGTTGATTTCGGTTTCGATGGCGCCGCGCTTGATCTTGTATTTTACTCTGTAGAAGAAGAGGGAGGAGCGTAGGAAGTTGAAGAGGGGAGTTGAGATTTTCCTGGGAATGTAGGGTTGGAAGTAAAGGAGGTCGAGGTCGGGCTTGTTATCTATTTCTTTACCGGACGATGCGGGGATTGCGGATAGTTCGTTGGCGATCTGGGGTCGGAGGTGAGGGATTGGGAAGGGATAAGTTGAGTGCTGGGATGATGGTTGCGATTGATTTTCAGACTGGGTGATTGAGTCGGCTGTGTTGGCAGGCTCATGGTGAATGTCTTCGATAAGACGAGCTTTCTTTGAAGACTTTGGAGTGAAGAAGCTGTCTAGAGTCCGCTTCTTGGAAATGGTAGCTGCCATTATAAAGGATCTAGATAACGTTGTTAGGGTAGGTCGTACTGTCGTAGGGGGAACTAAATCGATCTGACGTCATCAGCGCGTCGCGTTACCGCGTAGTCTGTGAATTGCTTCATCCGGTAAACCGTGCCCGCGCCCCCGTCTTTCGATCTTCTTCCTCTCTAATTCTTCCCCAACAGCCTCCTTTCATCGCTCGGGCCCCTCCCACCCACGGCACTGTCGTCAGCCTCGCCGCGATTGAGAATCCTTGCGGCAGGCCTGGTTTGAAGCCCAGAACCCTCAATCTCCCACTCTGGCCTCGATTCCCCTGAGACTCTGATAGTGATCCGCTCTCTGAGCCATGTCACACTAGCTGAGACACGAGCACCGGAGCTCAAATAATTCGTCTGCTCATCCTCGGCGTCGCACCATTGTCACAGCCACGACGACGATGGCCCCAGTGAGCTGCGTTGGCGCAGGCTCTACCTGGGAGACGTCCAACGCGTTCCCACCTGTCCAATCAAGAAAATTCCCCATGACGACGCGGCCGGCGTTCTCTCCACCAACTGAAGGCGTTAGTGGCAGTGTGTGCCTTGGATCTGGGTTAACTTGCGAGAGAAGGGCGCTAGCACTTCTTCGCCGCATACCAGGCGAAATGAGCCCGGCAAGGCTCCTAGCCCTTGTGGACAAGCCATCAGCAGCCACAAGTGGGCAGTTTCGGACAAAGGCAGTCCCTCAATCCTGGGGCTGTCTCCAATCCACCACGCCATGGTAAAGCCCTCAGGCTGGACGATGTGCCTTCTGGCAGGGAGATCCAAAATCTCTGCGGGCAAGCAACGGAGGATGATGAGGTTATGTCTACTCGAGCCGACAATGTACCCTCTGGTGAAAGGGAGATCGACGGTCCCATTTCTGGGAAGGAAGAAATCAATGGAGTGGTCCAATTTTGACTCGGTGAAAGCATACCCTTCAGGCCGTGGACATATTACCGCAAAGTCTGGTCGATGAGTCGAGAAAAGGTCCGGGCACGGCGATCTCCCGTCTGTTGACTTCGGCTGTTAAATGAGCGTTCTTAAGGAATTCCGTTCGATGCGTACTGATTGCCACGTATGAGACGGGCTCCAGCACAACGTAGCGGGCGCAACTGGAAAGATGGGATGATGAGGACTCCTCCGGTGGAACGCTGGGTGATGCCGGTCCAGGGAAGGGGTTCAGATTGAGTGGGTGAACCAACCAGATTGCTAGATAGAAAATACCAGGCAAGAGTACGTGGCCAATGCACCATCCAAGATCCAGACATGAGCCGATATTCAATCAAATGCGATTCTTCGCTTTGCCTTTTATCATTACTACCCACGCCCGCTAGGAGGATGACACTGGAAGAAGAAATCCCACTAATCTAGAGCTCAGGAAAAAACAACACAGAGAATGGGAAAGCCAAGGCGATACCACCAAAGTCGTGCTCGACTATCGAGCTTGAGAGCTTGTATCCCATTCGGGGTTGCAGCATCCCGTGTCTGGTGGCGTGCCGAGTTGGATGGCATCCACCAGGCCCACTGACCGGGTTCAAACTGCCAGGACCTACTCGTCTATCTCCTACCTCCGAATAGCTTGGAAGTTCTTCGGGAAATCATCCTCATCACGATTCCTTAGCCCACTGTTTCCCACTCCATAGCCCCCCCGTCGTCCACAGCCAGTAGTCCCGCCCCTTGATCAGCCACACCATGAAGCTGGGCAACTGGTACCCCATTGCCGCGCCAACCCCCATGCTCTTTCCAACCGGCACCATTTGCGTCTCGCGAGTATCCTCCTTGAACACCCGGTCCCCACCAACGGAGCTCTTCTCATCCCCAGAGGCCAGCAGTAAATCGCGCTTAATGTTTGCGCAGAGGACGGGGATGGCGCTGAGGATGAGATGGATGGCAGGCCGTGCATACGATGCCGCATCGCCGACGGCGTAGACGCGTGACCCGGCCTTATCGACACGCAAGGTCGAGGCGTTGGTGTCGACACGGCCGTCTGTCGTTAGGAGCGCTTCGTTGATGAAACCGGTGTTTGGTCTCATGCCGGTCGCGGGGATGTAGAGGTCGGCATCCAGCGTCTTCCAATCCTCGAGTGTCAGCGTTGCCTTGGTCGTGGCGCTGTCTGTCCCTGCGCCATGTGGCGTCACGGTCTTGACTCGCGCGTTCTTGATAACGGTCACGCCGACTTTGGCGAGATATTCCTCGGCTTTCTTCGCGATGGTGGGTCGGAGGGCGGGCAGTATCTTTGAGCCGGCGCTCACGACAGTAATAGGGACCTTGGGGTTCGCTAACTTCGAGCTGAACCAACCGGCGCGGCCATTAAGGAATTCGCCGAGTTCACCGGCTGTCTCGATACCTGCAGGACCTCCGCCGACAATGACGATGTTCTTTGCAGTCGGCAGTGCTTGCCGGAATGCGGTCCAGTTCGTTCGTAGGTGATCTTCGTCCCGGTTTAGACCCAGCAGGGGAGAAGGCGTAGATGCGCCGGTGGCGATAACGAGAGCGTAGAAATCGATCTTCTCGGTGTTGCCGATCGCTAAGCTGATGGAGACAGTTCGGTTTGTGTGGTCAAGCTCTGCTGCTGTGCCATGAATGAAGCGGAAGCTGCCCTTGGGGTACTGCTCAAATGCTTTCGGGATGTTTACGAAGAGCTTCTCTTGTGGGAACATGTCGTCCGATATCAGCGCACGAGGGCAAGCGGGTCGGCACATGGCCTGCGACGAGGCGCTGACAATGACGACCTGGTACGACTCTTTGTCGGGCAGGTGGGGGACAGCATGCTTGAGGAGATAGTGGGCAGTAGATACGCCGCCGTAGGAACCGCCGAGGATGACGATATTCTTTTGGGATGCTGGGGTGGTGTTCTGCGCCATCTTCACGCCCGAATCACAAATTGATCGGGTTTATGACTCGGGTATCAAACGAAGGCTAGAAAAACCAAGGGGATGTAGGATAGTGATGAATGCTCGAGAGATTGCCTGAAAATCCACCAAAGTGAGGGTTAAACTAAATAGAGCGAACACGAGAATAGATAATGGTGGTTTAAACTAATGAGAAGCAAGCATCCTAGAAATCTAACGGGGTGAGCCAGTAGAAATCTTTCGCCCCCAGAGGCTCCTCAGGGAATCCGTGTTGCTTTTATGACTTGCAATTCGAGTGCGAAAAATGGTTAATTATTAAGAAAGCTTACGTGTCGTTTATGTACACACGGCTAAGTAACGTTGTCGAGGAGTAGGTAGGGTGTGAACAGGTACGACGACGGTACGTGTCAATTCAAGTATGTAGGTAGGCTACAGCGGAGGTGAGGCACACCGTATGTAGGGTTGAAGCAATAGGAGCTGGAGTAGGAGCAATAGTAGGAGCAGGAGGAGTAGTCGTCCAATTAGGAACATAGTACGGACGGGAGTTGCAGTACCTTATCGTTACACCGCACGCTAGCCTAGTTGGGGCTAGCGCCAATTGCGGCACGAAACATAGCCTTCTGTTGTAGAAAACACACCTTTAGACAATTATCAGATCTACACTTCATCATGTAGTAGTATAATCAATTGCTGAGCTGCTTGAATGTTTTGCCTGCATAGCTAACCGAGGGTCTGCGTGGGTAAAGTAACTGAATTTGCACCCTGTTGAGCTACTAACTCAACCCTGCAGATCAGACGACCTCAAGGTCAGCTCATTCATTTATCATTATTTACAGTATTATATATATACTAACGTTTTCATTTTGTTATAAACAAAGTTAATATAATTGCTGATTAAAGTCAACTCTCTAACAGTATGAGATTTTGAAAAATAAATGGTAAAGCATAAACTTTTTTTGCTCAGATACACAACAGTAGTGGGGTCGTTTCATCATAGATCGTAGATGTCTTTTCAACTATTTAAGATTACCATCAAGTATCGTTCATAACCCCCGCTATAAAGTTCCCTCACAGAAATCAAACAGAATTGATTCTTTAAAGATCCTGCACCAAAGTAGCTGAATAGACGAAAGAAAGAATCAAACTCCTGCCCGATGATCTCGAAAGTTGCTTTCCGCAATTGGTATTTGGGTCAATCGGAGGCACACTTGTACTGTTCGAACCGTCCTCACGTCCGACGTCCTGTATGAGTAAGTGCTTAATGCGTGCCAACCCTAACGACGGCAGGCTCTTGTAAAGCCAACCTACAACCTTAACATCGTCGCATCACCAAGCTACAGCCGTCCCTCTCCAACAAGTGACTTTTCCCAACAACCCCAATCTCGATCCTCTACCGTACGGTTGAAACATCTTCGACATTGGAAAAAATGTATACAATCTACTTTGTGAGGGAGAGAAATAGGGCTGAGAGCTAAAGGTTTACGAATTAGCGTAGGTACAAGACGAGGCTGAGACTCACTGTTCTGCGAAAGGCGAAGCCAAGCCCGAGTCGGATACATAGTACTGGCAGCATGCTTGAGCACTCACAGTATTTTTCGTCCAAGTCAAGAAGTAGCATGTATGTATAATCGCTAAAGCTGACTATAACAATCAATCATATTTAACAAGTTATGCAGCTATTCTATTATTACTATTCATTCGAACACATCATGCAAAGATTCACGAAACCTCGCATTGACTTGTGCCTTGACGAGTATGGTTCATTATATAAGGTAACCCTTAAACCGTCGTTATGGCTGCCATACCAGGTATACGGCCACCTTACCTGTTAGGGTACTAGGGAGCCACGGAAGATGACTGACTAGATCTACCTTAACCAGGCCAATGGGGACTAATATTTAGATTTCCTAGTGCGAGGTAGAGGAAAATAGGGGTTTCTCCGCAATAATCAATGAAACTCCCCTCCCCTCCCTGTGCATGCCCCCTTCGCTTCTCCCCTTCCTATGCATGTAGAGCCTCCCAGCAGGCCTCAGTTTTGCAGGCTGCTAGCTCCGTGAGTATGTAGGTGAGTATGTAGGGTGGGGGGTGGGTGAGCTGGGTAGGGGGGGGGGTGAATGTAGGAAGCTGAGGTGAATGTAAACAGTGCAGTAAACAAATATTTTGATGGGGTGCCTAAATAGACTTAGCTTCGTTAATCCTGGTATGGCAGCCATAACGACGGTTTAAGGGATAGTCGACTCTCAACAACGCAACAGTCGTACCGCATGATCAAAAAACCGTCTAATTGTCTACATGTCAGATGTGCAGAACATTCAATGATTTCCATATTTCAACAAACGATTGTAACTTTGAGAATCGTATTAAGATTCCATGAGTGGCTGAAAATCGCATTGATTCTTGGGTGGGCAGGTGCTACTCTTAACCACGGTAAGTGTAAGTAATTCATGGGACCCTCCAGACGTCCGTCTGAGTGTGTGTGAAGTACATGGAATCAGGCGCTGATTTAGCATTTGGTGTTGAGGACAAGGGATTGGGAGGTGGTGGAAGAGATGGGTATCACGATAGCTGCAGCCACTGGTATCGATGTAGGAACTAGTAGTTGCAATCACAGGCGCACAGGACATGGTGTAGGCACATTTCGGATAGGTTTGGGGATGGAAAAGATGTCTGGGGATAGTGTTGTGTTTGAAGAGGATGTTAAGGGAAAGGAAGCCACCGTAGGAAGGATGAATGACGCGTATAGGAAGAGCGATCTGGCAAACACGACAGAACGTCAACGAGCTGTGATCCTGGACGCAACTGACACCCTCTTGTTGCTATGAATAGTGTCATGATCTAATGGTCAGACGAACCATAGGTTAGGAACATGCCGCCATTTGGCGACCAGGTATATGGAGCTACTCGTGTCATCATCATGAGTCGTGTCGTACGGTCTCGTTTTCTGCCATAGATGTCTGGTCAGTTCGCCTTAATGCTGTCCCTGTTCGATTGGATTAGTACGTGCTCTTATTTAATAACCCCATACGAGGCTGTACCTTCTGTTGATACTTTTTGCCTCCTTCACAATGCTTTCAATCCCATCCAACCCCATCTTCAGCGTCTCCATTCTTGGACCGTAGCTCAGACGCACAAAGTGATGACAAGGGCTATCAAAGAGGTCCCTTCTCTTCGCAGGATTAAGATCGAAAAAGATTCCTGGCACTACGATGACGCGTTTCTCCAAGCATTTCTGGAAGAAATTCAGACCATCGTTGATTGCCTCTGGTAGTCCGCTAAGATCCAGCCAGATATAGAACGTCGAGTCCGGTACGTTTTTGATTGTGAAGCCGATTTCCTTGAGTCGGCCAAGAACATAGTCTCGCTTGCTCTTAAAGTGCGTCTGCAGCGCCTTCATCTCCGTAAGCACTTTTCCGGGCTCAAGCATGGGAATAGCAGCTTCTTGGAATGGTACATTAGCGCCACCATCTAGGTACGAGCCGCAGGATCCAATGGCCTTGATGAATTCCTTTGGCCCAATGATCCAAGCTATACGCCAACCTGGGAGACGAAAGCGCTTGGTGAGACCGTCTATTATCAGAACATCGTCGTCGTCAACATCTACAACATTATCGGCGGCGCTTATGGTTGTCCCATCACAGTTGCTGGTGTAGTTGTAGCCGCCGTAAAACTCGTCCATGACAAGCGTCGCTCGATCACGAGCGATGTCTTGGATCTCAGCAAGCTCTGGGTTTTTCACCACTTGCCCTGTCGGATTCCGAGGGTTGGAGGTCAGAATGACAGATGTACCGCGGGAGATCTCTTCGGCGATTTTGTCAGGATGGATGTGGTAGCCATCATCTTCCGATAGTGGCGAGGGAATAGCAGCAAACTGTAAGACTTAGATCATGTTTTGGGTGAAAAGAGGAAGGAGATAACTAGAAGGCTGGGAGACGTACGTTTCGGAAAAGAGACAGCATCTCATTGTACGCGGTGTAATCTGGAATGAAGAAACCAAGGTAGGCGTTGTTCAAAACCGCCGCTATGCGGATGAGTCCAGCTCGTCCTCCCTACCACGGAGGGAATGTCAGCTGCAATATACGGACTTTGAATTGTGGCACTCAGCGGTGTTCTCGAGCATGAGCAAATACCGGTACGACCGCAACGTTCTCCCACGAGTATTGGCTGTCTTTGCCCTTCCGATGATGTGCGTTGTACAGGTTGGCAATGGCTGCTCGCAAGGGTTTGATGCCCGCTGTGGGACCGTACTCTCGTCCATTCATAGAGATGTCAATCTGCGTGGGCCTCTGGAAGCTCCCTTTGATATCATCGTCGACCTCGGGCGCTCCTTGACCCAGGTTGGCCCAGGCCGTGGGGTTATCTGCAAAGCCATGTTCGTTTGCTCGCTCTGTGCACCACACCACTCCGGTGGATGCTCGCGAAGGGTCTAAGCCAGCATGCGACTGATGTCCCTCATGGGCATTACGGAACTGGCGATGTATCTTGGAGCTCACTTCACTGTTTCGGTAAGCCAAGGTACTGTAAGGGAGCAGGTTCCGGGGGGGTGGGGGTGGAGGTAGTGTTTCTGCAACTGAGCGGCATACCTAGCTCCTGGAGCCTTGCTGATACTGAACTTGCGACCCGAGAAACTCATATTTGAATGACAAAGGACTGACGTAACGGATAGTAGTGGATAGATAGCGGAGGATTCGCACGTCAGAGTATGTCGCTGACCGAGAAGGCGTTTGTCTCTTTGGTTGAGTCGAGTCGAGTCGAGTCCAAAGTGGTTTCCTGCGTGCCTGCCAAGGAAGTTTGGCAGCCGGTGGCAGCTTATAATTACAGTAACCGATTGGTGTTAGAGAAGGGGTGGGGGGCCGATAAGCGAGGGAGCGGTGAATGATGAATTATCCCTGGGGTCCCTTACAGGCTAGGCTGACCTGGGCCTCCTCCCTGGCCTGCCTGAAACAGACCGCCTTTCAAGGCCCAGACACAAACCAACCCCCCGGGCTACCTACAGTATGTACCTAAGGTAGGTAGAGTTGCAGCTTATGCGTGCAGTGCATGCAGCATTCCTTCCTGATGGCAAGGTACCCACGTACCTTACTGTACAGTCTGTACCTGACGTCTTTCGACCGGGGTAGATCGAACTTCACGTGGCTCCATTGACGGCTTGCTTGCATGTTGCAACCAACATGTATCTTATGTATGATCCCTGCTTGTGTCGTCCACAGGCCATGTGCTTGTCAAGGATGGAAGTACATAGACACGCCCTGAAACCACTCCGATACTTGGAGATACGGCTCACAGGTCGGATCATCAAAACCAAGGCTGGTCTGTTGCTATGTACATACCTATTCGGCCTCTCGAGGTCATCGAGTCCTCTCCCATGTACGGATACGGATTATCGACCTTAGCCCCCGACAGATGCCCACGACTTGGAGTTCGTGGAGATCACCTCGCGTAAAATAGCCGTGACGTGCAAGACTAATGCGTAGTGCCTTGATGATAGGACTAGTATCTTGCTGTCTTGCTGTCCTGCATCAAGGCATGTAACCATTCACACGAATGCAGTATCCAATTTCCAAAGTTGGAGTTGAAGCATTCCTGATCTTGATTGCCGTCAATAGAACGAGGTTATTCGTACCTTACGGACGGGAGTACATACCAGGCATGTGGCGTCTGATATGCTTCGAGCCTGTGTGCAAGGTATGCTCTAGAGCAGCCACCCAACCCTTACTCGGTAGAACGTGCTCATCATCCCGCAATGATCGCGGCAGCACACACCGAAAATACTTGTGCTGTCAACAGCCTGGAACAGTAAGTAAGGGATGCCCAAACTTCTCAAACATGGAGGCCTCCCTTGTCAGCCGCAAGTCGGGAAACAACAACAACAACAATAGCCCGGAGAATACTTCTAACTCATTCCCTTCAAATCCAAACACTTTTGAACTTACACATACATACCTTACCTACAACGTACCAGTAATTTTGATTGATATTCTTAGTTCGCCATCCCATCTCCTTTTTGATGTACTAGACTGGACCCCCTCCCCCCTGCTGGCACTAGAATACGAAAAAGGGCGGAGATTTGAAAAGCCGGCGAAAGAAAGCTCCGAATCAATCTGGTCATGAAATTCTGCGAGCCATTGGAGAACAATGACTTCGAAACCTTTCCTCCAGTCATTAAACGCAAGGTACCGCGTACTTTACACATTTCTCTGCCTTTCATACATGTTATATGTTTGGGGCCGACTGCACTTTCCACTGGAATTCTGCGACCTTGCTGCATTCATGTCGGTATTCCCCACTGACAAGCATTCCAACAGTACTTTTCTACGCTCGAAAGACTGAGACTAGCACAATCTTCCTCGCCGCGTACCACTTCCACGTGCCGGGCCCACCATATAGTCAGGCCGCCCAAGACGACACCCAGACCAAGCCTCAGCCGTAACTCGAGTTACTTTCGAGGTCCATCGAGACAGCGCTTGCGAAAGACCCCGTCGCCCGAGAATGACTTTTCACAAGCAGATGCCCAATGGTTTTTGAGGCTGCCTGAGACGGTCCGAAGAAAGCACTTTACCAAGGAGGAGCAATACCTTCTCGCCGGACATTGTGAGAGTGTAATCGTGGACGCCACGGACGAAGCATTCTACAGGCTTGGACGTCCAGTCAACCGCAGCGTGCCCACTTTACGGACATCATACTCGACCGGTACCTCGACAAGTCCCTCATCCTCAAAGGCGGAAGGTCATATAGACTCAGCGGCGGACATGGATGACTCCATGATGGACAGCTTTCGTTGGATGGAGGATGACTCGGGCTTGGACCTGACCTTGGACGATTACCACAGACACGTTGTGGATGCCGCCAAGCCTGCCACAAAAGCGGTAACACGCAAGCCCTCTTTTCGGAGGACACTTTCCCTGACCAACATGCCTTTCTGCGGGAATCTGACGCCATCTGCGAGCAAGCTCCAACGTGACATGCCACCAACGCAACTGCCGAGACCCACAGCAAGAGACGAATACGAACGGACCCGTACCGTTTTAAAAGTACCAACAAAGATCGGCTCCGAGGCGGCCATTGACCCAGCGGCGAGACATTATCAAGATCCAGAGGCCAGGCTGAAGCTACGGGTGTATCTGGCTTCAGCACAAAAGTTTGATGAAGCAATTGAATTCGGATTCCCCGCTCTCGAAGAAAAGAACGATACCTTGCGGAGACCTTCGCTCTCGCGGCAGCACCAAACTGCCCCCACCGTCCTGACCTTTTACGACGACGAGACTGTTTCGCTGTTCGATACCCTCGACGACGGAGACGATGTCGCGAGCCTACCAGAGAAAGATTTACCCAACAGCCGCTCAAACAACACCACCCCCACCAAGCTGCACCATCACCCCTCCACAAACCAAGCCTCCACCGACCCAAAACCTCCCTCCCTGAACTTCACCACCGGCCTCAAACCCACTGAACCCTACGCCCAGCTCCTCTCCAGCAGCCGCGAAATGACCCTCCGCATGACCCTCACCCGCCCCGACCTCCGCGCCACCGAAAAGGTGCAGTACGCCAAAGGCGACGACCCTTTGGCCCTCCAACAGCTCCCGCCCGTGACGCACGGCCGCGATATCTGGGACACCCCATCCAGGAATAGCGGTAGGGTGCGGAAGCTGTGGCGGAAGGTGAGCGGCGGGAAGACCTAGACTTTTTGGAAGATTAATTCATGATAACGATTTGTTGTTGTTTCAAGCGTCCCGAGCGAGCGATTTTGGTTGGCGGGTGTCTTGGACTGTTCTTTCTGCTTTCTCTAGGGAGGAGAATTGAAATGTACAACACGGCATGGTATCGTTGCTTTCAGGCATTTTTTTCTTTTTTCTTTTACTAGATCTGTATTTGCATAACAATCTCCGTTTTCTGCTTATGGGCTAGAGCCTACGCCATCAGCCATCAGACCCACCTAAACCAAATCAATCCTCTCTATCCTCTCAATCCCCTTACATTCCCCCCCCCTCCCACCCAACCAACCAAAAAAAGTCCCCAGAAATCCACCCAAAAGTATCCACACCCCCATGAACCTCACCAATCGTAGCCATACCACCCCACCCCACCAGCGACATCCCCACTCACTCACTCACTCACTCACCCACCCAACCACCCACTCACTCACTCACCCACACCGCCCAACCTCCTCTCTCATCCCCCATCCCTCCCTCCCTTCCACGCTCTGCAATAGCCCCCCTACCCTCCCCTACCCTACCCTCCCCTCGACCTCGACCTCGACCTCGGAAATGGCACAAATTAGATGATACGCAGTAAGTAGCCATGCACACATATCCCCTCCCCTACCCTACCCTACCCCTATTCCCTCCTTCTTCCCACCCCTGCAGAAGAAAAGGGGTAAATTTCTCAACTCTTTTACCCATCCACATCTTTACATCCACGTCTTTTTTTTTTCTTTCTTCCAACATCTTACAAATTCTCTTATTCTCTCTATTTATCTTTCTCTTCCGTGAAATTGAGGTGGAATAGATAAAGAACCGTGATGGTTTTACTGTTTTTTGGGGGGGGGGGGGGGGGTTTCAAGCGAGGGATTGGGTGGGGGAGGAGGGGGTGGGCGGTTGGGGGGTGGGAGATGGGTTGATGCGGGAGGGATGGGGTGGGGAGAGGGGTGTGTGTGTGTGTGTTTGCGTCTAGTGTGATATTTGCGTGTAGCTGAGAGGGCGGTGTGCACTGTGCTGGAGTTTCGGGGTTATGTTGTGTTATGTATACCTCTAATTGGGTTTTGTGTTCTTGAATTGGGCAAGTGGTGGGTGTCGATGTTATGCTATAAGGGGGAGAAGGGGGGGGGGGGGAATAATCAGATGAAATTTTCTGGTCAATAGTGCTGGTGGTGTTTTCGTGGTTGTGCGTGAGGGTTTTTTCGTCGTTGACTTGGTAGCTTTGCAATCTGTGATACAGTAGAAGAGAGAACGAGGCTGGGCATGTTTTGTTGAGATGAACGACAGAGTTCCGGGTACAGATTGCGGTGTATGTACTGTAGTGTACGCTGCTGGGTAGCTGGGCACGGCAACGTCGGTTTCGAAAATCGTTGTGGTCGTGGTGGGAATTCAATAGGATACTTTTACCGGAACCGCGTACCGCAAAGATGGAATCGATGTGGAGGGAACGAAGAAAAGAAAAAGAAAAAGGAAGCCAGAAAAACGATGCTTTAGGTTGTGGAAAGGGTTGGACAAGAGTTCTAAGAACCACCAAAAAAAAAAATCCAATTCTCTTCTCTGCAATCCCGACGTATCCAGAGAAAACGTCCAGTTCGCACCTTTTCCCATACGAAAGCCCTTTCCCATAACCCAGCTATAACCACGCCTTGACCTACCGCTACTTGTACCTATAAGCACCACTATCTATGCCAAACACCTGCCATCCCTGTCCCTGCGGTTGCAGTTGCGGATTCTGCGTTGTCTGGCCTTGCACGGGCTGAGGCGGTTGGTGAACGCCCATCTGCTGCTGCTCGGGGAGTCACGGATTGCGATTGCTGCCTTTGAGCGCCGGCTTGCGCCAATTGAATGCCTGTGGCACGGCGTAGCTGGTTGTTGCTGGAGAGGAGGTTGTAGGGTGGAAGGGTTCAGGGAATTGGTATTGGGCCACTGCTGAGGCGTGGGTATGGGCGCAAGCGCTGGAGGCTGCTGTTGAGGTAGACCATAGGGCCGCAGGTTGGGTTGGGTTTGTGAGATGCACTTACTGGCTGGTGTTGTATTGGCGGTGGAGTCATACTCGGATACCCCTGAGGCTGGGCCGTAGGCTGTATGTTCTGCTACATGTAGGGAGCGTTCAATTGTGGGCTTAGGCTTTGTCGGAAAGGCAATCGAGGACTGCCGTCGTGGTGAGGGAAATCTTGCTGCTGCGCCAGATGTGATTGTTTGGCTTGAAGGCCGTATGTTTCTGCCCTCATCATATCATTTTCCGTTATATCCGCATCACTAAACCGTTTTTTCGTGCGTCGAAGATGATCGTCAAAAGGCATCCGATGCCTTGACGACTTTCTGGTCATCCAGTCTCGCAGGCTCACCATTCATAGTATCATATTCAGCGATGGCACTTGCACTCTGAAACGCTTTCCTGATTCGTCGCCCATTTCAACGCGGCTCACTATCTATAACTCTTGTACTGTTCGCTTGGTTCTGGAAGAGAGTATTGGCATAACGTAGTAGATCAGTCGTATCAAATTCAGTAACATTCTTTGATTCAGTTGTTATATCACGTAGTTGTGATTTCCAGATCTTGTATGTTTGCTCTTCATTGAGCCAGGGATAATAGAACTTCACATGGATACGCGATTTGAAAGCCTCGTCAACTGCACCACACTATTTGTTTTGAGGAAGAGGATACCTTCGGAGTACTCCAACACCCCGAGGATGACTAGTAAGACATAGGGTGAGCTGATATTCGGAGTGGAATAAATCTGATAGGACAGATACCAACGCATTTCTTAAGTCCGTATTGTTTCGTTGTACCAAAAGGATATCTGCTTCATCCAACAACAGGACGCAGTCCCTTGCTTGAGCCAACTGAAAGTGTGCCTCCAGTTTGCTTTCTACTTCCTTATGTGTCAATCCGATATCCCCTTTCGAGCACTTAGCACAGTTCGAAACGACTTGTAGCGAAATCTTACCACACGTAATAGGGAGTAGAGGTTTTTGATTGGAATGAGCTACACGCATATCTCATCGCTAATCGTATTCTATGCGTTCAAAGAAGCGGCCTTCTTGGATTGCATCTTCTTCAACCTCTCTCCTATTTATTTGTTAGGGATCGGGTTTGTGGGAATTAAGTTCGAAAATTTCTGAAAGTCATTCTGAGTTTCGTTGCAATGCTCTGTCGTATTCAATCATGAATTCACTATAAATGTTCTCAGAAAATACTCTAGAGACTCTGCCGATCATTGTTACTTTGACGACTTAGATAATCTCCGTAGGGTTGGCGGATCTGGCTTCGTCCCGAATAATGGAGATGGCAGCTTTGAGTACATCTGATAAACTCTCGTCCTCGCTTCGCCAACCTCTCGTTATCCACCATGCCGTCTCTTTCTGCGACAGAAAAGGGGTACAATGGTAGTGCATCTACCGCTCGGGCAACATCGAATTTGGAGATATGAAATTCGGAAAGGCTTGAACCACAACGTACGCCATCATATCGATATAATAATAATTAGGCATGAAATCGGTGTGTGCGGGTTCACATGATTTTTTGGAGGCGGCTTCTGATTTGTCTGAAGCACTTCTTGAACTCAAACATTTTCGTCCACCAGTCGTCTGAACAACTCTCCAAACCTTGTCTTTGACATATACTAACTGGCTTGGTTTGAATAGGTACCACAACTCGCTGAACCAAATATCAGAGCGAAGACTGCCTTAAGGTAATCGTTCATGAGATTGACGAGACAACGTCGATCCACCCAAGCTTCTTTGGTTTAAATAGATGCCTCCGATTCTTGTTCGGGATCTCTGCTAGTAGACTCTGTTGGACTAGGCCTATCTTCAGCAAATCCTTTTGTAACGTTTCCTGCGTAATTCAAGGGCGGTGGTAGCACAGCCACGGACTTGGGAAAATCAATAACTGTGTCCCCTGTCAGTATTGAATCAATTCCTTGGGCGAATCTAGCGTTTGACTCTGCCATATGTTTTCTGTTAGGATGTTCGTTATAAACAAATATCTTGAATGGCCGTTGCAAGACTAAGGGATGTACCATCGCAAGGTCCAAGCGCCACTTTGAGAGTGGGTTGATGACAGGCCTGGAGTTAGTCCGTGAACGATCTGGGAGATCCCTAATCCTACGAGCCATTTTGCTCGCAAGTTCAGGGTCGTCTCCGGCCGTCGTCCCATTAACTATGATCGTCTGATTAGCTTTGCGTCGTGTTTTGGTGGCTGACTGATGCAGGTGTGGCTAGTCCAGAAGAACGTTAATGGCGAAAGGTATCGCCGGAACGGGTCTCCCTTTATTCGTCATGTAGTCGTTTATCGACATGAGCTTCAATTCTGGTATAGCTACTTTAGGCTTGTTCTTTGATTCTTGCTGCTTCAGCTCGGGTCTCTGCAGGCGTTGGTTTGTTAGTGAGTACTGCAAATTCGCTCTCAAGGGCCAGCACGCGATCTTCCATTAATATGGTATACCTACTGTACTGCTTTAGACGCTTTGGGGGCTTTTCGATTGGATCTTCAAAATTGAAATGTTGTCTGGCATGGTTTCTGAATGCGGCGTTTTTTGTCTTTAGCTGTGAAAGCTTGCAGCTTCTCTCCATTAAGCCGCTCAACAATTGCCGGCTCCATGTCGTTTTAAGAAGTCTTGGCGGGGGAACTCGGTTTAGTTCCATCAGCCTTGGGCAGGACGTGATTTGTATCCTAGTTGAGAGGCGATTAGATCTGAAGTTGTTGGCTGAAAGGGCGAGGAGAATAAGACGAACTTGTGTGGACTCAGATAACTCAGAATCTGGGTTGGCAGACAGGCTGTGATGGGAAGAAGGGTTCTGCATGGAACCGATACGGCGTACCATGGTGGATCCACTCAAAGTCCCTGCCGTATTCTTTTCCAGCGAAGACATCTCGAAGGACTAACAAGAAAACAAAACCACAAAGGGAATGTATTCTGTCGGAAATTTTTGTAACGATGATATGAAGGAGATCAAACGATTTATAACGTACTGTGCCTCTGGAATTGATCTTGCTTGGGCTTGCAGTGTTAACGGCCAGAGGAACATTAAGGGAGATCCAAGGACCTGCTATGAGAGTTCAACCACCACTATCGTTCTGAGACATGCCTCTTCTAGGTAAAGTATATCATACGTCTTAGAAGTATTTAACTGAGAAACAAAAACTGAACAGTAATCTAGTGTTGTTGCCTGTACAGCTCATTTCAAAAATTTCCTGCAGTACTGTATTGAAAGGTCAAGAAATCATGTAATCTAAGAGTTCAATGCACAAGGGGAACATAGATGGCAGAAAGTTCAGCAAGAAGCAGAAAGAGCGGCAAAAGAGTATGAGAAGAAGGGCAAATCTTGGAAACATCCATTTCAAACAGCGGGCCGGGCTTTTGGAGGATCTACCAACCCCATGCAAGCCAGGCTGGATAATCTCCCCAATGGCGAATATTCGTCTGTTATGTGCGGAGCGCTAAAGCTAGTAGTTGGAGTAAGGCACAATCGATAGCCCTCTGACTTCAAGGAAAATGACCACAAGACAGGCGGCAGCTCGTGTGGAAAATTCGTACAAACATCTTGGAAACTTTACCAGCGCTGCCCAGAACTCTCGAAGCGCATCACAGCTATCTCGAATTGTATCGACATGATGAAGGACTTCTTAGCAAAGCTGAAGAGCTTTATATCGCAATTTGACGGGAGTTGAAGGCATGATCGAGTGGTGGGACCATTCAACTTACAGTACGAAATACCTTCAACTACTCAAACTATGTGGAATGTAATTGCTGACAATAGGCAGAGAAGGTCCTCAAGGTCTTTTTCTAGCAAGAAAGATACGCCGATCCATTGGAACAACAGATCACAACTAACATACAGGACAAGTCGAGGCAGTTGTGTAAGCGCGCAATTATTGTCTCCACCAAAGAATCTGAAATATAGAGTTCGCTATCGAGCAAAAATACCCTGCTGTTAGAAGACAACAATATTCAAGTTCTCCAAGATATCAACGTCTTTCTTCAAGAGCAGACGCATACGTCTAAAGTTTTCAGTTCCGTTGCCAATTTGCTCTTGAAATCAATGAGAGATTTAAGCAGAGAGTACATCCTGTAAAACAAACCCTACCCATCTCATAACCATAGAAGCGTAACGATATCTAACATGTCGACAGAATGAAAAAAGAACACCGGAAAGCTCCCAGAGACTAGAATTCAGCCAGTTGGCCTTACAAAGCCAAAGAGCCCTCCAAACCTTGCGCAGGAGGTCCATTTGTCAACGCGCAACAACTACGAGATGACTTGAACGTGGGCCATGAAATGTTGATCCGTGATATTTCTTAGCTGCTGCACTTGGCCAAAGACTGAAAACCGCTCACCAACAGCGAGCAGCCGGGTTGATGCAAGATGTGATGTTTCAGCGATGGCTCAGCACGAACGAGTCGTAAATGCTTGTTGTGGGCGGCATGGAGCTTTCGACGAATACTGTTGCAACATCGCCGTTGACGTTTCCTGTTGCGCTGCTGACACAGGCCCTAGAAGGTCTTCCAGGTGCAGTTTGGATAACTTTCTTCTGTGGTATTCACGCCACGCCGGGAGGTGGCCTGGAAGGCGCCCAAGGTATAATGAGAAGTTTTATTTTCCAAATTCTGCTGCAGAATTTGAATTTCAATTGTGCATTTATCGAGGAAGGCTTCCTGAAGCAGATTTTCGACTATGAGATTTCTCAACTCTGCGCTCTCTTTCCGAATTTGTTACTTTAACTCCCGAGCATCATTGAAGGAATCTCCTGGTTTGAGAACGCTGGTCGCCGCAGCGACATTGGTACTGTCATGGAGAATCCGCGAGATATGGTTGACGAGCTGCGACAGGAGAACCAAGATGGCACCTTGGTCAATCTCAAGATACTCGTTACCAGTCCAAAAGCAAGCCGATCTGTCAATGAGTGGAGTAATCCAGATTTCCACATCATGCCAACAAAGACTGGAGGGAATGGCCAGACGTTCGATATTATGCACACTATCACACGCACAGACGGTCCCCCTCAATCATTCACAGGATGGAGTCGGCTCCTGGGCTGTGGCTGCCCCCAACGATTACTCCACCAGCATGTCTTAGGCAGAGTAATATCGTACAGTCCGGCTCGAAGTTGTTATATTGACGCAGTCTTCGTACTACGTGGGCGATTAGAGTGAGTGATGAATGAAGCTGAAGGGCACCCAGAACACTATGACCATAGTCTATTAATCAAATATCGATCCCCATCAAATCTCGTCCCGTTTCCTGCCCATGGCAATGAGTAGCTCCTGTTGGAATGACTCGGCTTGCTCCCGGAACATCTCGAAGGAGCGCCCGGCTGGCCTGATTGCAACTTTTGGATATCTGATGCCCTTGACTTGTAGTATCGGCTTCACCCACTCGGCATCGACTGAAAGATTCTCCTCTGCGCCAAAGCTGTCAACGTCAATGCCCAAGCTGGTAAGCCTCATGTCATTTGCTACCAAATGCCAAAACCGCCGCCAAGTCGCCGGATCATAGTAACCATTATAGTCACCTTTCTGGCCAGTATAGCTTGCTAGCAGTGGGAAGAAACGCCACGTAATAGATACCTGTAGGTGTTTAATTGCCAAGAGACGCTGTGGGCACAGGCAGTTTTCGGCCAAGTGTATGAAAACTCTTATATTATCGGTAGCAAAGAAGTTGGAGCTGTAAAGGACGTCGGCAGCTTCGCTATAAATTTGACGGCAGGTGAGCAATAAGGCTAGGGAGATAATTGGAGGCTCCCAAGGGTCTGGCTTCAGTGGGTCCCAGTTCGCCCCGATCATGCTGGTTATCATCGGACTTGAGGCTTGAAATGGCCATTGTACGCTATCATTTCTTAAATGGACAAGGTGGATGGTTTGACCACCTAAGGCGTATTCGTAGATGCGAAGGCGAAGCTCGAATGGCAGACGCTCGAGGAAGGAGCAAGAACTGGACTCTTCCGGACCAGAGATATCACTTTTTTGGGGCAATCGGCATTGCACAGGAAGACCTGAAGGTTTCCCTGGTTGCTCCGGCACTTGTTCCAGCTGGTGAATTGGCTTACTTGGTGTCCCAGGGTGTTCAGCTGCACCTCCACCGCAACACCAGGAGGAGAGGTATCGGTGGGAAACCAGATGACCTCGTTTAGCAGCGCCACTAGACATGGCGAGGATTGGGGAATATATAGCCAATGTTCACCTCAGAAATTTATAGTAGAAATCGTGTTAAGTACAGATTCAAGGCTATCGCAAGCCATTGCGTTTGAAGAATGGCTGCCTACCTTAATCAGGCAAATTCGCTAGGTAAGAATTTATGCCCGTAGGGCTGAGTCTCGGAAGATGCCGACGCGCTGAAGAGGCTACAGTATCACGTGAGTATCATACATAAGTAATCCGTACATATCGTCAATCGCAATCTAAGGCGTCCATCCTTCAGGGTGTAATCGAGCAAGCAACTTTTTCCTCATCTTCAGATCTTATGCAATCAATGGCACGAAAGACCAACTAAGCCAGCGATATCTAGATGATGGATGTTTTGCAGGATCCTGCGTACTTTCAATAGTAGTGTGACCCCCAGCTCGCTACACACACCCTTTTGCGGACCAACATTCTCAGCCCATTCTGCACGTTTGACTTCGCAGGTCCTGTTATCGCCAATGTCTTCCGGTTCTTGTTGCTTGTTGAGTGGTGCATGTAGCTACCGCCTGGATTCTCACTCTCATATAATATCTCATGTCTCTGATCTTCTCCCTTGACTTTCGGAGCCATATGCCATCGGAGAGGTGATCTGGAGAAGCTCTTAGTTTGTTTTTACCCTGTTTTCAGTTGAAAAATCATCATTCAGATATTTTTCTCTGTTCTTTCACCTCTCGATCAAGTCAAGGAAGCAATTCATAATGCGCTTCTCACTTCTCTTCCCCGCCCTCCTAGTTCACCTAAGAGCGACTCTTAATTCTGCAACTGCTCTTCCCAAGGCGCTCAGTGGTGCAGGAGTGGTAAAGCGAGGCTGTAACCAAGACAACGTTCTCCGGGCCCTCAAAGTCCACAGCTCTGCGGCCTCAGCCTTCTGTACTAGCTACAACCATATTACCACAAGTTCAATATATACCGTAACCCCAACCACAGGCGTCGCGCCTGTCGTGTGAGCATATATCCAGTCCAACAGCTACGCCTCATGCGATATTCCATACTGACAATGGACCTGTCCTAAGATCCACCTTCACCCAAACAACATTCGCCAGCGTCTACCCTAATGGCAGACACCTCGAGTCCATCGCCCCACCCTCCTATGTCTCAACATACCCCGCCAGTCGCATCTCCAGTGCCTGCTCCTGTCTCCCCGCCACCACCCCTACCGTGACTCTTACCGCTAGTGCCAGTACAGAGGTCAGTACACATCTGACCACCACAAGCATATGAATTGTTTCCAAACCACCCAACCTTCATCTAACAAAGAAGCGCTTGTGCTAACCTTTCAACCCGTGCCTTCCCAGTACCAATACACCTACACAACCAGCACATTCATCCTCTATGGCGCCTGCGCGACAGCCACCCCTCAAATCGGTGCCCACGCTGTCTCCGTCGCCTCGTTTGCCGGCATTAGTCACGGGATTGACAACGCATTCGAATGCTGCGAGTTCTGCCTGGATGACATCCAGAGCGCTTGTATCGCTTGGTATTCAACCCCGGGCGATTGCCAGGCCTATTATAATGACGGTTGTTATGCCGGAACGAAATACAACTACACGATTAATGAATCGGCGCAGAAGTATCCGGATGCGCTGGGAGGGCCGGGGGCGTGCGCGGGTAGTGTGACGACTGTGCAGGGGTAAGTGATTGAGTCCTCGACGAGTCCCTACTTTCCTTGAACAATTACGGCTCATGATTTGACATTTGATGGAGCGAAACGTGATGTTTCTAGAGCAGATGAAGATATAAGTGCACATGACATATCTTACAGCATTAACAATATATGATGAACAAGGCAGGATATCCAGTCAATCGCTCTCGTCAAATCTACCCTGATATTGCTTCTTCTTCTTCTTCTTCTTCTTCTTCTTCTTCTTCTTCTTCTTCTTCTTCTTCTTCTCGTACTACTACTACTACTACTACTACTACTACTACTACTTCTACTCCTCCATCCCACCCCCAACAGCTTTTCTCCCCCCATCCCCCAAAACCTCTCCCCTATCCTACTACCCATGAACCCACTCCCTCAACCACCCCATCATCCATACCTCCTCCCATCCCATCCATCCATCCACCCACCCTCACCTCCCCATCCCCCCCCATCCCCCAACCACCACAGAAACCCCCTCCAACCCCTCTCCCCAATCCCCCTCATACCCGTCCCATAACATACCCGCTTGCGAGAAGAACATCGGAGTTGGATGTTAAAATGCGATGGGTGGGCTGTGATAACGGGGCCCGGGGCCGGGGGTTACGGATGAATGGGCCGGCTCGGTAGGAGGGGATATAAGGGGGATGATGGGAGGAGGGGAGTAGTACTGTGCCACCTCCACAACTACTCCCTCTCTCACCCTGAAACAGCCACGAGAGAATACCTCAAGGACCAACCTGACTCCAACCACTACTCCAACCTTCCCATCCACCCACCTCATATTTAATTCCCCTGAGAAGAGATTGCAAATCCAGTTGTCTCGTATGCGCTTGTACGAAATGAGATGCCGAATACGGACATTCAACTGTATATACTGCTATTCAGTACCTAGTATGAGAACAGACGTTGCAGAATTGTTCCATGATGTTCTACGGAGCACCATGATGTTGAACGGTTGAACCTCACCTCATAAGCGCACCTTCCTCACAAACGAGCGCCATGCGTTGGGATGGAATGGGTGATGGCTGCCATAAGGTAGGGTATATCGTACACAAGGTTACGGATTTCAGAGCACAACAACATGAGATTCCAAAACTGCTTCTATAGAAGAGCAGATGGATGTGAAGGTCCACAGTATTGAATCATCTCGTATAAGTACTCGTACCTTACCACGCATACCTTAGGTAGGTACCTTAGCTTACAGAATCAAGGATCAAATATTCCTCCCAATTGTGAATATCTCAAACCGCTTACATATTTCTCCTCTTATCGTTTTGCGATAAGCCTTTCTTCATGCCTGTCTTCCGTGGAGAAAAAGCACATCATCATATTGATGCCAGCAACAGATACACAACCCTCTGGAAAATTACGACCCCCAATGGCTGAACCACTTAGGTATGCAGCTAGAGCTGCACCTTCTCTTCCTTCTTCTTCACGTCACTTCTCACTTCGAAAAATCTCTGTCCGATCCCCACTCCCCTTCTTATTACTTAGAATAGATCGTTCCAGACATGGACGACTCGTCTCCCTTTTCGCCATATCGGTCTGATGGCAAGCTGGTAACCTAACCACCCTCCTATGCCGTTGAAATGCCTTTCTAACCAGCGAGATTGGCATATAGTATGGATTCATCTGCGTAGTGACAGGCGCAACGAAGCCAATCGGGCAAGCCATAGTAGCAGAGCTTGCGGCTCATGGCGCAGCTTGTATCTACGGTCGGTGTATACCCATAGCCCACCTGCCTTGAAACAAGCTGACCTTGCCCCGATTTCAGCCTGCGATCACTCTCCGCTCTCCTCCTCCATTGACACCCTCGCATCCTCGCTCTCCCAATCTTCCCCCAACACGAAAATCATTCCCTATCCCCTCGCATCCTCCAATGAGCAAGACACCCTTACTCTCATTGACGACGTTCTGAACGCCTGGGGCCGCCTAGATGTCTGGGTGAGCTCCTCCGGCCTGCTAGGCCCACCCTCGATTGATATGACGACACCAGAGGATCTGCAGAAGTGCTTCGAGGCGAACAGTCTGGCGCCATTTTTTGCGCTCAAGTATGCGCCGCCGGCCATGGGGAAGTTGCTGGAGAGCAAGGGTAATTATCCAAATGCGGCGATGAAGGATCAGCCATATGGGAGTATTGTCATTGTCAGTAGTGTGGCGAGTACTTACGGAGGTAAGTGGCGGTGATGTGGAGGAGGCCGTTCGACAAGAGGGAACCTGTGGTAGATCCGGAGAGTTTCGAGGGTCGCTTTGCTGATTCAAGCGACTTGACAGGATGTTGGGGCCCTTGCTACACGATGAGCTCACATGCGGCGTTGGGGGTCGTACGGGCGGGTGTGGCGGTTCTGAAAGGTGAGAAAGGCAATATTTCACGACTTGAAGCAAGAGGCGGTACTGACATTTCGGAATCAGGCTCTGGTGTACGAATCAACTGCATATCCCCCGGACAGATTGATATCGGAGTGGATCTTAAAAATTTTGACATGCGGGGAATGACGTCCCAATTACCACCCGCGAATGTACAGTCGAAAGAGGTGCTTCGATACAACTATGAGTTCTTGATATTGTGACAAGCTAACGACCTGCCGTAACAGTCCCAGAAGGAACACATCGGCCTTGAGCGCGCGGGCACGCCGACTGAGGTGGCCCGCGTAGCAGGATTCTTGGCAAGCGGTTTCAGCAGCTATATGACAGGTAACTCTAAAGCCACCGCGGCTAAAATGCGTCAATCACCGCTGATCACCATCAGGCGCAAACCTTGTAGTGGATGGCGGTGCTTCGTATGTTACCTTTTTTTCTGCTAATCGTGTCTTTTTGGTATGGTGCTGAGCTCGGATATTGACTTCTTGGACAGAACCATGTGCCCCTTAACTGTTCCGATATGATTCGTTAAGCCATAGATCAGGGTAATGATGGAACCGGTTGCGATATTCAAATGGTGTGGATCGATATCATATCCTGAAGGTACAGAAAATATCTAATCAGGATTCAAGAATCGTGCCAAACGCTTCCTAGATAAAAAGCCTGTGGTTAATAAAAGTATTAACCTCGTCTGTTCCTAGACAGATATTTTTGAATTGTTATGATTTTGGGACGCTGGTCAGACTGTTGAGCTTAAAATTTGTTTGGTTACTTCATGGTAATCAGAAGTTATCGTTTGAAGTAGTAGTCATCATTCCAGAAAACACGCAGAAACCTTGAGAAATGTCAAACAGAAACTTACAGCTGTCAGAAGATATGCACTGTGCGAACCTTCAGAGTTCGTATGAGTATCTCCAGAGAAGAGCATAGCGCTGATAATAGCGTTTGGAAGATCATGCAGTCTTTCGCGAGGACCTCGCAAGGCTCCAAGCAATTGAGCATGATAATCGTTAGAATGGAACATTCGGCTGAGTCTTCTGTTACCAGACCCCTGAAGAGCTGTGTTTGACAGCAGCCTGTGATGCAGCTCTGCTAACTTGCCTGCGGCTCATTCATGAAAAGGAACGAAATTCGGACGATCCCATTCTATGAACCTTGAGCTGGTACAGAGGTCTGCTTGTTCACCCTTCTAAAACCTGGCCCTTCACCTTCCCAGACTCTCACACCTGTACTTTGGAGATGCCTTATCGCTTGCCAAAACGGTTCCCATTTCACGGTATCCACTAATTCAGATCCTTGATAGTCCAATGGCTTTTGATAGCGCTCAGCAGGCTTATTCAAAACCAACGCATCATGCAGCGGCGAGACAGCGATGGCTAGAGTGTAGAGTTGCTCGCAGTGATGGCGCATAGTTTGGAGGTTGGCAGCTACTCTTTCAGGATCTGGATCGGTAAAAGCAACATCAAGTGTCTGGATGCTGGACGGAATTGTCGGCAAGAATGATGAGTCTATGTAGCGGCAGCCAAGACGGAGATAGAGAAGTTTTGGGAGATGCGAAAGTAGGGTGTCGATCCTGGGACTAGGAAGACTCGACTTCTGCAAGGATACATCTGACTTGCGGTATGTGATGACAATAGAAGGCTTTTCCGGATCCTCAGTGAAGGTATACGTACGTGAAAGGTAGAATCCGCGGTCCGCAAGAAAAGAAGTCTGGAGACACGTAATGTCCTCCTCACTAGAGATGGAGCGATGGCTGTCTCGCTTGATGAGCTTGATGAATGATAGAATTAAAACGTATGGCATCGGTTCATCTATAGCAATGGCAGCGTGCGTGATGGGCTTGTATTTCAGCTCAGGTTGGAATTGCAGCATTTCTTCGTCGCCAGTGTTTCCTCGCACTGACTGCAGACCTTCCGGTTTCGATGAGACAGAGAATATCTTGAGCATCTTAACCATAGCACAATCAAAAATTGCCAAATCGGCATCCATATCATAACACGGTTTTGCCGGAGAACTGGGAATGCTGTAGGGTTCATAATCAAAGGTGAGGCAAGTGAGATTTGTCAACAGACGCAGACAAAGATGCCAGATATCAAGGGCGTTGTACTTGTCGTTGGAGTTCTTGATTTCCAGTGAAGTAAATTTCAATACCAGGTGACGGATATAAGAAGTTTTACGTGGCCCAATGGTCAGGATCCAGCGGAGAGCCTGATATGGATGCAGCAGGTAGATCGCAGTATTTCTATAGAGATAGGGGGCAGCTTCATCGCAAAAACGTCGGCTTGTCTGAAGGATGCTGAAAAGAGAAAGTGATCCGGATGCTGAGGACTGGCTCTGCTTGCCCTTGAGGTTGGACTTGCGTTGGGGCCCATGAGGGAGTGATGATGCATCGTTACCTTGCAATACTATTTCCCAGATGTCATCTCGAATCTCGCGAGGGAGATCGAAGAATGAAGGCATGCTAGGTACGTGAGATGTGCTTCGGAAGTTTACCATACTCAGAAGTGGGATTGTCAACTAGCGCGAAAATGACTAAGCCAGTTCGTCTGAGGTTTTGAGCTGGCCATCCGGCTTCAACAGCAACAACTTTGAGTAAAGTCGCCAACGACAATAGTTTCAATCTCTGATACCCATACGTTGATCAGAATTACCCGAAATCAACTTCCTTTCACTGCCACATAGAATCATGGTTTGATGCCTACGCTTCCATCCGGTCTCAAACAAATCATCAGGGACTCATGAAATGGAAAAACATTGTACAAGTGCAATTCTACCGACATCTAGACTCAAGAATAGTCTAAGCCTCCCTTGCAAGGAAAGACTGGAACCACCAATACAAGTACATCAAGCGCAAGGAAACCACCGAGTGACGTAGCCGTACGAATCTCCCTTTCCGCGCCTCCTTCCTCGTAAAGATCCACTGCCCATACCATAATCTCATACCGTAACCTCATACCATATCCTCATCAGTGAGATCCTATGCATCCTAGTAGTCCCAAAGCCCGGCATTCTCTTTCGGCGCCTGTTGCCTCTTCCCTGCTACAAATTTCCCGCTATTACCCCCACCGACGCCGTCTTCATCGCTGTCATCCCCAAAGCCCCATGTCCTCAAGCTGCCCTTCTTCCCACCCATTCCATCGCCACCGTTCTTGATACCTAAAGGCCTATCTGTACCACGAGCAGAGGTAAGGTTTTCTTGGTCGCGCGAGGCGGGACGGCTGCTAGTAATGGTTTGAACTTGAGTCTTTGGCGGGGCGAAGTGTTGAAACTCATCGTCGTCGTCGGGCTTGGGATTAATTGGTTGCATGGACTTGGCCTTAAGCGGCGAGGCTGGCTTAGTCTCCTTTGTACGGTCGGTTAGGGTTGGTGTGGTGTCTGCAAGACCCCCTTTGGCTCCAAAATCCTTGCTTCGTCCTTCGAGATTTGTCACAGTGCTTAGTGGCTGATTCTTCTTCGGACTTGGAGGTAGCTCAGTGTCATCGTAGAGGTTATTCTGGTACAGGCTTAGTCCATTGTTGACACCTTTCCCACGAGGATGACCCGCCAAGCGCCGTTTATCGCCTGGAGTGCCATCGTCTTGGAACTCAAAGTTTGCTTTGGCTTCCGGGCGCGCTTGTACTACGTTTGGATGCTTTGCAGGACTCTCGACGTTGGTGTCGCCGTCGCCCAAGCCAAAGTGACGAACATCTTGGTTACGAGGGTTCTTGATGGGTGTATCTGCGGCGTTGAGATATTCGCTAAGGTCAAGCTGTGATCGAGGTTTTGCCCTGGACTTTGCTGGCGACTGTGGCTTGCTGGTATCGTCGTCCTCTGCACCCATCTCAAAATGCTTGTATTTTGTGGGATGAGGCTTAATGTAGGTATCTTTGCTTGGGGATTTGGGTGTTCCAGGTGGGGTATCACCCATATCAAAGAGCCGTGAGGGCTGATAATTCTTCCCAGCCCCTCCTTTGGGCGCAATGTGACCTGTCTTTTGAGGCGAAACTGATCTCTCTTTCGATGGTGGTGAAGCATTGGAATCGTTGCCAACGAACAGATCGTGATAATCCCTGGGTGGCGGCTTAGCTGATTGAGCCTTTTGGCTTTGTGCCCTCGGTCTGTTCTCTTTTTGTGATGGAGGCTGAGCCGAAGCATCTGGGGAATCGTCACCAACGAAAAGGTCATGGTAGTCTCTAGGTGGTGGCTTAGCTGAGCCACGAGGGGCTACAGCTTTTGGGACATTGGCAGAGTCATCATCTCGCGGACCAAAAAGAGACAAGCTGGCATGTGGGTCGCCCGTAACATTCTTCCTTGGTTCCGTAGGCTTGCTCGTGATGACCACCTCATTCGGGTCACGAGAACCGTTCTTCGCGGAGGATTGCAAGGAGCCATTGCCTTGAGACATGTTTGCCGCGCTCGAAGCAATCAGGCGCGCTTGATCCTTGCCATCACGAATTGGCCAGTTCTTCGCTCGAGCACCTATCACGTCGACCAGCTTAAGTAGCGAACCTTGGTCCCAGTAAAGGCGGATCTGCCGAATCTGGTTTCCTTGAAAGTCCACAATATGGATCTAGAAAAACAAACAAGGTATTAGCAAGATAATCTGGGCAAAATTTTGTAACACTCACCATTGGAAACGTTACAACACGATCTGACAGAAAATTGTCATCCAGACCCGGTAAGTAAGCACCTCCTCCTTGCAGAAATTCCAAGGTTGTCTCGACATCTAGACAGACGGAATTTTCACTCGCAACGGCGTTCAAGACCTTCTCTTGCTTCTTTTTCAAGACTTGGTCTTGTGCCGCGAAATGTCTCGCAATGGCCGCAGCAGTGTTTATAGTAGTAAGAGTGGTAATGTAATGGAGGGATGCGGTGTCGGTCAAAGCGGAAGCATTTGGCTTCGCCAGGAAACTCTGGTAGACGCTCTTAAGAGACGACATGGTAGTAACACACGTCCAATGTAGAATCGGACTTGAGGGTTTGATGGTTGAAAAATGTGGAGTGAAAGTATAGCGAGGGGCAGGGGGACGTCAAGTGGGATGGCTCGGTTGCTGTCAACAACATGCTTTGTTTATAGTTCTACGGAAAGCGGCCTTTTTAGTTTCCGATTAGACAGCAATATATTCGAAACTTCAATCAACTTGAGGCATGATGAAAATAGCTCTTAAATTTTGAGGTAAGTACGGTCTCTATTAGGACTTGTTGTTACATTTAACCAATCAGAAATCATCATTCACGTAAAGATTTCTGGGTTTCGGACATGGGCGATATTGCATCTAGGTAGCAGGGTTATTGCTGTCCAATTCAGGCATCGGATGAAAAGATAAAAGTAACAGATGATTCCTATAACTAGAATATTGCTTGGCTAGCTATGTTCATGTCGTAATCCCTGCTCCAAAAGAGCTCCCAAAATTCCCTATCAGAGCTGAGTGGTATCCATACTGCAGCGCAAATCAAAGAGCCCATAAGGACCTACTAGGCGCCCTCAGATCGTAAGACATAATCTTGCTTCCTATCTCCTCGAGATAGCTTCACATCGGAACATTCCCAGGTGGAGTACTGACACCCATGAAAACACCACCACCTCCTGACGCATTTGCTTGTGGCAGCGGAGACCGCCGCTCTTGCCCGTCCCCTGGCGCAGTGATCGAAGACAGATCCATGCTGTTGGGCCATATTTGGGTATTCGGGTCAAGGGTCGCATTCTGAATATAGCAATCCCATTGCTCCTGTGAAGAATGCCGTTAGTTTCGGTGATCAGCACATTCATGAAGATACGTACCCAGTCCAAATCCACTGAGGGCATATCCACCATCGGATTACCACTTGCTAAGAAAGAGAAAGGGCTCGGCGCGGACGCAGGGCCGTTTACGGTTTGCTCCAAAGGATAATTTGGTGCCATCCCAGATGGTTGCAAATCGCTCATGCTGGCGTTATTGTTTGATCCTGGAGGAAATGTGCCATTGAACAGAGCTGCCGAACTTGGAGTCATTCCACCGTGACTAAGCATACCGAGTGTCATAGCTGCAGAATGCTCTGGCTTTTCTTCCACCTGATGTCCAAACGCTGTAGAGCTGTCGAGCCCTGGAACGAGCGCACCTGCGAATCCAGGAAACGTGCCTTGCGGTGGGCGATTGTTCTTCTGATCCCTCCTGAACTTCAGCTTTTCAAGCATGACGGTCAGAATCTCCGAAGCCTTGTATGATTCCATTGATTCATCTCTCGTTTCTCTAAAGATTCCTTGTGATACCTCAAGCGCACGTATCATGTCTTCGCGTCTTTCAGAACCCCATGTGTACATATCAGCCGAGCTTTGGCCGTTACAATCCGCATCACCTCTATAAGCAAGGTCAAGGCAGACTATCATAGCAGCAAGTAAGAATTCATGGGTACAAAGTGCGCTGACAAAAGCTCTCATGCCGTATAGGCGGCGACCTGGACGAGACTCGTAATGAAGCGTGGCTTGGTGGTGAAGAAGATCCATAGATGAATCTATGCACGTTCTGCGAGAGTGTGCGTACTTGTTGTTCTCACGGGCCCGTGTTAGGAACTTCCGATGTAGAACGCATTGCCCTTTATGGTAGAGCATTGAAAGGTTGAAACGTTGCACAATTAGCATCCCTGGATCCGTCGTGGACTCTTCGATTGGTTTAAGACGGAGGTGGGTAGGAATCTGCGCACGGGCTTCTCTCAGGTTCTGGTCTAGTAACATAACCTCTTCATAGTGGCTCGCAGTAGTTGAGTGCAGGCTTTCAATGATCTTGCCAAAGGCAAAGGCCAGTAAGGATTTCGCAATCATGTATGAGACCGGAGTAGGTTCTGACATGGATCTTGGAAGTGGAAGGACTCTTGTATCTTCATCGAATTCATCATCGTAAATGTTTCGAGGAAGCCCAGTGTCGCAGTCTCCCAGCCGAATCATACTCGGTAGCCCGACCTGGAAAGAAAAGAGGAGGTCCGACTGCCGAACAAAGGTCCATACACGCCTTCGGATTTCCCCCTGGAAAGGCGTGATGTTGGGGAAATACTTAGGATCTCGGTGATAGCCCATACGCATAGCAAGGCGCACAATCATCCCGACAATAACCCATACGCTTACTTCTGAATCCCTATTCCTTGCGTACTCTCCATGTAGATGTAGAACTAGAGTTTCAATCATCTGATTTACTGGCTTGGTAAAATCCGCTAGTTGTACACATTGTCCCGTGAGCGATCGGTACTGTGCAGCTAGACTGAGGGATTTGCCGCGATACTCAGGAGGCTCGTCATCCATCTTATTATATGAATGCATCGTGAGGCAAAGTATGGCGAAAATCTGACCAAGCCACACCGGTCCGATCTTACTTGGTTCCTTCCAATGTCTCTCGTATTGTCTATACCATGATGGCGGGTGCAAGATGTGGACAGCAGGATCATATGAATTGAAGTATCTTGTTACAAGCTTGTCCGTGACAGACTTGTTTGGAAGAGCTGCGAGGAGCTCGGAGTACTCGGGAGGTTTGGATCCCCCAAATAGAAACGTCGGTCCTTGCGGCGCCGAATCTTCGCTCCGCTTGGACTTCTGAACCTTTTCCATCTGGTCATTGAGCTGTTTTTGGTGTTCCGAAAAATAATTCTTGACTTCTGCGATATCGCTCAGTATAGTCGCCCAGTGAGCATCACCAAAGTACATCGACTTGTTATTGTCAACCTTCATTATCCCTAATGACTGGGCGACGCGATCTGTCTCGCTATCAGCTTCTTCACCCTCTCCTTTGACTATGCCATTGTTCTCATCGTTGCCATCGATATCAACGTCTTGAGGATATTCCATGGACCCTGAGCTATTACTCAGGGATAATGCTCGGGTCGCCGCTGCTGCGCCAGCAGATTGTGAGCCATTTGTCATTAACGAAAGAACCAATCCTTCTAAACGGTCGATACGGTTTTGCATATCATCCGGAGAGTTACTGGAGAGGGAAGATGTGGATTGCTTTTTGCGGCTTCCAGGAGCTGCGTAAGAGCATGACATGGAATCTCCCCTTTTCACACAGTTGTCGCATGGTTGCGATCTGTTACATTTAAGCCTACAAACATAGTGTCAGCTTTCTCAGAGCTCTAGAAGCACGATCTACCATCTCATGACTTAGAGATCCTTACTTTCTGTTCCTGCAAGGAGCACATGATAATGGGACTCTGTTTCTCTTTCGAACGACCCGATACTGCCCGTCCGGTGAGTTGCTAGACGCCGTCGCAGATGGAGGAGTAAGAGGCATTGTAGGATATGGCGGTGGAATGGCTGCTGGAGAACTAGAAAGCTTTTATGAAGACTCGAGTCGTGTAGCCGCGCGAATGCAGAGGAGCTTCTGTAAGAAGGGAGAGAAGGGAGAGGTCGCCGAGGACGTTTCTACAAGGCGGTGGATGTTCTAATTGTTTCCTCTGTTCCACCGAGCCTCACTCAATGGTCCTTACGGAACTTGTTCACTCGGTAAGGAGCCCCACAGACGATGGCTGAACACCGACGTAGATTCTGGGCGATAGTAATGCGTTGCTTAAGAATACTATCGAGAATGCCCCGCGCAACAGCTTAAGAATCCTTCAGGTCACAGGAGAGGTCGTATCTCAATGCGCATATGGCAGTCGTCGAATCCTCCAAGGAATGAGACCCTAGTCTTGCTTTGCAGAGCATTAGCGATGTGCCGGCAAAGGCGACAGATAAGGACGCACTGAAACCCGCAGTATATAGGTGTGGTCGTGAACGCGCTGCTGTATAACTGCTTGTACAGGCTCCAGCAACTCACAACCCTGAATATCTGCCCTTAACTCCGTTGTTCTACGAAGTAGCTTATTTAGTATCCTGGGTCACATGATTAAGTCTTGTCGTTGACCTCTTATAACAAAAATCTACCTCTATATTTTATACATATATCTAGTCACACATAGTAAAGCAGACAAGTAGATCAGACAGGTAAAAGATCACCCATTCCATTGTTTACTTGTATTTGGGTCGACAACTCATAGATGGGGGTAAGGTACTAGTTTCAGACGAGGTATGGCGCTCAGTAGAATTTCAACATGACCTTTCCCCACATATGATACACCTAGTTTAATCTTTGATATGGGCCATTTCTCAAGGAAAAGGCGTTGGTATTTTAGTGAGCAAAGGCGTTTTGACTTAAATACAAATCCCAGATTACAATTCCACGGCAGGTTTTTCCCATGATACTAATTTCGAAGCCAGGGGAGTACAGTTTTCTGAGATGAGTACGCAGACCAATGAGAAGTAGGAAGCTCATCGAGTTGTCGTCTATGATACATCTTTGTATTATTAGATGAGCCAAAGGTGGTAGTTAAGGCAGGTGTCTCACCTTCTATTTCAATCACGTAAAGCTCTTGGTAAAAGACTGCACTACGTCCTTCACCTTAGCCTCCAGGTCCTTGCTCAACTGCCCCTCCTTGTCGATCTGCGCCAATAGATCGCTCTCGTTTGTCCTAATGTGGTTGAGGAAATCTTGCTCCCACTGGAGAATCTTCGCTACAGGGACGCTGTCGAGGTGTCCATTGACACCAGCATATATAAGGGGAACCATCTCATTGACAGCCATGGGCTGGTATTGCTTCTGCTTAAGCAATTCGGTCAGACGTTCACCACGATTGAGTGTCTGCTTAGTGGCAGCATCCAAATCAGATCCGAATTGAGCAAAGGCAGCCACTTCTCGGTATTGGGCCAAGAAGAGCTTCAACGAGCCAGCAACTTGTTTCATTGCCTTGAGCTGGGCAGCAGATCCGACACGGGACACAGATAGACCAACGTTGATAGCGGGACGAACACCCTTGTAGAACAATTCAGCTTCCAAGAAGATCTGACCGTCTGTAATGGAAATGACGTTGGTTGGGATGTAGGCAGATACATCACCGCCCTGGGTCTCGATAATGGGAAGCGCTGTCAACGATCCACCACCGTTCTTATCGTTCAACTTAGCGGCGCGCTCAAGAAGACGTGAGTGCAGGTAGAAGACGCTGCACAGCTGTTAGCAAATAACCGGCTCAATAGCTAACGTAGATCTTCCGGGAATTACTTACTCTCCGGGGTAAGCCTCACGTCCGGGTGGGCGACGAAGCAGGAGAGACATTTGACGGTAGGCCACAGCTTGCTTGGACAGATCATCGTAGATGATGACGGCGTGCTTCCCGTTATCACGAAACCACTCTCCCATAGCACAGCCAGTAAATGGTGCGATATATTGTAGAGGGGCAGCTTCGGATGCTGTTGCGGCTACGATGATAGTATATTTCATGGCATCATTCTCTTCAAGAGTCTTGACCAATTGGGCAACGGTCGAACGCTTCTGTCCAACCGCCACGTACACACAGTAGAGTTTCTTAGTCTCATCGTTGCCGACATTCCATCGTCGTTGGTTAAGCATAGCGTCGAGCGCAACAGCAGTCTTTCCGGTCTGACGATCTCCAATAATCAGCTCACGCTGACCACGTCCGATAGGCACCATGGCATCGACAGATTTGAGACCGGTCTGTACTGGCTGATTGACAGAGTGTCGGGGCAAAATTCCGGGTGCTTTTAGCTGAGCTCGGCGTTTTTCGGTGGTCTTGATTGGGCCCTTCCCATCAATGGGGTTTCCCAGAGCACCGACGACGCGACCAAGCATCTCTGGACCGACGGGGACGTCGACCTAGATGAATTTAGACTAGGCTGCGTGATGTGGAATTCAAGATGCCTACGATCTCGCCGGTACGCTTGACAGTCTCGCCTTCCTTCACGAGACGATCTGAACCGAAAAGAACAACCCCGACCTGACCAGCTTCGAGATTCATGCACATGCCTTTGACACCGGACGCAAATCTGTTAAGTGATGAGAACCTGGTGCCAGAATCTAGGCATAGTCTGCACTTACTCGACAAGCTCTTCAGCTTGAACGTTGTTCATGCCATGCACTCGAGCAATACCATCTCTATTCGATATCGCCAACGTCAGCTCCAATCCAATCGACCGCTTCTGCTAATTAGTGTGTCGCTTTTGACCTTCACCTACCCAACAGACAATACACGTCCTGTCTCGGCAAGACCGGCTTCCTCTTGTACCCCACGGATCCTCTGCTCCAGAATCGATGAGACTTCCGTTGGCGAAGCTTTTGCATCAGCAGCATAACTTCGAGCCTGCCTCGGCGCGGGGGTCAAGATCGCGGGTGCTGCTGTTCGGGCCTGCGCAGAGTTTTAATTGTTAGCACTCTACAACCATCACAGAATGAAAATTGGAGATTTGTTTTATGCAGCACATAGCGCAGGACATTGAGTACAGGAAAAGTTCAAAGGAGCTTTGAGCCCGAGGCCAATGGTGGGTGGAGCTTACCACTGCAGCTTTGCTTGTCACAGATATTGCGCCGACCGAGCGGCTGGACTGTCTTATTGCGTTCCTAAACATCTTGACTGTGGTTTTAAAACAATAGGAAATAAGAAGCAGTAAATTGCAACTGCAATTGCTGACAGAATGACGGGAATGAGGTTGTTTAGTTCTTCGAAAAAGCTTCTGTTGTGGTAAGTACGGGTTGAAGGAGTGAGGGAGAAAGACCAAGACTTTAGCGCATAGCCAGTATAACTTTTTGAGATGACGCCAGGTTCGGCAACAACATTGCAATTCATTTCCAGATCACAGTAAAATCAATTATTCTCTATACGTCTCAAAAATACACCAATACCAGCTATAGTTGATGGCCAATAATCATCTGTAGCGGAAGGACAGCCTGTGGGAACCAACCAGTGACTCCTGACACCTGAACACGATGAACCAAAGTATCCTGTTGTGTCCTTATTGTTTAATAGCCAAGCATTGAGTACTCAGTTGTTGGTGCAGTCCTTCATAGCTCTTTTCCAACCGCATCGCCGTTGACGGCTTTTCCTTTTTCTTGACTCTTCGACTTTCTGAATTTCTCCAATTCTTGTTGAACTGCCTTGTCTAAGCGCTGTTTGAGCTCAGGCCTGTATCCAAAATAGAATAGAATCTCCATCCAAACGAAGAATGGAGCCAAGAATAGAGCTTGTACCCAGTTATCAAGCAAAGCTGGCGCTCTTCCCTCAAATGCGCCGTGACCGACGAACTGAAAAAGCCAGCTCATGACATGAAGGCCAATTGCCCAATAGTTTGCCTTCGTTCCATAGGCGCTTGTTAAGTGGTTCGCGTACGCAGTGCCTCCAAGCAGCAAGGGTGCAAGCATGGCACCAGCGACAGGCTCCATGAGAATGTAGAGTGATGCATATAGTATAGCTGCGATGGTACCGAAATTCGGCGGAAGATATTCAATATGGAGCCATCCGGGAGTAGGTATGAGTGATGGCGTATTTGTACCCTAGAAAGAAGATCTCAGCTTCCGCTTAGAAACCCATTCGAGCCGTTGCTGCACTCACAAACAAGATGGCCGTCATCAGGATTATTGGGACGCAAGCTATGTGGATAGCTACATTCACCTGACCGAATTATGTATCAGCACTTGATACAGGCAAGGTCGTCGAAGAAGCAGAGGTCTATCCCACAGGGTTATCGTGATAAGAGCCATACTATCACATGTCAGCATCCTTTAGCAAGTAGTGCTACACAGATGGATGAGTAGCGTACGAATTGCAGTTGTTTCTCAAGGTTAAGTGCCATTCTGGATATGAAGCGTTGTCGCCAGTGTTATCGTAAAAACATATATGTCCGCGAAGGTTGGCTATCATGCTGAAGAGACTCGGGCAGTCACCTTGACTCCAGAAATAGGCGAGACCAAAAAATTAAGATTCGATTTAATACTGAAACAAAAGCAACATGCCCACAATCAGAATCGAACTGATGATCTTCTCATGTCGAAATTCAACATTCAAAATCATTTACGAGTGAGACGCTGTACCACTAAGCCATGCGGGCGCTAACAAAGTTTTGGGTTATTTGAAAATATATAACAAACAATTCTACTGAGCCCTCGGAAGTACACTTTCTCTTGTGCTGAAACGTTCCCCTTGTGCGCGAATTTAAGAGTACTTACGAACACTAAACTATAAGCGGCTTCGAAATACTTGCAAAAGCTGAAAAATCCTTCTTTCATATTCCCAATCAGTACGCCATCACGGCCTCGTACTTGCGTTGGCAAGGCTTCGAGCTAGCTCTCACCTGGAGGGGTTTGCAACTAGCTTCAGTCTTCGCGCTGTCACTCCTTGAAGTTGGTGGGCCTCAGTACGTTGTCGAGCGCTTCACTGCGTCTGGACTATTGCTGATTACAAGACATGACTGTTGAAGCCGACCATTGTCATTCTCTAAATCACTCATCTTAGAAGTGTCGTATGCGGGCAAAAGGTGTGCGGTCGACCTTTGGCGGTCTTGGGAGCACAAAAGTCGAGACCTGTGTTGGGCGCATTGAACGCAAGGAATTCCAAGTGCATACTGCTGTCGTTGTCCAGCCTGGGCTAGAGATACATCAGTGGTCTCATCCACAAAATTGCACCACTTGAGAAATGTTCTTCCTCTATGAGCTCGAGCGCACGATCACACTACATCCATCATTCTTCGGGCCTCGCGTAAAAGAGTACTTGACAAACCGCCTCCTAGAAGATGTTGAAGGGACATGTACAGGCCAATATTACATAATATGTGTAATGGACGCCTATGATATATCTGAAGGGCGTGTCATACCTGGAAGCGCAGTGGCTGAGTACACAGTACATTATCGTGCGGTTGTATGGAGACCTTTCAAGGGAGAAACGGTTCGTTATACATGAGGCCCATGGGTTTTGGATGTGCTAAAGCGGGTTCTTCGTACGCGCAGGTCGATGCTATCGTCAGCTCTGTCAATAGGATGGGTGTCTTTGCCGACGTTGGGCCTCTTCCAGTCTTTGTGTCCAACCAGGTTTGTCTCTATTATGTGCAATCGAGGAGAAACGAGGTTCAAGAACACTAATTTAACCTAGTTAATACCTTCGGACATCAAGTGGGATCCGAATGCTACTCCTCCACAGTACACCGACAATGGAGATCAAGTCATTGAGAAAGGCACTCATCTGCGTATCAAACTTATGGGTACGAGAAGCGATGTCGGCAGTATGTTTGCAATTGGTAGTGTCAAGGAGGATTTCCTTGGGTTTGACAGCCTTGATTGCCTGCACTTACCATTGCTAATAAGCTTTCAGGACACTCTGATCTACGACTTGACAGGAGAGATGTGATCGTTGCGCCGAATATCATGGCAGTGAAACTGGATTTTTCACACATTAACAAAGAAGGATATCCATGAGATCCAGGGAGAATGAGAAAAAAGGTACTTCTAAGACGCAGTGAATAGTTTTTTGTATCGTGGGTGGAGATTAGGTTGAGGAGTCCTAATGATCTACGGTCCTAGCGATCTACGTACTTGAAGCCACATCACGAGAAGACGTCTCAAACGACCAAGACTTACTAAATCATATTAGACTCAAATCTAGTATAGGGACCTGTTCGTTTTTTGTATTCAACCTGGTCAATGCTGGCTGTAAAAGGGCATCAATAGGGCGAGTGTCGATAAAGGATTGGCGCTAGTGACTGGGGTCAAATTAGTCATCGTACATCAAGGTACTTTTAGGTCCTGCGTTACTTCAGTACAGGCATTCCGCTGCTATGGCATCTTCGGGAATGAACATAGAAACTCTAGAAAGCCGAATACCTACTGTGTACTGTTTCCCCTGTTGCCTGAGCAGCCTCTATGAACGATTTGATCACTATCACGGCATCTGACCGTTGAGAAGGGATCAAGATGGCCATCGAAAAGTATGCAGACGAGGAGGAGATGAAACCGCTGAATCATGACTCTTCGGCTTCGGATCCATCACGCGCTTCTATAGATTCAGTAACTTCCGTATCCACCACGTCAATAGCTCTAGAGCGCCTCAATGAGTCCGCAGCAAACGAACACAATGGTTTCAAGAAGACACCCGGTCGAAGAGTTGCTCTTCGAGCCAAAGACGAAGACTACGACACGGAAGATGGGTTTGTCCGACCAGTACAGATACGGGCTATCGACAAAACAACTCGGCGCATGCTGTGGTCTCTAGGAGGATTGTGCTTAGGCGGTTGGCTACTTGCCTTGGTACTGTTTTTATCTCGACAAAGCTATAAGCATGCCTCTACCATACCCCATGATCCTATCGCAACAGCTTCGCGTGGTTCTGGTAAGGCTGTCACAGTAGACCAAGTTCTTGGAGGGCAATGGCGGGCGAAATCGCATCACCTTTCTTGGATCGCAGGCTCTAATGGCGAAGATGGTTTACTACTAGAAAGGGAAGGTGGAAATGGGCGGGATTACCTTGTGGTGGAGGACGTGAGAAGCCGGAAGCCTGGTGCTGCGTCTTTCGACAGTCAAACATTGATGAAAGATGGGGGCTTCAAAGTCAATGGGTATCAGGTCTATCCCAGGAAAGTTTGGCCAAGTCCAAACTTTAAGAAGGTCCTTGTCATGTCGGATGAGGAGAAGAATTGGCGACACTCGTACACCGGGAAATATTGGATCTTCGATGTAGCCAGTCAAGAAGCAGAACCTTTAGATCCCGAGCACGCAACTGATAGGATCCAATTAGCGTCTTGGTCACCGCAATCGGACGCCATCGTGTTTACAAGGCAAAACAACATGTATCTGCGGAAACTCTCTTCAGCTAGAGTCATACAGATAACTAGGGACGGTGGGACTGAACTATTTTATGGTGTTCCTGACTGGGTCTATGAAGAGGAGGTCTTCGGTGGCAACAGCGCAACCTGGTGGTCTGAGGGCGGCGATTATGTTGCTTTTCTGCGTACCAACGAAACGGCTGTACCTGAGTACCCCATTCAATATTTTGTCTCAAGACCAAGCGGGAAGAAACCAGAGCCCGGAGAAGAGAACTATCCTGAAGTCCGACAAATCAAGTATCCCAAGGCTGGTGCTCCGAATCCTGTTGTAGCTCTCAAGTTTTATGATATCGCAAAGGACGAAGTGTTCGATGTCACGGCAGATAGCGATTACTCTGATGATGATAGGCTGATCACTGAAGTTGTGTGGGCCGGCAAAGATGGCAAAGTCCTCGTTCGGGAGACAAACAGGGAGAGTGACATCTTGAAAGTCCTCTTGATTGATGTTATGCAACGTGTCGGCAAGGTTGTACGGACGGTTGGTGTCGATGGAATCGATGGTGGCTGGTTCGAAGTCTCTGAAGAGACTCGGTTCATCCCGGCCGATCCTAGTAACAGGCGTCCTCATTCTGGATACATTGACACTGTTATCCACGAAGGCTATGACCATCTTGCATATTTTACACCGCTAGATAACCCGGAACCCGTTTACCTCACCTCGGGGAAATGGGAAGTTGTCAAGGCTCCATCAGCAGTAGATTCGGCCAACAATCTGATATACTTCGTTGCCACTAGGGAATCACCTATCCAACGGCATGTCTACAGTGTCAATCTCGATGGCTCAGGACTACGATCGATAAGCGACACAAGTAAGGAAGGCTACTACGATGTTTCTTTCTCTACCGGCGTCGGTTATGCCCTACTCTCGTACCAAGGCCCAGATATTCCGTGGCAGAAAGTTCTCAGTACACCTAGTAATACAGACGAATACGAACACCATATCGAGGACAACCAAGCCTTGGCGAAATTCGCTTCTCGACATGAGCTACCCATTGAGATCTACCAGACGGTAACAATAGATGGCTTTGACTTGCAGCTGGTCGAACGCCGCCCCCCACATTTCGATGAAAGCAAAGAATATCCCGTTCTTTTCTTCCTCTACGGTGGTCCTGGCTCTCAGCTTGTCGACAAGAAATTCAACGTCGACTTCCAAGCTTACGTTGCATCAAATCTTGGATACGTAGTCGTGACGGTTGACGGAAGAGGTACCGGCTTTATTGGTAGAGAAGCAAGGTGCATTGTCAGGGGTCATATCGGTTACTACGAAGCCTTAGATCAAATCTCGGCCGCTAAAATATGGGCTCAGAAGAAATATGTCGATGCTGACAGAATGGCTATTTGGGGCTGGAGCTACGGTGGCTTCATGACATTGAAGACGCTTGAGCTAGACGGCGGCAATACGTTCAAGTATGGTATGGCAGTTGCCCCAGTGACGGATTGGAGATTCTACGGTAAATTTATATTTCCTCGACTCTTAGCATGCTTTATATGTTTATAACCCCACTCGTAGACTCCATCTATACCGAGCGGTACATGCACACCCCTCAGCGCAACCCCAACGGCTACGCAAATACCTCAATCAGCAACATGACCGCGCTCCAGAGTAACGTCCGCTTTCTGATGATGCACGGTGTCGCGGACGACAATGTGCACATGCAGAACTCCCTTACACTTTTGGACAAGCTCGATGTTGCGGGCGTAGAGAACTACGACGTTCATGTGTTTCCAGACTCGGACCATAGCATCTTTTTCCACAACGCGAATAGGATGGTGTACGATAGTACGTTTGTTCCGGGTGCCTACGGCAGTATTGTACTAATTTGGGTAGGGTTGAATAGATGGTTAATCAGCGCTTTCAACGGCGATTGGTTAAGGATGGAAGACGCAATGCCGCATGAGAAGACTGGTGTTGCATCCAAGACAAGATGAACTCTATGAACTCTATGAACTCCAACGCACGCACGCACGCTCGGATTCTAGGAGCTTTGGAACGATCCTTCGGTATACAGTATACCTCACCTTACCGTTTCGGAGTCGGTTGACCGCACAGGGCAACGCACTCTTGGATTCAACGTACGAGTACGCTAAGGACCGAGGCGGAACCGTTGCGACGTCAGTGATAATGACATCACACAGGCCCACACTAACACGAACACCAACAATAGGTAATCGCGCAAGTCAATCTCCGACTTTAGTTGTTTTTCAATCTTTCATTGAGTTCTTCACTCAAGTTTGAACTATGTCAGAAGATTCTAAGATGTCTCCAGCAACTAAAGAGCTCCTTGCCAAGGTCCGGATGATGGTTCCACCCATGCTGGACAAGTTCCACAAAGGTCAGCAATCGTTGCATCTCCCGCCTGAACAAGAACCTTATCTGCCATCTTTCACTAGGTCAACTAGGTAGAGTTGCTGTAATTGGGGGAAGCGAAAGGTGCGTAGCATCGATCTAGACACACTTCTGTGAACAGAGGCCCAGCAATTGACTTGCGGGTCAAACACGCAGTTACACCGGTGCGCCGTATTTCTCTGCCATGGCTTCGGCACGTCTAGGTATGCTCCCCATTATACGAGCCCATTCACGAGTGCGAACTGACATTACTTCCTGACAGGTTGCGACTTAGTACTTTACCCTTTCCTTATCGACCTTCAATTGATCGCTTCTAATTAGCCCTTTGTAGTCCCACGTCTTCTGTACACCCCCGGCCGCCAACGTCATAAAATCCTACTCTCCCAACCTTATGGTTCACCCCACAATGCGCGAAGCCCACGAAGCCAAGTCAGACATTACCAATCCCCCCACCATCGCCGCTCCCATCACCTCCATACTTTCCAACCTGCACGCACTTGTTATCGGCCCTGGCCTCGGCCGCGATACCCTCATGCAAGACACCGTTGCCGAGGTTATAAAAGCCGCGAGGGAGAACAATACCCCATTGGTGCTGGATGCAGACGCGCTGTGGCTGGTGCAACAGCGCCCGGAGTTGGTGAAGGGGTACAAGGAGTGCGTCCTCACGCCTAATGTGGTCGAGTTTGCGAGGTTAGCCAAGGCGGTGGGAGTGGATTCTGAAGACCAAGGCGAAGCCGGGTGTCATGCCCTTGCCACTGCCCTCGGTGGCGTCCTTATTGTGCGCAAAGGCCCAACAGACTGGATCTGTGATGGCTCCAACTCCCTCCAGTCTACTCTTGAAGGCGGGCGTAAACGCAGTGGTGGGCAGGGAGATACGCTGACAGGCAGTATTGGGACTTTGTTGGCGTGGCGGGGAATGTATCTGGAGGGATTGTGGGACACGGAGGGGGAAATGGGAAGAGAGGAGACTTTGAGGTTGGCTGCTTGGGGGGGGAGTGCCATTACAAGAGAGTGCTCGAGACTGGCGTTCGGAAAGAGGGGAAGGGCATTGCAGGCAAGTGATTTGACAGAGGAGGTGGAAGTGGCGTTCAAGACACTTATAGGAGAGCCGGCGGAAAGTAGGTTGTAACTTGCTGTATCTTCGTAAGGAAGGGCTCTGGCCAGTAGTGAAGAAACATCATTTTCCTACTTTATTATGAGTTACTCAAGTTCAGTTTCAGACTTAATTGGTTTGGAAACCGGCCTATCTACAATAGTCTTGCGCCATGACAGCTTCATAGCACCTTCCGTATGATGGCTTCTAGACTGGTAAATTTGACAAGGCTAGATATACACACACAGCCCTTGAGCTTTTGTGGCCGAATGGAAAAGCTTGATCAATGTTGGTCGCCAGCACAAGCCATAGTACACCAACTGCTTCGCCGTCAAACGTGCCTAGTCGAATAGACCGAAACCCATATCCTCGTCCGACTCCTCCTTCTCCTCTTCCTTCTCCTCCGGCTTCGCTTCCTCGGCTGCCGCAGCGCCTCCAGCAGCAGCGGGAGCAGCTCCGCCACCTCCTCCACCTCCTCCTGATGGGACAGAGGCGAGTTTGGTAGATCCTTCGGCGATCAACTATTGCGACATCGTCAGAACAGTGAATCTCGAATTACGTTGACTGAAAACGTTAAGCATACTTCTTGCAAATCTTTCCCTTCAAGTTCCTTGATCAGTTTGTCCAAGCGTTCCTCGTCTGCGTCAATGCCGACAGAGCTCAAGACTTCTTTGACGTCGGAGGCCGAGGGCGAGGTGTTGCCACCAAGGCCGAGGAGGAGGTATGCTGCAAGATGCTTCATTTTTGATATCTCTAGTTATGAAGTCAATTTTGAGGGATGCAATTATAAGGGGTTTATTCGCTTACTTTGGTAGTGGATGATGTTTCGAACAGGAGAGTCAATCGATTTAACCGCTGAGCGGAGACTGAAACGTCGGGTTCTTATGTAGAGGTTTGGAGATGGGTCAAGTGGAACTTTCAATAATGTTCACCAGATTCTGAGTCGCAGTGTGCGAGAAGCTAAAAGCGGGAGGAGACTCGGTTAGCCTTGCCAATAGCGCGACGCCATACTCTTTACGGATATCCATTGATTTTAAAGACGCAACTGTTTTCGACGAAAGGCCCAACACAGCTTTTCGCCGCCACATGCATTCCCTATACCGTGTCACTAATGGTTTTTGCTCCCTGTGCACTTCCTTTTAGGAACTAAGATTTCTAGGCTCTCTGGGTTCTAGAGGTATGACTCTTCTTCTACCTACAAACCATCGGCGGTAACGCAGCAAGTGGAGGACACGCGATCTGTCCGCCACGATGAGCGTGAGTCACCAGAGAACAGTGGCCGGCTTTTGAAATCAACATTAGTAAATTTATCTAGTTTCTGAACTCGGTACTAAGCTCTATCGGTGGTGATGGTACCCCCCCAACTCTGCCATCCACCCGGACAACCAAACTTGAAAGCTTACCAAACGGATCAAAGGATGGTCGCGAGCATGACAGAGGGCCACCTTCGGCCAACAATGTTTTATCAGATAAAAAGCGCAAGGCAGAGGGCGAACTTTTGAAAACGAATTGCAAAGCCTTAAAGGACACCAAAGGGAGCGGCCCAAGCAGTGGCGTTGCTGCTCCAGATACACCTCGTCTACTAGCAAACCTCAAAAGACCATCCGCTCCCACCTCGTCAAAACCAGCTGTCCCCTATCGCGGCACAAGCGCTGCAAGCTCCGCCTCAGCGAGACCCATTACACCTGCTGCGGAAATCCCCAAAGCAGCACCCAAAAAAGGCTCCTATGCCGAGATCATGGCTCGAGCCAAAGCGGCGCAAACGGCGTCCCCTGCCGTGGGCGTCATTAAGCACAAACCCAAAGAAAAGGTCAGTGAAAAGAAGGAGCTCCTACTAGCCAAAAAGGGTCTTTCAGCAAAGGGCAAGATTGGTCCAAAACCTCGGCAGCGCGGCCGCTCTCCAGGCAGCAAAAGCAGTAGCCCAGCCCCCAGCCTCCCGTCATCAAAGAAACCCAACGACAAGAAGCCCGTACAGCCCGCCTACAAAGGCACCGCCAAACCTGTCCCAGCCTACCGCGGTACTATGAAAGCCGCACATTCCACCGCCTCAAATCACAAAATTCCCTCGAGCGCCCATCCTTCCACCGTCAAATCCCGCCATAATCGCCATGCCTCCTCAGAAGACGACATCATTGATGACGAAGAAATTGACGAGGAGGATGAAGAGGATTACCCCGAATCAGAATCCGATATGGAAGCGGGGTTTTCTGACGTAGAAGAAGAAGAGCAAATGGCAGTCAAAGCCGCGAAGAAAGAGGACAACGAACAAGCACGAATTGAGGACCAGCATAAGAAGGAGAAGGAGGAGAGGAGGAGGATGTTGCAGCAGATGGCGAATAATGCGAAGAAGAGAAGTTATTGAAGGGTTTGAAAGGGTGTGCATCTGGTATTATGAGGTGGTGTATGCATGATGGAAGATGGCGTCAAGGTCATGCCGTGCAGCATTTGCTCAGATGATTTTTTAAAGGCAGGTTTTTGGGAAGGGTTCTTGTGCTGTTGTTCTAGCGGGCGTTATTGACTACATGGCCCGTTCGAGCAGGGAGGAGATAGGATTAGAGATTACTACTTTTTGCACTGGAGTCATTAGAATAAGTTTTTTTGCTGCAAGGACAGGTATAATGAGGCAAGCTCCATGTCCCAATTCTGCCGCAACTCCGCTACTTTGCGGTGTTGCGTTCGGCGGTAACACAATAGGACGAAGAGATAATAAGGAAACTTAAGTGCTCTATAAAATAGCTTCACAAACCTATTACAGATACGAGAACAGTTCTCTAGTTCTGCATATACACTCATGACAGTAACCATCTTTATAGGGCAGGTGACCCTTAGCGTAATCTATGTTCGCTTAGCTAGTGTGGCTTACTAGCGCCTCCACGAACCTCATGCGCAAGTACATCACGATAATCACGCCAACCATCCAGGTCTAAGCATATCAGCCGGAGATCCTAATCATGGCTGACGCAGACTACGTGAGTAACCTCTTCATCATACCTGAATTGTTCCGGTGTGGAAGGAGCGAGCTAATGATGTACTGATCTAGAACCCTGAGGAGGCTGCTGGTGAGTGCCACCTTATTCCCCATACCCAATCCTCCAGAGCGAAGATGGTCGCAGCGTTCATCTATCGTCCATCTATCATCAAACCAGATGAGTTTTCTTTTGGCACTGTCATCGAATTGTTCGGGGTCGCAAAGATGGCTAACACTTCGCCAACCTACAGAGCTCAAGAAAAAGAGAACCTTCCGTAAATTCTCCTACCGCGGCATCGACCTTGACCAGTTCGTTCTCTTCTTCCTTTACTGTTCTTTCTGTAGAAATAAATCCTTATCTCCTGCAGACTCCTCGATCTCTCCTCCTCCCAACTCCGCGACGTCGTACACGCCCGTGCCCGTCGCCGCTTCAATCGCGGTCTCAAACGCAAGCCCATGGGTCTCATCAAGAAATTACGCAAAGCAAAGCAAGAAGCGAAACCCAACGAGAAACCTGACTTGGTCAAGACCCACTTGCGCAACATGATTGTGGTGCCCGAGATGATTGGATCGGTGATTGGGATTTATTCGGGCAAAGAGTTCAACCAGGTGGAGATTAAGCCCGAGATGGTAGGCTTTTATCTAGGGGAGTTTAGCATCAGTTACAAGCCGGTAAAGCACGGGAGGCCGGGTATTGGAGCGACGCATTCGAGTAGATTTATTCCATTGAAGTGAGAGTGGCGAGGGATGGGCAAGAGAGGAGAGGGATGGACGTTGGCAGGATTGCATTATGCGATAGGACAACCTCTGATTTGCTACGTTTCAATTCTCTCAACTGCGCAGCCGTTGCTCCTCAATATCCTCAGCCCCTCCCACGACTTCCCTCCCACCCCCTTCTACACACTCTTTCCCGTCAATGCGTCTCCTCCCTCCCCTTTTCCAAATCCCCCTATCATCCCCTTCTAAACCCTACACCCACAGACCTAAATCCCCGCTCCAACCCCTCCCCCTCCTGTCAAAAGATTTGCATCCCTACACAATACACCCTTATCCCACAAATCGACAAACCGACTCTCAACCACAGGAACCAAGAAAGAAGGGATTTTGTTAGCTGGGTGTTCGAAGGAGAAAGGAGAGAGAATGTGGGTATGGGAGTACGATGAGGGGTGGGTTTGAGTGTGTAGGGTGGAGATGGGGGTGTGAAGAGGAGAGGTGGGAGAGTATGGGGTTTTGTGAATCTACGTAAAAACCTAGAGTTGATATTGGGTAAAGAAATCGCAAATCCCCACAGACCACCTTTGACAATTGCAGCTTGTTACTACACAATGATCATACTGTATCCTCTCCCTTTTTCACTTTATATTTTTCAGACATACTCCGAACAACTTATCGAGCGAAGTACGTGCTTGGAAGGACTATAGTCGATCACGCAGCAACGCTCCCAATCCTTTTGAGTTGAAATGATTCATTTTGTGCAGTCATTGTCTTCTATAGCAGGGCCCTTGGTGTGAATGAATAGCAGGTTTAGATGGGGTAGATTTTGCAAGTAGGAAAACTGTGTCGCTGGTCGAAAGTTTTATGTGAAAGAAGTTAAGTGCGAAGCGCGCGTTTACAGTAGCCTCTACAATATCGCCTCTCTCTCTCTCTTGACATCAATTCTTCAATATGTCTACAATTGTTGAAATATCCTCGCTACATCTTAAAGATTTCGCTACAATCCCGCGTGGTCCTTAATATCCGGTCTATACCATGGCTTCGAGAACGGAGATTGGGACTTGGACCAGACACTACGTTTTTATTCAAGTTCTTCGGTAACGAAAATGCAGTTTTCGGAATTCTTTCTCTTCTATGCGAGTCACCAAGCTTTGAACCGAAAATATTCACACACATGTAATGGAATGATTGAGTAGTTTAGAGACTTGAGAAGAAGATAATCATAAGAGGTTGAGATGAATCGTACAGAGACCTCAATGCGCTTTCCCAAGCCCACCGTCACCGCGATATGCCGGATTCTCCTTGACCGTTAACATCATAATCTCCGAAGCCCCGGTATACGTATAATTGAACTCAAACCCAGCTATCGTCCCCGCTTCCGCCGATCTCCGCCCGTACTCGAAAAGCAAAGGTAGAAGACTTGTCTTCTGACCGCCCGTACCGGCGTAACCCTGTCCTTCAGGACTAGGCTGGAGCTCAAAAAGTTGCCGGCGACACAAAGGACACGAATCAGCGGGTGCTGTCCGCATCCACCGCCCAAGACAAATGCTACCGAGGACGTGCTCGCATGGCAGTCTGACGGGAATTTCAAGGGCTTTGTTGTCGGATGTGATGATAGCAAGCCCGTCGCACTTAAAATCCTTCCTGCAGAAATGGCATTCCTTTTCATACGGTCCGAGATGCCCAAGGATGGGGCGGGGCAGTACTCCAAGAAAATCTTTGCACGTTTTGACGGTTGGCGGAATGCAGAACACCAGGGTCGGGAGAGGTGTGGTCCCGCGGCTTGGAACGGCAGTAGGGGGTTGTCTGGTGTAGTAGGAAATTTGGAAGGACGTGGTAGGTGGGGTCATGGCCACGTTTGGAGTCGTGGTCGTTGGCGACACCATGATGGTGGGGGTGCCCTTTGCCACCGGAGAGCCCATAACTGCTGTGGGAGCCATTCTCTGAGCAGGGCCCATGACCGTAGGAGGGCTCATGTTTACGGTGGGGGTAAGTTGAGAAGATTTGATATAATAAGGCCCTGACATTGTGATTAGTACCTTGATCAAAAACTTTGTGAGGAGCTACTCGACTATGACTCTTCTTGCTAATGAGCAGTTCGGAGAGTTGACGATCTGTCTCTGGCAAGGATTTCTGGTGGTTGAAGTTGAATCTCCTACGGCTTTGCTTTGGATCCGGACTAGGGCTTTAAGTAAGTGATAGGGTTTCCTACTACGCTTCTCTCTGCTTTGTGAATGATGTTGTTGAAAGGATTTGTGTATGTTTCTTTGTTGGTCCATGTTCGTTTTTTGTTTTGCGAGTGTAGACCACAAAGGGCTGGAATAGTACGGGGATGTGAAGGGAGACTAATGAGTTCTGTATATTTGAGACAAAGAATATCCCTGGAGGTGATACCGCATTGTGAACCAGAAAGGCGAACACGATAGCCAGAGCGCTGCCGTATTTGGGCTCTTAAAGTGGTGGTAGGGATGGATGTGAAATACAAACGTTCCTAGAAGGACTGAATGAATTTTCCCTGAAGAGAACACTGATGAGATCCAAAGCCCCCTTAGCTCAGCGCAGACCTTGACGCTCCCAAAATAAGGCCAGTATATAAAAATTCCCAATTCCCAAATCCTATCCCCCCCACCCCCAAGAACCCACACCCCCCTCAACCCCCCCCCCTAAAAACACAGCCTCAGCGCGATACTCCACTCCCCCCCAAACAAACAAACAAACAAACAAACAAACCCCACAAAGGATGATTTCCCTGACACACAATGCAGTGGATAATACCCCTCTAAACAAGCATCCGGCGGTTAGAAGTTTTCTATCCGCGCTGCGCGTTAGAACTGTAGGACTTGCGGGGTTGAGCGGGGGTGTGAGGTTGGAGGGGTGGGGGTTTGCTGGAGTGGTTTCATGGTATCTAGTTGTGCGGGTTGTGGGTCGGAGAAGTTGTGCTTGAGCTTTCCGTGTGAGTTGCTGAGAATTTGGGCTTTGAGATGGAGGTGGAGGAAAGTTGGTGATACGGGTTTCTTCGGACGGGTTCCTCAGGCTCAATCGATGTTGTGGTTTGTGGTAACAAAGATCTAACGAAAATTTGACTATGGGGGACTCGGGGGCCGGATTCCCAGTCAATGTTATCATTTCTCTCATTGGTGGGTTTAGTGGTCTTTGTCCGAGAAACTACACACGGGACTCAGTGTGTTATTTTCTTGTTTATCAATCACAATAGCCGGGTTATAATGGGGATTTTGCATTCATGTCCTAATCTTGGGGTTGTTGGTATTATCGCTAGAATTAAACGAATCTCTTGAAAGAATTCGATTTCTCAAGTCAGCAAAGGTCCGAACGCGAACTGTTACGCTATGTTATGGGACTCCGCTTACTCCCTGAAGGATGACCTCTATCTAATTCAGTTGCCCAGTGCGGCCTTTCGAATACGCACCTCGATGTATCCCGTGATTAGCCCAGCAAGCCTTCAAACATATCTTATCAGCTCTGTACTGCTTCCACTCCGCCGTACTCACTAGGATCCGGTTTAGCCTGCACAACTCTGAATTCTGAAAAGCCGCTTTGCAGGCTTCGATTCTAGCCTGTGCCTCCCGCATCTCAGGCGTTGGGTTCAGTCTCCATAGCAGTGGTGTCCTCACGCCCCGCAGGCGGCTTTTCTCTTCTTTGTACGTTTTGAATTCCGCCGTGCTTTTGAAGGCTCGAGTCTGCCTGTAAAATTCGGTCCCCTCAATGGCCTTTTCGTAGGCTAGCACTCTGTCTCGTATTTTCAAAATTTCGTCCGGTGGCTGCGTGTTTAGGCAGTCTGGAGCGTATAGGTTGAAGGGGTCTTCGGAGTGCGGGGTTTCAATGGGGCAGCCTGGCTGGACACAGAGGCGATGTGTGTGGCTCTGCTCGATGATTTCGTGGATTGCGGTGACTTTTGCGGTGACTTTGTTCTTCAGCTCGTCGTTGTCGCTGTCGAGGGGAGTTGAGTCATATAGAGATTTATCGCTATGCGCTGATCGAGGTGGGTCTCTTCTGCCAAGGTTTTTCAAAAGTTCAGCAGTTCGATCTTTGACAATGCGATGTTTTGCAATCGGACTTCTAGGGGTTGGGATTTTGCGGGTTCGACTTTCTTTCCATTGGCTTGGGTGGGACTTCTGCCGATTTTCCGGTAGAAGATACCTTGAATCAAAAGGTACTAGGTTTGCCAAGATGTCTGCGTATGGTGTTGCCGAGATAGACATTTGAGGATGTTGTTGGTTGAAAACCGGTGAAGAACGCTTTGGTGTGGAGTCCTGTAGAGATACTGTGACCAGGCTTGTATATATTGTAAATTTGTATATTTGGCGGTTACAGCAATTTTAAAGGAATCTCCAATCCTTGGCGGTAAAATCCTGAAGAACTGTGGGTTCAAGAAATTCTGCGATGGATAATTCCGATGAAGGCGTAAATGTCTAGAATCTATACTTCTCATCAGAGCATGTCTTTGAGCCTGGATTGAACAATAGGGCATTGTTTCTCGATTGTCATATAATGTCATTGTTGCTTTCATCAAGGCTCGGAGACCTTTCCATTGAAAGGAATCGTTTCGAACGATTCTCTCTGTAGTGAAGAAGCTCACAAAGCGGGAAGCTAAATCAGATATAGAAAATATCGGTTAACAGTATATCGAGGGACCCCAAGAGCTGATGAACGGCTGAATCAAGATTTCGGGTGAAGAGCGAAATATTCAAAGAAAGAAACTGATGGGCATTTCATCAGCTTGAAGGTATCAAAGAGCTGAGTAGGCCGGTAGTCAGCCAGGTACTGAGTAATAATCCTGAGATTTCAGTAAAGTAAGTATACTATGACGTCCGGGAATATCCAGCTAATCAGAGGGAAACTGAATTTGCGTAGGAAACCGAGGAAATGTTCGAGGTGTTGCTCAACCAAGAACGAAACAGGCAACAATGCCGTAGATATTGTAATTGAAACTAGATGTAGGATCAGCAATGCTCCTACGTGGTATACTTCTGGGTACTCTGAGGCTTGATTTAGATTATATGTAAGAATATAAATTTTATAAACGGGCTACCTTTTGAAGGGAAAGCGTTACTCACAGCGTCGATACACGGTAAGTCTTCTCAGAGTTATCGAATTCATAACATTCCGTCATTGTTGTTGGAGTTGCTAACGTCCGACATCATGAGAATTCGTCAACGAGTGGACCGAGAATACCTTGTCCCGCTGATAGTCGTGCAACACCCGAAGCATTTGATGCTACAAACCTATCGAGGTGCTGTGAGACCACGAAACGTGGCTCAAACTGCGTATCATAGACCTTATCGGAGGTTCAGATGCTTCCGTTCCTAAATTCCATGTTCGTGAGCATTTTGTGCAAGCGAAGATGACGAGAAGCGAGACAGTAGTTAGTAGGCGGTTGTTTGGGTATGGATGGTCAGTCTAGTAGATTAGTCGGTCCACACAGCGCTGTACAAAGATTGAAAAGAGAACTGAACTAATATGTCGCAAGATTTCGCAAGACAGCAGTCGTGCATCAAAGCCTTTTGGGGGACCTGTCACCATACAAACTATGTTATGACCACGTCGCTATAACACCTCCCACAGAGTCTTATATTCCCATGGTAAATCCTCATCAAAAACACCAATACAGGTGAAGCCTTCGTTCATGTCTTGCTTGCGGGGCTTAACGGTCTTTTTTCCTGGATATTCTCTGACAAAGGTATGTAGCAATGGTGTGATCGTCCTAGCTGCTACTTCGTAACATCTTTGGTACACTGCAGTCGCATCTGTGGTTATGTTGCTAGTGGCGGAAATTCCGTCAATATCATTGATAAAGCCGTCAAATATGGGAGGCGGCCCTTCTTTAGATATTTCGAGGATTTCGCGGTATTTAGAGGGATAATCCTTCCACTGTTTCTCATACCACCACATTTTCATGCGCTTAGCCATATCCTCCCTGAATTTTGCTACCCCAAGAGCCTTGGCTAAGCTGTTTGACCGCGAGAAAAGAGGCGGGGTCGGCAATAATGTAAGAAGGTTATCATCGACTTGTTTCATCGTGCTACGAAGCTCTTTGCGCTTCTCGAGAACCAATGTAAGGCTTTCATGGCCTTCGAAGATGCGGCAAATCTCTTCATCGTCTCTGGTGGGGTCGGCCATTAAGCGACAGACAACTTCTTTAAACAGCCATCTACGCCTAAGATTGATGGCAAGATCTAGAAGATCTCGAGGACATTCGGCAAGGAGAGGTGCCACACCGGACATTTTGAGATGTTTGATATAAAGTTGGATTTTTGGCATCACAACATGAAGGCTACCGTAAGTATCCGCAACGATGAGAAGGCAATTGATAGAGCACACTGGTGGGTCCTCCATATCGTCGAAGATGTTAAATGGCTGCTCATATAAAATCCTTAGATACTGCCTGTGAGCTTCTATAACAGGTTGCAATTCTTCCGTATCGAAGTCAGCGGCCGGGACTCCGGATTGAACATTGCATACTGTATTGGCGTCAACCTCAGGGGCGTCCAGCCCTGTACCCGGAACAGTTGACTAATCTGTAGTTAGCTCTATCCATTCCTACGCCGAGTAATTATGATTTTATTGACGTCTAACATACTATTCTCTCTAGCAGACCAAATTCGAACTCCTCGTCGAATCGGAGCTCATATCTCCACTTTATTATCCCTGTGGGCTTTTCACTAATAGCCCATCTGTCACTCATACATGCTTTGAAATAGGGCGAATTGGCAATAAGACATTCGCTATGTAGAACAAAGCGGTCCTCTGGCTTCTGGGAGAGTCGTAACTCGAAATCGCCGTCTCCGAATATTGGGAACTCGTTTCTAGGGTCGGAAGATGTAAAAGTCTTAGAAACTGAACGTCGGCCCAGGATCGGCAAGCTGAAGAATTTCCGTAACATGTCTGAGTTTGGGGGTTCCAGTGGAATCAGATCGAATCGTAGTGTCGAGAACGCGGTGTATAAGAGGAGTTATAAGGTCCCACGACATCTGGTTTAGTTGCCTGTTATATAACCCCTGAGCACAGTTGTTCATTATTAGAAGCAACAATCACCAAGAATCCCGACAAGTCCGTATTTCAAATCACTTCGATAATTCATTAGAGAGACAAGTTTTTACTTCATCGCCCATTGAATTTGCGCTCCCGCGGAGTTTCGAAAGCAATGAAGTTCTAATCATTCATTTCGCCGATTTATGATTTCAAAATACATTCCTATTCCAAGCGTATCAGCATGGCGCTTGGAATGCCGCCAACGTAACTGTTCATGACTTGGAGCCCAGCAATCTACGCTGTGTATAGAAACGATCCCAGTCGTTGTCGGTCCTGGAACAACCATAGTAGAGGCTTACTACGCCTTCGGTAAAGATGGCTGAGTAGCGGGATCGAATAGGCTATTTTAGTGAATATATCACCACCATGCAGTGGGTCCGAGTGCCGACTGCATCATTGATGCCTGCTTGAATCAGTGACAGTCCACTTCGAAGGTTTATGTAACTTACTGTTATGCCGTACGGACTTTTACGCTCAAGGTTAGAGGCAGACTCTCGCTCCGATGGAGCGACCGGAGATAGGTCGTGCCAATGCTCTTGTTCGACGCGGACCCGAACCCATTCATTCATATCGTAGAAATATTCAGCTGAATCGTTCTTCCATACCCAACACTGCTCCCGGACATTACTATAGCACAAATCAGAAATTAAAATAATCGTTGGAGACAGTCCGTAGCTTACAAATAGCTATCCGGGAACATGAGATTCGGAGGAACGAATATGTCGTCAAAGAAATCCAGGCGTACTGTGGCCATGTCAAAAACTGTATGTGTTCTCATTGAACTCGGAGAGTGTACTCTTCATGCCATACTCCGAAGCACTGCTGATTTTTCCAAGAATGATTTCTCCTTTGAACGGTCGAAAGACGATAAGACGGAATTCGACTACACAGGCGTTAGTCTAGGGAAGCTTTTAGAAAGCATTGCGCTCATAGCACCCAGCTTCCTGCTTACCGTTTACGTTGACAATACCGGTGCCGTGGCCGATTAGACCGTCAGACAACTTGAGTATATCGAAGAGACATATACACAGGCCGATTTTCTGAATGACCTGAGAGATGGGTTGGTTTGATTCCTTCTCATCGTTCAATATTAAGATATCACCTTGTTGGCATATTTTTCGTTAATGTTGTCTTCGATACTTTCGGCACTTGGCTTTTCGAGATCTGCTGGATTTATCTGGACAAGATCGGAGATGGTAGTCTGTCATTGGGTTAGCATGTGAGCTTGAATTGTAGAGCTACGTACGAGGATAAACATTTTCCAGAAAACTATACACGAGGACCTGACGCGGTGGATCTCATCCGAAATGGATTTCTTTGTGTAACTCCTCAGCCCATTTGACCTCTTTAACTTATCTCATATAGCCGAGCATCAATCGCGGCAGTAGTAGGATAGCCGCCAATCTTGAGTCGATGGACTCTAGACAACTCCCTCTGCAGCGCTTTCCTACAGCTAGAGATACCAACCCTCCAAGCTAAGCCCTAAGCCCTAAGCCTCCGACCTCAAGTATCCCAGCCTACAAAAGTCCAAATTCCTCAAATCCCACAACATCAATTTCCTACGCACGCCATAACTTTCTCGATCTGCTACATTTGATTCACCATTGCCATGAGCACAGTGACTGAAATATGCTGGCCTTTATCTGTTTCTGTACCCATTTTTACATGCAAAGCTGCTGCTTTTCTTGTTTCGAGCTAACCATGCACAGCCTGAAACCCATCCACAACTCACAAGCACCAGAAGCACAACCAAAATAACCAACGAGATTGAGCGAAAGAACTTTTTATTCTGAGATTATCAGGAGCCACCCGTCTATTGAGAGATACTGCCTTTATGACCCGAGATTAGCGCCTCATCATGCATTTTCTTCACCCTTTCATATTTTCCTGTCATCTATCACGTACACCCTATTCCTCTCCCCCTATCACTCCCGACCCCCTGCCATGGCGCATATTTTTTCCTGCCGCTCAAGCATACCCGTTCATCACAACCCCATTCGAAATCTTCGGCCCCACCACTGCCTTTTCCAGCGCTTGCAGAACATCCTTCTTCAAGTCTTGGCCGTCTTCGATACCGCAACTGACTCTAATCAAATCATCCCAAACACCTGCGGCCTCGCGCTGCTCTCTCGGAATTCCCGCATGCGTCATTGAGCTCGGTACCTCGACGAGACTTTCCACGCCACCGAGGCTCTCTGCGAGGGTGAAGATGGTAGTGGCTTGGCAGAAGCGCTCAGCGGCTTCTGGGCCGCCTTTGATGCGGAAGCTAAGCATGCCGCCGCCCATGCCGTCTCGATGCTGCTTGGTTGCGATACTCCGTTGCGGGTGGCTTGACAGGCCAGGGTAGTTTACTGCGATGACGTGCGGGGAGGAATTCAGGGCTGAGGCGACGATTGAGGCATTGAGGGAGGCCTCTCGGGCGCGCAGATGTAGAGTTTTGAGGCCGCGGTGGGCGAGGAAGCAGTCGAAGGGGGAGGGGACGGCACCGATGGCGTTTTGGAGGAAGGTAAGGCGGTCTTTGATGGTGGGCGAGTTGAACGCGGCGGCACCCATGAGGACATCCTTGGAGACAGTTAGTTGGTGGTGATGTGACACGGGGGAAAGGGCTTACAGAATGGCCGTTGATGTATTTGGTGACGGAATGAATCACGATGTCCGCGCCATGATCGAGAGGATTTTGGACGTAAGGGCTTAGAAAGGTATTGTCGACTACAACCATAATGCCGTGCTGGTGGGCAACGGTTGCGACATTTCGAATATCGACCAGGCTGAGAGTCGGGTTGCTGGGGCTTTCAATCCATATGAGCTTCGTCTCATCTGGCCGGATGAGCTCTGCAATGTCTATTTCGATGCTTGGGGAGAACGTAACTTGAACGCCGTGTGCTGCTGCGACTTTTGTGAAATAACGATGCGTCCCTCCGTAGACATCAGAAACGGAAACGACGTGAGAGCCTTGAGCGAGTGATTGGAGAATTGTGGCTGTGGTTGCGGAGCCTGAAGAAAAGGCTAGGGCAAAGCGAGCATGTTCAAGGGCTGCGACGGCTCGCTCGAAGTTGTCTCTGGAGCTGTCAGAACGAAAGTGGCATGCTGGGAAAGTCTTGGGAGTACCTATTGGGGTTCGAGCTTCTTGTGTATTCGTAGGCGCCTATTGGCTTGCCAACGCCTGTCTGTGCAAAGGTTGTGGAGAGGGAGATCTGACGCAAGGTCAGGATCACTAGCTAAGCAATGCACTGCGACAGCCTACAGCTTCAATGACAGCACCGGTGGAAGGATCGTGAGGGCTGCCTGCGTGAACCGCCAATGTTCCAAAATTATGTACAGGCGAGGACGCTCTTGGAGGGGTTTCAATCGAGCCATTGATAGATGGTGACATGGTGTTTTCAAAAGGCCCGGGTTCGAGGCCTTTTTCGCTGCAGTTAAGGTCGTGTTGAACTGGATTGATGCCGTTCAATTGCTTCAAATCGACGGTAGAGAACAGATGAGTTTTTAAAATGAAGGTATAGGAACCTGGTTCACACTCTATTTACAAATTGTGAGGTTTCTAGGATTCCAAATCAAAAGTGTGTCGGAGTGTATTACCAATCTACAAACGGCTTTTCCATTGTCGTGCCAGTAAGGAATGACGCGATCCGTGTCAATTCTCTAAGCCTCTGATGGATAAGATAAGATTAAGAGAGCTATCTATATATAGCAGATTGTACAATCTGACCGCCTCCTAGCCAGCTCCAGCCCCTATGTTTCTGTTAAGGTAAAGCGTGCCATATAGCGTGCCATAAAGCGATACGCAGCTATTCATACTACAGTCTCAACTCCTTCATTCCCAGCTTATGCGCCAGAGTCCTTGACCTGCACATCGTTTTCCACTGGTACTTCCTCTTGTAACATCCCCTTTTCCCCTAAATGCACGATTGCTGCCAGAATACTCATGTCCTCCTTCTCCTTCTCCTGATCCACAAGCTATATCGAGATGTTAGCAAAGAAACATATACAAGAGCGATGCTCATGCCTGACGCACCCTCTGATAGAGCCCCTTTCTTTCAGTCTTTACCTCTGCTTTCTTTCCGTCCTTTTTCCTGTTCGCAGCCTGGCTGCCCCTTTCCGGCAGCTCATGTCGGAATGGACAAGCATCGCCACGTCTGCATCGACCACTCTTTAAAAAGTCACGGCAGATGGCTTTTTGCTTGGGTTTCTTTGGTGGTGGCACTCTGTTAGGAGCAACACGTGTGGAAGGAGCGGTTTCGGGGGCACCGTTATCAGAAGAAGAACCGCTGGAAGAGGTGGAGTCCTCAGAGTCGGAATCTGTAGAGAGAGAGAGGTCGGAATCGTCCGATGTCGTTGCTGAAACCGGAAGGCTGGATTCCTCCACTTTCTCACCGTTTTCTGGAATGCAGCCATCGACCAGGGGTTTGCCATGCGGATCAGCTAAGGCAGAAAATTCACCAGGTATTGAAGATTGTTGAAGATTAGTCTGCATCAGATCCCTGTCTGGTAGTGAAGGCTGAGATGTCGGTGTCAGCGGATCAGGCACACCGGTCCGTGTTTCGATGATCTTTTCTTCTATCACTTCTGACTTGACGGTCGTCTTAGAAACCTCGTCAACCTCCATTTTGATCTTTGAAGCATCCTCTTCTACAAAAGAGGACGCTTCTTCCGTCTTTCCAAGACTTATCACATCAAGCGCGACCTGGCTAGCACCATCGACAGTCGTCCCATTGGCACTAACACTGTTGCCCACCGGCTTTCCCTCTGTATCTACATGATTCTGCAATGATGACTGCTCATCCTTGTCATGATTAGTATTGGCCTTGCTCGCCTTGGCCTCTGCTTTAGCAATGCGCTTCTCCTGTTTCTCAAGCTGTCGGCGGAGCTTCTCCACCTTAGACTTGGCTTTTGCGACCGCATTGTTGGATTTAGACTCAGCGGCTTCCGTCTCGGCTTGTATTTTCTGCTTCTCCTTGGCTTCTCTGGCTTCCGCGTTTTGTTTCTCTCTGAATTCGGCCTTCTGCTTTTCTAGAGCCTTCTTACGTGCTTGATCTGCTGCTCGTTGCGCCTCCTGTTTCTCTCGCTTGAGCCTCGTTGCTTGCTCTATACGCTCCTTGGTAGGAAAGCGCTTCTTGCGTTCTTCGATGAATGCAGTAATTTCTGCCGAAGATTGAAGGGTTGCCGTTCGACCTCTGTAAGTAAATTGCAGTCTGGGAGATTTGTTAGTGAAACCACCTAAATCATGTTGATGTTCGAGTCTTACTGTTGTTCCTCTGAGCTTGGACCAACAGCAGCTGCAAGCTTGGTTTCCTCATCCACGTCGTCTTCCTCCTCACTAGACTCATGCTCCTCTGCTCTAGGCGTCAGACCCAGTTGGTTATGCCGACGCTTCTTCTTCCGTTTCCTTCCAGGCTCTTGAGGTGCAGGCGGCTTGGTGGGCAGAGGGATACCGAAACTAGGCACGGCCGGGGCGACTTGAGATTTTGGGTTATTCTTTCTAGATCCGCCAAACGCGTCTGCATGCCCTCGTTTCTGACCGCGGTTACGTTGACCTTGAAATGAGTTAGGGGAACCAATTCGGGCAGAGCGAGAATTGCCTGGAGAACTTTGTCGATAGGGCGGCCTATTACCTTCGCGTGAATCATTATAGAACGGGCGTGCTCTATCTTCTGCTAGGTGCGGGTATGATTGAGCTAAAACAGGCGATCGATGGGTATCTAGCGGATATCCGCTATCAAATCCTAACCGTATAGGTGGGCCCATCAATACTGGCTGACCGCCCGAACTGCCACGGTTGCGGTCCATAGCCCGGTGATCTTGCTGCTGTGGAGGAGGATATGGAGTACTTTGAGGTGGTGGGTGATATCCATAGGGTGCACTCTGTGGGGCTCCATCGTAGAATGGTGGGGGCCTATGCTGATGTGTGGGGTATGATGGTATTGCAGGGTACGGCGAGGGCGTATGACCGTAGCCTTGATGCACGTTCGGTGGGTACTGGGGCTGCTGGACTGAGGGATACTCCGGCAAAGGATAGCCGCCTGCTGCGTTGTAGCTTGTTTGTGAACTGTACCCATCATTGCGCGTTGATGAGTGCCCGTCAGCCCGTGAAGAGCCACCGCCACTCCAAATGTTGTTTCCTCTTGAACCTTGTCTACTGTTGCCCGCACCTCGCCCAGAAGGATCACGACCTCCTCTGTTCCCCCTCCCGCCATAGCCATTTTGTTGTGGGTTCGTGGGGTATGCAGGATAGCTCGAGGAGGCTTGCGGAGGTGGGGGAGGAGGGGGAGGGAAGACGAACCCTGATCCACTCATTATCAAGGCTTCTTCCCCACGGGACTGCAGCAGAGTGCTACCCAAGTTGAAACAATCGAGACGTGTTTGATTCACATGGAATGGTGTTAACACCTGCCTTATAAGGCAAGTACTTCGCAACGCGTTCGGAACTACTATTCGCCGTTGAGCTACAAGTAGCAATTAACAGGCCCTCTCGTGCCTATGTACTACAACCGGGCTGTGATTGGCTAAGGTACGTAGAAGTGAATGATTCTTGAAGTCAATGAAGGAACATTCATCATACACCACATCACCCCTCGAACGTTGCCGCGCTCTCTTCACTTTTCATATTCATTGTGCATATTGCTCACCGTTCAACCCAGTCTTCGAAGCTCAGGCACCACCAGCACTGTAAGCTTGCTCCGCGTAAGTAGCTACACAGTTGAGGGGTAGCAACTGCCATCTAGAGAATGTTGTTCTGGTCCAGCTCAGCCAAACGCCATCACCTACCCTCAAGCCCTGGCCTTAACCCGTCGCTCGCTAGAAGTCCGCTTTAAGGCCGGCAGACTCCTTCAAGGCTGTCAGAAGGGTTCAGAAGGGAAAATGGCCCTGCCCTTCAATCCCCCTCATCCGCCACCGTCCTCATCTTCCCCCATTCTTTCTCCAGTACTTCCATTCCTGCATTCTTTTCCAATTCCCTCCATACATCTTGCGCATACATTTGCTCCACGCCCTTCACAAACAGATTATCCTCTCCATGACTCTTCTGCGCCCCGTTCCTTACCTCCTTCAGCAGGTCCCATCCCACAACTGCCCAGTCAATGCCGTGCTTTTCTAATTCTTTGACCTGTCCGGCACTCTGCAGATAGGCAAGTTGGCTCACTAATCGGAATAGCACCCATTTGCGGACTATACGCACAGGATGCCAGGTCTGAGGGCAGTGCACCGGATCAATGTAGAAGTAAGCTTTTAGAGCGTGGGTGAGGGCAAGTGACCAGTTCTGCAGGGTGATATTGACGAGCATAGTTTGGTGGCGGATTGAAGCCCAGGGCTGACGGTGAAGGGGGTAGACGGATTTGTGAGGTGTAAAGAGAGCCATGGCCTTTTCGAGTAGCTGGACTGCGTCTGTAGGGGATGATGACTTGGCCTTCATTAAGAGATCTGTAGCTTCAGCGTCCAGAGCAGCAAGTTTGGGCCCAGGAAGACTAGAAAGCAATGATGGTGGAGTATCGGGAAGGGAACAAGTGGTTTTATTCATGCAGGATTCGCAAGTACAAGTGAAGAAGTAACGAGATTGGAGGTCATCTTGGCGGATTGGAGTGGTGGTAGTAGTGTCTATGTAGGAGATGAATATCTCGTTATCTTTTTGAATAGGTGCGAGTGATCGGACGGACAGCGAGGGGCCGGAGAAGACGATGACGGCATTAGGTTCACATGAATGGTTGAGATGGGCGGCGGTGGGGGAAAGGCAGAGGCCAAGAGGATCATATGTAGGTGTTACGTGGGTAAGGCCGTTGGTGAGAGTCTGGTGCATGTGTCAGAAGGGGTCAATCAGAGAGCATTCGGTGTACAGATGGGCTGCTGCTCACACGGGCGACGATTCCTTGAACTGTGTCAAGTGGTTCATATATTCTGGAATAGGATAAGATAGCTTGGCTCATGAGCTCGATAGTTTGCCATATCGTAAGATTCTCGTCGTTTCGGGTTTGCTGTGCCTTGAAATCATCGATATGTGACTGCAGATCTACGAACTCTTGCCACTGGTTATCCGGCAGCGACTTTGCCTTTCTTCGATGCAAAAGCTGGATCGCCATGCGGACAGTGTTTGGCAGGACTTTTGGGTAGAGATTTTTGAATATCTTGCACTCGTACTTATGCTGGCTCTTCCAAGACTGACTTTGGCAGTCCTGATAGGAAGAAAGTAAGCTTTGATGTAGTAAAACAAAGGCTGTCAAGTGAAAAGCATATGACTCGTGGAGTCGGGTACTTGATGAGCTAGAATATCCGCAATGCAATAAGTCGAGGTACCACAACGAGATTTTGTTTTTTTTGGCTGAAAGGAGAACAGTAGCACGAAGAAGCGTGACCATATGGCGACAAAATTAGAGATATATAATATAAGTAATGATAATTCGGCTGAGATGCTTAATGCAGAATAGTACTTGGAAACTCCGAAACCAACTAGAAGTAGTATTTGCAGTGGACCAAGCACCAAAACTTACCTGACCACAATACCTAGCAATCCTACATCCGGTACATGCCTTCAACTTCAGCATACCAACCCCATCATATTCGCCCTCATCCTCACTTTGATTTTCCGGAACCCACAAGTAGCAGCTGTAGCATGTATCCTTGAGGTGCGGAGAGTCCAAGGCTGAAACCAACGGACGATCAACGCGGAAAATCAGTTCTCCTGGTCCGATGTCATTGGCGGCGAACACGCCAGTCCCTGCTTTGGGGGTTTGGCGGGTGTAGGTGCTGGAGCGGTGGATTTGAGAGGTCATGGTGATAGGCTGGGGTTTGGGAGGATGGTTTGGGAAGTGGTAAGGCTTTGTTGCCAAGCACGGGGCTCACAGACTGATTGCCACCTGCAATTACTTGATTCAAATACTGGTCAGGAAATGCCTTGGAATATAATGTAACAAGCTTACGTTCAGATACAGTGCAGACATTTGATCTACAAGTACAAGAATCTGAAGATAGCCTGGGAGTATGGACCGAGAAGAACAACAACAGGGTATTCCGTCCAAAGGGGGTATCTTTCATCGCAAAGTCCCTTTGCAGATAGACATGACATGCCAGCTGCGTTCGATCATACCGAAAGTAACTCGTCATTCTATATCATTCTCGCATTTAGGTGGAAAATCAGTAGCCTCGCATATTCCCGGAACGCCAAACAGATCGAGACAGCATAGGTAGACTACTATACACCAAGCCTCTCCTGGTGTCCATTTGTAGCAATTTCTCTAGAGTCGGGAGGTTCGTAATGATTCAGTGCAGGCGAACGACGAGGCGGTCGAGAAGATTCTTCATCTTTGATAACCGGATATTGAATCTGCGATGACGTGGGAAAATTCGACGGCGAGCTTAATGGCATGCCTTCCTTCGAAGATAGCGGTTTCGGAGCATCTTTCGGTACATTTTGTAATGGATTGTTGAGACTACTTGAAGCACCGGAGCGCTCCGATATGCCAAATGGAAGAGCATGGAATTTATCATTCGGCAGTTCTGGACCTATCGAACCTGACATAGGCCCCTTGTTTGGCTTTTCGATGAGTCTGCTCGGCGTGGTAGACAATTTACTATCAGCTAAGAATGCTTGATTGAGTCGTCCAGACTTGACCATATGTTCGCCCGTGACTGGAGTGGGAGCCATTGACGAGCTGGGACCCGACTGTGGTTCAGCAATGGTGGATGCTGAACCATGCGCTACAGTTAGGTCGACAATGCGCCGTTGTCCTATGGGTGTGGAAAATGGACTCGCAGGCCGCGAGAGATTAGATATCTGTCGTTGTAAAGAATGATGCTGTTGATGATGAGCAGGATGCTGTGGGTTGGCCCATGGAGTCTGCTCTAAGAAACGTTCCTCAGCAGCAGGTTTTTGTCGTGAAAAGCCCACGGTCGCAGATGAAGAGTTAGCTCTCAGGGCCGATGGTTGCCTCTGCATCCCATGAGAGGCCTGAGTATTCGCCTGTTTTAGAGGTATCTTAGTAACAGATCTATCATAATTAGAACGCTACTGATAACTTACGCCCATCGCCGCTGCAATTACGGCAAGGTCGTCGTCGATCTCGCTTGGCCTCGCCCCCGTGATATCGGGCGCTGCAGGAAACCCAACATATTTTGCGACACCAGAAAGAATAGAAACTTCGGTATTGTAGGCTGTCTGCTGCCGGATCTGTTGCGATCTTCGCGTGGGGAACTTGTACATGTAATCAGGCTCATTGTCTTCGCAGCTTCTTCTCTCCCTTTGAATCTGATACCACTCCTTATTGAGCTGCTCCAGGTTCCTCTCGCGGATTTCTCGGACTGTCTGCATGTATTGCGAATGTATCTGGGCTTTCTCCGCAATGCTTTTTCTTTGAAGCGCCGCAAGCTTATACTTGAATAGGGTTTCTTCATAGTCAGTTTTATCGTCACGATATCGATCGATAACCTCTTTCTGAGCAAGATATTCCGGATGGTTGGGTGTTGGTTGATTGAACATCGCTAGCTCGTCATTGTACTGGCCAAGTCGCTCGTCAAACAGTCTATCCACAACGTCGAGTCAGCCTGTACGGTACACCTAAGGAAGTCTCATATGACTGACTTGTCACGGAGTGTTGCAAAGCACTTTTCTATTGCGCCGAGAGAGTCCATGGCCGATTTCTTTTTCATGACTACGAAGGAGTTAGTCAATAAAAGAACGTCTAGCCACTAGCCCAACATGTAACCAATGGGGAAGTGGGCAATCATGTGTAGGGATGCACTCACGTCCTTCTTCACTTCTAGCAACCACATCGGCTTCAGCACCATCACCAACGTCCTCCATCTCCGCATCTTCTCCGTTACTCTCTAAGTGTTCCATCCTGTCAAAATGCTCGACCTGACTTTCAGAGTAGGAAATAGCGATATTGGTGTGGTCAGGGTCCTCGTCCTTTGTTTTCTTGCCCTTCCGCTTGCCCTTCTTGCTTTTCGATTTGGAAGGTGACAAGTGCTGCAAGCTGGTCGTCTCGGCCCCGATATCAGTATACTCCCTTTTGCCGATACCAGAATTCAGATCGTTATCGGCATAGAAAGCTTCAAGCGTTGATTCTTTGTCTGCTAAGTCAGAGTGAACAAGGGTATGGCTCGAGGCTGACTGGATTTTCCCCATCAAGACCGTTCCTATCCTTTCGTCTTCGCTCCGGCTATCACTTCGCGGGCTTCCACGTTTCCGCTTTCTAGATGGCGATACCAAGCTCTCTATTTCCTCACCTGAGTCTTCCAAAGACGATATTTCAGAGGTCTGGTCGATTCTAGTATCAATGGTGTCCGTTTCCCGTGCAAGGCATCTCTCATCTGGAGCGCTAAGGTTTGACCGATGCGCGCTGTCGTTAGCGGAGAGCACATGGCATTCGATCACATTCGCGCTTTCGTGATAGACATCGCTCGACGAACTGAGCACCACATTTGTGTGCTTGCGTACTTTCTGAGGCGAGTCTTCCAGACGCTCGGTCTCCGCCTCGGTATCGTTTGCTTCTGAACCACTACGGATGTTATGAGAAGCAAGCGCAAGCTCGGTGTTGGCTGTGCGATCTTCTATGTCGCTTAATGAACTTGACCGATCATCTCCCTCATTTGTTCGCACTTCGCCGGATCCTACACCGTTCGCAACCATTGGGGCTGGACTATGAATTTCCTGAGATGATATGTCGTGAAGGGGGAACTGTGGGCTTGTCGACATCATGGCGATAATGTTTGATAATGGCAATTGAGCCCTGACTTCAGCATGGGGCGCAGTTGTACGATCGTCGGTTTTCTTCGATGGATCGAAAAGGCTTGCACCCTGCGAGACGAACGGAAATATTAGCAATGGGAAGTGCTACCTATCAAGTGAATGATTTGTGCCGAGTGTTGTTTGCTGTTGGGCGACCTTGACTTACTTTGTGGGCGCCCCAGTAAGGGCGACACTTGGTACTTTCCGGACGAAGCTGTCAAGTCGTTGAAAGCAAATGTGCCAGGTGCTTGTTGTAGGAGTTGACTGGTTGGTACTGAGCGAGCCAGCCCTGCGAGTTAATGTTGGACGTTGAGTAAGACGAGGAGGTGGTTTGGTCCCGATGATGTAGGGTAACGAGTTGAACGTCCTTCAAACAAGTTGTAGTGGAATTGAGGAATTTCTAAAGAGTTGTGCTATTTCTTGGAATGATTCAGCCTTGTTTGTATTTGGGAACAGCATGCCAGAGTAGTATCTCAACGAGCGTGGTGCTGGTGCTGGTGCTGGGTGGTTTGGCGGGTTTGGTTCGTGATCCACACAGTTCAGTTCCTGATTCTGATGATCCCTGCTAGCTTCACCGATAAGTCGGACTTTCGGAATGTCCTTTCGCCGACAATTAATCCCATGCCCAAAATTCGAAGTCCCACCAATAGCTTACTTTCAGACACAAGTTTGAACAAACGTTTACGGGATTGGAAATGGCAAAGACAAAGTCGCGTAAGATGGAATCAGCTAACCCAAGCTCGACTAAAAATACGAAGACGTTCAATGCAATTTCTGATAGCTATGATCCGGCTTTAGCTTCGCTATTTGCGTCCAGTGTTAGTACTCAGAGCACAACATGTGCTGGAAATTTAAGTGCTAAATACATTGTAGCTTGGGCCGGTAAAAATTGCAGAGACATCTAATTCAGGCCTCACACCAGCTCCTAGACTACCAAGCGCCCCGGAAGTAACTGATGCTCTTCAAGAAGCAGACAGCACTGACAGCATCGAGGATAGCCATGAAAACAATCCAAGTGCTGTATATGGCGTAGATTCTGGTTCCCGGCCGGATGGGAAACAGAGTCGAAAGCGGAAGAGGAGTGACGACGGGGATGATGTAGAAGGGAGGTACATGCACCGATTAGTGCAGGAAGAAGCTAGGGAGAACGAGATACGGCGAAATGGAAAGACTGATAAGCGCCAGAAGAAGCAGTCTAGCGCTGTTGGCGGTGATAGTTCCTCAAGTGTGAGAGTCTCTGAGCCAGAAAGGGCGCAGTCTCATACCGGTCATGGAGAAAGGAGTTCGGATATTGAAACACCTCAGCACGAGAGTCTAGCTACATCCAAAGCAACAAAAGAAGATCCGGAGTTGGAAAAAGCATCTCGAACGATTTTTCTGGCGAATGTGTCTACTTTAGCCATAAAATCCAAGACTGCAAAGAAAACTCTACTTGATCATCTTGCGTCTTTCCTAGCATCTCTCCCAGAAGAGGATACGCTCCACAAAGTTGATTCTCTTCGGTTTCGCTCTACTGCGTTCTCTAGCACCGGAGTCCCAAAGAAAACCGCTTACGCTAAGAAGGAGCTTATGGATTCTACAACCAAAAGTACTAATGCTTATGCCGTCTATTCAACCCAGTTAGCCGCCAGAGAGGCCACCAAAAAGCTAAATGGCACGGTTGTTCTTGATCGACATTTGCGCGTAGATAGTGTTGCTCATCCAGCCAAACAAGATCATCGTAGATGCGTCTTCGTTGGGAACCTTGGGTTCGTGGACGACATGAGTACGATTGACGCTGCCGAGGACGAAGAAAACCACAAGCGGCCACGGAAAGCGAAAGAACCAGCAGACATCGAAGAAGGCTTGTGGAGACAATTCGGCAAAGCTGGGACTTTGGAAAGCGTCAGGGTGGTCAGGGACAAGACTACTCGGGTGGGCAAAGGATTTGCATACGTTCAATTTCAGGTGTGTTAGTTATTAGATCGCTATATACTAACAATTGACTAACACGTGGTGGTTAGGACGCAAATGCAGTAGAGAAGGCGCTATCGTACAATGAGAAGAAATTCCCTCCGATGCTGCCTCGAATCTTGAGGGTCACCAGGGCAAAGAACATCAGAAAGACTGCGAGCAGCAAAGACAAGGGTAAGCGCCATGTCACAGTGGGTATGGCGATCAAACCAACAGGAACCTTTACGCGAAAAGTATCTTCAGAAGCCCAGTCACTATCAGGTCGCGCTGGAAAACTTCTGGGCCGTGCCGGAGCCGCACAAATCCACGGTACAAGAGACAGAAAGACAGTACGGAAGGGCAAGGTGGGTGAGATGGCGAAACCACAAGAACTGATGGTATTTGAAGGTTATCGGGCGAGCAGCAAGCAGGGAAAGGGAACAATGAAAATGGGAGGGTCTGGGAAGAAGCAAGGAAAACCACGGACTCGAAGCAGTAGAAGAGGGGCTGAGTTTAAACGATCAGGGGGAAAGAAAGGAAAGGCATGAAAGCCTTCGCTAATTGTCAACTATCTATCTTTTGTTTTGCTCTTTCCACATTCGCCATGCCCGGTTGATATATAGGAGAGAACTGTCATTCCCCTGCCAGCGACCATTGTCCCTTGATACTCGTAGTCGTAGCGAGTTCAGCCTTCTCTAAAAGACGCCTTACTGTTAATGGCATCGCGTGATTCTAACCCATGCCAATGATCGACCGCTAGTATGCTAGATGCCGAACCTTGATTCGTAGGGCAGTTGTAGATTGATACATATTGCACTTTCTTCCTGCACATCAAGCGACAGCTCTCTCACACTCTTTCTATTCAGTTTTACCGATATTGAAGACTTTCATGCTAGCTAGAGCGTCGTCGCTCATGAAGAAGGCTAAGCCTTACGGTTTACCGCCAACGAATCTAGAGCGAGATTGCGAGACGCGAAATTCGCAATGAAATCACGTCAAGCAAGTCCTCAGACTGATCTGGTACAGCTGAGGACATACAGATTAGCAACACGTTCAGGTATGTCCCCTCTGCGTAATATCAAAGTTATTGTCTTTCGTCCTCCTTTGTCATGCCAAATCTTCGCCGCTTTGTGCGGTCTATGATTATATCTAGAAAGAAATCACTCACTCACGCCTGTGCAGAAGCTCCAAAATTACAGTTTGACGAGGTCTTCTCGCCCACCATGAGCTTAAGCGGTTTTAACAACCTCTTCCTTGATCCAGCTTCGGCAACTAAGCAGAACAATGGTTCTCCTGCGGCCTCAGCAGGTTCTCCGACACCTAGTCCTGCTGAGACTCCTACGAGGCAGCAGCCAATGCATCCCAACAACATCGCATCATCGCCACGTTCGGATGCAGGCCTCTCCCAAGCTTCATCGACTCCGAATACCCCTGCTAGTGCAAATGGCGACCCAGCATGGTCCTCCGCCATCGGTCGCGCAACAACCGGCAAATCAGGCCGTGTCATTGAGCGCCTTATGGGTGACAACGACCGTCTACAGCGCGAAAAGAATCTTGCTACTGTCAAACTAGACGAAGAGGCTAAAAGGAGCGAATCGGCACGATCAGCTTTACAAACTCTACGTGTATCGAACGAAAACCTAATATCAATGCACGAAATGGATAAGACTGTGTTAGCGAAGAGAGAGAGAAAACTCGAGGAGCTGAGGCTAGATCACGAAGCCGAGAGATCAAGGAGAGAAAAGATTGAGAAGGAGATCAAAGAGACACGGGTAGAGCGCGATCAAGCAGTGGAGAAGCTCATGAGGGAGTTGGCGGAGGAACGAGAGCAATGCAAGAGAGCGACCACCCAGTACGAAGTTCTCTCCAAATCTTGGAAAGGTCTAGAGGAGAATTATGGACGGCAAACGTCGAAGCTCAAGGCAGATCTCAACACGCTTCGTGATGAGGTGATGGAGGACAAGAGCAAGCTGGCACAGCTTGAGGTCATTGCGGAGCAGCTTCGGCAGGAAGGCGAGAAGACGAAGAAAGCAAATGAGAAGCTATTCCACGACTTCGAAGTCTACAAGATCGAGAAGGAGGACTCGATTAGAGAGATGAGGGAGAGGGCCGAAAGGAACGATATTGCCAACGAACTGGCTCTTCAAGAAATGAATACTGTGCTTGGAGAGATGAAGTATGTTGTCAATGTTCACAGGGACGTCAGGAGCACTGGGTGAGTGCGAACAAAGCTGGTTCTGCTGGGGAGTAACAAGGCTTGGTCACGATGTCATGATACCCCTATCTGCATGGCAATGGTGTTTGGGATGAGTATGGAAGGAATCTCCATAGAGGCATGTAAGACACCTGCTTCCCGTACCTAGCTGACGGAGCTTAATGTGCTTACTTACCTTACTCTACAATGGTTGAATGCATGAGCAAACAGTAATTGACCTACCTGCTTGCGCTGATATCCCACGCAGCGGTCTCGGAAACTATTCTACTTCTTCATCATCTTAGCTTGGAGCCATAACCTCGCTGTGGACAGTCTGATCTCTTCTGCCTCCCCGCCTCGCAAGGTCTCACAAAGATTCGAAGCCAAGCACGCAATCCCTCGTCAAGAGTCAAGCAAACATATAAATTAGAGCAACACTAACAACTTCTCAAGCTCATCGAAAAGACAGTGTAGAATTTCCAAACAGTGAGGTTGTCTAGTGATCTAAGATAGACGCCGAGGTAGCTTACACAAAGAGTACCTACCAACTTAAGGTACCTGAGGTACAATTTCTTTGTACAGCTTCGAACCGGGCCTTCCTTTTTCCTTTGTTTGATCCGTTACCTTGCCTTTTCAATTCTACCAGTTGCCTTCCGTTCGGCTACCGGCCAAGCCCAATTTCCCTTTTCGGTTACCTACGTCAACACATCCACGAAGTGATCACGCTTCATCTCTTCACTCTTCTACTTCACCAAAGTAGTTAAGCGACCTTCCATCCATCCATCCACAGCATTCATCTCCTGTCAACCACCTTTTCGTCCGTTCCTCGTTGCATCCACATGCCTACAAGTAGATCTTGAGACTACTTCCTGTCATTGGCACTTTGCCGCAGCAGGAGCGAGTGCCTAGATCGCGCAAGTCATCAACAAAGTCTGTAGTGTTACTCCATCATGGCGACGGAGGAGAGCACTACCCATGTATTTGCATCACTGTACACGTTCAGTGATGCAGCAGTAAGTCGCCCAAGATCTGCACGTGTCTAGTGATGGCTTACAGGTCTTTATAGAAACATGATGTTCTAGAGAAATTTGAGTAAGTTTTCGTCTGAACACCCTCTTCACGTGTCCATTAACGTGCTCGATCAAGGTCATCCATAGCTGCTCGCAAAGCGGAGTGTGAACATGATGGAAACGTAGGTGCTGCAAGCTTTCCGAGTTCAAGTCTTTGGCTGACTTTGCTGCAGCAATTCGTCATCAAGTGCGCAAAAGGAGACGACCAAGCCTTGTTGGTTTTCATCGACGTGCTTCATAAGTACATCCAGGTCGAGCTTGATAGAGAGCTTGATATGTTCGAGGTCAGCCATCAGATGTCCTCTACATCGTTCAGTACTAAAGCAGATTCTTTTAGGAGACAAGGATCAAGCGACTACCAGGCACGCACCGTAAATCAGTTGGGATCGATCAAGATGATGCAAAATTGGATATGGTGCTTATTGAAGCCAAGGTTGATAAATCCGACAACACGGATGGTGCTGATCAACTCCTCATCAACCATGAGAGCATCACCAAGAATTGGAAGCCCATGGTCGCGAACGAACGCACCAATATCGGGTTGCACTTCGGTGCTGGTCTTTTGAATAATATCGGAAACGTTACCAACTGTCGAGTAGAGCTTGCAATGGATGGAACGAACGTAGTTGTGCGAGGCGAAAGTGAACAGAATGTTGACACAGCGGTTACCAAATTAGATGTCCTCAATAATTCTTTCGTAAGTTATAACCTTCATGATATATTCGACGTGCTAATTTCGAAGGTTTTCCGAATGAGCATGAGTTGGATATTCGAATTTTACGTTCCAGAAGGAGACTTGGATGTTTTGCTGCAAATGGTCCAGTTGAAAGACTCTTTAGCTCGCAAGCTCGGTACCACTTTGTTTTCGGCTACCTCGCCTCATGTGAAACTCCTTCCAAATTACCTTTCTATCGAGATAGTCCCAGAGGATGGATATTCTTTGCAGCCAAGCGTCCGACCACGACCGTCAAGTCGTGTAGCATGTCGACTTTGGGATAATCAACCCTACAAGTCATTCGGAGACGGGAGCTACATAGCAGATATTTACAAGTACGGACCTGGAGCAGCAACTCGGACTAATGAAGGATCGAATGGTACACCGGCAAAGCCCACAATTCGTACGGTTGATCAATGGGTAGAGCAAAGTGCTGCTGCCGCCGATAATCCTTTTGCACCTTTAGATCCGATTGAAGGACCCCAACAAGTTGGCGTTACTGCTGAAGAGGTGAATATCAAGCCTGATCCACCGATAGGTCGAATTCGGCACATCAGAACCCGCAAAGCCAAAGGTATCCAAGACCTACCAAATGTGACACAGTCGGTGGTGATCCCTGACAATTCAGCCAGCTCGTCTAGAAGCCCATCGAAGTCGGGCTCGAAAGCAGGAGAAGAGTATGATGATCGGAGAAATGAGGACTCAGCATCAACAGAGCCATCAATTGTGGAGTTTTTGGTTCCCAATCGTCCTCTTGTTCCTCCCCCTATCGAGCCGCCCTTCATGCCAGACCCATCTGCGGCATCCAGTGAGGGGCATCAGGATGCCAGAGCCGAATGGGAAGCGCAGACTGTTACAAATGTCCACACGAATACCTTATTGTTGGGCTTTGATCCCGATGGTCCCAAAAATCTTCATGAGCCGCCAAAGCAGCCATCAAAGGCTGAGGGTAAGCAGAACATCAAACCCTTCGGTATCGAAGAGAAACTCCAGCAAGTCAATGAGATTGAGACTCGTCAGATCCGGCACACGATGAATCAGCAGAAAGCGTCAAATCAGGTGGGGTCTGGGAACACCGCGTTGCTTCGATCGTTTGAGTCGAGTGCATCACAAATCCTCCAATGTACGCGGTCCCATGTTGGGCATGTCAAATTGCGGGCCAACCTTGGGCGAATCTTGATCAATCATCAGACCGGGTCTGCTGAGTTCAAGAAGCAGCCTTTCTCTCCCAGTCAGTGGCCTAGAGTTTTCCCAATTCAAGGAACTGGCAAGCTAGAAACTGTATTCACGGAAATGTGAGTTTGTTTTCTAGCCGCAAAGGGAAACTCGAAGGTCCAACGGATTGAAGTTAACGTGATATGCAGGCTCACTGCTTCCCCGGCTGACGCTGATTTCATCGTGACCGTGAAGCTACCATCCGGTCGACCACTCTTCGATGAAGAGCCTTGCTTGCGAAAAGTCACTTATCACTTTCTATGCAAGACGAAGTCTGGCGAAGAATTGTTTGTGGAAGTTGACGAAGAGGGCAAATTCAATGCCTGGAGCGCCCCCAACCTCGTTGGTACCTTGAATTGGCATTTTCCGAAGAGAGTTTGGGATGCTCGACTTTCTGTTACCTCATACGAGCAGCTCGATGAGAAATACCACGATGAAGCGAAAGGAATCGCGGCGAACCTTCAGATCTCTCCGTCCTCAGATGGCACAGTTTTCGGACTTTTCACCAAGACGACCTCCACAGAACTCCGCATTCGCTCAATCATGCTTTGTCGGGAGACTTCTCATCGCTCTACCTTGTACCCCGATATCCGCCTTCATCTCAAAGAGGTGCAAGATCTTGGAGTCTGGCAAATGACCGGCAAGAGACAGGAATATCATGCTTCTGCCAAACCTCAGCTGGATATGGCCATCCAAGGGAAGCTTTTCTGGGAAGTCTCTATATCTTCCATAGCCGCTGACGCGATCCTCAAAGAGAACGAAAAACTCGAGATTGGATATTTGACTAAGTGGGAACCCAAGGACATCGTCAGCACAGGTGTTGTAAAGGCCCTGAGCTCTGTGACAAAAGAACTGGTGACGAGGATTGACGCTGTTGGCTACCACAACAAGGGGCCGAAGGCCGGATCTGGCACAAGGACAAGCGATAGGGGGATGAAAGATGCAGGATTCTGGTAAGCTGGTGGACGATATGGAGGTACATGCGGCTGAAGGAACAACGGTTGTGTTACGATATCTGCAGAAACGGCTTGTTCTCCAGCTTTTTACAGGAACTCTGGATCTTCCTTACGAATTTGCTAAGACAAGGCAGTTCCTTTGCGCTTCATACCTTAGGAGCTTAGAGTAGATATCTACTCGTAGTAGTCGGCAACTAAATCAAGCGAGCTTTCAATGGACATGCTACCAGCCGAGATGTATTCTGATCAGCTCTTGTATAGTTACTTCGTAAAAGCTACCTTAAGCGTCTGATCGATTATCCATGGTGCAATGCCCCAAGCCAAGTGTTGGGGAAAGAGGCTAGTCCACATCTGGAGTAAATCAACGACTTCCATCTCCACAATATGGCATGGCTCCACCGCCATCAAAGAGGCAGAAGAGGCGTACTGTTGTCAGCTCCGATAAAGAGGAGGATACAGATCCTTCTGATGAATACCGAGACTCTCCCACTGTTGCAAGTATATCACAATCTAAGGCTCATGTGAGACTAGCCAGTCACAATCGTACTAAACACAGAAGTCTGCCTACCAGATCTCGGACTAAGCAATGTAAGATTCCACAGTCGCGATCCGCTATTCCTGCAACACCAGCAAGCGCCAGCTCATCATCGGAAGACCCTCCCCACAAGACCAAACGCATCCAGGAAGCCCAGAAAAGAGGGTCCCTTCATGCGTACTTCAATGCCGCAAACCGAGTACAACAGCGGAAGGAGGAGGTTCAGCCAACGATAGAAAAACTCTGTGTAGATGTAGATGAAGAGGACCTCATTGAAGATGACTCGTTAGAAGAGGAGCTACAGCGACTGTCGTCCGCGCATGATGGCCCGACATCTACAGTTGGTCATCCAGGAGGGCTTGTGGTGCCTGGTACGAATCGGGCTGTTTCAACGGGTCCAGCGAGACCGCCGATAGGGAGTCAAAGATTTCTGAGAGCGGGCAGGGTTCCTGGGAAGGAGGCTTCGAGCCAGGCAATAGCTACAGACAAAAGGACAGACTTACGGCCGTGGGCGGACAGATATGCGCCTACAGGTCTAGAAGAGCTGGTGGTACATAAGAAGAAAGTGGCAGATGTTAGACTCTGGCTGGAACAAGCATTTCTAGGTCGAGAACGAAAGGTATATGTGCTTATCTGTCATCCGGGGCATTGATATGCTAAATCTGTCAAGCGACTATTGATCCTCAAGGGACCCTCAGGTGCTGGCAAGACTGCTACAATATCTGCTCTGGCCACTGCAATGGATTTCGAGGTTACAGAATGGACGAATCCGATAAACTCGGACTATTCTTCTGGAGGCTATGTCTCAATGTCCGCCTATTTTGACGATTTCCTTGGGCGAAGTGGGAAGTTTGGTAGCCTGACGCTTACTGGCGGTGGACCATCTGGAGACTATCCAACACAAGCGTGCCCAAGCTCACTACCCGAGAGCAATAAGAAAAGTATTATACTCCTCGAAGAATTCCCAACCACATTCATGAGCGCATCTACTGCGCTTCGTTCCTTCCGCTCCAACATCCTCCAGCACCTCGCCGCCAGTCCGAGGACTAACGCCGTCACTCCCATCATCATAATTATCACCGAAACCCGCCAAAACGCCACAGTCGCTTCAGATGACAGCTTCACCGCCCATCGGCTCCTTGGCTCAGACATAGCAACTCATCCTAGCTCTACCACCATTGAATTCAATCCCATTGCCGCAACTTTACTTACAAAAGCCCTCGATTTGGTAGTTCGAAAAGAGGCCAGAAGCTCCGGTAGAAGGCGCATTCCGGGTCCTTCGACCCTCAAAAGGCTAGGTGAGGTAGGTGATGTACGTAGCGCTATCGGATCGTTAGAATTTTTATGTTTGAGAGCAAATGATGGAGATGATTGGGGTGGTAGGGTTTCTTCTAAAGGGAGGAAAGGTGTATCCACGCTTACGAAATTGGAAAGAGAAAGCTTGGAGATGGTCACTCAGAGGGAATCTAGTCTGGGTATTTTTCATGCCGTGGGCAAGGTGGTTTATAACAAGCGGGAGGCACCTCCAGCGGCGGATTTTCTCCCACAAACTTCCGAGCACTTGCAGCGATATGATCGGCCAATGGTCTCGCAGATCTTGGTAGATGAGCTACTCAATGAAATAGGCACCGACGTAAACACATTCATCGCCGCGCTCCACGAAAACTATATCCTCTCCTGTGAGTCCCCGTCCTTCACCGACTCCTTCAATGGCTGCATCGATGCACTGTCCGATAGCGACCTTCTCAGCCTAGACAGAGCCGTCAGGTTCAATAGTTCCGGGCGTGGTTCAGATTCCCTAAGGCAAGACGAGATTGCGTTTCATGTTGCAGTAAGGGGGTTGCTTTTTGAACTGCCCTATCCTGTGAAGAGACGTGCAGCGGATGCAGGTGCCAAGGGGAGGGGAGACGTGTTTAAGATGTTCTGGCCGTCGAGTATGAGGGTGGGTAGGCGGCGGGACGAGATTGAAAGCCTTGTGGACTTGTGGCATGAGCGTCGCCGGGCAGAACCAGGGCTATCTCTATCTTCAACAGGAAATCACGAAGCTGCTGCTCACAGGCCCATGAACGAAAACCCTTCCGACCAAAACAAACCGCACGCAGAACCCTTCCGCACCGGCATCTCCTCGACGCACGACGAACTAATCCTCGAAAGACTACCCTACACGGCCAAAATTTTACCCGGTAACAGCGAGCTAGAGAGAATCACGAAAATCGACGGTATAGAGAAGGCCACTGATGAAGACGACACTGAGATTTCCGATCCAAACTCAAAGCCACGGGTAGCGAAGGGCGGAGGAGATTCTGAAAGGAATGTGGAGAAGGTGGCGGCGGCGGGTTTGCCTGATGGAGTGGTGACGAAGTTGTGGCTCAGTGATGATGATATTGAAGATGACTAGATGAGGGATCAGTCTTGCTCTTTATGAGAGGATGTTGATACGCTTGTAGACAACGGATAGGAAGGTAGCACGGGCGGATTCAAGCAAGAGCTCTGAGGTCTGTTCGCGGAGGGAGCTTGAGGGACATGGATCGTGTACGTCTGGTTGAAGATAGATACATGTTACTAATTAGTAACCAGACAAACAACCAAGCAGCCAATCCGCAAAGATTCCCACTTTTTTAAGAGTATATAGCTGTTTAATCACAGCCCCTGAGTTTCTTCCCTCTGCCCCCCTTTACCTTTCATTCTCATACTTCACCGCCTTCTCTTCCTCCACGCCGATCTTGCTTAATCCCCTTGAACCTTCTGATACTTTATCAAAACCCCGATTTTTATTTTTGTTTTTGCGTGCACGAGTGTGAGACGGGGCAGACGGAGAAATGATGAGAATTAGAGGGGGAAACGAATCGAACACCTCTCATGGTCTTACGCTCTCGCACCCGGCTTAGTCCCCTAGTCATTCGTCGTCCCGTCTCCGCCGACCCCACTTTCCCTCTCCGCTTGCCAAAACAGCTGCAAGAAAACAACAAACATAATAACCACCAATCCCCGTTCATAAAAATAGGCTACAGTCCATCCATCCAACCAAACAATGAACTGTTCAACCAACCTCCAAGCCCCCTAATCGATGAAATCAGAAGTGAGAACAACTTCCGCAGTACTTGGTGAGCTGAGGCATCGGGAAGAGCGGAAGCAGGAGCAGAGAGAGGGGGTAAGAGTTGGGTGGTTGGGTGATAAGTTCAAGGTTGAGGATAAGGATATGGATATGGATATGAGTGGGGAGCCTGTTGAGATTGTTGGGTAATGGATGGGTCATCGAGGGATAGGATAGGATTTTGAAGGCGGGTAATATACCAGAGTTGTGGGGTCGATGAGTGGTAGTTTTAGTTGGAAGGATGTTGGTACTGGCGATCGTAATAACGATTTTTCTGATACCAAAATTGAGAATGCTGTAACCGACTCCAACATCGTAAGACGATATTGTTATTCCCAAATATTCGGTTTGGGGACTGGAGGAATGAATAGGGGTAAAAAAGAAGCAGCGTTTGGTTAAATATAGTCCACCACTCTGCCTGCACCACTATAATTTTCCATTACCAAAAACAAAACTACAAGCCAGGAGCGTAAGAACCAACAAGCCAACGAACTGGGCAGGAGATGAGAAACGCTCATAACCCGAATGCACTTCAAGCTATGTAAGCTAGTTGGTTATGAGAAATGCTGCTATTATGATATAGACAATATAAACCGACTAAGCTGAAAGGCAAAGTCTGTTGTTGTCGAGAATCTTCATGTCGCCCTTGTATAATCTTCTGTCACGTTCTCCTGTATAAAGTGTATTATGCGTCAATGCTCACTGGCACCAGAAGAATATGGACTCGTCAACATTCGTTGACCCGGCACAAAGTATCTATTCCTTCTATGCTCGGTGCTGTTGTGGGGAGGGGGTGTACGGAGACTCGGAAAATGTGGCCAAGAATAACAACGATCCCACACGCATCTTTTAGGTTGTAGACTTTTAGACAAGGGTGCAAAGGGTATGGATTTTTTCCATGCTATTACACAGCTTCATAGTGAAAATTATACATCAGATCAGACTTACTGCGTGGATATTAACCGCTCTAGTAACAACGAATGCAAGAAGTTTTTCCCTATGGCATAATTCCTTGCATAATCCCGATCGCCCTTCGCAATGACCACCTACCGCCCCAATACCAGCATTAGAACGGATCTCCTTCACTGTCCTCCGACTCCTCATTCAAAGTAGGCCTCGACATGGCGTTCAAATTCCCACCCGAAGCCTCCATATCATTATCGGATACACTCCCCTGCCTGACGCTGTTTCTCCTTGTCCGCTCATGTACGATACCAGGGAATATCTTTGGTTCCCGGGATGCATCCTGCTGCAAGCCTTTCATGTCCGTGTGAGAGTATGATGTTCGGACATGCGCTGTTTGAGATTGCGGACGGGCTGAGTGAGAGAGACCTGCATTTGTTGGGTAATTCTGGGGCTGATTGGTATGGTTGAAGCCGGCGCGGAGGCTTGTGGTGGAGGGGTTTGTCCGCATTGAGGCAGTAGGGGACGGAGGGCCATGGGAAGGATAGCTTTGTGCAGAAGGAGGTAGATGAATAGTAGACATGCTTTGTTCCAAATGAGGTGGCCCGGCGTATTTTTGGATCCTGCAAGACAACGATTAGTTTAACTACATAGTTTGAGAAAGAACCATCTTACAGCGCGTGTTCCATCTCCAACGTCTCCTGTCGAAATCTCGCCCTTATCCTTGGTACATTGCTTTTGTCAACGTTGTTGCCCTCTACCCCTGGGAGGTGATAAGTACTCCCCAGCCACCGCTGCTTCAACTGATGTTCGAAACCACTCTGGATTACCGAGTTGTGGGCCAGCTCGCACATATCCACCGCACCAAGTTTGTAGATCTGTGCAGCTACTGAGTATTCCTCTATAAGAGGCTCCTTCGTGAAGGCGAATTGCAATGGGTCGTCTGTAGATAGAGATACGTTCAGACCACGTCGAAAGTATTGCAGAAACGGATTTCGCTCATATGCGAGGAAGAGAGCATTGTTGCTAAGAGGAGACATGGCGATGCCAATTTGTTCAAGGTAAAAGATATATTGGAGTATGGGAACCTTGCGGAGCAGTAACCCATGGCTTATACTATGGCAACATATCGCAGCAGCAGCCAGGTGATCGTGGTCGCCAGCTTCCCCGCAATGAGGTCTGAGCAGGAAAGTCGTGAAACCTCGTTGCTTTCGCCAGGCATTCAGAGGGACGATGTTGGCGAACAGGTAATATATCCAATATGTGTATGGAGGATTTTGCTTTGTATCCCATTCTTTCGCGGATGGAAACTTCCGATACAGCCGCTTCTCTACTTTGCTCTCGTCGTCCACGCTGTCGAAACCGATTACACGGTGCAGAAATACATGGAGCTTTGGGTGGCTTTGGGGGTTCTGGGTAACCTCATATAGTGGCTGGAAGATGTTGACTATGACGTGTTCAAAGTTGCTCATGCGACCGGCGGCTTTGTAGGCACTGTATAGTCTGGGGATTTGTATAAGCCACCGAACGTTGTGCGAAATTAGCTTGTTGTCAACGACCCAGGCGGCCAGCTTATCCCATTCATCAATCGCCCTGCCATAGATTGAGATACGCCATTCTACCATCTGGTATTTGCTTGACTCGAGGTCGGCAATGACCTCCTTTGTGATCTCGGCCAGGTAACGTCCTTGGATGTAGTTATCGGTTTTGAGAAAGATCTCACGTAGTCTCGACTCTCCAATCGGGTTGTACTTAAGATTGAATTTGTCAAATCGATGGAAAGAGTCGGTATGCGCATGCATATCGAGGGTGTCAATGCTCAAGTCATACGCGGTCAGATTGATACTCTCAAATACTTCTCTAAGGGTTAGGTGCTTTCCATCTCGAAACATTACAGTCTCCTCTGGTGACTTCTTCATCTTGCTCTTTATAAACCTTAGCAAGTGTTTCTGATTCATACAAGCCGAGTGATGTACGTGCGTGTCCACCTTTCTCACGTTGTAAAAATCACGATGAGGCGCCTTTTTCGAGTCAGCTGTCTCTTGATAGCCATTCTCTAGAGTATGTAGAGTGAAGCGTCCCTCCAAGATTTCAAGTTCACGAAATGCAAAACTCTTCGTTGGTCCGTCAGAGGCTACTTCCTGAACTTCATCTAGGTCCATGTAGAATTCACGCAATGTTGGTACCTGCAGCATAGGTGTTTCCGCCTCGGCAGATTTGTAGACTTGATAGATACTACTTTGGTCAAGTCTAAAGGCGGTCTCTCTTTCTGCTCCTGGTAACGGCAAGAGATCTGCCATTTCGAAGTCCTCACCAATGTCGTGACCCATTTTCCTCTTCTTCGCTGTGGGTGACGGCATTGCTTGCTGCAAATTGTCTCCCGTAACAGAGCTCGATGAAAACAGAGGCCCAAGTGCTTCATCTTGTTCCGATGGTAGAAGTTTGCTATTACTTAAACTGTTTGCACCAGATTCAACGCCTATAGGCCGGTTCTTGACGTCATCCCATACGGGCTTCGGTGGTGAAGGATATATGCCCCAATCTGGGCTATCCTTAGGATTGTCCTTCGGCCCTTGCAACGAAAGTCGAATGTATTTTCGCCGAATGTCCAATACCCTCTTGATGTTGACAAATATAGCATTGAGCTCTGGAGTAATGTCTAAACCGTCTCTTGCCTTTCCAGAAGCCTGCGTCCCTAGATCGAAGGCGCTAGCGCTGTGCATGCTATCTCCGCCATCAACAGCAGCAAACGGGTCCTCTTGCCTCCCTCCATCAAACAGGGTTCTATAAGCATTGGGCCCATTCAGATCTGGAGAGTGTGCATCCACACTCTGAGAATAAGGATCTATGTTTGGCAAAGCTGTGTAGCCAAGGCCACTTCCGCGCGAAGCTCTGCTGGTATTCCGACTCAGTCCACCAAGGTCGCCCTCGAAATTAGACGAGAGTGTCCTCGTTCGAGCAAGAGGATTACAAGCTTCCGCATCCTGTTGCAAAGTCTCTCGCCGATGCCTTTGATATATAAGCTTCGCTTCGATGTGGCTCAGCGACCTTTCTGAGGCACGGTTGTAATAAGCTGTTCTTGATTGCAGTTCTTCGGCCGATAAACCTTGCAAGGAATCATCCGAGGGGGTACTCTCTCCGGATATGAGTTCTTTTTCTCCGTTCCCATTCTCTTGCCTCTCTGATCCCGGGTGTCGGGTCTCCCTTACGCCCATGTCAGCCTTGTGCGCGGTGTCCATCGTTGACCCTCGAAAGACAGAAGCGTAATGACCTCGACTGACAATCTCTGTCCGTAGACTGTAGATAGTGCTACTGGGTGCTTTATAAGTCAGTACCACAACCAATTCGCGAGTACTTTAACTGGGGCATTACCTACCTGCAGAAAACTATAATAAGGCAGGGCTGGTTATTCTGGTAACACTCTTCAGCTTACTGACTAATCTATGAATCTTCGCTTTCACCCCTATTACTTGATACTGCCGCACGTGAACCAAGGAGTAAGCCAGCCTCGCTGAGATTAATTTAGTACTATATACGGTCAAATGCAGCAGTGAGAGGTGAGCGGCAATGGGGTTGGATATGAGTATCCCTATTCTACTTAGGGGGACCTTGAACATATATACACCGCATGTCATCGCCAACAAAATCCTCATGTGAGGGCTGTTTACTTGTCAACTTCTTCAGGCAATAGAGTTAGTTCATTGGCCATCAACGTGTCACATGAGCAGTGGTGAAATCAGTAGAGCTACGTTTGGTGCCCTATTGACTAGACGAAATGTTTATATCAAACGGGCGAACTGAGACTGTCTTCATTCTGCTCTATTCGACGGCCTACAGATCAGCAGGAACCGTTCATGAATCGCGCCAACAGTTCGTTCTTCGTCTAGACTTTAGTAGTGACCATGATCCTTCCATGACTCCATCATTCCAACCAGATAGATATACGAGTGAGATTGGACAGGAAAGAGCACATGATACATAGATAACATGTACTTCATGCGGAGATTTGCATATAGCAGCATGAACCTCACAGTATACAGTGCTAAACTTCAGCATCCCATTGGCGTCAGAAAAGCGATGATTGTGCCAGTGATTGTACTTCTTGAGGACTTGAAAGTACACAGCTTTAAGATCCAAACCAACAGCGATGCGTTGTGAATGGGTTGAAGAGACTGCTTTGACCATTTGGGAGAAGAATAATGCAGAAGATAGAAAACCTGCGTCTTTGAATGAGACGAAACAAATCAAAGATAGCCCAGCGTCCACGACATTCGCTCTATAGTAAGCTGATGCTGCTTATCCTCTCCTTCCCAAGCAGCTATTCAAAAACCATCAGCTGAGAAAAATATGGCAACGCTTCACAGAAACCTTTGAATTCAAGCAGAGACGTGCGGGCGCAATGAACGAAGCTGCAACAACTGATCACAGATGTGATCTTCGAATAGGATTAGTATCGATAGCCGTGCATTGGGGGCGGAGCATCCCCATTTTCTCGAACTTGGTATGCTCGTGGACCTTCGTGGTAGAGCTGTACATTACGCTCAAAGACTGGCTGCTCACCATATCCTCGCTCAATACGTACGTATTCTGGTTGCGGCCTAGGTTCCAGTGGTTGAGCTATGACGTAACGTCCTCGCTCTAGAGAGCTGTGCTCTCCCAACCTAACTGGTACGTATTCAACGCGCTGTCGATACTGGTCCCCATAAAGATCTTGGTCTTCTATATACTCATAGCGCTCATGTGGTGCATACTCGTAACTTGGAGCTTTGTGGTAGCGACTCTCTTTGCGCGACAACGGAGAGTGAACATGGTAGACCGCCTCGTGCCGAGGCTCTTCAATCGGAGTCCTAGCACGATAGTATGTCGTCTCGATTGGAGTTGGTTGCGGAGATTTGGAGCGACTGTGATAGCGCGATATCTGTACAGAATCATCTCTACTCCTCGGCTTCCGCACTCCATGATCGGCCACGTCTGGTCGATAAATGACTGCCGGTTGAGGGGGTTCGTACGGTGCATAGAGTGCAGGGGATCGCTCTTCCATTCTGCTCCCATTGAGCGGTACTTGCATGTGTGAAGATGAACGATACTCTCTGCCGTATTGAACACTGCTTATTGGTCGTTGCGGCGGATTTGGCTTATCATCTCTTGAAGCGAAGGAGCCCAAACGTAGATGATCGAAAGTTTCTTCGTTGTTCCGGTGAACCCGACTGATATTCTCACCCTCCCACCTATGAGTATTGAAATTTTGGATGGCATGTTGCTGTCCGGGCCTACCCTGGGGTTCTTCAACCCATCGAGACATCGCTTGGACTGCCGATCCATTTCTTGATGGGACGGTGTCACTACCATGGCCTACATTTGCACCTCGACCTAGGCTATTCAAGAATTGATCTGCGGCCTTTATGGCTCCTTCGTTTGGTGATTGAGATCGTCTCTCGAGCTTCACAGGTAGTTCTTCCTTACCAGCTTCACTGACGTCAGCCATGGGCATATTCCTTTTGTCGGAATCTGCAGCGCCGTCATAACTTCTCATGTTTTCGTAGGCCTCTCGTATGGAACGAGCGACGTCCTGTTCCTCATGATGGCCTCCAGAACCGGAATCATGGGGCTCTGTGGTAGACGTGGAAGCCTGAAGGTGTTCTGGTCGCTCATAACTACGATCGCTCTGACTTTCGCTGAAAACTTTTCGATTTGATGCTACATTGTAGAAACGTTCTTGGGGTTCTCCGTGACGGGGTATTACGTATGGGGAACCGTGGCGACGACCATTCACAGGTGAGGGTCTAGTCGGGCCAAAATCGGTTTTGACAATCTTGCCAAGATAGGCAGGTCTGTGGGGGTCGTACTCATCTTCCCTAGGTGCCTCCGGTAGTGGTGTGTTTTGCGACAAGGGTCGAGAGGCGCTAAGTGGTCTATTGTATACTTGATCTACGATCCGGTCCCTGGCTCCTGGCAAAGGTTCAAGAAGGGATTCTGATGAGGCGTTTGGGATAGTTCTTGATCCAGTAACGTAGTCTCCTCTATATACGGGTAGTGGTCCAAGGTTACCAGCAACTCCTATTCTTGGCAAGGGAGATGGGAAGACTCCTGGGAGCGCCCACGCAATGAGGTCCAGCTTCGCATCATCCATACCTGGAGTATTGATCAAATTTGCAATCAATGGAGTTTCAGGAAGCTCTATCATTTCAAGCTTCCAGTCTAGTCTTGGGATTCCGTGAGGCGAAGGTACATTCGTAGGTGTATATGGGTTTTCGACGTGTATGTTCTTGAAGTGATTAAGTAGATGTGGTAGCGTAAAAAGCCTTCGCTCTCCAGTGCCAGCTCCAGTGTGGACGCACGTCTTGCAAGCCAGTCCGTTGAGACTTCGGACAGGCCTCATTACAGAGCTATGATCAATGCCATCGATAAACATAGCTAGACTAGGCTCATTGGTAAATCGTGCAGCGAACCTCGAGGCTGTATGTTGGATGACAACGTAAATTCGGACACTTTGAGGAATGTCCTTGATTCCGGCTGTCGCAAACCACACATCACGAGCATGTTTTGCCATATCATCCATTTGAACCCTGTATAGGTCAGTAGCTTGAGGTGCGAAGCTTCGCCTAGGCTCAAGCGTATTCAAAGGTAAAAGTTGAATTGGGAAGCCGTTGGGGCGTGGAGTCTGGGTCCCTCCGTAGACGTTGACACCTAAATCCGGAACATGCACTCGTGCCACCGTCTGTACGGCGACATGGGAAACACTTGGACGAGTATTTGGATAAACTCGCCCCAAGAAAGGGGAACCATAAGTTTGACTGTTGGTAGTTGGTTGAAAGCTGTTGTGAGCATTTTGCGAACCAGAGAAGCCTGCCGTATAACTCGAATTTTGCTGAATTGCCTGAGAAAAACTAGTATTCACAGGAGGAGGGAAAGTTTGTGCAGGTGGAGGCCCATGTGCCAAGTCCTGCTGATGGCCTACGTGCGGTGGTTGGTAGAGCTCAGGGGATTGCTGCGTAGCACTGTACGCATGAAGAGCTGGTTGAGAATCCATGCCTTGCCCGTACCCTCCATATGGCATTATCGAAGGTTGGTCACCCATTGATGGACCTTGTGGAGAAGTGCCAGCTGGTGTCGGAACTTTGTAATAAGCGGCTTTGGCCACACTAGGATTGGAGTTGAACGGAGGGTGTTCAGGCCACTCAGCCCGCCAATGGACCACCACACTGCCCATACTTAGCGTGGTTGTATGCTTTGCGGCGTAATGTTGTATTACACCTTCAAAGCCATAGAATTTGAAGTTTCCGTCACATCCATTGCAAAGAAACAATTCCTTCTGAAAATGTTCAGTCAACGGCTTGATCTTTGTATCAAAAAGCCACTTCATGTTCTCCAGTATCAACTTTCGAGTGGGGGTTCCACTGGGAGGGTCGCTTTTGATGGATTCATCACCCGCGGCAGCGGCCTCATCCTCCTGGGCGATGTCTCCATAAAATCGTCGTCGAACATATAACAATACGTCCGCCGCAAATTTTGGGCATGTATCTTTAGTGATACCTTTGCCACCGGCCCACGCATAGTCAATTCTCTCATCAGCTATTGCGCTAATTCGGTTCCGGACAGGGCTCTGAAGGTTATCCCACTCACGGTCGAAAGTTTCCTTGGTCTCTTTCAGCTGCGCTTCTTGCTGACGCCGCTGCTTATACTCGGCCTGAATGATCTGGCTCTGCTGGATCCGTTCCTGTTCCCTCCTCTCCGCATAAGGCCGTTGTGCAAGAAGACGAGGCTTCAGAACCTCCCAAGCTTGGTCTGTGAGGGGTTGCGAGATTTGAATGGCAGCCTGGAACGACTCCATATGGCCTAGAACGCCCGGAAGCAAGGGCGGTTCAAGGGATATGCAACGGCGCTCTATTTCTGCTCGTCGGGCTGCTTTGGCTTCGTTGACATCCCGGATATTACGTTCCGGTCGAGCTTGCTGAAATGCAACCTGGGGACGCTGTAAAATACTATCCGGAAACGGTGCAGCAGCTGTCCAAGGTGGCTGAAACGATGCTACTCGGAATAAATTAAATTACCGCGACTTAGGAGATTTCGAACGTAGGACTAAGAGCTTACATGAGAAGTTATGTGTGGAATATGGGGAGTCCATGGAAAGAGACGGAGCAGGGCTGCCATATTCACCACTATACTTTGTGGAAATTGGAATACTTTGAGGAGTCGATCTTTCAGATTGAATATCCCCTTTAGTACTCACGGCGCTTGGCACAGCGTTAGTGGGACCAGTGATGGCCAGAGCCTTTAGGTGAGGACGTTGATTGACTTTCTTCAGCCCTCCCTTAGCTTCCCATTGTTCCCAACGTATGGAATCATTGATCCGCTCCTTACCCTCTCCATCGAGGCCTTTGATCCATTCTTCGGCAGAAGCAGGTCCTAATTCCTTTACGTCGTCAAGTTGCCGCTTGATTTCCTTAATATGTGGCTTGTGGTAATGCTTTATCAGTTGCAGTGTTGGCGGAGGTGTATTGCCGCGAAGAACACTGTTGGTAATGAAATTGTTCGAGGGTGATATCAATGCAAAAGGAAGTGCTGGTAACAGAAACGATGGAAAGCTAGACGAGAGAAGCAGGTTGACCTCCTGATTTCACAATTAGCTCGTAACTGTCAAGATATTTCTAGTGCGATTCAAATGGTGGGAGAAACCTTTTCAGAGCTGGTCTGTAAACATTGACCACAGCATCTAATACCAAAGGGCCAGATGACCCTTACACCCTTGTCCCCGGGTCCAGAATTCCATGGATTATCTGAATTGGAATTGAAACTAAGAACCTTGTTCTCACCACAAACCTGACAGTTACGGCCGCGAAGGAGTCTCCACATATCTAGTTCCTGCAGGCCTCGGAGCGGTTTTGGCAGTCCCGGACAAAAGCGCTTCCTCGAAGCCACCCAAACGGACTGTGCACTCATCGGCTTCACCACGCCACGTGGGGAGGGCACCGGCTGGCTCTCGTTGGCTTTCTCTAGAGTAAGACATGCATTAAAAGCATGATTAACACGGAGCAGGCGCCCAAGCGAGACTGGTGGAACGAAACAGAAAATATACTGCCAAAGCTCAGCGGGCAAAACATACGATGGAGATGGAATTTCAAGCGTTCCTGTAGGCGTAGCGTCATGTTCGTCGGTCTTGGATCGCTTGTTACTTGACCAATTATCCATGGGTGCTTCAAATCCATTACCGGAGAGATCGGGTTTCAAAGGGTGGCGGCTACCAGCACTATTTGGATGAACCCCGGCATAGTCCCTGTCCAGAGAAAATGGCTTCCCTAGTACGTAGCTTGCAGGAGATTGGTCATGACCTCGCTTCCGTTTGTGGTATACATTCGGAGAATGTCCATTGTGTACCGCAGCTACGGAAGTGCTGCCTCCTCCAGATCTGGAGAGCGGCTCCTCTCTATCTCCTTCTATGGTGGGAGGGGAATTTGATCGCCTTGACCCTACGGATTCGGACATTAGATCTTCCAACAATGATTGCGATGTCTGCCTCAGCGATAGTCCGTGCTGCAAAGGATGTGACTGTGATTCGTTATTCGCTGGCTCCGAGTTTGAATAGAGGTCGGACGACGAAGTAGTACTGGCAGGTGAATCCATGGCTTGGATGTAGTCTCATAGCGGACCTCTGGAACTCGGAACTAAAGCACTCTGCAATGAGTAGCGGAGACCTCCTTGGCTTTTTCAAAAGCACTGGACCCTAACAAATCTAGGAAACACGAAACAGGAGTATATGCACTTATAGGAGAACAATATGTTGCTTCAGATGGTGGGAGATAACAGTTGCAGGGCAGTTTAGGACATTAACGGAACAAATAGCTTCGAGCGGACCGAGTCAAGATGGGCAGTCGAGATGGCAGTCGCAGAACGGGAGAAAGGCGTCAGTCTTCAGGGTGAAGAGCCCGGGTTCCCGATGATGTTGAGAAGTAAATGCGCTTGAGAGATGGATGATGGGAGGGGGAGGTCAAGAGGGAAAGGATGGTAGAAATCCTTGGTTTCTTCTAGATCGAAGCTTGGATGGGGGAGAGAAATCAAATCTGAGGCGACCAATGGAAAGTATTCGGTTAAGCAATCTACTAGCGCCTCGTTCGCAGGGCTGACGGTGAATCCCGGCGGCGGAGCACGGAAAGGTCAAGGTACCTTACCTTACACAAACCACCTGCAGCTCACTACGACCTGTGCTTACAGTACTACTGACTCCCACCATTTTGCATTCTCTGTAATGGCACTTTGGGCTACTCTCATTACTCGGGTACTTTCTACATTACGATAACACTTTCAGATAAACCATATTAGGTAGAGCACTGGATTCACAAAAAGGAAATGGCGACCTTGAACCTTTCAACCAATGGCCCGTCGATCACGAAAAGCTACCAGTCGGTTGTAGATGCTCCTACTCCTTCGGGGGCTGCCGCCAAGTCGCCAACATACGGTCAATGGGCCATCTTCTCGGTGTCTGCCCCTTTGGCAAATGCCTTTCAGCCGGACGCTGGAGGAAAGGAAAGCGTGCTGAAGGTCCAAAGCACTGGTGGTGAGTACCACTGAGCATTAGGGACAGAGAATTTCGAAGCTGATTGTTACCAGAGGGCGAGCTCGTTGATCTGATCGATGAATTCTCCGATGGGAGAATTCAATTCGCGTTCGTCAAAGTGAAGGATCCGAACACCACTTTACCCAAGAACGCCCTCGTCGCATGGTGCGGCGAAGGGGTTCCAGAGCGTACCAAAGGCTATTTCACAAGCCATCTAGCAGCTGTGTCCAAAGTCCTTCATGTGAGTGGATGACTCATGCAGCTCAAGATAGCGCGAGGTCTAACATGTAGAAAGGGCTACCATGTTCAAGTGACGGCACGGTCAGACCGCGATCTTACGCCCGACGGCATAGTACAGAAAGTATCAGATGCATCTGGCTCCAAATACTCTGGTGGTGCTCCTCCTTTGAACGCAGGTGGCCCGCCTCCTCCAGCCAACAAACCTGCCTTCACACCAACTCGAAGCACCGGCGGTGCTGGTGGCTTCAACCCTTTAGCAAACTCGCAATCTCGTGCGAGTGCACCGAGAGACGCGAACGTTGATGAGGATGGATGGGGTCGAGATGCGCCTCCAGTCACTCGGACACAACTAGAGAAAGTACAGCCTGCTTACCAGCCTACCAAAGTAAATATGCGCGAGCTAAGCTCACAGAAACCCGAACCTCCAGGGTTTAATAGTAGCCGAGATAAGGACAGTAAAGGCGATAGCAATGTTGTTAAAGGAGCATATCAGCCTGTAGGTAAAGTCGACATTGCTGCCTTACGAAAACAAGCGCAAGAGACTGGCAAAGCGAACGATGAGAGGCCGACAGTAGTAAAGGGGTCTTATGAGCCCGTGGGTAAGGTCGATATCGCAGCGATCAGAGCGAGAGCACAGAAACCTACAGAGGACACAAGCACGCCACCGAGCAGTATATCTCCTGCAGTTACCGGGACTTCCGTACGGAGTGACGATGGTGGTGATCATCAAAAGTCGCTATCAGATCGCTCCGCACCGTTCAATGCTTCCGAGCGCCTGACGTCGCTACCTAAACCCAAGGTGGCAAATCGCTTTGGATCTGGCAGTGGTTTCTCAGGAACTAAAGCACCACTCCCAGGCAGTTTTGGTCTAGAATCACAAAAGCCGGTAGTTCCACCTCCTACTGGTGTAGGTAAGAACTTTGCGGACCAAGGCGGGAAAACTCCAGCGCAGCTATGGGCTGAAAAGAAGGCTCGTGAGCGAGGAATCAGCGGAGCGAATGACTCCAGCTCCTCTCCAGCTTCTGGAACCCCTGCATCCCCCATGACAAGTCAGACGTCCGGGGAGTGGAAGAGTGGGTACGGGGGAAAGAGCTGGGCTCCTGTGCAGACTACCCCTACCGGCCATTCTTCAGGCAGCTTGGGACAGCAACGTACTGGTGATGGAGAAGAAGCCCAGCAAGAAGCCCCCAAGTCTCCCACTGGGGGCGTGGGCGCTATTCGAGATCGGTTCAAAGGGGCACCACCTATGGGCGCTGCAAATGTGGGTTCCAATCACACAGCACCCAGTCCACCGCCTCTCGACACATCAACCAAGCCTAATTCGGGTCGCGGCGTTCCAATGCCTGGCCTCCCCACCCGGCCACCACAGCCGCCTCGAGAAGAGGAAGAGGAGCAAGAGGAGCAAGAGGCGCCCAGATTGCCGTCTCCTCCACCACAGCCACCTCGAAGCCCTACACCTCCCACACCGCCGGGCATGGATTCGGGCTCTCCCATTCGTATTGCAATGCCAGTCGGTCGAGGACATGACGAAGTTGAAGATGCCCGAGAGGAGCAGTTTTCGCCTCCACCAGTTATGCCCATTCGTTCACTTGCACAAACAATCCCACATGAAGATGATCTCACCGAAGAGTCGTCAGGCCACGATCCTGCCCGCGCCGCTGGTGAAGCTGCTGCGGCCGCTTCATTCGGCGAGCACGCGGTTCAGTCTGCACATCCAGGAGCGCATGAAAGAGGAAAGCAGGCTTTAGTACAATATGATTACGAGAAAGCCGAAGATAACGAGTTAGAGCTGAAGGAAGGAGAGTACGTGGTCAATATCGAGATGGTCGACGACGATTGGTGGATGGGTCAGAATGCGCGGGGCGAGACTGGGCTATTCCCAAGCAACTATGTCGAGCTGGTCGAGGGAGAGGCTCACACTGAGGGACAGGCAGCACATGAGACTGCTGCTCCCAGTGCTCCAGAACCTAGCCAAGGTGCGACAGCTACAGCTCTATACGACTACGAGGCAGCAGAAGGGAACGAATTAAGTTTCCCGGAAGACGCCAAGATCACGAACGTGGTGAGTAAGAGATCTCCTATGACAGGGCTACTGTACGCTAACGAGCATCAACAGGAATTCCCAGATGATGATTGGTGGTCGGGTGAGTATGATAGACAGTCGGGACTTTTCCCTGCCAACTATGTTCGGCTGGACGAGTAAAAGTGAGAAACACAACGTGCTGGCTGTTGGCGACATTCCGTGCTTCAACTGTTAGCCGCAATGTACAGTGATGTGAAGTCTGGGCAGATGACCAGAATGCAATCAGCGGCCTGTCATCGATACTCGGTCCTCATATGTCGCAATTTACTGTTACACGTACCGTAGGTAGATCGCCTCCGTTTGAATTGTATGTCCTGCTTGTCTCTCCAATGTTCCATCAGCTGGGCTGTAACCAATCTTCCTTCCATCCCGCAATATTGATAAGACAAGACCACAACAACCTCCCAAAACCCTCTCCCGGTAGCGTTTAATTTGTTCCTTCCCACTTTTCTGTTACTCGTCTACTACATAAGTATAAGAAACTCGTACACCCGTTTTTAGCGTCATCATCGCCGCACCACTATCATAACCTAGACTCCACTACTACCTGTACCTTCTCACCATTCGAGTGTCCTCAAAAACTGCTTCCATTTGTACCTGAAGCCTAGACCCTCGGTTCGCAGTATCTCTAGATGATGCCTGTGAATAGGGGCAAATTCGACTTCGAGACACGGCGATAAGGTCCTCACAGCCGCCACCGCCTAATGCGTAGCTGTATGCCATCTGCTGACGAGGGGCTAGATCGATGCTGTGATTCGAAACTTAAGGGGATCTTTTACTGTACAGCAAATATTACGACCACTGTCAAGGTCTATTAATTGCATCGAAATGAGCATTACGAGATGGAGTAAGGATTTCAACGCAAACTCTGCGAGGAATTATGGAGCGAATTGAGATACGGGATAATATTGTTTGATCAGCTCAGATTATGCCTGCACTTTGGCCACCTTATACGGCAATCGAAAGCTTCTTCTGCGTGTAGGGAATGAGAAAGTATATGCTAGAGTTATGAAAGAGTAGAAATGGAGGGAGATTTGTGTCAACGTATCCTGTTGTGGTTGATGAAGTGCAGCAGGTGAATTGTGGGATTCAGATCCAATGCTACAATATTCCTTCGGCCCTCCGGACCAAAAGCGGCGAACAAATACCATCCGATCATCGTCTTACTATCGTGGTTTCAGAAAAGCTGACCAACCTGCTGCCAAACCCTTTCTCGCCCTCATATGTTGGGGTGATAGCCATACCGTATTTATAAGGCATGGTTTCTCCTGCAATCAAAGCCTTGTGGATAACTGTATCATGTTTTGCAAATCCCACTCGCTCAAAATTGCAAGCACAGATCGCCCTTACATTTCCTGGAGTATGAGCTGGTAAAATCATAGCGCCCTCGCCTCTTGTGGTCCTCAAGGACATGGCCAGCTTCGTTGATGACGCTAGTAATTAGGGTAGCGCTTTTGCGATCGACACCATGCTGTTTAGCTTTATCTGGGTGCCATGTCTGAACAAGTGCACGGCGACGGGCACGGATAGCTTTAGTGGAGGCGTCAAATTCAACACCGAGAGTTTTGTAGAGATCAGGGTACGCGAGCCAGGAGAACGCATTGGGAGGGTAGCGATGACAATAAGTAGCTAGATGTGTCAGAATAAGCAGCCCGAGAAAACCCACTAAGGAGTTGACACAGAAATTGCGTTTATACCGTTGGAGCTGACCGGATCTTTGAGATCCGCCACACAGTTCCACAGGCACTCTGATTTTACAGTGTAGGAGCTCATGGATTCAATACTCGGAAGTATTGTTGTTATAACGAAAATGCCGACCAGCAAATAGAAGGAATAGCTTAGAATCTTGCCGAAGTATGTGGATATGGTTTTGGGAAGTCCTTTCGAAGGCACGACAGCGGTAGGACGCCGAGTATTCGACGAAATGGAAATGGATTCGACGCCGATCTCTTTCGAACGGCCAACGGGCTGCTCTTTGCATTGAAGCCCGGCATCTGCCTCTCTAAGACGATCAACCAGTAGCTCTTTACTTTCGAGGTCGGCGTCGGCGTTTATTAAACGACCGACTAGTTGCTCTTTGCTCTTGAGTCCGGCATATGAGATGCTTCTACGTCGTAGACGTGCTTGAAGCTGTACCTTCGTGAGCTCATTGTATATAGTTTTCATGAGCGCGTGAAGAGCTCGAGCCTTGAAACTGGAAGGAACGATAGAATCCTTGTTCACTATTAACGTGTAACATTTCCGCTGTACCCACGTTTGCAGACCTGCGTGCCGGAGTGGCATGAGTGTCTTCTTTGTTTGCATCTCTGCAAACGGCCATGGGATAAGAGCGAGCCTTATAAGGAAGCAGGAACAGAAGTCGACATGAGCGCAATCTCAGATTTCGATATTCACATATCTATCAAGTAACAACCGTTAAGGAAACAGATATCGAAAGACTATAAGAGAAGGTGACTTCAGGCCTATCTTACTCCGTGCACGCTCGTTGCACATCGAGCGATTCCGAAGCTTATCAACCAGCCATCCTATACCTAAGCTCATAATCTGGAAGTCAGACTTGCTTTCTCTAGTCCTGTCATCATTGTTGCGAACGAAAGGTCTCGATTAGTGCTCATAACGTTGGGCCACTCGTTGGCTATTCGCTGTCTACTCCTTCATCGATATGGAACCGTGCAAGTTCAATTATGTCACAGCTATCGAAAGGCATGTTGCCAACATTGAAGGTGTCAGTAAATTATCTGGATTGGCACAAGCATAGAAGATCTGCGCAGAAACTGTGAATGGCAAATGACACTAGGGAGTCAGTCACAGGATTCGTTGTTGTTGCAGCTCGATGGACACCGTTCGCAAGCTCGTAGTAAATCTTCCGTTTCAAGTAACAGTCTGCGAGAGACCATTGACATGCATTTGAAATGTAGTCGATGTTACGGTGTAATTGCTGCCTGATCAAGTAATCTACAGGGCCAATGAGGAGATATTGAGGATATCTATCACTGCGCGTAAATCGTAGACCGGAGAAATCCGGGTCTAGGAAGTCAAAACAAGCAGAGAGAGGAAAAGAAGGTTGCGGCTTTACTCTAGTTTGACTTATCCTGTCGTCCTGATCCAGGTCTACATCTCTAATTGTTCAGCGGGCGAATAGGTGGCCACAGCTACTGTTCACCGGATACCAGGCAGCACCAGTCCTCCGGCTGAAGAAGAGCAGCCTGTGACGTTGCGCGTGTGACGCGAAGCTGGTCTTCTTCTCCATAATCCGAAGTTGGTATCTTTCGTTTGACCAGCTACAATGGCTGCTCTGGGCGAGGACCTCCTCGGTACCGTCAACAAACTCCAGGACCTGGTGTTTAACACTATTGGCAATGATTCTCTGGACCTTCCCCAAATTGTATGCCCCACTCATGGCTCTCCCATCTCTGTGCATTCGGAGCATTGTAGCTGACCGAGTCCTAGGTCGTGGTAGGGTCGCAATCTTCTGGAAAGTCGTCAGTGCTAGAGAACATCGTTGGCAGAGATTTCCTGCCCCGGGGAAGCGGCATAGTGACAAGACGACCCTTGATCCTACAACTCATCAATGTCCCCTCCGAGCGAGATGACAAACCGGACAGTGATGAGGTTCATGTGCCGCACACGGCGGCAAGCGTGGCTGGGCAAGGGGAGTGGGCAGAGTTCAATCATCTCAGTGGACGGCAATTTCGAGACTTTGCGGAGGTCAAGAGAGAGATTGAAAATGAGACGGCTAGGATAGCAGGGAGCAACAAGGGTATCAACAGACAGCCCATCAATCTCAAGATTTATTCGCCGCATGTTCTTAGCTTGACGTTGGTCGATCTTCCCGGTTTAACAAAGGTGCCTATAGGAGACCAGCCAGGTGATATCGAGAAGCAAACCAGAAATCTGATATCCGAGTATATTGCAAAACCAAACAGTATCATCCTGGCAGTATCACCAGCGAATGTTGACATCGTCAATTCGGAAGCACTGAAACTGGCCCGGCATGTCGATCCAATGGGGCGGCGGACAATAGGCGTGCTCACCAAGATCGATCTTATGGATCATGGAACGAACGCCTTGGACATTCTCTCTGGCCGCGTGTACCCCCTCAAACTTGGCTTCATTGGCGTAGTGAACCGATCGCAACAGGATATTCAGGGAAACAAGGCACTGGCGGATGCCCTTAAATCGGAAGCGGACTTCTTCAAACACAACCCTGCCTATCGAAATATGGCCACTAGATGCGGAACTCAATTCCTCGCGAAGACTCTCAATACTACACTCATGTCCCACATTCGAGATCGATTGCCAGATATCAAAGCCAGGTTAAATACTTTGATGGGCCAAACTCAGCAAGAGCTTGCCAGTTATGGTAACATGCAATTCAGTGGAAAGGAGCATCGTGGATCTCTGATACTACAACTAATGACTCGTTTCGCCTCATCTTTTATTGCATCAATAGACGGAACCTCCACGGAGATATCAACGAAAGAGTTGTGTGGTGGAGCAAGAATTTACTACATTTTCAATTCCGTATTCGGCAATTCTCTAGAAACAATCGACCCTACTACAAATCTTTCAGTCCTCGACATCCGAACAGCGATACGCAATTCCACGGGTCCACGGCCCAGTCTCTTTGTGCCCGAATTAGCCTTTGACCTACTCGTTAAACCCCAGATTAAGATGCTGGAGGTACCAAGTCAGCGCTGCGTTGAACTGGTGTACGAAGAACTTATCAAGATCTGCCACACTTGTGGCTCGACCGAACTCTCCCGGTTTCCCCGACTCCAAGCCAAACTTATCGAGGTCGTCTCGGACCTCCTCCGAGAACGGCTAGGTCCCTCCTCAAGCTACGTCGAATCCCTCATTTCCATCCAACGCGCATACATAAACACCAACCATCCCAACTTCCTGGGCGCCGCAGCCGCGATGTCCTCCGTCATCCAAAACAAGCAAGAAAAAGAGAGAAAAGCTGCCGTGGCCGAGGAGCGGAAGAAGCGAGAACGACGGCGGATGAAGGAGCTTTCCGGTGGTGCCAACGGCACGGAAACCCCTGAAGACGATGAAGAAGCCCAGGAAGAGAACAAAACTGTCACGGGTCTCCCCGTCCGTGGCCGCGTATCAAAAGCTACAAGAGGGATGTCCCCTGCCATTGCCCGTCATCACGAAAATGGGTATGCCCCGGTCAACGGACAACGCTCCAGCTCGCCAACTAACTCCCACTTTGGTGGAAACCAAGCGCCTGGAAACACCAAAGACTCCTTCCTCAACTACTTCTTCGGCAAAGATGGCAGTATCCCCTCGGTTGGAGGCTTCAACTCCAGCAACGCAGTTGGCGGCACAGCAGCAGCAGCAGCAATGGGAAACAGACACGTTAGTCACAATTCCGAGCCGAGCTTTAGTCAGAGTATAAGGCGCGGGGAAAACAGACTCACGGAGCGTGAGCGGCCTTCGCCCCTGCAAACGCAGTACAGCCAGGATGACTACTCGAATAGGGATTACGAGTATGACTCACAATTTGTAAGTCGCCCTACCTCCCAGCATCGAACCCCCCTCCAGAACCCACTCGAAACTAATCCCCAACCCCCCAGCCTCCTTCCTCAGATTTCGACACCCCTCCGGACCTCACTGATCGCGAAGCCCTCGAAACCGAACTCATCCGCCGCCTCATCTCCTCCTACTTCAACATTGTCCGCGAAACCATCGCCGATCAAGTCCCCAAGGCTGTCATGCACTTGCTCGTCAACCACAGCAAGGACGTTGTGCAGAATAGGCTGGTGTCGGAGTTGTACAGAGAAGATCTGTTTGGCGATTTATTGTATGAGGATGATGGGATTAAAGCGGAGAGAGAGAAGTGCGAGAAACTGTTGGCTACGTACAGGGAGGCAGCGAGAATTGTTGGGGAGGTTTTATAGGGGTTAATCGAAGGGGAAGGGAGAGGGGAGGAGAGACGGGGAGGGAGAGAAGGGATGGAGGTGGCAAAGCGGAAGGGGGGACAGACGAGGCTGTATTTATAGGTCTCGGCTTGCTGTGGGCTTGCAGTAGGCCAAAACCACTTGTTACCTCACTTACCGAGGCCGCCGCTACAGAGTCTGTGTATTGTAGCAAGGATTCGACTCACCCCCTTTTTGTCCTGCTTGATGTAGTTGATATGCGGAAGAAGGGGCAGTTGATAGCTCTTGAATAGCATGTCTCCGGTATGTATCGACGGTTTTTTTGGAGATCTGGAGCGGTTAATTTCGACTCTCAGGACGTCCGTACATGTGCATTTCTTGAACATAGGATTAATTAGGCTCTGTAGTGACAAAGACACCGTTACGATGTGTCCATGAGGCTCATTACCTTTTCCCATGTGCTGTGATATTTCAGTAGGATTTCCTCCTTCCTGCGTTCTTGTGCCCTATCCGCAACGTGCGTCAGGTCTTGATGTCTTCTTACTCTCACGGCCTTATGTCCTTTGCCAGTTGGAAGTCTGTTCTTGTCACTGTCTGTCGAATGATCGATATAGAAGTTCTCCATTTATCATCGCTTTGTCAGTACTTTGACCGATTTCTAGTCATGGATTATGATCATCCAAAGAACAAAAAATAGAAGACACGAAAATTATTTTCAGGCTCTTATCAGTTTAGCCTGATGAGCTGTAATGCTACATTTTCCTAGTTCTATTAGTCTTCCCGATCCTCTGCCCCTCCCAAGCCCAAACTCCAGCGCTGCCAAATACTACTACCGACCCGGCCACCACGCCCGGCGGTAGATGGTTGCCAAATAACCATATACTCGCAAAGAGACTGACAAGTTTCCGCACGTTCAAGACGATGGTGACGCCGAGTGCGGACGTCCTTGCCCCAAGCAGATTTACCCCCCTTATGCAGGCATATTGGGTTAGGGCGTTGAGGGTCAGGGTGATGATATGCTTTGGTATCCCAGGAAAGGGGAGGGGGAGGAGGGGTTTGAGGAGTATGGGGGGGAGTTGGGGGCGGGTAGAAGTTTTGTTTGATGATGTGCTGAGCGATAATTGGCTATAGGAAGGTGACAGTTGTATGGGCGCAGAGTCAAGTAACTGTCCGAGTTGGCCAGCTAAAGAGGGGAAGAAAGGCAGAAAGAGCGGCAACGAGAGAAAGTGGCTGTAGAAGAGGTTTTCGTGCCAGTAAGTGCCGTAGGCTGCGTAGGTGAGTTGGGTGTAGAGGCCCATTATGGCGGAGAGGATTTGGGCCAAAAGAAGAATGAGAAAGCCGGTGAGGAAGGACGGGGTAGAGGTCGAGGATGTGGAAGAAGTATTTTTGCCCTGTATTAGTGGTGAGAAAGACTTTTGCGATTGTTGACGTCTAGTGACGGGGATAATCTGATGGTACCTTCGACCGGGCATCCGCCATTGCAGCCACAATAATCCCCAGTGTAAGCAACCCCACACTAAACACCTGCATCCTCGTATACCTTTTCCCCCAGATAAACCCCACGAGCATGGTGGTGACGCTCCCACCACTACGCAGGATGATGTGCACAGGCACAGAGATAGCGTAGCTGAAAGCGAAATTGTTGAGGAGGTTGACAGTGAAGAAGAGGATGATGTTAGGGAGCCAGCGCGCGAGGGGAATGGCGCGGGGTTTGAGGAAGAAGGGGGGGTGGGCGGCGGAGAAGTGGGCGGGAAAAGTGAAGAGGGCGGTAAGGAGGAATTGGATGAAGGTTATGAGGAGGCCTGGGGGTGTTAGTTGCATCGTATGGACTGTCCAAAAAGAGCTGGTTGTAGTGTACCACTCTGAGGTTCTTCTCTGCGTACACATTGTCAGCAAGATCAAGGAAGCCGAGGACGTGCTTCCATGACTCACTTTACGATCATCTCTAAAGCAAAGACCTAGGGCACGGTCTATCAGCGTCGTAATGATCGAGTCAAGAGATCGAGAAACTAGCATTCGAGCAACAGCCTCCAAAAATCAAACCCATGGTCAATGCCCAGCTCAGCATGGCAGGCAGCATCGCCTGTATCATGACCCCTATGGCGGCAATTGCTCTGGCCCACGAATAGCGACCATCGGTGTCGTAGTCGGGCTCAGCCTTCTCCAGCGAAGGAGCTGCATTGATCTGCTTGACTCCCGGGGGCGGCGGGCTTTTTGGCGACGGGCTCACAGCAGCTTGTCGCCGGCGTGGACCATTCGCGGAAGCCATGATGGTGCGGTTGTAGCGATATATGAAACGACAATGGGGGCTTTCGAGTTGTCTTTACATCGTCTCACTCCTTGGAGGTTGTTACAACGTTCGATGCACTTCTAACAAATCCAGCTGATCTGATCTGATACTGTAGATCTACTCAGGGCTTCCAGGGTTTCGGACGGAAGATCTCCCGGTTAGCCCTAAAGTAGGTGACAGCGTGGCACGATTAGGGCTGCCGCCGTCTTAAAACAACATCAATGGGTTAATGCACTTCAGTCCATATTCACAGCATGGAGAGTGATCGTATGTAGAGCATGGCAACAGAGGACCTTGTAATCATCTACGGTTTGTCTGAGTCTACCCACGCTACGCCAGACTATGCCCATCCGCCATCTTCACCCACTACCCATCGTTCAACTATGAGCTCGTAAGACGCGTTAATAAGAGTCTTGGAGTCTCGTCTCTTCATCGTCGTTTCCCGGCTGCACTCGTTCCATTTCATAACCGAGGCTCGATTCTTAGTCCTGAGACTGTTCGTGCCTATCATATCGATGTTCAGCGGATCATCCGCAAAAGGATGTCGGCATTGCATGCAAGGTTGAAAACTTCACCGCAAGCACATAATAGCAGATCGAACAGAATCGAAAGCAGTGTTGCTTACAATGCCGAAAAAACAAAGAGCTGCAGTCCGTGGTGTTAGTATTCGGCTCGTTAAAAGAGAGCAAGAGAAAAACATACATTGTTCGTCGCCGCGATCGCTATGCTGTCCTCGAATGGATGCCAGCTCATATGCAAAATCTTCTTGTTGAAATCTATCTGATCCGCGTCGGTCTCCTTTCTCATTCTCCCGCCTTGAGCTCCGGCCCCTGAAGCTGGACTTCCTGCCCTCGAGTTACCCTTCTTGCTGGCCGGTCCGTTGGTAGGACTTGTCCCGGAATTAATCGGTGTTGGAACGCCAACCTTCTTGGCCTTGAAAGCTGACTTATCGGCTTGCAGGACAACTTCCATCTCCTTGTCTGGATCCGAAGGGTAAATCATGAAGTTATTGTTGTAACTACCAGTCATGACATTCTTGGCATCACCAGAAAACACGACTTCGAATTTGTCGAAGATGCTATCATTCTCATACGTATCGCAGAGCCGTGGTCTCAGATGCTCATGGATAGGAATAGTCTTCACAGGCGTGCGTTCCATGTTGACATCCCATATCTTGACTGTTAGGTAGTCGCGAGAGAGGATATATCGGCCGTCGTGTGAAAATCGCACGTCAGAGATCGAGGAAATGATCTCGGAGAAGAACGAACGAGACGAAGGGTCTTCTTCTTGCTCAAACTCTGAAGCATAGCACGTTAACATTTAACAGCATGAGCAAAGTAGGAAAACTTACGTTTGGCATGGTGATCACACAGAGCACTCTCTCTCATATCTGCAAGCTTAATGGTGCCTTTCGAACTCGCATACATAAACCAATTACAGCTCTGCGGGTGAAATTCTGCGGCGGTGATTACCTCAGTCAGTTCTTCCATGTTTGCGGGTTTGATGTCAACGATGTTGAAGCTCTGGTCTTGTATATTAAGATTCCATAGGTTTATGCGTAGATCATCACTGCTAATAAAGGTCTCTCCATCACTGTTGACGGAAATGCTGTTTATGTGATAAGCGTGGGCGTTTGCGTATGTACGACGGGGCACGGCGGCAACAACAGTATCATGATGGGTCAGGCGAGGAAGCTTAAGAGACGCGGCATTCCGAAAAGAGACGTTGGGGTTCGGTCGTGGAGGACCGCCGCCGCCGCCAACCGCGCCTCCTGGCGTGAGATCATGGGAGAGGTTGTTCTCCGCCACCACTTTCAGCGACTTCTCAAAGACTTTCCATAGTTTTATCGTCTTGTCGTTTGTGGAGAGTAAATAGTGAGACGCATTCTGCCTTCGACACCACTTGATCTTATTGATCTTCTCTTCTATCTCCAACGACTTGAGGTAGTCAAATTCGGGTTCATGGGATTGGAACTCGGTGTGGAACTTGTATTCGCAGGTTTTTTTCTACTGAGCGTCAAACTTGCAGAGGACATAGAGAGCAGAGCCATATTATATCATGGAAGTAGATTCGCCTAGTTGAGACATGCTACTCACTGTTTCGTTTCTCTCGAATAGTACAACCCTTCCTCCTTTGTCGCCTGTCGCCAGGTAATTACCTGTATGGTCAAATTCTACTGTGGAAATTATATCCGCTGTGATCGCAGGAGTTTGTCAGTGGATGCGCACGGTTATGGAAATCCGCATCTCGTCTGATGTTCACTGACCTTCTGTGATATCCTCAACGTCTCCCTTGTCTCCAAAACATCTGGATTTAGATTTTAGCCAGTGGCCCAACTCCGAATCCCAGGCCTCTTTGTTGGCCAGCTCATCCATGCTTGTGTGTGAGAAAGGGCGTAGAAAGAAGGAGCACTATATTGGGGGAGCGTCGGAATTGAAGGAACAACGTGCCGGAACAACACCGGCCTTTTGCGACCATGCTTCACATATCAATACATGGTGAATGAAGAAACACTTACTGTGTAAACTTCCACGTAGGAGAGCCAGGCTCTTCGGCCACCATCTTCCCAGAACCTCCTCAGTAGCTGCAGAACCCTTCAGAGGATGTCTGAGACACAACAGTAGCTGTGGAGACCTTTCTCAGATCTTCTTGATTGCTTGACCCAATGTCTCCCAGCTACCACTATAACTCTTCCTACGCCAGCTCTTAATAAGTGTCCTAATAGCCGTTGCCGACGAAATGGATGGCGTGGGGAGACCTTTGATAGCTTCGGCGCGTTTGTCGTTGTAGCGTTAAGCCTTGCTCTTCCGCGTCAAGCTTCCTACACAATAACGACGCTCTGTCGTGCAGTCTGACATGCCCCCAAGCGATGTTCGTGTTAATTGTGTCTATGACGAGGTTGCAAGCAGATACTGGGGTCTAGATTAGTGTTCTAGTTGTAACGAAGATGCCAAGACCAGGTTGTGCCTTAGCCGGCCTTGCAGAGCCGCCAAAACTGCGTCACCAGAACACGTTAGGTAGGTAATCCCCATTCGATTCCTCCACCACCTGCTATTTCACCATCTCATCAATCGACCAACCTCGAAGGACCGTTCATTAAAGCCACAAGACAACCGAATACAACTACGCTCCGAAAATTTACAGTTACGCTTACTCCGAAATGAAAATTGCTATTGAGCATAGCCAAAAGGGGTCTGGATATCTTCAATATTTGGTCCTGGAGATAACCCATGCAACCGTTGGTCCTGCTATCTCGGATCATATCTGCACCTGAGAGAATTTCATCAGGATCACTGTTACACCCTGATCGTTGTCAATTTTCTCATTTTTCATATCATCACTGCGACTATAATCCCCGTTATCTAGCGCGCCACTTTCTACCTCAGTAGTTCTTTTCAAGCCTCGTGATCCTATTGGAAGTGTATCAGCTATAGCTTGATTAAGATGAGCCCACAGCAAAGCAAGGACACCTCCAGATCGGCTGCTTCTCAAGCTGACGTTACACCCGGAGCACAGCAAGGGTCTGCAGGATCAGTAGCTAGACGTATCCAAGCGTCTGCTTCTGGCTTAGTACGCGAGTCTATTCTGAACCCTTCCGCAAGCTCTATTACTGGGAGCTTGGCTTCCTCTACCGCAAATGCAAGTAAAGGAGGCTCAGGGTCGAGCTCGGCTGGTCCTTCGCAAACTACGCTCTCATCAATGTCCGCAGATGCACAACCTTCATCGGTTCATAATTCTCCAGACTCTACGAGGGAATCAACTGAGTGGGAATCTTTTCGTTCGCAGCCCAGGCACGAGAAGAGTAATGATACCGTTGATAAAACTCGTTTTGAGGATTTCATGTCCCAAAACTCCGGGCTTAATCTTTCCGAAACACCTCAATGGCCAGAGATAGGGGGGGATGTCAGAGACATTGAGGAGAAACCGGTATTGCGCTCTCATTTATCCAGGAATAGCGTTCCATCGGGTAAGGCTCTTCAACATGATATTTCTGGCCACACTGCATCAAAGACCACAGGGCTTACTGATCGCGACACCGATGGCGCCGCCGTCGTAGCTTTGCTGTCAGATCCAAATCTCTGTAAAGATGAGGACCCAATCGACTCTTCGATTTTTGAGATGGAAAACAATTCCAATGTTCAACCAAAGATCCAAGAAGTGGATGGGCAGGCAGCGACGCCATTCAATCAGGTGTCGGCAATTAATCCCTTGGACTTGTTGCCTGATTTCAAGGGCCCCCAAAATGATTTCAGTACAACCCGACCTGCCAATGTATCCGCTGCGACATCGGATTTATCGGAAGGCTACATGTATGACAAAAGCCAGTTGCAATTACATCATGGTGACCTTCAACCTTGGCTAGATATGTTGAACAAGTATCAAGACGAGGTCTGGGGAGATATGCTATTCTTGGTGCAGGAAGCCCGTGAAGAGGCTAAAGCCGCAAAAGAATATATTCCTGAAGACCAGCCTGCCACCAGACGGTTGAGAATGCTGCTAAAACATCTAACGTGATCGGTAACCAAGGAGGCCGATCCATTATCGTGGTACCCTCATATGACTTCGGGTTGTACTTCAGAGTAGACGAATAGAGTAGTCTTGATCCAGTGTCTACCCATTCCACGGCGGCGAAGCAGTCTGCCTTGAAGACTATAAAGGCCAAATTCGAAGAAATAACACAGAAGTCCTGAGAAGTTGGCGGCCTGGTCACCGTGAAACACATCAAACTGAACGCAGTGTACACGATCTTCCTCAGAAGAGCGGTGATCATCAAATAGAAGGACGACTAATAGTAAGACTTGATTCTGGGGGAAGCAAGCTGCGGTAACGCGTTGTTGAACTTATTACCATATTTCGATGTCATATATTGACTATGCTTCAGCTAAACGGTACGTAGCAATATTAGATACTGGGTTACAAACACTGATCAAAACTCATAACAAGGCGCTTGGAGTTACGGAGGACCATTTCTTCAGTCACACGAGCTGCACCGAGCACTGCCGTGCCTGATGCCAGAGACGATATTGGTCGGAGTCGCAATCTATGTCGCTCGTGGAAACGGTCCATGGGTTTACGGGATTTATCTTCTACACTGTCGTATCCATAGGGCGCAAGGCAGCAAGGCCTGAGCTCTACAGACCACGTATTGAAGCCAAAGATAAACTCAATCTAAGGATACTTAGACTCTCCGGGCCGTACATTAATGATTATCCACGAAAGGCAATATGCGCGTCTCCTTTGTCATAGAGTTTGGCGAGTATTAAGACTTTTGTGATATCACTCTTATACAGTAATCTAGTGTGAACTCTCCCATTCCTTCATAACTTTCAGGGATCTCTCGAAAGTCCACATCGTGATTGCACTCGCCGGTGCCGACTTCACCAAACCAATGCCTAATCCTCTATACAAGCCTTTCCAGCCCTCTTTGACGGCAATTGCTTTCCCTGTGACCCAGACGCCTTTCCCATATATTGGAACCTTGCCCCCAGCAAACGACGCCCTTCTTGGCCCCTGTACCTGCAGCCGTTTCCGAATCAGATCCAGTGGGAAGACTCCAGTTTTTGCACACACACCTGCAAGCACACCAGCAGTGGCATCGCCAGAGCCGAATGGAAGGGAGAGACTCGCTAGCGGCGGACGAAGCGTCTCATAAGCACTGAAGAAAAGTCCCATGTAGGGCAAGATCTGCCCCACCCCCGCTCCCACTCCCTGAAAGAAGCCTTTCACACCCTCCTCCCGAACAATATCACGGAGACTACTTCGCAAACTTGTATACACTTTATCTGTGCCCTGAGCGGCGAATCGCGTGCGTAGGAGATCCAATGGGTAGGTTAGGGTTGTTGCGGCTGCGCCTGAGAGAGCGCCAGAGATGAAGGATTCGGCAAGCGCTGGGAGAGAGCATGGCTCTAATGACTGGCTGATCAGTCGGTAGGCGGAGAACTGAATGGAGCCGTAGGCTACGTAAAGCAGCTCGGCAGGAACATTGCCTTTCCAGAAGGCCTGAGTGAGACACAGTATCAAGAAACGTTGCTCAGTTAAATCTTAATAACATACCTTAATGCCTTCATTACGGAGAATAGACTTGAATGTGCCTGTAGTGCCCCTATCCGCTCTACTGGTTTTTTGAAAGACAGGGTCTGATAGAGAGTAAATTTGAAGTTGCATTCGTATCTTCAGCACGTCCAGAGGAGCTATGCAAAATCTTCATGCCAGTGAGCCTTTTAAACAATTTTGTTTCCTCTGGAGGATGCGTACCTTGACACGAGCCCGGCAACAGCTCCTGCAATCATTACCTGCTGTTTCGAACCCTACATCATATATTGGTATTGAGACCTGAGAAGAACTCTCACGGAACCAGACCTCATCTTTGAGATGCTCCCCACCTCCAGACATTCACCTAACATCCCCCCCAGTTGCTCATGGTATTTAGGATTCAGTTGCAACAATTGGCAAAAGTTGTAGTTGTTATAAACCACTAGAGGCCCATCGGGCGCCTGTCGGAAACGCGGAAGTTTGCCGAAGAATCAACCCCTTTGCTCCTCGAATACTAGTACTACCGAGACATGGCTTCCATGACTTCTCTCCCTCACCAACCCCATGGTATTCTAGGCCAGTCTCCAGGCCCTAGTCAAGATCAACAATGGCTTCCCGGACAACCTCATGTCTCCGCGGATTACAAATCATCAGACCGAGACACCAACTACTCCATACTCAGACCTCCCGGGGTCTCCCAGCGTTCAATAAATTTCGGAAACTGCGTCCAACTCCTCAACAGGTCATAATCAGTAATAAAGGCAGAACATACGCGTTCAATGAGATCTTTTTAAGAGACTCTTGTCCCTGTGCGCGCTGTGTTGATCCATCCACAAGTCAAAAACTCTTCGATACCGCTAGCATACCATTCACGCTGAAAGTCACACAATCAGAAATTCAGTCAGATGGAAGTCTTCATGTAATATGGAAAAATGACATCCCCGGATACGAAGATCACATGAGCGTTTACCCCCCAACCTTTTTCTTGTGGAATCCTGGGCTTGGATCCTGTTTGACAACTACGCAAGAAGTTCTGCCGCGGAGAATATGGAACCGAGATTTCATTACACAGAACAGTGACCCTGTTGATTATGCCTCATACATGTCGTCGCCAGCTACGCTGCATCGAGCTCTTGGTCATTTGCAGCATTACGGCTTGCTCTTTCTCTCCTCTGTTCCGTCTGATCCTGGATCCATAGAAATGATTGCAAACCGCATTGGTCCAATACGCAATAGTTTTTACGGTTCAACTTGGGATGTCCGATCTGTCCCGTCTGCAAAGAATGTTGCATACACTTCATCACATTTAGGTTTTCATATGGTGAGCAGGTGCTCTATCTTAGTCAGTTAACTTTAGTCAGCTTTAACCACAACCGTTGGAACAGGATCTACTCTATTGCGAAACTCCACCGAAGCTACAGATACTACATTGCATGAAAGCCAGCATGGCTGGCGGTCAAAGCTTGTTCAGTGACACCTTTAACGCCATTGAGAGAATGGAATTAGCCTTAGTAGAATCCCTTGCAAACTTCGACGTCACGTATCATTACAGAAATGATGGCCAACGGTTTCAGCGGACTCGGAAAACAGTTGAATATATTCCAGGGTCTAAAGCATCGCGTAAGGATTTAATGGCCAACTCTCAGGCGAGTATACCTCATGTCAAAGCCGTGAACTGGAGCCCACCCTTTCAGGCACCCTTCATACGGGGCATTGGCCCACCAATCCCCACAGAGGAACGATATTCTTCTTATCTCTGGGCTTACATGGAAGCTGCCAAGGTTTTCAAGGGCCTGATAGAAGATGACGGTGCAGTATTCGAGACCAAAATGGCACCAGGAACATGCGTGATATTCGACAACCGCAGAATAGTACACGCTCGGAAGGCGTTCGATGGCGAAGAGGGCGAAAGATGGCTTAGAGGGGCGTACATTGACGAAGATACCTTCCAGAGTCGCATGATTGTATTGAATGCAGAATTCGGACACTTCATACCATGAATGTGGGTATCGAAGCAGGTGGATGCTCCAAAAGTTAAAAGTAGTGCACATGGAGTGAAATGATCCTTGGCTTTACAATTTTATACGTTGTCTATATTGATAGATCTGGTCACTTTTAGAGCGCACCTACAATGTACCACCTATTCACGTCTTTACTCAGCATATTGTCCGTCGTTCTCAAGATTACTCCGTCTTATAGAGTATATAGGTGATAGAGGAGATATTCACTTTAAACACTATTTATTGTAGCAGCCAGAATTGAATACTTAAGATTACCTAACTTCCAACTCTCATTTATCCTGATTGGCTAACCGAGCGCTTCTCTAGAGCCGCGTTAGATAGGCGACAGGCGCATGGCATCATCGTTCAGTACCTTATCCCCGAGCTTTGCAAGCCCTCACACTTTGCTTTTCAATCGTATCACAGACAAAACACCTACAGCAGCAAAAAGTCCAAGTTCTGTCAAATATCTTCAAGTCCAGAATTTGACGACCGATTGTCCGTTGCCGACTGCTCCCAATTCTTCTCACACGGTTTCCGGCTTACCTTTACATCCTCCTGTTAACGCCACCACTATCACCATGTCCGAAGTTACTGAAATTACGACCGTTCCCCAATTCCATACTACCATCTCCTCCCTATCACCCACCGCCCTTGTCTGTATCTCTTTCCACACACCCTGGGCCGCCCCTTGCACCCAAATGTCCCTCATCCTCCGCACCCTCGCCTCCTCTTACCCTCCGCAACAACCCCCTATCGTCTCATTCCTCTCTTTAGACGCCGAGCAACTACCCGATGTCTCAGAATCTTATGAAGTGACGGCAGTGCCGTTCCTAGTGCTGCAGAGGGACGGAAAGGTATTGGAGAACGTTAGCGGGAGTGACGCCGGCAAAGTGAGGGAGGCGGTGGAGCGGTGGGCGGGCAAGGGCGGGAATACATCGAAGGTATTACCGCCAGCGCTGGATGCCAAACGGAGGAATGAAGAGCAAACGAATGGAACTGGCTCTAGGGAGGCGACAAAAGATCTCAGCGGTTATACGCCTAGCTCGAACGATCCGGCCACCGCACCAGAGATGTCGTCAACCCAAGGGCAGAAAGAGGAACTTGACAAGCGCATCTCTGAGTTAGTGAAAGCCGCGCCAGTAATGCTGTTTATGAAAGGCACACCCAGTGCGCCACAATGCGGCTTCAGTCGGCAGCTTGTCGGCTTGTTACGAGAGCAGGGAGTGCGGTATGGGTTCTTCAATATCCTGGCGGATGAGGAGGTGAGGCAAGGATTGAAGGTCTACAGCGAGTGGCCAACGTTCCCGCAGCTGTATTTGAAGGGGGAGTTAGTAGGGGGGTTAGATATTGTGAGTTTTTCTTTGCTTGATGATGGTGGGGGTTCAATGAAATGATTAGATCTATGCTAATCATATTGATTCTCTAGGTGAAGGAGGAGTTGGAGAACGACGCTGCATTCTTCGATGACTTCGCTGCTGCACCGAAGGGAAAGGGAGGGATGGCGGCGCCCGAGGCGCAGGCGCAACCTGCGGCGGCTTAAAATATCACAAATCATGGAAGAGCGACGATATTGTTACATAATAAAACGGGATACGAACCCATTGAATGACTCCACGATGTATTACGTAACGTTACGGAATACGGCCAGAAGACTTATAGATGCTCGAACTTACTTTCAAAGTCCCGATATTAGTTCGCCCCCTTCTCCTACATGTACAACCCTCACTCTGCCTCATGCACCCTCTTTCGATACCGGTATCAAGATTAAATAACCATATCCATGAGTACATATAAATCTCAGCTGTAGCCTCTTGTGGAAAATATCGAGCGCTGAATTAGACTATAAACCAAATTGTTGCAGCGTTTTGACTACAGTCTTACTTCATCAAATGCATCGTTTTGTTTTGTCACTTTCAATGCTCCTTTCAAAGCCGCATATATGTTTTGTCTGCTCTGTGAGGAAATGAACATTTCGACACCCACGACCTCGTTGCCCTCCACCCCTGGCTCTTATTTTCCCCTTTAATGCTACCGCGGGTGGGAGGATTGTACATGTAGGAAAACCGGGTCTATCAATATTAGGACCCTGAATCTATACTAATAGACTTCATGTCGAGGAGACGTAAGCTACTTACACTAAACATGTCGAATATACCATTAGTCGTCCTCAGGTTCATCCATATTCAACCACGCAGAGCGGCACTCGACCGCTTCCTTCCTGACATGCCTCTTTGGGTCATCGAGCACCGCCATCAAACCTCTCGTTACCGCTCTCTTATACGGCAGAAGAGCACTGTCCTTGGTTTTTCCAGGAAAGATCCGTAGGCAGCGAAGTGCGTTGTAGCGTACCCGCTGGTGTCGTTGTTAGCACTTGGACCAGGTTCTTGTTATGCAATATTGCGCGTACATACCGGAACATTACCCTTTGTCTCCGCAGCAGCCTTGAGCAAGCGGCTAGTTAAACTTGAAATATGTCCCTCCACCGCCTTTGGGTTTTCCTGGCTCACAGTCATCAGATTCTCCATAGTCGCCGCTTGCACATCGGGATCCTGCAGATCCAAACTCTGCAAAAGTAGGGGAAGAAGTGTCTCAATCTCTGGCATAAGCACCTCTGTAGGCGTGTATTTGAGAATCCCCGATAAAGCTATTAGGTAGTTGGGCTTCAGCGATGTCTCTGCTTGTCGGAAATTTTTGACTATACGCGGAGCGCAGATATTGAAGACTTTTTGTCTGGCAAGTAGGCGAATGGTGGCGCCGTTTTCTTTGGAGAGGATTTCGTCTGGGGCGAGAAGCAGATTGAAACCGCGGGCACTTGAGAGAGCACATGTGGGATTTGCGAGGAGGCTCAGGAGGTGTTCGAGTACTTCAGTGGTGTTTGCGAGTCGGAGGATTAGTCCCTTGGCTATCCAGAAAACTACATGTATTGCACTTTCCGAGAACTGTTCCATCTCTAGCAAGCCAATGGAAGATTTCCACAGATTACCGGTAGAGAGGACGACGTCATCTGGCTGTACGAATTTGTTGACGATTAAAGCGAGCTGCCGTAAGATGCTTAATCTTATCGCAGAATTGCTTTCAGCGAGAGCGAGTCGAATGAGCTCTGCAAGCAAGCTTTGAGTGCCTGTTTCCGTATCGGTGTACGGCAATGGAATCTTGCCTGCATTAGCAGAGCCGACTAACGTTACTTTGGATTCAAACTTACCCCTTTCCCAACGCCTGCCATCAGGGAAGTGGAGAGGATCATTGTCGACCTCTGAGCTTTAGTTGCATCATTTCTGTACGGGACAGGGACGAATTGGGGCTCGTCCGTGAACAAGGAGTAGATCTGAAGCCCAACAGATCTTTGCTTATGCTCGTCCAATGCCCGAATAATCTTGGTTGTCAAGCGGCCAAGTGTCTCCAGCATTGATTGGTCTGTCAAGGCAGGCGTTTGTTGATGGCCAGCGCAAGCCAGCGCTGCTCGGCTCACAAGACCAACAACGATTTTCTCATTGTAAGTACTCAGGTTCGGGTCCTGAGTGAGATCTCGTTCATTGAGGATGTAGATGAACGAAGATATGATAGCTTGTGGATATGCACACGACCCTTCATGTTGAAGTACTGTGTCCAGCTTATTGAGAAGCCTTCGGATTATTGTATCGATAATGGATTTTTCGGTGCTTAACAGTGCTAAGCCCTCCAATGTGATAATGTAGTCTCTCTTATCGGCAGGGTTGGAATCGGGCAACTTGGCCATAAATGCCGGGAAGGTGATGTCCCTAATTAGATGAGGCTTGATGCTGGATATGTTTGCCAAAGCCTTAATTGCTTCCTTTTTGAGATCGTCCCGCCCATCGAGATTCTCTAGCAAAATGATCTCATTAAGGTATTGAACAAACATCCCAATTTCGTTGTCCTGTAGATATCGGGGAAGTGTACACAAACGAAGTAGAGTCCTCAGTGCCATAACACGAAAAGACACTTCTTCGTGTGCTGTGCTCATCAAAGCTTGACTAGAGAGCTCAAAGAGGCGGTCTTTGAACGGATCCAATGGGTTACTAATCTCTGCAGCTGGAACTCCGGCACCATGAATATCAGATATAGTGATTGCAGAGTCAAAAAGCTGTACTAGCACTTCGAGTAGGGCCCTTTGATTTGCAATGCTATCAGCATCTTGGATTAATGTTAGTAAGGGTGGCACAATAGCCTTTACTATCAAGAATAAGGCAATAGTAGATGCGCTTGCGAGAGAGCTAAGAATTTGGCCGGCAGGCTTCGCTTGCTTGTGCTGTGGCTCTTGAAGCTGCTCGTTGCATTCTTTCGTGATGGGCCAAAGGTAGCGGGCCAAAGCCGTTTTTGGGTCGGGAGAAGTGAGTCCTTGGCTGAGCTTCGCTGCTATAGCTCGTAATGCAATAAGCGCCTCTTCTGCCAAATCTTCTTCCTGAACGTTAAAGATCTCATACTTCAATGAATCCCAAAGTGTGATGGCGTAACTCGACATGGTCGAGACGCCGTAAGAGGACGCGCAGGCACTAATGGTTACAAGAACATCTTTCTAGAAATAGTTAATTTGAGCAATACAAGCTGCATGAGCGTAAACCCACCTTTACATTCGGTGATGTTGAGTCGAGTTTATCGATAAGTTGGGGAAAAGCAAAGGGTGCAAAGTGATCTGAGGTTGCAACGCATTCTCGGAGTCGTCCCTTCAGATCTTGTGCAGTGATCCCGTATGGGTCATTTGGAGGTGGGCGAAACGTGATTGGGAAGTAACAGTACACTGCATCAAAAAGCGTCTATCGGAAATTAGGAATTTTGAATAGGAGCTTATCAGGGAAATGTTGTACCTCAGCGTGAGCAGCAATGTCCCACTCAATCATGACAACTTTTAGGACAGAGAAAACGATCATAAGATTTCGTGGGTCCTTCTCCCCACTGACAAGATCTGTGATGCCAATAATTGACTCATCACCCATGTCTTCTAAAGCGGGACGGTGATGCGACATTAAGTCATTCAGAAGCTCAAGTATCTGTAGCCTCTGTGCTTGTGGGCGGAGCTGCAGGTCTTGAAAATGTTCCAGCATACTAAGATATGATTAGTTGTAAGTCTAGAGAGAGCAATGAGAGTTCTAGTAAGCTAGAAGATGTCATATTGTTTCCGCTTTGTGAAGTCGAAGTAGTCTGCGCCCTTGCTTATCTGAGCGGGACTGAAATAACCAGATTCACTTACTCACGCTCTAAACGTCATTGCGGCCATCTCTTTGTTAAATCGCGCCAAACTCTGCAGTTTCTCAAGTCCCATGATGGCACCTCCATCCTGGATGCGGTCACATAAAAATTGGCAAAGTACTTGAACTTGCTGCCGTGTAAGGACTGCTGGAGGTAGTTTTTCAATAACTTGGGAAAGATATGTCACTGCTTTTGACCGGATAATAGAGTCTTCATTATTTATGTATTCGCCAAGCGATTGCACAATATCTATCAGTGTTGTCTGCTTCGATTCAAGTTCTACAAAGCAGGTAAGCTTGGATTTACAACTTGTATCAAACAGGTCGTTTACTATGTGCAGTGCTTTGAACCACGGCTGCAGCAGCCGCATTATCATTGCCGGCTTTCAGCAAGTAGTTTTGAACGTCAGACATGCTGTGTCTTGACTGTGTACCTTAACCTCAATCAGAGCAACTGTGGATGGAAGTGGAAGACCCAGGCAAGACTTCGCTTAAATATCTCAGCCCTAGGATATCCGCAGGCGCCTCTCGCCGCGTTTCGACTATTCTTTGAGACCGTGCGTATCGTCAAACCTTTCCCACTTGCTACGTAGTAACGAGATCTTAGAAAGATCCTAACGATTATGGCCGGGGGCACCAATGGGCTGGCATCGTGTAAAGTGGTGCTCGCAGGTACAATTGCAAAAAGTCTCATGAACGAAGTAGCCGAAGGTCTAGCGAAGCTTGTGAAGGCTCCAAAGCTTGTCGGATTCCTCGCCAATGCAGATCCAGCTGCACGGCTGTATGCCAATTGGACCGAGAGGACGTGCAAAGAAAAGTGAGAGTGTCCGTGTTATCTCTACTAAGATAGCACGTCTACGACAACTGTTTCCTATATGCAATTCTCCTAACACTGGGCTAGTGGCTTCGACTTTGATTTACGGGAAGTTGACCGTGAAGAAATGGAAGGGCACCTTTTGGCAGCCAATCAAGATAATTCTATCGATGGAATCATCGTCTATTATCCAGTCTTCAACAATGGTCAGGACCAGTATCTGCAGCAGATAATGGACGTGAGCAAAGATGTTGAGGGTCTGAGTCATCGGTACATCTTCAACATGTATCAGAATATTCGCTTCCTTGATAATCAAAAATTGCAGAAAAGCATCTTGCCATGCACCCCACTTGCGATTATCAAGATACTAGAATATCTAAGAGTCTATAATGCTATTCTACCCTATGGCAACCGGCTATTTGGGCACTCTATAACGATTGTCAACCGTTCTGAGGTGGTAGGCAGGCCCTTGGCTGCTCTGCTGGCAAACGACGGGGCGTGTGTCTACAGTGTTGATGTCACCGGAGTTCAGCAATTCACGCGAGGGGAAGGCATCAAGAAAAGCAGACACGAAGTAGTCGAAAAAGAAGGATGGAGCTTGAAAGACTGCGTTCCATTCAGTGATGTGGTTATCAGCGGCGTCCCTGGAGAGTCGTTCAAATTTCCTACCGACTTGCTGAGGGAGGGTGCCGTATGTATAAACTTCTCAACTGAAAAGGTCGGTAGTCTTTCCTCCACTGCGTTCCAAATCATAGCGCTAAATTGTGGACTGCTGCGAAGAACTTCGGTCCAGATGTTAAGGAAAAGGCCTCGATATATGTGCCTGCAATAGGAAAAGTAACAGTTGTGGTATTGCTACGCAACCTCATGGTAAGTCACCTTCCGTTAGTACAAGCTCTTCTTAGTTGACGATCTCTTAGCGGATTGTGCAGAATCGAAGAAGTTCGGATTCCAGTAAGTCAGAGAAAAGTGAGGGTATTATAGGTTAGAGAATCTGTCACAGAACAATAAAATGGTAATTGGGTTCGTTGCTCTACGTAAAAAGTGTAAGAATAGATAGACAGCCGCTATAATTGCAAGTCAAAACGTTGATCTGTTGCTTGGACCGATTCCGCGAAGCACTGAAGGACCGTGCTTTCACTCATCTCCATTCATCTTAACGATTAAATGGGCCCTAAGAAGTAATTCCACCTACAACAATGGACCAGAAATTTTCTGTATATCCTCCTTGGGTTATGTGAGCTGTTCAGGTACAATCTAGAAATCCTATCTAGGTCATTCAAGATTGAGATTAGACAATAAGTGGATCGTACAAACAACTGCTTGAGGCCTTGGAAACAGAAAGTATGAGGACCGTTGTAAATATGGTCTTGAATATCAATTCAAGCCTTGCCGACATGATCACACAGGATGTTCTTCTACTATAGCGAGCCAAAATATGTCCCATCAAACGGATGCTCAACTTGACTCGACCCCAAAGCTACTCGTTCAGGCAAAATTTGCTACGGCTTACGATTGAATGACGAAGCGAACCTCGAGGATTATTGGAGTGTCGCCTACTCTAATCGACGGTGCATCGACTCGGGCTACCACTTTGGTACCATTAATGATTTTTGCGTTCAGAATGATAAAGCGCTGAGCATTGGGGTTGAAATTTGGCTCTTTGTTTGCATTCAAACTTTCAAGTTCTGGCGCACCTTCAAATTAGATCCAATTTCAGACGCTTCCGTAGCCCATCGGGTATCCATTAGGTATTTGAGATCGCAAACCTGACCTGAGACTTCCACTACTCCCAACGCCCCAAACGCCTGGCGAAAAATGATACATCATCCCTCAAGTGAAGAGCACTCTGTCTTACTCAAGTCTTGGCTTCTTGGGTTCAGCTATATCTGACGCCTCCGCTTCGCCCTCACTCATCACCGAGATTTCATCGTCTTCGACACCACCCTCGGCGTTTGTATCTCTTCCTCTCTTTAATCCCTTCATTTTCCTAGTCTGCAGCTCGCCCAAAGCTTGCTTGCCCAGGTGTACTCTGCCAATTTTGTCGCCCATGATATCCGTCTCGACGTTCTTCTTCTGTCTCGCCTGCACACATACAAGACATGATTAAAAAGCAATTCAAGAGAGTGCACAAACAGGTAATATGTCACATACCTCAAGCCCTTTCGCTTTTTTCATCGCGTCCTTCCACACCCTCTCATCAGCCTCCTTAGTCCTCCCCACTCCGAGATCTAGTCTAGGCCCCATCTCCTCCACCTCCACTCTTGGCAGTCTTTGACCACTACGCTTCGTCACAATCTTCCAGCACCTCATGTGGATTTGCGGCAATTGCTCTCCAACACCAGCCTCTCCGACGAAGAAACTGATGAGCAACTGTAACCCCTCCACATCTACCGTCTGCGTTTCACCTCCGCGGAAGAAATCCGTAAATACACTCTTCGCTAGAGTATACTGGTTCGGCACCGGATCTTCGAACTGCACTCCCGAGAAACTTAGAAGCGGCTTCACTCCGATTTTGCACTTCTCCCCCTTGAACTGACTGAGAGTTCGTGCTGTATCTTGTACTACGTAAAGCTCCAGCATATCCAGCACCTGGCCACCGAAACACCTCACCCAGGTCAGCGCGTGCGGCCTTTTCTTACTATGACTTCCAAACACAAGTAATGACGCATCGTTTTTCTGGGAAAAGAATTCAAGGCTTGAGGCATCTTCGAACGGGTGTATAGGATTTTTCTTAGTGAAGCGGATGGCAAGGGGCCGCTTGAGCGCGTGAAGGTCTGTGATAAGGTCGTTGATTAGCGATGAGCTGCTTGTGCCTCTGAGGAAGAGAATAGTTTTGGAATTCTCGTGGGCGAGAGGTCCGCGCTTGGAAAGCTCCCGCTTCGAGCGGGCGTTTTTGGGTATGCTGGTGCCAGATTTGGTTAGTCTCTTTACTCCAGCTTTAAAATGCCAGCATTACTTCGTTACTTACATTTGCCGTAGCATTATGTATAGCTGAAGTTTGAAGCGATTCCTCTACGAAATTCAACCGAGCTGCTTGTGGTTCATTGACATTGAAAGTCCTCGGTTAAGGTTTGACGCTAGTAAGGCCTGAGCTCTCCATTTGATCGATAACCGAGGAATCATAATCTGAACCCTCATATGTAAATGCCTAAATTTACCTCAGCTGGGGCCTGGCCAGGGGCTCAACTGCGGGTAAGATCCAGATATCTTATCTTATCTTATCTCCGAATATCCTTTAGCGCGGATGACGCTGCAAGCATCAAAATTGGGATTGTTGTTGACATTGTACATCCTTGAATAATGAATACCCTTGTTAAACATTTTCGTTAACAATCCCATTGTTATGTGTTGTTAGTTGTTGTTCCTTACCTCGTTCAAAACCACTCACTTTTTTAATTGACCCTTTAAAGCTCTCTTCGTACCAACCGACTCGCGTTTTACCCCTAACTAACCTCTTCGATTAACGCCAGCCTGTCCTGTGTATGATATCGAATTCCTTGTTTCCAATAACCCTCAACGCTCACTTGCAATGTCTACGCCCATATACGAATATTCCCAGACTCAATACCCGGCAACGAATGCGACCTCGAGTCCGTCGGACGATGAGGGAACATTATCCGGCGAATACGACCGCAACAGCGTCAACGACCCTCGAAACCACGTCGAAGGCATTGATTATAGTACTCGATCCAAGGAGGACGAGCAGCGAATGCAGGATGACCTGGCGATAGTGAAAGCCGAGAGGAGCGTGTCAATTGCTCAGGGCTCGAACAATGGCGCGAATCTGCCCAACTCCCTGTCAATCGATCGTTCAAGGTCAAAACAGGAGCCTGTGGACCAGTTCGATGTCAACACGAACCCCATTCATGAGAAGACGGCTATCTTCAAAACACCGGAGCACCCAATTGGAAACACTGCACGTCTGTTCAAGAGAATCCATGAGTCTAGCTTTCTTGTACGCTACTTTACGTACATTATACCGGTGCTGGTGTTGATTCTGATCCCGTTGATGTTGGGCGCTCTTGTCTTCAAAAGAGCCGGTGTTGGGGGCGTTCGGCTTATGTGGTTCTGCGTCTGGCTCGCAATAGTCTGGCTCACTCTGTGGGGCGGCAGAGTAAGCATATTTCTATTACCCTACTGTGCTGCAATGTGGTTGCTAATGCTTCTTAGATTGTCGCAAAGTGTATGCCGTGGCCAGTGGGAATTATCGCTAGTATTATGACTAATAACAGTAAAAAAAAGCGAGACATGTGCAAACAGCTGGAAATGCCAGGGACTCTTTTCTTCTGGGGGCTTGCCGTGGAGGTATCCTTTCTTCCCATCATGATCCACAACCGTGTTGATGGGAAGACGGAGACGACTCATTGGCAAATAACAATGAACAAAGTCCTAGTTTCGCTGCTGATTGGAGCCACTCTAAACTTTATCGAGAAGGTCATTATCCAGCTTATAGCCATCAGCTTCCATCTTCGAACCTATGCCGACCGCATAGAACTCAACAAGTTTCAGATTTCAAGCTTGGTGAAACTATATCAATACTCGACTGAAAAGATTGCAATGGACGACTCGGATTTTGAAGAGCACCCTCAATCAGGCCCCGGTTCAGGGGCGCATACACCCATGGTGCTCATCAATAAAGCACAAAAAAATGCTCGCGGCGCTGTCAAGAAAGTTGGAGACGTAGCCGGCATAGTTGCTGGTGACTTCACAGGACGGCAGGTCACCAAGAGCACGCATCCACGCCAAATTGTCCTAAATCTACTTTCTTCCGTCTCTGATTCACAATCGCTTGCGCGTAGACTCTACCGCACATTCGTACAAGAGGATGCGGAGACAATTTTGAAAGAGGACCTACAACACGCCTTCGACAACGATGATGAGGCGGATAGCGCGTTTATCATGGTAAGCTTACCACCCTGCCCTCCCTCTTTTCAATTTCACTATCATTCCCCTTATTGATCGTCCTCCCCCCTTCACATTTGCATGTTCCCAAGACTTCCACTACTTTTCTATCCCCACAAACCCAATCATGCCATCGTACAGTCAGCTGACAAAGAAAAACAGTTTGACAAAGACCTCAACGGTGACATCTCAATGAGCGAGCTCGAGGCCGTATGTGTTGAGATCGGGAAGGAACGGAAATCCATTACAGCGTCCTTGAAGGATCTTGACTCCGTCGTGTCGAAACTCGATGCGGTCTTAGTATTCTTCGTCGCCATTGTGACGCTATTGGTTCTTGTCTCTCTTGTTTCCCCATCGGCCGCAGGCGTGCTTACCAGTGCCGGCTCTGCCGTCCTGGCGCTGTCCTGGCTCTTCGCCTCGACTGCGCAGGAGTTTCTAGCCTCATGCATATTCGTACTCGTCAAGCATCCCTTCGACGTGGGTGATCGAGTCTACGTCTATGGCAACGCAGGTGTTCTGATGAAAGGAGATGACTTCTTTGTCAAGGAGATCTCTCTACTATATACCGAATTCAAGAAAATGGAGGGCCAAATCGTTCAAGCACCCAACAGCTATTTGAATACTCTATTCATCCAGAATATGCGCCGCTCCGGGGGTCTAGCGGAAGGCGTTCCCTTGACCGTCAAATTCGGGACCACGCTCGATCAAATCGACGAACTACGCCAGCACTTGCTGGATTTCGTAAAAGCAGAAAAAAGAGAATACCAGCCAAACATCCTGACCGAAATCCGTGATGTCGTCGAGGCGCATTCTGTCAATTTGAACGTTGTCTTCTTCTATAAGAGTAATTGGCAAAACGAACTTCTCCGGCTGCAACGCCGTAACAAATTTATTTGTGCTTTGATGATCTCGATGCAAGAAGTTGGCATCGAAGGTCCTCGCATGCGGATCCCGGGTCAGAAAGAAGACCAACCCTTTTATTATCAAACTACCTACAATCGCACAAACGAACCGCTTGCCGATGACCCCAGCAGTAGTTCAGGTCCTCGATCCGGATCCCTATCCCGTGACGCACCGTTCGTCCCCAGCGCTGGGACTCCTTCTCTCCACCAGAAAGGCTCCATTCTCCGTCGTCGCAACAGTACCTCTCGTGCTCGCGGAGAATCTTTGTCATCAATGTCAAAGCGCGTCGATTTCTCTCTCGGCATGCAAGATGTCAGTTCTGGCGACATCATGGGCAGTCTCTACGAAGATATTGGCCAGAGCCGCCCTCCGCAATTGAGCCGAACATCACCATCCGAATCTCGTAACAACCCTGATCGGATCGTGGAGGAAGACGAGGGCAACCTAACGCGCTCAATGTCCCAGCGCTCGGTCTTTGGTCTTCAGCGCACATCCACCGATTCGCAATCCAGGCTACGGCCTAGTAGCTCCGCCCTCAACCGCCACCGGCTCTTTTCTCGGTATGGAAGAAAGAACAGCAAAGACAGCGAGAAGCAGGATCTTATGGAGCAGGGCATGGCAGACATTCCTGAATCCTCGGAGCAAACTAGACGCATTGATCCCAGGAGTGGTGCCATTGGCACGCAAGCTGTACGGACTACCACCGGATCGGATGCTTCGACGGTCACAAGACCTGCACTTGTGCCAGCAGCGAGTGTGGCAATAGACATGCCTGAAACGCATTTGAACATTGGAGCGTCGGAAAGTGGGCCGGACATTTATGAGATGAGGAATATGGAACATTAGTGGTCGACCAATTTAGCGCATTTGGAGGTGAAATTAGCGAAAAAGAGTTGGGATAGATGGATCAATAGAACTGGGAACTTGGCGTGTGGGATAGAGACGAATCTAGGCTTCGAATTGAGTGGCAGGCCCGTCGCCCGATATGCATAGAAAATTGACAACGTCAACACTGACAAATTCATGAACCTGACCATCATTCGTAACAATGCGTGCTTCTTGGCCTAGTAGAACCTCGTGATAGTAGCTGTCGAGTCCTTATTCCAAAGCCCAAAACCGAAGGAAAGCGTCAGGTCAAGGGCAGTTCCCTTACAAGAGACTGACGAGTATTGGTTTGCAATCAGCGTAGACATATAGCAATCGATATCTATACTGTCAATCTATACTCCATGTATTCTACTATCTCTTATGTAATCGCTAACACTCTCTCCTCCACCCCCTTTAGTACATACTCATGCTCCACCACCTCCAAGTTCTCCGCTTCACTTAGAAACATTTTATCCGCATCCTGCCCCGGCTGGAACATGCCCGCCTGCGCCCCGGGGTTCATCTGCGACATTTGCTGTGCCATTTGGCTTGCCGCTATGCATGTCACAGAACATCAGCATCTCACTGCCTCATTGGTTTATCCGGGATTCGAGTGAGTGTAGCCGGATTTGAGGGTTGGGGAAGGTGGAGGAATTTTATGATGAGACTTACCATTGTCGTTTCCCAAAATGAATATGAAGACAGACTGGAGGCCAAAAAGGTTCAGGAAATACCAAGAGAGGGACGAGACCCATCGGACATCGAGGTCGCGAGTGGCAACGCCAGATTGAAGCATGGATTTGAAGCGGAGGGTTAAGGGGAAAGGAAGTTTCACTATAGAAAAATTATCAGCAACCAGCGCTCAGCTGCCCTTGAGCCCAACCCCACGGTTATTTCGTGACAGAATGGACGAAGCTGAACGTACTTATTACAAAACCCGCAAAGAAAGCATTAATCCACCCCATGATTAATGTCTGCGGGATCATCATCGCCATGTTCCCCTTCATCATCCCCATCATTCCCTCCATCGCCGCCGGATCTGTCATTGGGTTCGCTGCAGGTTTCCCCCTCGCTTCTGGATCTTTCAGGAAAGCGCCATCTTTGTAAGCGGACGTAAGGTAGGACTTGCGAGAAGCGAAAGACGAGGGGGAGATAACATTGGCGTTTGAGCGGAGGTTGATGCCACGAAGGAGAGAGCGCTGTTCGCGAAGGGTGGGGGCGTCGAGTTTCTTGGGAGCAGCGGAGAGGAGGATAGTGGCATAATGGCGGAGGACGCCGGTGAGAATCTGGGAATTTTCTTTTCAGCAAGGCTCATTGGATGCTGTATTATTTAGAAGCAGACCATAACGATGGTGATTGGGAATAGGATCCAGTAGCTGTAGGACTGTTAGTAGACAATTCGGCAGACCAACAGAAGGGCTCACAAGAGGGCTGGATCCCGGTGGATGGTTTGAACCATAGGGCCGGCCATCACGAGAGGGTCAGACTCAGCAGAGTCTTTAGGGGATAGGTTGGACTGCTCAGGTCGTCGTCGTTGAATCTTGGCTTTCGGCAAGCAACGCTAGAATAGCAAGAACCCTGCAGCAAGCGAACTACAAAGCCGCAACTTGACACTTCTCACAATCTGTCAACATTGAATTTTCTTTCTGTATTCAAGTCACTCCTCTCTGCAAATCTATCATGGCTTCATCTAAAATAGCCGTCTACTCTCTCCCAGGTATCTGCGCTTCACTCCCCCCGTCTCGCCCAAATTAATCCGGCTAGATCTCAAAAATACGACTGATGATGCCCTTCCGAACTACCTCACCTCCTTGAAGTTCAAGCAATCGCATTTCCTAACCGACGTCCGGCTGTCACTCGGTTATGCTGCCGTCGTCGTCGCGGCCGTAACATTCTATTTCGACTACAAGCTTGGTTGGGACAAGACAAAGAGTTGGACACTGTGGGCTGTCGTCGCGTATTTTATCTTGAACGGAGCTTTGACATATTGGATTTGGGGGGTGGAGAAGGGCAAAGTCTTTAACGGGGAATTGGGGGATACGCTGGTAGGATGCTAGCTGTGGGGTTTGTGGAGGGAATACGCGCTAACTTTATCAAGCTTTCTATAGCTTCAAGTATAAAGAAACATACGCCAATCTATAATATCACTGCCCGCTACTCTACTTCCCGGGGGGACTGGAAGACACTCGAACTGTCAGCACCGTTTACCCGATGGTTCGACGCAGACGGGTTTTTTGTTGCGAAGCCTTTCCAGCAATGGCTGGCATCTGAGATCCCGGTCATAGGACAGGCAGACCCCCGAACCGCTACGAAGGCGAACCAAGATGCATTAGCAAGTGCAAGCGGGATAGAGAAGGATGCGCCCTTCGCAGGGCTGTCGACACCAAGCCTTACTAAGAAACCCTCAGCTGGAAATAGTAAACCAGGTGGGAAATCCAGGGCATCGAAGAGGGATGCATAGCGTAAAGACGTAAAGTTCTAGCGTTAGGACCAATCAAGGTTTATATACGTTGACACTACAAGTACAACGGTAAACAGATAAGGGCATATCCACGGAAAATATTGGTCGTTAAGGACACCCACCCCCTCTTCGCCTTGTCCTGTCTCCCTTGGCTTTTTTCCCAATTAAGCACTGCCGAAGTTTTATCCTATCGGGCATCGACTTCGTAAGAACTATAAATATATATTATATTTATTTGAGCAAACTCGACAGCCTCTGACGATAACTAGGGCTAAATTTTGCCCCGAAAGCCGTTCTAAAATATCAAGCACTTTCAAATTTCAGAAACGTTCAAACGTCAATGCAAAGTATTGAGATCAACAAGAGCTGACTTTAGTCAACAGATTAAAAGTGTAACTGTTATTGATATTTTCTGAAAACTTTTAGTATGTAGCTTGATTAAACATCAATATGCAGATAATTTAAAGATAACTGTTAACTTTTCATTTTTCTAGCAGCTAAATTTTCTCTTCTGAAAGCTTTGCTTAATAAGTAGATTGATCATTAAGTCAAGTTTTCATATTTACATCATGACTTAACATGATATTGATCTTAAGTCAGAATTCGATTTGAATTCTTGACTCAACTCATCAAGCAATCAAAAATGATATCAAATGTTAAGATTTACTATTTTTGAATCTATTACATCATTATATTTGAAAGACTTTCATGCAACAAATGAATTTATTTCTCTTCTCATTGTTTACATTATCTTGTTGCATTATTAATAAAATATATTGCATGATATTTAATTCTGATAAAACATATGAATTATTAAAATCTTTGATCAAGAAAGAATTTAATTTCTCGATTATTCATTTATTTACTTTCAGTAATCTTCATTCTAATGAATTTGCAAGTCAAGATTCATGAAACATCAATTAAACTTTCATTGAAAAGAAATGAATTCTTCAAGAAGTAATGAATAAAATTTATCATGATACTTCTTTTTTAATATTAAGAGAGAATAATTAATATGTTAAATGAAGTACTGATATCAATGCTTAATTTCAACAATGATGATTACAAATGTTTATTGACAAAAGTGTCATCAATAAAACTTAAAAAAAGATAAATAATTTACTTTGAATTGTTATGAATCTGCATAGAATGAATCATATGAATGTATTTTAACTAGAAGTTCAAAGCTAAAGAAGAAAGAAGATGAAACACATCAAAAGTCTTATACTTATGAAGACGTGTTAAATCACTAGCGTGTCAACATCAGCTTTATACTAGTTTATGATAATTTTACATAATTTATGTTAAACTAACTCAAAGTAACAAGACATGCTCACAACATTATCTTTCTTCTTCATTAAACAATGTTCTCATTGCTATAGTTTAATTAACTTGTCATCTTTCAAGTTGATTTCTATCTTGACTTGTTTAAATATTGTTTATGAAAGTCATTTATGATCTTTAAGCATTCTTTGAATTCACTTTCATCAACGTTGTATCAATGTAGATTGACGTCATATTCTTTTCAATTGACACGATATAATGATATTGTAATCATTTATCTTGTTCATAGTGTCTGAAGTTTAATATATTCTTCACTTTTCATTTATTTTCATCTTCAATTACTATAAAATTAAACAACTCATTTCATTATTCTTTTAAAGAGTTTTTTGAATTCAGTTGCAGCAGATTCAAGACAAACTTCAAATGAATCTTCATTGTCAATGATAGTTTCAGTCAATATGCATGTTCAATCTTAATCAGAATCTTGAAAGATTTTAGCATTTTATCATTTAGTTTCTTTGATGATCTTGAGATCATGATGTTTCTAGAATTCAGAAACATTATATCATTTATCTTGTAAATTATTTTCTTTCAATATTTATTAATCTGTTTCTTCATTGTAATTCTGACTCTTACTAATGCTTGCTTAATTAATGCTAATGATCATTTTATATGTTTAAATATATTATTTGCTTTGATTGCTTCGATTCTAACTTGAGTGATTTCATATTGAGTTGAATTCAAATTGAAGCTCATACAAGAGCGAAAGTTCTTATTCAGAAAGAATGTTGACTGTTCAATTAATGATGAAATAGCATTGTTATTGATAAATTCAGTCATAAATAATCAGATGAATCAATCATCTTGCATATATAAGCAGTAACTTCGTAAATATTATTCTACATTCTGATTCGCTCTTTCTGTCTGATCATTGATCTGCAAATGATAGTCGATGAATAGTTTCATCTTGATATCAAGTCTCAGACATAGAAACTTTCAGACAATCAATATGAACTGAGAATTACGATTAAATACTATTGATCTTAATAATTCATGAGTTTTGAAGATTTATATCAACAGCAGCTTGACTGTTTATTCTGCGAAGATTTCTTCATCATCTGATCAACATGATATATAATGTTGTTTCTTGAACAATTGATTTATAACTGTCAGAATCACGTTGCTTTCATTACTTTCTGATAGATTGATAATGAAGTTTAATAATATATTCTTTCATCATTGTTTTGATATGAGCAATGACTTCAGTAATTCATTGATTCAATCTTTTGATGTCTTTAATCTACAATAAACATAACAGTTTTGAATGTAGCACTTGATCATCATTCTCATCTTCAATCAGCAATATGATCATCTCAGCAAGTTTAATGTTCAATTCATGTCAGAATGATCATTGATTGAAAAATCATATGCTTTTCTTATTAATCAAGTAATCATTAACTGAGAAACTCATAATTTATCATCTTTTTAAAGTACTTCATCAAGTACTTGACAATTGTTTAAACTAATATCTTGACAAGTTCTTCTGTTCTGTTTCATGATTATTTGAATGTTAATACACAGTTGATTCATTTGATTTTCAACTATAATCTGATTCTGAATAGAAATCATCTTTTTAATTAAATCTTCATTAACTTTCAATTCTTGTTTTGAATCTGAGTTAAATATGAGCAAGATTTGAGTCAGATCTTGATCAGATTCTTAATTAACTTTTATTAATTGCAGTTTAAACTTACTTTTTGACAATAGCATCTGATGCTGATATAACTTTCAATTATCATTTGCTTCAACTGACTTGACATTTAACATTCTGATCAGTGCATCAACTTTCAAATTCTGTTTTTCTGATTGATATATGATCTTGAAGTTATATTTAAATAACTTCTCAGTTCATCTGACTTGTCATTTGATCAGTTCTTTGATGATCATGAAGTACTTTAAATTCAGATGATTAATGAAGATTTTTATCAAAATATCAGTACATTTAATTTAAAATGTCAATGCTTCAAGCAGCAAATAATGATCAGCAGTTCTTTGTTGTAGATCTTGTAGTTGCATTTTGTGATGATCACATTTACTAAATGAATAGACGAGATCTATAAGAGTGATATGACAATGTGATATTTTAAGCAGGCACAGAATGAATATATATTATGATAGAGCTAATTATTAAGAAGCTCTCGATAACTCAAGAGAATCGATCAACTATAAAGAGTTTGTCAAGCATTGTCAAGTTGAACACGACATAACTCATGATATATTAAATCAAAGATATGACGTGATCTAAACAATGTTTTGACAAAGTCACAGAGTTTCAGAGCTAACTCAAATTTGATCTTTAATTCAGTCTTTGACTTTAATCTTTGATCTAATTTTTATGTGTCAATTCATCATGACAATTGTCTTCTTTTCTAAGTGAGTTCATTCTTAATTTCAATAATCAATGTCTTGATTTATCTTGATAAATGATGATGCTTATTCATGATTTCGCTCTAGAAACTCTCAATAAAAATCTTCAAATCTTCATGAGAAAACAAGAAAAAAAGAAACTTTTGATTGAATAATGATTCATCTTTAATTATAATGCATGTAAATGACATTATAAATAGTATATGTGATGTGTAGTTGATGTAAATGACAGCATCAATCATGTGTGAATGATGTATAAACATTGCTTGTCTTTTGATTAAATTGTGTTGTTGAAATGATAAAGCATAAACAAGAGTGAATAATAATCATTGTTTTATTTATCACTCTTTCAATTTCTCTTAATCTTCATCTTCATTTTATATCAAAGTTCTTTTTTACAACTTTGATAAAGAATTGCTTATACAGATAATTATATTAGTATTTACTTGAAAAAACTTTGTTTCAAGTATTGAAATGACGTGCGCTTAATTTATGATGATTTCAAAGTTGTGAAAGATCAACAAAGCTGATGACAAAGCTGATAACAAAGCTGATAACAAAGCTGATAACAAAGCTGATGACATAAGCAAGATATGCAATGCTTATTCTGAATTTCTTTGATTGAGACTGCAATTTAACAATTATAGACTGTCACAAATAAGTTTACTTCTTGACATCTTTGCAATCATATGATGTCATTTTCTGTTTTAAAACTCATTACATCTGTTGATTCTGAAGATGATCTGAACGTCTCTGATAAAGAAATGAGCGACGAAATGAGTTCTGATGCTTTCTCAGCATCAAAGCTTTTACTCAATTCATCTTGAACTTCTAGCAATAGAAGAATAATAAGTTAAGTACTTAATGTTTAAATGTCATTATTGATTCTTTTCAGCTTTCAGTCGTGAGAATTAGCAAAAGAAGTGCTGATGCTTCTGAAATATTGAACAAAGTAATGTGCATTAAATGTGCATGTAGATTTCATGATGAAAAGACAGTGTTACGATTCTAGCTACGCACCTTCGTTGATAGCTATGTTGATGACTATGTTGATGACTATGTTGATGACTATGTTGATGGCTATTCTGAGAGCTATCGTCGATCGCTCGCCGCTAGAGCATAGACTTGTTTCGAAGTCAACTCTATTCAGGGTTAGCTTATGTTCTTCTGAGTCATATAGATAGTCAATTCTTTCCTTCTAGATACTTTCCTTCCTTAGCATTTATATACTCGTTACATTACACTCATATGACTCGCTCTATGCTGACCCCTAACATTATATAAATGCTCCTTCGTTACAGACGAAGTGAAATAATCTGCATCGATCTCTTCGAATGCTTCTGCTAGTAGTTCTTCAATTTTCTATCGACTTTGATCTAGCGACTTGCGTTCGTGCAGCAGCACTCATCTTTCTTTCCTCGTGAGCTGATTCAGCGAGAATAAACAAAAGATTTGAACTCGTGCGCTGATCAGCGAGTATAAACAAACGATTGAAATCATCCGACTAGATCAAAGATCAGCGAATTAATCGTTCATTCAGATTCGCAAGAAATTCTTCGAATTTGTTGAACAATCAAACGAGATCAGTCATAGAACTGCGTGAAGTCTCTATCTCGAGAAGCAAACCCTCAGTGAGCCTGCTTCAATGGCATCGTCAATGCGATGATCTACTCGCTCTCATCGCTCTATTCATCAGTGAACCTGATCATACGTTCACGTGCAACTAGTGAGCCTGCTACAATGACGAGCTCAAAGTCGACCTCTTCGATGAGCAAGTCGATCAGTGAGTCTGCTTCAATGACACTGTCAATGCGATGATCTATCTTCTCATCGTTCTACTCATCAGTGAATCTGATCATACATTCACGTGCAACTAGTGAGCCTGCT